>Ga0307509_10000584_pt1 | contig 62341 bp, 102 predicted proteins | sample 10_EM_MG_FD_202245 | JGI IMG/M metagenome (GOLD analysis project Ga0307509, IMG submission 202245) | Populus trichocarpa ectomycorrhiza microbial communities from riparian zone in the Pacific Northwest, United States - 10_EM | ecosystem: Host-associated > Plants > Roots > Unclassified | place...
TTTCGCGACCTTGCGTACGGAGTGCGTTCGGCCACCCCGCTGGCCGCTTGCCGCCGCCGTGCTGTACCTCACCTGGTCACCGACGTTCAAGCTGGAACCTCTGCGGCCGCCCGCTCACGAGCGATCGCCATCGTGTCCAGCAGCCCGAGATTGCTCGCACGCCACAGTACGAGGTCGACGGTGCCGACACGGTCCCCGCTTTCCTTCGCGAGGCGGTCGCACAGCTGCTCCACCCCCTCCTTGCCGGCGATCCTCAGCAAATGCCGATCCGGCTTTGCACAGTCCAGGCCGAAGTTCTTCGCAAGGTGCCATCGCGTCGTCTCGCCGATCCATGGCAGGCCCCAGAGGAACTCCATTCTGTCCGAGCTCTGGAGAAACTGCGCCAGCAAGGTTTCCTTCGTCGCGAACACCCTGTCGATGGCATCTGACTTCCCCTTGTGACCGAACACCTCGGACGCCGACCCGCCAGCCTCGACAACCGGTCGAACCTTCTCCCAGATCCCTCGCGCGACCTGGTTCTTCATCCCGCTGTTGATCACCACCCACGAATACTCACGCCAGAACGTAAGCGGGTCCGCCACCAGTTGGACCGTCTGAGCCCACTCGATTTCGGAGCCGTAGCCCAGCTGTATCACGCTCTCTCGAAGCGATTGGTAGTGTTCGTGCTCGATCCGAGTGCTTATCGTCATTGGGAAATGCTCCACTGGCGTGTTCTTCTCCATAGGGTGTTGAGTGCTAGGTTGCTCTTGGCGCCGTCTGCGCTACCGGCGCCGACCATGCAGGAGCTAAGCGTCGGCCAGTCCCACCTCTACCGGTCGCTCGATCTCGCGTTGCTGTTCTCCAAACTCGTGACGCATGAGTGGCGTCAAATTGGGCGCCGCGGCTGCTGCGGCGTCGCTTCGCCAGTTCGCCGCGCCGTAACGTTTCACGTCAGAGGGGCGCAGCTCGCCCGCAAGCAGTCGAGGAACCGCCCCAAGCGGTAGTTCGAAGCTCCCGCTGTACGCGGTGCCGCTACCTTGGAAGGCGATGCACAGTGCGTCCACCCGTACAGGGTCGATGGACGTCAACACCACACGCACCTTCTGAGGGCCTGTTGCTTGCCAGACGACACCCAGGCATCGACTTCTCTCTGCAAGCGAAAGGCCAATCGACTTAGCCAGCTCCAGAGGCGCGTTCACGATCATCGCTTTGACACCGGCCAGGTTGCTGCGCACGGCACTCGACAACATCGCGTCTCGCCGCGCTTCGGTCGCCTGGATCATGGCCGCGCCCTTTGCGACGAATGCTTCGTGCTCTTCAGCGTTCATTTCAGCAACGCGGAGCCAGGCCTCGAGTGTCGGCGCGACACTCTGTAGGGCCGACAGAAAGGCAGTCTGAGTGCTCGTCACGCGATGCCCCAGCTCGCGCTCACCAACGTATTCGACAAGCGCCGGTGCTTTGACGCCCGAGAACAGGTGGTTCCACGTCATCGCGCCGATCGACCTGTCTGTGTCGATCACGATCTCGCAGTTCGCTCTCGCGAAGCCCTTCATCTCAAGCGGAGCCCGAGGGTTGTTTGCCACAACCACGACGCTTTGGGTCTGAATCGCCAGCACCTCCATCTCGTCTCGCGTGCCGCAGCATCCCAGCAGCAGCAGGTTGCTGGCGGCGTAGGCTTGGATCGCGGCCGTGTCAGCGACGGCCACGTACTCGGCTTTGTCGCTAAATTTCACCCGCGCCACGACGGCGGCGAGAAAGCTGTCCGCGCAGCCAGCCTGATAGCAGACCAACGGTCCTGTCCAGTCGTCTTTCCTCACCATTCCCTCCCAGGAGCTTAGCCGTCGCCGATTGAGCCGAGAGCGCGCCTATAGTGTGCCGCCTATAACGGCCGACAATTGGGCTGCATTACGGTGCAAATGCCCCCGTATGCCAAGCACTTATCCCGTTCTTTCCAACATGCGCCACTGGCGAAGCGCTACTTGATAAAGCCGGTGTCGGTACCGGTCTTGCTGTGCCAAATGACGCTCGCCCGGCCCACGAGGTTGTGTTCTGGCACGAACCCCCACTTGCGCGAATCCTCCGAGTGATCGCGGTTGTCGCCCATGACGAAGTAGTGACCTCGCGGGACCACGCACGACATGCTTTCTTCCGCCATGTCGCAGTTCTCGCTCAGAGGGAAGGTTCCCTTGCGATCGCGGTAGTCCGTGCGAATCGATGGGTCCACGACGATGGCGTGGCGAGCCTCACCATCCACCGCGGGCTGTCGGTGCTCGCCGGCTGGGAACTGCCCCTCCGCAGTCTCTGGCTTGCCGTTCACGTACAGGTGTTGCTTGTCGTAGAGAATCTTGTCGCCCGGGACACCCACCACCCGTTTGATCCAATCGTCCTTCGGGTCCATTGGCGACCGAAATACGACCACGTCACCACGCGCCGGGGTGCCCGTATTGACCACCTTGACGTCGAGGACCGGGATCTTCAGCCCATAGGAGAACTTGTTGACGAGCACCTGGTCTCCGATTGCCAGAGTCGGCACCATCGACTCCGAAGGGATCCCGAAAGGCTCGACCGTCACCGCGCGAATCAGCAGCACGGCCAGCAGCGTCAAGAACGAGTCCGCGGGCCACTTCAGCCACGGGTTAGTTGACAGCCGCTTGGAGTTGGTGAGGCCGGCTTTCGCTTCCCGGCGGGCCACCAGCTTGACGACAACCCAGTAGCCGGCTGTCAGCACCGTTAGCTCGGCCAGCAGTTCTTCCCAGCGGATGCTCCAGACACCACCCAGCCACCCCGCCAGGTATCCCGCGAGCAGCAGGCCCAGCGTCATCGTGATCGCGATTGGCCATCCGGAACCATTGGACGGCTCCACCGCAGTAGACACCGCGCTTGCCTCGATGACAGTTTCCATACGCATCCCAAACTCGCTTTCCTTGTGTGCGGCACTGCTGTGCCCGCCTGTGTTCGATCCTGGCAGCCGGCGCCGACTTCCTTGCTTGTCAGCTCGGCCAGGTGCCACCTTTGACAACGTTCATCGCGGCCGCGAGCGCGATAGCAGCACGGTGAGCCTCGAGAACGGTGCACGGTTCGGATCCCTGTCGATGTCGACCCAGTCCGGGTCCCCTGATGCCGACACTGTCGTCCACCCACCTGTCACGGCTTCATCCTCGTCGATCTCGAACGCTGCCCCAGATGGCCTCCGCGTTTTCGCCCGACGCTTGGCAACAGCGTCCAACCCTGTTGGCGACGTCAACGTGCGTTCCAAGCCGAGCTGAGCGAATGCAGCTGGTGCTGCGATCAGTTCAACGGCCGCATCCGCGGGGGGCTTTCCATGCTCCTGAGCGGCGCCCGCACTCGCCCACACGATCGCCAGCGCGATGCCGATCCACCTCGTCTTCATTACCACCTCCAACTCCGTCACTTTATTCTGAGATGAGGGCCTGATTGGGGCCGCATAGCGGGCTAAAAGTACCCGTATCGCCGACGAATGTGGGTCGTTTTCGATCTAAGAGTGAGATCGGGTCGGGCAGGCACGTGGGCCACCCTGATCAAGTGGTGCCGCCCGCTTTGGCTTGCGTTCAAAGGGAGGCGACCTTGGCACAACCCATCGATCGATCTACCGACCCAGCAACACCGTCACAACTGCTGCAGAAGTGGCGCCGATGGTGCGGCCTCCGACTGCTTCCCGCGCGATGCGCCAGCTCTGCACGGATTGCTATGCCTTGTGTTCGGCGATGAATGCCCGAACGCGCTCGGCCATGCCCTGCGTCATCACGACGCGGTAGTGTTCCTTGAACGTCTTCACGCAAGCCTCCTTGCCGACCTCGACCTTCATTCCTGGGCCGATATGGTCCTTCTGAGCTCTCACGTTGCCAATCAGCACTGCTGCTTCGTACGGACTCTGTTCGCCAACGAGCAGGCTGACCACTTCGGCGAATCGCATGATCTCTGACAAAGTGCTCGTGTCGTACGAATCTCCGGGCGATCTCGTCCCGTAGACGTGGACCTGCAATTCGACCTTGCCCGCTCGAACTTCGAACTGGGCACGCTCCAAAGAGAGGTCGTTGAACACTTGGCCCGCAAGCTGTGACAGTCGAAAAGCCTCACCGGCTGCCCCGCCGTACGTGTCGCGTAAGTGCGCTACAAGCTTGGCGATATCCAGGCGTGGTCTCGGGCGCTCCGCCTCTGCGATGGCTTCGTCCATGGTCATCGAGCGGTAGCGTCTCGAACTATGGTCGCAGGTGATCGGGTCTACGAACTGGCCGTGCAACTCATGGTACGGAATCTGGCAATGCGAGTTCAACCCCAACAGCTTCCTGCCGGACTCGGACAGCAGTCCTCGGAGAACCGCCGCCGCCATGTCAGCTTCGTTGAGCTGGCTCGAAAGCCCCGCCTCAACCATTTCGACGCATACCCCAACCTTCGAACTGAGCTCGCCCCGGATCAGCGTCTGTGCCGCGTTGCGGCGGTCGCGCTCAAGGAACATCGCGTCGTAGGCTGCGCTCAGGTTTTCAACCAGTTCGTCTGGCGCCGGCGGCGCATCAGTCGTCGGGGTCAATTCCAGGTCTGTCAACAGATCTCCCATCGCACCTACTCCTGTCTGCCTCTCAAAGGTATCCGGCCTACCAGGGCCTCGAAGCCACGTCTTCCACGCGATCAGGAACGGTGCGTGGCGATGAACTCGCGAAGCTTCTCCGCGAACGCTGCGCTCATCGTGAGTCGCATGTGGCTCTTGAAGAACCGGATCGACAGCTCAGCCGACAGGTCCTGCTTGTCCCCGGCGTTGGCGCTCTCGATGCCGCGCATCTTGAACTCGCGCAGCCCGGGAGGAACGGGCTCATCGAGCTCGTCCAGCATCGTCTCGAAGCCGCATGCGATCTTGTACATGCGTTCCTTCGAGTCATGCGAGTAGCCCGGTCGGTGGTCGTTGCTGTAGGCGTGCAGGTTCAGCGACACCTTGCCAGCCACTACCTCGAACTCTGTTCCGCCAAGCTGCAACACCGTCATCAGTGACGAAACCACCTGCCCGAGCCGGATCGCGCGACCGCGCGAACCACCGTAGGTGGAACGCAGGTCCGCGATGAGGCCCGCGATGTCCAGTTTCGGTTCCGGCGCCGCAAGCTGCGCCTGGTACTCGCTCTCGCTTTGGCGCCTGCTGCGACTTGGCCGGTTGTGCCGCTGCTCTTCAAGCGGCCGGAGGAACTTCGCCCGCAGCTCGTACGTGTTGATCTCGCAATCCGGGTTCAGGCCCAGGAACGCCCGGCCTTTGCCGTCGGTCAGGTCCTCGAGGATGCATTCCTCGACTTGCGCGATCTCGAAGGCCGATCCGAACGCGACCCCAGCCATGCGTTCGCAGATGCCGGCTGTGTCGATGAGGTCGTTGCGCATCTGGTCGATCCGCGCCTTGCGCGCGTCCCGTTCTGCGAACAGGCTTTCGTACGCCCTGATCAGGTCGCTTTCGAGCGCGTGCGTCGATTCGTCGGCACTCGCCGCTGAGGTTTCGCCAGTCTCCACCTGCGCCACCTGCGACTCACCCAAACCAGAAAACAGATCAACCGTCATTGCTTGCGCTCCTGCGTGTGTCCGCCACATCGGCGTCTCACCACAGAAGATACGCAGCAGCTCTCGCAGTCGTAGCGCCTTCCTCGAAGAACTGCCTTGAACGTTCAGCTGCTCTGCGAGCTTGCACCGCCGGTAGTGCTCATCTGGCCCAACTGCACCGGCTCGAACGCCTCCCGGCGTTCGCTGAAGCGATCCTTGATGCCGAGCTCCTCAACGATCACCTCACCGCCGCGCCGGCCGTACACCGCTGTGCGCAAGAACTCGAGCTCTTCGTGGAGATCGATCGTCTCAGTGCGCCACGCTTTGTAGGCGTACTTGCGGCCATCGCACCATTCGTAGCTGCGCGACTTGAGCATGTCCTTCGTCGAGAAGGGCGAGTTGGTCGCCCACACGCGGTAGTGTTTGCGTCGGGCCCGCTGAAGCAGGTGCCACAGCGCCGTCTTCCCGTCCAGCACCTCCTGTCCGAGAATGAAGCCTGTCACCTCTGCGTCGACGTCAGCCCGATGCGCGTCGTAGTAGACGCCTTTCATGAGCGCGATGAATTCGAGCTTGACACTTCCGATGCCGGCTTCCTTCCACGGAACGTCGTTCATCGAACAGCCCCACGGTCGATCTGCCATGAAGGCGAAGCGTCTTTCACCCATCCCTCTGTCGAACGAAGCCTTGTGCGCCACGACGATCCCCGCCTGGCGAAAGATCTCCGCGACCCTCGCATCGTCGAACTTCTTCCCCTTGAGGTCGGCGTCGGTGATGTGGGTCAACGCGACGATGTTCGGGTCCAGCGGGAAGCCAGGGTCTTCCTGGCCACAGTACCTGTCGAGCACCTTGCCGATGACGCAGGTGTCCATGTCGTACTCGACCAGCACCATTCCGATCTCGATGGGAACGTCGTCGTCCTCAGTTCCGGTCGTTTCGAAGTCGACCAGACACATCCTGCCCACGCGTCCGCTCGTCACTTCGCCGTACGCCGGCGCGGGATGGAAGCGCCGGAGCACCCGGTACTCGCCACCAGCTTCGAGCGCGCGAATCATTTCATTGGGCGTCATCGACTTCCTTCAAGGTTCTCTTCGCCCGCACTCTAGGACATGCGCGCTCAGCGCGAAGCCGTTCGCTCAACCGCCCCATCCATCACCCGGCCGCGACTTCGGCTTCTTGCGGGAGCGCCTGCTCCAGCTCGATCCCGTCATCCACCCGTCTGGCACGGACTTCGGCCACCAGCGAGATTTCCGACGCGTCTGCGTCCGTCGCAAAGCACCGGCCCTTTTCCCAGTAGTGCGGGTCACCCACGAACAATCCGCCGTCGACGGCGTCGTACCGTTTCTGCACCAGGCCGTCCAGTTCGTCATCGGTGATGTCGGCCGGCACCTCGACGACTTCCGTGTACTCCAGTAGCGTCAACGCCGTCAGATGGACCCGCACCAGCTTCGTTGTCTGGGCAACCGTGTCACCCAAGGCATTCTGTGTCGGCATACTCTTCCTTTCGTGTTGATCGATCATCGTTCGAACCATCGTTCCTAGCCGGCACGCAGTTGCTGCAAGTCGGCCGCCTTGCCAAACCTTGCGAGCAGCCGCCGCGCCTCGCCTGAGTCCAGGTGCTTCCATTCGCGTGAGTGCCTGGCGTAGCCCACACCACTTACGAAGATCTGAGCGTCATGCGCACTCGCAAAACTGAACCCTTGTAGGCGGTCGGCGACGAGATCGAGGTGTTCGCTGTTGCGGTACTCGTCGCACGCTTCCTCGCCGAGCAGCAACCACACCTCATTGGCCGTCGCTCGTTCCCCGGTCAGCATGTCGTCGCAGCTACATCCGTCACCCCGAACAGGAGCGGGCCGGCATCCAAGCCGCGCAACCACAACGCCATGGCTACCGTCGACTCAACCCCACCTTGCGAGACGTTGTCAGTTACCCAACCCTCTGCCTCAGCGATCGCATCCTCTTGTTCGCCGGCGTCGTCGCTGCTTGCGTTCGCGGCTTGCGCGCCGAGCACGCCCTTCAGTTCGTCGACCAGATCCCAGTGAAGGCTGGTGAACCGTCGCGCACCAAGCCGCTGAACGACCGCGTCGATCCGCGCGGCGTTCGTGGCCTGGAACGCATCGAAGTCGGCACCTGGCGCCTGTCGGACGTCGGCGCCTGATCCCTCATTCTTCAAGCACATCTGCATAGGGCCTCTTTCGCTTGATCTTTCCCATCAGGAACGCAGCCCAGGTGTCGGCGTATCCAGGCTCGTACGTTCTCGCCTCGTGATCCTCGTCGTGTGCGAGGGTGAACTGCCAGATGCGCGGTACCGCTGCCTCCGACGCGGGACCACACTGAATGTAGTTGACCACCCGCAGGGTCCCGTCGAAGCCGATCCGGTGCGTAATCTCACCGTACGGGTTGGCCACCAGGCCGAATCCAGGTGCCAGCTGCGCTTGCACCTTGCCGTCGCGCGCCCAACGCGTAAGGAACCCGCGAACGTGTGCCACGGCTTCATGCGAGTCACCGCAGCGACTCCAACCAATCCTCGACAACCTGACGAACCTCGCGTCGCACTGCGGCGCGATGTCCCCGATGTCGAACAGGTGGACACCGTACACCGCCAACTGGCCCGTTCGTGCGGCCGCGTCTTCCATTCCGACGCCCGAAAAGTCGTAGTCGGTTGCGCCCATCCGTGTCCTCCTGGGGGTCTTCGCGCCGCCGGCGCCTACACCGCGGCGGTCGTCGCCTCGACGATGCGCTCGATTGCGTCGCGCATCGCGATGTAGTCGGTCTGGTCGTGCCCACAACTGGTCACTTGAGAGATTGCCAGCAGGACGATCCTTTCCCTGCTGTCCTCGACCAGGGCTTGCGGGTGATACTCCACCAAGCCGTCGAATGCTTCGCATGCGAGAGCGTGCATGCGCCCACCCCCCATGGTCGTCAGATGGACGGAGACGATGCCTGCCGCCTCCTTCTTCAGTGCCGACAGAACGGCATCGCCATCGTCTGCGTCGACCTCGAACGCGCCTCGCGCCGCCAGCTTCACCAAAACCTCCAGCGACTGGCTACCAAGCTCGATCGCAGTGCGAGAATTTCCCATCTTCACCTCTTCGTTGTTTTCAGCAGACTGCCGTCGCCGGCCCCCAAACCGTCGCGGACGGCACCCATCGCAGCATTGCCACCAACGTTTCGACGTTCGGCGTCAACTCCCTGAAGACGGCCTCGATCTCATCCGCCAATGCGGCAAGCCGACGCGCCTCGTCGTTCGTGCTCGAGGTTGAGGCCCGGATCGCCGACACGCGGCCTGCGATCTCCTGCTCGGGGTTCAGCACGAGACTCGCCAGTGGGCCAGCCGCAGAAATTCGAGCCGACAGCGCGGCGGTCATCGCTGGCGACCCCTCCCCCAGTTCCATGAGTCGGTCCAGTGTGATGGGCTCGACCCAGGCATCGTCTCCATCGGGGAACCACTGCAGGGCGTAGGGCACTGGCTCGACGCCGCGAGCGTGAAGCGCCATACCTGCTTCAGGCTCGACCCACGCGTGCACCAGGCAGACCCTGTCGTTGGCCTCCACCAAGGCCGCCATCAGCGGCATTCCGCTCAACTGGTGCAGCGCCGCTGCCAGGATGTGGCACTGCCCGTGTTCGTAGTCGGGCTTGTCAGCCAGCCGCATGGGCCGCCTCCTCGCCGTAGCCGGCCTTGGCCAGAACGCTTTCCCACGTCCACTCCAGATCCCCCTTGACGTCGATCTCGACGACCTGCAGCGCCACGTCGAGTGCCGTAGCCAGCCGTTCCGCGGCTGCTTCAACGGCCTTCGTGTCATCCAGTGCGGCTTCCGCAGTCATCACCGCCTGGCCGTTCACGACCAGACCGACGTCGCCCTCACCCGACACCTTGAACAGTTGCAGCAGACACATGGAAAATCCTCCTGATAGGGCAATGGTCCGCCTTCAGGCGTACCAGGGAAGCTCTGCTTGCTTCACGAACCGCTGTGTGTGTTCGAGCGGAACACCCGTTCACTCGGGCTCTTGCCGTACGTGTACTTGGTGGCCGCCGTTTCCACCGCCGGCGTGTCTACCGTCCATGGCGCCTTGCGCACCCCGCTCCCCTTCTGTCGGTGTTCGCCAACCTTCTTGTGGTTTGCCTCGTACGCGCGTGCCATTTCTTCATTCGTGAAGTATCGACACGATCGGTGCCCCATCTTGGCGACGAAAAGCAGCCCGCGCTTGACCAGCACAGCGATCGCCCGGCCCACATGGTCGACCGTGTGCCCGCTCACGTCGGACGAAGCCATGCCAGTGGCCGATTCCGCCAGCGCCAGCACCTTCTTGTCGAGGGTGGAAAGCTTCCACTGCGCCAGCGCCGGCGCCGCGCTTGTCGGACCGTCGACTTGCAAACCTTGCTCTTGTTCTTTTCTCATGCTGCCAAGCGTTCCGTTTTCTCTGTTGCAGTGAGGTCGTTCATTGCCCACTGTGTGTAGTTCAACCCCTCGGCCACGCACAACTTCAAGTACGTCGCCAGGACCCTCTTGCAAGCCAATCCCACGGACGCGATGCCGCGCCCGAGGTATCCCGCCGCCGCCTTCTCGAAGTTCTCGTAGAACTCCGCATCGTGTACGTGTGTGCCGCTGCTCGGGCCTTCATGAAGCAGTTCGTGCAGCAGCACCATGACCACGTGCGTGATCCCTTCGAGGCCGTCGTGCATTGCCTTGAGCAGGTCGCGATCGAACCACACCAACGTGGTGCCGTCCGTCCATGCCTGTGCCGAGGTCGACACGCCCACGCGTAGTTCGCGTCGGTGCATGTAGCCGGACTCGACGGCGCCGATTTCGCTCAGGAGGTATGACAACGTGGGCAGCGCGCACTCCAGCGCCTTGATCGCCACCACTTCGTGCTTCTTCCATTCCTTGCGGGGAACTTCCGCATGGTCGTCGCCGTCGTGTTTGCAGGCTTCGCGCCAGTCGTCGATTGCAACGCCCTGCCACACCAGTCCGGTGGTTCCTTGCAGACACTGCAGCAGTTCCTTCGCCGTGACGACATCGAACCGCGCCATGGTCTTTTCCGACAGGACGAAAGCCTGACCTGATGTATGTGACCGCTCGGCGACCGCGTCCGCTTCGTTCCGCGGTACCCAGGTCATCGGATGGTCCGGCGCCGAACCCCACGCCTCGTTGAACTTTCGCAGCGTTCTGCTCTTGCCGAGGACGTCCGTGATCAGCTTGTACCCCGCCACTTCCTCGTAGCTGAGTTCGCCGGCGATGAACCGGGTGGCGATGTTGGCTAGTTGCTGCTCGGTGGGCCGAGGCGATCGCTTTACGGCGTCGTCGGACTTGCCTTGCACCGCCTTCTGGACCCTCTTCCACACCTTGCACTCGCTGACGATGATGTCGGTGCGAGCCGTGTTCAGGGCCAGTTTGACGCCCGGCTTGGTCACCACGATGCCACCGACGCCCCATCGGTATGCCGGGTAGCTCGTTACCTTCACGCCCAGGTTGTAGACCGTGAGAGCCCGAGCCGCGGGCTGGATGAGAAACCAACCGTCGTCCGTTTCGAACGTCCACTTCACGCCAGCCGGTGGCCGATTGATCGCCTTCCCGTTGAACGTGCACGGGACCGACACAAACTCGAGCAGGTCCGACAAATCGCGCTGTGTCGCCACGATGTCTGCAGTGGTCTGCGGCGTGTAGAACGCGCCTTCGATGACCATCCCATCCACGTGTTCCAACCCCTGCCCGAACAGGTAGTCGAGGCCACGGGTCTGAACGTCGACATCCAGATCGAAGTCACGCGTTCGCCAGTGGGTCGAGCAGAAGTTCCAAAGTTGCGCCCTGCCCATGCCGAACTCACCGATCTGTCGAGAGTTCGGTTCATGTTCGAAGCCGAACTCTTCGAACCACGCCGAAACCTGCTCTGCGTTCTCGAAACCGCGGCCGTTGTCCTTGATCACCACCTTCGTGGCTTCCATCGTCACTTCGACGAACGTCGCGCCGGCGTCGATCGAGTTCATCGCCGCCTCTGCCAACGCCTTTCCGAGCGTTCCCGCCTGCCGCCTGATCACGGTCCAGACGATATTGCGCGAGGCTCGCAGCTGGCGCGTTTGGTACGTCGGCGTCGAGGGCGCAGCCTGAGTCAGAGAGGTTTGCGTCATCAAGAGTCCTTGTTGTCTTTGTCAGTTGCGCGAGCGTTCAGCTGACGCACATCAGATGCCGTCAGGTATCGGAGTTCCCGTTGCCTCGTGCAGGACAACCCGCGATCGCGGCGAATCCTTGCCCGTCTGAGAATTGCGCCGTCTGTAGATGAGCAGCCGGCCACTGACCAGCGCCTCCCAAACGTCGTCCTCCTGGGCATTCGTCAGCCGTTTTGCGCGGCTACCATCGGGGTCAATTACCCTGTACAACCCGTCGTTCTGCCACGTCAATTCGCCCAACGCTTCCAGTCCAACCGCCGTGGCGTAGCAGGCGTTGCCCATCACGTACGGCTGCGCTCGCCACGCACGCCAAGCGGCGTCTGCAGTCTGTCCCAACGAAGGTGGGCCGGTAATGGGTACTTGTTGATCCATATCTCCTCCTGCATTGCAGTGGAGCAATCTTCACAAAGTGGAGCCTGCAGCTAAGGCTGCTTTTCGTTCGATTCCTTCTCGCATGAATGAACTCTTGTCGTTCTCGAAGCTACGGGCGTTCGCGATCTCGCCGCGCGGATTTCGATGGCGATGCACACTGCGTGCGATACCGAGCGTGCCGCTTGGCGAAGCTGGTCGGACGCCTCACTCACGGCACCTGACAAGAACGGGGTCGTCGGCGTTTACACCGTTCGCGACAGCCATCTCGCGATAGCTCGCATGCAAGGCGTGGCCACCATCGCGCACGTCGTTCTTGCAGCTTCCCCGTATGAGCGCAAGACGAACGGCCATGTTGTTTGCCGACCCATTCAACAGGAACCCGGCACACGTCGACGGCCTGGCCTTGCCGCTCGTGTGGCAGCCGAACATGCTTTCAGCCATGTCGTAAGCGGTATGCGCTGACACGCGAAAGGCTTCAGCCGGAAACTCACCGACCATGTCCTTTCGCCACGGGCACGTGGGACACGGCTTACGCCTGTAGGCGCCATTGCCACCGACGATCGTGACAACCTCGTGCCCTGCACCGCCTGCGTGCACGGCAACGACGCGTGACCGCTTCTTACCCGATGACTTCGGTGGTTGCATGAGTTCCTTCATTGCGCTCTTCACCCATCTCGTCATCGACATCGAGATTCATCGAACTCAACCCACCGGGGAACGACACTTCGATCATCGATCCCGCTGATTCGTTCGCAAACCCAATCGCGAAAAGGTAGCCGAGTTCCCACGCCGCGTCAGAAGCCGATGTCGCCCGAGTGCCAAGCAGGTCCTTGATGAGCCGCCCCTTGGATACACCACCGCCAGCTTGCAGCGCCATCAGCAGCGCCACGGCCTGTGCCTGATGCTCATCCGAGCAGAAGAACGTCAGCCCTTCTACGTCAGATAGCCGCAGCCATAGCCGCCGAACTGTCTGCTGTCTCAACTGACATCCTTCTTCTTCTTGGTTTCGGCGTGCCGGTCACTGCCTGTCGCATCATTTCCATGGATTCTTCCGTGAGGAGGCCCATGTCGTAAGCCGCAATCAGCATCTCGAGTGGGGCCGGCATCGGACGGTTGCTGGTTTCGTACCTGCTGCCCGCTGACTGGCTTACGCCGAAGCGTGTCCAGAACACCAACTGCTTTTCGCCGAGCTTCTCTCTGTATCCCAGCACGTTTCGCCACGGTGGGGCTGAAGCCTTTGCCTTGCGCGAGGCGCTGCGTCGCTTCGCTGTGGTGAGGCGATCGCACTCCGCCTGATGTTCGAAGGGACCCATCCACTGCCCGCCCCATTCGCTCAACGGCTTGTCTACTTCATCCCCCGGATCCGACCCACCGAGTAGGATGCCAGTCAGGTCCTCACTGGCATCGTGACCGTTCGCAGTCCCGTTTGTGCCATGTGCGCTGCCCACGGATTGCACTCGGAACGCCCGCTCGATCCACGTGTCGCCGACTGCGTACCTGTTCAGGTACATCCCAGGCGTCGCCGGCATTGCTGTACGCCATCTTCTAACCCGCTTGGTGGTCATGTCTATCCCGTCACCGCAACAGCCTCGCGGCGCGTTGTCGCTGCGGACTGCGGGCTCCGGTGAAGCATCTTCACGCGGTGCATTGGGATCTCGCAATCCACGGCCAATTCGCGCGTGAACTCCGCAACCGACAGCCCATTGATCACTCGGCAGTCCACTTTCATCCTGAGGAACTCCTTCCGGGCTCCACGGTCCTTGACAATGTCCACCGCGGCCACGACTCCGTCGCTGTAGCTGCTGCCCGTGTCGTCGTCGCAGATCCGCAGACGACTGCCTATCAGCAGGTCCGGAAGCTCGTGTTCTCGTTCAACTGCCACCAGGCGTGCCATCTCGGATCCCCCGTGCTATTGACGTGACTTGCGTCGCACTCCCGGCTCCATAGTTCGAAAGAACCGACACACAACGTCCTCGCCAATATGCCATCCGGATACGCTGATATTTCTAGCGTATTCGGTGTCCAAACAACCCCTATTGCGGGAAAGTTGAGACGTGTAGACGCACCTAAGCCGCACAAGCCAGGGCTTTTAGGCCAATCTCAGCCTCAGGCACGTCGAAGAATTTCAACTGGCCACGCAGCGGCACGAAGGGCAAGGCGGCGCAATCCGCGAGCACATATCCGAACGATTCGGGGTGCTTCCACCTGCTCGCGTGCTCCCGTACGCAGTCGGTCAGTGTGGCAACGCCGACGATTCCGCCTCTGCTCATTTCGTCGAACGTGGGCAACGCGATGCCGTACTGGCTCTCGCACGCATCGCGATCCTCGAGGTACCGCGTGCGGTTGTAGTTCTTACCGGCGTGGACCAGAAACCGACCGCGAAACCGCGTGGGCCATGTGCGGTTCTCGATGTCCTTGTGCCCCGCGCAGATGAGCCATGCGTACGGCTGCAGTATCGAAAGTGCCAGCACGGGCTACTTCCTGCCCTGATACGCGATCGCCTGGTGCCAGATGCTCTCCCAATGCTTGAGGTACTCACCGCCTACGTCTGGCCGCTTCCACAACACCATCACGTCGTTGCTGCTTCGGCGCGCCTGGTCGGCGAACTCGAAGCTGCCTGTGAGCACGGTTTCATCGTCGACGACGATGAAGTTTCCGTTCGTCCTCTCGAACGCACGAGCCAGCCTCGTCGGTACCTTTGCTGCCGCCAGTTGGTTCATCGCCGCCTTGGACTTTCCGGTCATGTCCTCCTGCGTGTTCGCCTTCGCGTCCAGGACCACCGCCACATCGATCTGCCGCTTCTCGCGTGCATCCGCCAGTAGCTTTGCCATGCGCGCAGAGGCAAACACGCGGCCGCACACCCGGATGCGCCGCTTTGCCGATCCGATCACCCGGGTGACCAGCTCGTCGGCACCCGCGCTCGGACCAAAGCCAACGCTCAGACCGGTCAGGTCCACCGCCCGGTCGCTTGTCGGTCGCGGTGCATCCGCGGCCTTCACGAGGGCCGGAAAGGCGATCGAGACGGCCAGAGCGGCGGCGGCTAGAGCTTTTGTCGTGGTCATTGGGAAGTCCAGGTGCCGCGGTTAGCGCGGCGATTGGCCTACTATCGCAGAGCCATCGGCGCCTGTCTGTCCTGCAAAAGCCCGCTTCTGCCCCACTTTGGGCCGACTTTCACGGCGGACCCAGCCTCAGCTCGTCAGCTCGAGCTCGGCTTCTCGTTCGGCCCGTTCCTTCAGCTCCGCTGCGCGCATCTCTTGCAGATACAGTCTGTACCGCTCGCCAACCCTCGGGTCCGCGCTGGCCACCAACCGGCCGATCGAATCGAGCCGTTTGAGCCCCGCACGCCGCCTGATTTCCTCGAACTCGACTTCTGCTTCCATCCAGTTGACCAGGCAGCTGTTGCGCAACGCGTTCGGGCCTGCATGGCACGCGTCCTCGAAGCCCAGCGACTTCATCGACTGTGTCACCCATTCGGATGCTACGTAGAACACAGCCCGCGGCGTCAACTCCCCGGTCCCCCTGCGCGACAGAAACAGCCTCGTGCTGCTCCGTGCAGTCGGCGACAGGCCACGCAACTTGAGCCAGCCCTGAAGCGCGACGGCCGTCGTTCGGTCGAGGGTCAGCGTCCGTTCCTGCTCCGTTCGCTCGGGACGTTCCCTGGTGATCCGAACCAGGCGGGGCTGCGGTACGTCGAGCCACTCGCCAGCTGGCGTTGGGGGTAGTACGACATCTGGTCCGAAGTCGATCGAAGCGACGTGGAGGCCGATGATTTCGCTGCAAGACAGCCCCTGCAGGAGCATCATCGTCAACATCGCCCGGTCGCGGCGCGATGCCAGGTCATCGTTGCCCGGCAGTAGCTTGAGCATGGCAGCCCGGTACGTGCTGTTCAGGTGAAACGATGCCATGGCTTCGTTCGCCGGGATCTCCTTATCGTTCATCGGCACGGGGTTCTCTTCCACGTGCTTGTTCAGCTTCGCGAAGCCGTAGATGTCGTTCAGCACGGTCGAGTAGCGCTTCTTGGATACGTCGCTTGCCGGCTTCGTCTTGTCGGACCGGTTGTTCACCGACCTGATGAAGCCCAGGACGTTGAACGGCTTCGCCTCTGGCCACACGGTGCGGTCGCCACACAGGTATCGAAGCCACTGGATCCAGATGGCCTTGTACTTCACCGCCGATTCCTGTGACAACGGCCGCCCGGCCTCCGTGTTCATTCGCGCAGCGCACCACGAATCGAACAAATCCATGGCCGACGGGTGCTCCGCGAGGATCTCGTCCACCGACAGCAGGCTGACATCACGCCTTTTGAGTTGCGTTTCGGTGTCCGATGCGAACAAGGCTTCTTGCATGGGATCTCCAGCAAAGGCAGTTTTCCGGACAGGGCCAGACACTACCGCGGTAAATGAAGGAACACACAGGCGGCAATTGGCTTGCCTATGGACGCCTTCTCGGGATTTTCATTGTCCGCTATTACGCGCATCTGCGCGAGTGAAAGCGGGCAGTCTCCCGACTGTCCGTGGCGCTTATCTCCAACTCGCTGGTCCGCTTGTGCGCCTAGTCGAGGAGGCGGTGGACTGCTTCCATCACGTGTCCGCTCATGCGCTCGATTCGAGCTTCGCCGAAGTCGTGCGACTCGTACAGGGAGTTCATGCTGACGAACAGCGACAGCAGAACTTCACCCAACTGCTTGCTGCTCTCGAATTCCATCCCCACCATGGCGCCGTTGTGCTCACGATCCTTGGCGTCGCACAGCATGCGAAGCACGATGCCGATGGTCGGGCCGTCTTTCTCCGCAAAGTGGAACCACTGCGACCACTGCTTGTTCACCGCCCGGAAGAAGGCGACACACTCGGCTATCTCGTACAACTCCCGTGGGTCGCTGTCGTAGCCGGTAACAGCCACCGTCATGCGACTCTCGTAGTGGTTGATCAGTTCGACCGTGCCCGTGAACCGCATCAGCCTGCCCACGACATCACCGACCAACCCGCGTTCGACTTCGTTCCTCGAGATCGCCAGTATGGCGAAGTCCGCCGACTGTGCGTGCTGAGAGAAACCGTCGCCGTCCACAATCATTGCGGCCAATCCACTCATCGTCACTCCTGGGGTGTCTGGCTCCAGTGTGTGCTCATGCCGGCCCGCTCGAAGCGCCCGAGATGTGGCCACGGCGTTCCGTCACCGGCAGAATCTTGAGGCTGTTCAAACCAACTTCCACTCGCAGCCAGTCGCCGACCTTCAGGCGAGGGAAGTAAGCACGCAAGGCCATCAACACGCCTTCTTCGTTGACGCTGACGGTCCCCCCCTTGCCTACCAGCTTGTATGTCCTCCCGATCATCGACATCATGAACGACATCGGCACGACGTATTCCCCCGTCCGCAAGCGATGAGTGTTCACCCGCAGAAGAAAGCAGTTCCTTTCGTCCTTTGGCGCCGGCAGGGCCTGGAGCCGTTGCAGTTTGCCAAGGGTTGTCGACAGCCGATCTTCAAGCGGCTCTTCGTCGTCGCCACCGTATGCTGATATTCCGAACTTCACCGCCTGCCTGATCCAAGGGTCGCTCGTGACCCGTTCCACTACGCCAACTGTTGTTCGTTCGCCTTGCAGCTTGATGTCGTGGTGCGAGACCGTCACCGGAATTTCCGGCAGCCCGACCTCCTCGGCGAACCGAATTGCCGATTCGATGCCCGCGCCCTTGCCCAGCAAGTTCGCGAGGCGTCCGTTCAAGTCCACGACGCCTACTGGGGCCAGAGCTGACGCCTCTGCCAGGACTCGTTGCGTTGCTGGTACCGCCTGCCTGGTGCGGTTCATCGTGTCGGTGATCTTCCCCGTCACCTGGCGCACTCGTTCGCGAGTGACGTCCCATGGGTCTGCCGCCTTCTGCAACGACCGTCCACGCCCCTCTTCAGATACGAACCGGCCCACGTAGATCGCTACAGAACGACCCATCTGCTCACGCGCCTTCCGGTCCAGCACCCGATTCAGTGCCGCCGTGGCGATGGCAGCCACTTCCTCTGCAAACGAGAGCGTGTCAGCCTTCACCAACGCTTCGGCCGTCGGCACAAGGCGTTCATCTGCTGCGCTGGCTTCGAGCCAGTTCTCCAGCCATGCCCGCATGCCGATCTCACTGAGATGGCCGAAGCGCACATCATTCAGGTCGATTTCGTTGAGCCACGTGAGCCGCAAGGCCGCTTGGACCACGGTGCGATCGTGTGGCGACAACTCGGTCAGCTTGCGTGGGTGCGCGACATCCGCCTTTTCGACCGCGGGAGCCAACGAAGGGTCTGACTGCCACGTCGCTGCCTCGATCTTCGCAAGCAGCGCGAGTAGCTCCTCGAGCGAGAGTCCCATCCCGCTGCGGACCTCACTGATCGTCATGTTCTCCAAGCCACGCCCGTGCTGGGACCGCATGAACGCTTCCACCGCCTTGCGCTGCGCGTTTTCGAGGAATTTCCCCCAATCTCCCGTGAGCCTCACGTCCGTGCACGTCGACAAGACCTGGCCTACTACGGCCGAAGTTCGGGCCACCTGCGAGCGCAGCGACTCGCCGAACCGCTCGTTCAGGTCATAGTCACCGTTCCAGCGGATCAACTGGTCAGGCGTCACCGTTCCACCGGCGATCTTCATCGGCCGCCGAATGTGTCTGATGACAGACCTCGGAACGATACGGGCGTGGCAGGGCTCCGCTGCTGAAGGCATGGAGTTGTCCTGCGTCACTTTGATCTCCCGTGATGAACGCACCAGCCGGCGCGGCATCGCCAAGTCGTCAGCCGGGTCCGATGCCGTAGTTTGCCATCGGACCCGCACCGCGGCCGCCTTGGGCGATGCGCGAGCAACGCCTGCGCATGGCGCGCAGGCGCCGTCGCATCACTGCACCGGCAGGCTGCGGTCGATCGTGGCGAACACCGACTTGACGCCGGCCTTCTCGCGGATCAAGGTCTCGATTTCCTGTGCCACGTCCGGGTGGTCGCGCAGGAAGTCGCGCGAGTTTTCCTTGCCCTGGCCGATCTTCTCGCCCTTGTACGCGTACCAGGCGCCCGACTTCTCGATCACGCCGTGCAGCACGCCCATGTCGATGATCTCGCCGTTGCGGCTGATGCCCTCGCCGTACATGATGTCGAACTGCGCCGTCTTGAACGGCGGCGCGACCTTGTTCTTGACGACCTTCACTTTGGTCTCGCTGCCGATGACGTCTTCGCCCTTCTTGATGCTGCCGATGCGGCGGATGTCCAGGCGCACCGAAGCGTAGAACTTCAGGGCATTGCCGCCCGTCGTGGTTTCCGGCGAGCCGAACATCACGCCGATCTTGTGGCGGATCTGGTTGATGAAGAACACCATCGTGTTCGTCTTCTGGACGCTGGCCGTGAGCTTGCGCAGCGCCTGGCTCATGAGGCGCGCCTGCAGACCGGGCAGGGAGTCGCCCATTTCGCCTTCCAGCTCCGCCTTCGGCGTCAGCGCGGCAACCGAGTCGATCACCACCAGGTCGACCGCACCTGAGCGCACGAGGGCGTCCACGATTTCCAGCGCCTGCTCGCCGGTGTCCGGCTGGCTGACCAGCATGTCCTGCACGTTGACGCCCAGCTTCTGCGCGTACTGGATGTCCAGCGCGTGTTCGGCGTCGATGAAGGCGCAGGTGCCACCGACCTTCTGCATCTCGGCGATCACCTGCAGCGTCAGGGTCGTCTTGCCGGAGCTTTCCGGGCCGTAGATTTCCACGACGCGACCGCGCGGCAGGCCACCGACGCCGAGCGCGATGTCCAGACCCAGCGAGCCCGTGGAGACCACCTCGATGTCCTCGATCTTCTCGCCCTCGGCCAGGCGCATGATCGAGCCCTTGCCAAACTGCTTTTCGATCTGGGACAGCGCCGCGCTGAGCGCCTTGCTGCGGTCCGCCGCAGCCGCTTGACCTTGAATCGCCATCTCTGTTCTCTCCTAGTTCAGGGGGCACAGCGCCCGCTGGTGACGTCAATTTGCCGGAGTCGTTCACGCGGCGAAGCGCCGTTTCAGGGAATTGGCCCTATCGAAGGAAGTTTCTCGGCGCCAATCATCTGCATCACCACGGATAAGCCGCAAATCGAGCTCGACAGCCTGCTTTTGTGGGCTTGCGCGCTCCGTTGGGCTCTACCCGAGCCTTTTGCAGCACAAACCAAAGCCGTTTCTCAAAATATGATGGGCCGACCCCATGTACGCCCCCGAACTCCGTGTCCAACCCGCCCACCCCGCCCGGCAACGGGCCACCCAGCCGGTTCCAGTCGACCCACATCGTTGACCAGATCTTTCGCAAACTCTGGGTCATGGGCGGTCAGGTTCTATCGCGCATACCGCTCAAGCTTCCTCATCCAAGCCTGATGTTCGGCCTGCTGGCGCTGGTGGCTGCTTTCGGAATCGGGCGCTACACCTCCCATCGCACGCAGCAAGCCGTTGAAGTCGCTGACGAACAGGAGGCACCGGCGAAAGGCCCGACAAAGTCAGGTGTGCCATTCCCAAACGCCGCACCTGCTTCCAGCGCTCTGGCAGAACTGACTCCCTCCGAGGATCTGCCGACCCCTCCCGCAACCCCGCCGCGTCCGCGCGGCGCAGCCCCATCTAAGTCCGATCCGCCGGCGCCTGCCCGGCCCAGACCGCTTCCGCGTCAGGCTGCAACCTCGCCTCCCGAGACCGTCGCCGCGGCTGCCTCGGCGCCTCCGATTCCCATCCCTGAGGGGTGCCTCGGCGGACTTCCCCGCGCCACTGCGAGGGCCGTCCTGCTCGACCCTGACCGCTTTGCCGCAGGGATGCCCGTCGTCTTCAAGAACAGCATGTCGCGTGCTGTCTACGTGGAATTGTTCGATCCGCAGACAGGAGAGCGCAGCGGCAGTGCAGTCATCCTCGCCGGAGCTTCCGTTTCCATGCCAGTCGTTGGCGACTCAGCTCTCGCCAATGTCAGCGTCGGAAGCCAGTGGTGCAGCCCTGAGATCGGATGGGTCGACCCCAAAGTCACGCGCATCCGGCCCGCCGTCGTTGCCGCCAACGGCTCGATCCGCATGGACATCGCTCTTCAGTCCACGTCCACATCGGGATGGCCGATCAGCCTGAAGGTTGACCATGTGCTGCCCAAGAAGCTTGCTCTGCAGCCCAGCCAGTCCGAGATTGCCTACGCCGCCATGCCCTACGAGGCCAGGCTGGTCCCCATGATCATCCCGGGCGTCACACCGAACTTCAAGTCCGCCTTGAGGCAGAACGACTCGATCGCAGGTGTCGGCCGCACATACGCCACTCCCATGCACGCTGAGCAGATCGAAAGGGACCAGCACTCGCGACTGCCAAGCATGGACTACGTCGGCATGCCACTGGCCGAGTGGAAGCTGTCCAGGAACGGTGCGCTCGACTACGTGGCTGGCCAAATAGGCTCTACCGACATCCAGTTCGTCGTCGACCTCCGGTCCCCGATGAGTGCCATACCATCGTCCCTCGCACGACAACTCGGCATCGTCGAGTGCATGAAGGGACAGTGGTTCATCGGCGGCCTATATCGCAAGGCTTGCGCTGTGCAGGTGCCCTCGTTGAATATCGGAGGCACCGACCTCAACAACGTCTGGATCGCGTACGCTGACGACATCGTTCACCCGATCCTCGGCCGCAACGTCCTGGGAGCGGCGAGATACAAGCGCGGTGCTGACGGCACCTACCTCGCGCTCGGTCCGCGCTGACCGACGTCGCTGCGCTAAGCTAGGCGCATGCACACAACGTTCGACCTTCCCAAGGTCATCTACCTCGCGGCCACTGCACCGGTCCAGAAGCCGCCTCAAGGTCACGCCTGCAATCGCTGTGGCTACTGTTGTGCTGTACAGCCGTGCCGGCTGGCCGAGGAGTATCTCGGCTGCACCACCGGCCCTTGCGTTGCCCTAGAACAGGAAGACGGTCGCACCTGGTGCGGGCTGGTCCGCCACCCGGCCACCTACCTATTGAAGATCGACGCGCCAGCCGGTGTCACCGGCGCCCTGTCGTCCCATCTCGCGTCCATGCTCGGCTTGGGAATGGGCTGTGATTCCGCCGATCCCATCGACTGAAGAGTTGGTTGAGCGATCGATCAGAGATTGTGCCGGCGTTGGTGCCCGTGCTCAGACAAGGGCGAACGCGCCATGCCCGCGCCGGTGCATCGCCCATACCATCTGATCAACATTGAGCAATGCGAGCAGCAGCCCATATCGAACAGGTGCGCATCGACGTTGCTCGCGCGCTCGGCAGGCAGTTGAGGCATGTGTTCATGCGAGAGCTTCTTTCCATGTCAGGCGAAGTGGTGGTACTCGTCGACGATGAGCGTAGTGGGCGCTTTGATGCGACTCCCCTTCGCACCTACGATGGCCGCCAATTCGCCGATCACCGGCGCGGTGCCGGCCAGCGCTTCGGGGGTTGTACCGAAGTCGTAGGCGGTCTGTACATGCAGGCCCGGGGTAGCCGGCCGATGGCGCAGGTGGCGAGCCCACTCGCGCTCAATGCGTCGACCGAACACGCCGCGTACGCCTGCGGCAGACCAATGCGGCACGGCGCCGTCGGCCATGTACTTGTCCACCAGGCTCTTTACCTGCTGGTGCGTGCGGGCGGGGCTAGAGAAAGCTCGGAACAACGCCCGGCGGGTGACGCGCAACTTGTTGACGGTGGTTCGCATGATGTGTCGCTTTCCGATATTCAAGGAGTTCAGAGGCCATCGCAGAGAAGCCGTCAAGAGTGAAATCTGTGCATGCGCATGTTCAACCCAGTTCGTAACTCGCAGGCGGCTTGTCCATCGAGAGGCGATCCAACATAGATGGGAATTCTTCAAAAGGACAACCGAACACCTCACGCAGGCCCATCTTGAGGGCTAGTGGCAGCCTCCCGCCTTCGAAGCTGAACCGCGCTCCCGCAAGTGCCTCGATTGGATCGAACGGCTTCAATCCGAGCACTGGCAAAGTGCTGGCTTGCCAGATCATGGCGTCTTCGAAGTCGGTCGCCATTACCACGAACGGCAAGAGCGACGGCGGTGGCGCATAGCGTCTGTCACGGACAGGGCCCGCGTGCTTCGCGCTCCACGCCTTTCGCACGTCGATGACCCCATCAGATGCCTTTCCTGCCAGTTCAAGCATGGCGACGCCGAAGTCTCTGCACGCGCACAGGTCCTCCGTCGGCGCAGCTTGAACGCCTGGGAGCATGCCCATCCTGGAGTGAGCAGTGACCTGGTCAACGGTATCGTTCGGCACCAGGATTTCGACCGGCGGGCCATAGACGAACGCCGCCTGCAGGAGCGCTCTCAATTGCGCGAAGTTGATCTTGTCGTGGTCAACACGCGGAGGCCTCGAGCGTCCAGCCTTAACTTCTGAGAAGTCTGGATTCACCCAGAGGCCAAGAGCCATACAAAACTTCTTGTGTGCCATCAATCGCCTCGCCGTTTTAGGAGTCCAGCCATCGGCTCCAGATCACTGTTCATGGTCGACCGGAACAGCGAAGCTGCGGTCGCCTGCGTTCCAGCGTTGGATGCCTTCTGGACAGGCAGAACACACACCATTGCCTTCAACGCGGTTTACGACGAGCCAAGAGCAAGGACCGCCGGTCTTGTCGTCGTGACAGGCTGCCAAGTCATGGCAGCCGCATTCGATGCAGTGTGCGAGATTCATGTTGTTTTCCTGTCTGTTTCTTGCGAAGCAATTCGGCCACGTTCAGGCTCGCCCTAGGCCAGGTGTGGATTCTTCCTTGCTGGGGTCGCGCTCAGCGCAAAGCTTGGTCACTTGCCCGGGTGTTCCTGCTAAGTTCCGGCGACTCTGTCATCGCTGGCGCATCTGCCGCAAGACGCCTGCGCTCTGCCGCCATCCGTGCGATAAATCCGTTGAACGTTTCCTCGTGCGCCGCGGCCGGTCCGGCGTCATCCGGACTCCCGCCGCGGCGCAGGCTCGCTTCCGCACGGCGCCACCCGTCCGCGAAGCGCTCGGTACACTCCCCGGGCGCCAATACTGCCAAGGCCTCGAAATCGGTGTGGCTTAACAAGTCGAAGCTGATGATTGGCAAGACGCGCATGCCGGCGCGAGGCACTCCAAGAAGCATCGTCAGCGCTTCGGTCACCCTGCTGGCCTCGACGGTGGCGGTTGAGCCGTTTACGGTCACACGCGCGACCAAGACTTTCTCATTGTTGTCGATTGCCATATCGGTTGATTTCCGTTGCGTTAGGTGGGCATGGCGTCAACCAGTACCTGCTCGATGTCTGGATCAGGATGCGGCGGCCTTGCGCGCTTGGTGCGGACGGCTTGAATGACCTGTTCGCACCACGCCTCATCCTCTGATGTTGGAGGATGTGCGCGCCAAGGCATATCGCCTTGGCTGTGCGCCCACGCCGCGCGCAGGATCCACCACAAGCGTTCGGAAAACCGCTTGGTCTCTGCCGCCGTTGCGGCGTCAACGTCCTGAGCGTCCGAATTTTGTGCGCTCATCGCGGCCGCGACCTTCGCCTCGAAATCGCTGACGATCTTCTCGATCGCCTTGCGAGTGGATGAAATACCGTCAGCATAGTTCTTTCCTTGCTAGTCGCACGCATGCTTCAACGCAGCGTCCACCCAGGCTTTAGCTTCGCGCAGGCTGATTGGCCCAGTTTCGCGAGAGAACGTCACGTCGAAGCTGCCACCGACGAAATCGGTTGCGGTGACGTTCCACCGCACCCCCTTGATTGCGTTCCAGCAGCCGATCAGCGCGTGCAATTCACTCGCCTCTCCGTTGAATTGAACACCTTGAACTCGTCGTGTCGACATGGTGTTTTCCGATCAACCGCGCGACGCCACCGCATCGCTGATGCCCTGCGGTGGCGTCGCGCCACCCGAGGCCTCTGAGTCACCGTGTTGAAGCCAGCCAGGGTCGCATCCCAGGAATGTCGCAAGTTGACGGACCTGGGAAAAGGTTGGCTCGGCCTCTCCGCAGAACCACCTATGCACCGGCTCGGCAACGTCAAGCCCGATCGCCTCAGCTACGTGAGACAGCGAAGTCGAGTGATCGGGTCGATGAATCAACAGGGTTCGGTGCGCCATGTTCAAGCGCTTGGCCAGCCCTTCGGCACGAGCACGCCGCTCGCGTTCGAATCGGAGGGACATCACGCTCATTCGGATCGCGTGCCGCGCCTGGGCTTCGACAGAACGCTCATCGCTTTCAGCCATCTCTTGAAGCAGCAAAAAATCCTCTTCGGGTATCGCCCGCACTAGGAGCTTCCTGGTAGCAGGTTTGATCGTCATGTCGAGCTTTCCGGTCTAGTTGGTCGAGCTTGCTACACGTCGACGTTGGTCAAGATCAATCAACCGCAATTTGATCAGCCAGCCCTCTTCATTCAAGAGCCTCATGCGTGGCGGCGCCATCAATAGCATTGATCCAGCAGAACATGCCATAACGGCAAAAACGACTACGAAGCCCCACGCACCGCGATTGCCGTGGAGAGCCGAGCCCAGAGCCATGGCCGTGAGCAACGAATACGCAGAAATCGCGAAAGCCCACATGCCAATCAGGAACGCGCACTGCCCGCGGGTCAACTTGGTGTCCATACTTGTTCCTCGAAACTCTTCCAATCTATACGACGAGGTGGTGTAGCTGCTTGCCCATGAGCGCTTGATAGTTCTCCTGGCAGTTGTCCGTCGTCCACTCCGTCCACTCCATGCAGCTGTCGAACTCGCCCGGCTGAACCAGAGTCGAGCGTAGTTCCTTACCTGCATGCGCAAGGCAAAAGGCGCCGACCACATCGGAGCTGTTCGCACCACGGAACCAGCTCGATGAGTGTTCGGCCACATGGACCATTTGCTTGGTCTCTTCACAGTACAGCGTGATGCTGTGGCTCATGGGTTCCCTTGCCTTCCGTGCTTAGAGCACGCTGGCGCCTGCACCCATGCGACGCAGCATCGCTGCGGCCTCATCGATGCCGAATGCCGCCTGCCCGAGCGCGATCTGGCCGGTCCTGTTGGCATACGCATTCTGAGCATTCCAGGCCGCAACCCGTTGGGTGTGAAGCGCCTGCATGCCCTGCACGAGCAAATCGCGATCCGCTTTCCCAACCAGGGGTGTAAGGTCAAGGTCTTCCATGCTGGTTTCCGTGATCACAACCCGAGCTGGGTTGTGATGGTCTTGCCGCTGGCAGTTGCTGACCAGCAGCCCTGCTCGTCTTTGCTGGCCAGGCCGGCGCGGTAGAGCGCCATCATGGTGTCGGTGTTGCAAATGCGCTTGCCGTTCACCATGACCGCACTTCCTGCGCCTGGCTCTGTGCACCAGCCTTTGCCGATCCACTTCAAAACGCGCTTCTGGGCCTCAGTGAGTGTTTGCATGACCTTGAACAGTTTTTGCGTAGGCAGATCGAACGGGTTCAGAGCAAGCGTGCCACCTTCGGCTGCTCTGCGCACAGATGCCTGTTGATCGGCACCCAACTGGTTCAACAGACCCCGCATCACATTTGCGGTTGGCGTTCCGGCGTCGATGACCACGACTCGACTACCCGCCGCCATGCTGTCTGCCAACGCTTGCACCGACAGGAAAGACATCGATTCGCCAATCCTGCCGTACAACGGCACTCTCACCACTTGTTCTTCGCTCATGTTGTTTTCCGTGCTACTTCGTGTTGTCGACGACCACCCGCGGCGTGCGGCCAATGACGCGTGCCTGCCCGTCACGATCAATAGCGACCGTGTCGCCGTCCTCGGCGCCGGTGGCAGCGATCGCATCAGCAATCATCGACTTCCCTTTGCGCCACTGCGGCACCGAGCTTTCGCCCAAAAGTCCGAGTTGCAACTCGCCGCGAGCAACGGCGCTGATGCCGAACCTCCGCCTGACCCATTGCCACATAGTGAACTTTCCGTGCTAGTTGGTTTCGAGTTAGGTCTTCGAGAATTGCACGAAGCCGGCGCACAGGAGAACTACCAGTGTTGCGCCCGCAATGGCGGCGAAGTCCAGCCAAGCGAGCATACGTACCCTACGGTTGCGGTGGCCGCTATGTATCCGAGCGCTGAAGATGCGGGTCCATGCAAGTCCTACCACGAGACCAATTGGGTACATCCACCGCTCGAATGCCAATCCGCTCATGAACAACACCGGCGCTCCCGCTAGAGCTGCCGAGATCACGGCCGCACCAACCTTGACCGAAAGGTTGGTCGTGGAAATCAGAATCCAGCCAAGAACAAAGCCGACGAACGAGCCCATGCAAAACACCCCGAGCAAGGTGACATTCACGGTCGATTCGAGCATGGTTTGTTCCGTTCTACGGTGCGAGGTCGGGGAGTTCGCGTCTGGCCGCTACCCAAGCAGCGTCCAACGTGGTTTCCGATCTCAGACGCTGGGTCTGAGGACGATTCGGTAGGCGCTGTTTGCCAGCATGTCCTCAGCTTGGGAAGCCGTTGCCGCCTGAAGCAGCTCGGCTGATGTCGTCGCCGGCCCAGCCGAAACAGAGTACCCGAGCTTTCTGCCGCGACGCATCACGTACAGCAGCGCGGCGCGTTGGCCGGCAGCAAGATTCTGATGCTCCCCTTGCAGGCGGCGAAGCGCTTGACGCGGATAGAACTTCCGGACTTTCATTCGTGTTCCCTGTTGGTTTCCGTATTCTGATTTCGGACGCGGTCCATCAGTCGCGCGATTTCATGCTCCACCGTCCGCCACCGCGAAATTCGCGGTACGCCAGACCGAGACAAACGAGCGCCACGCCGACACCGCCGATCTCGGCAGCGTGCATCAAGTCGTAAGGCAACCCCGGCGAGTCGCCGACTGTTGCGATGACAACTAACGGAACGATTGCCACGATCGCGAGCAGGACGAACAGGGCACACGCGCGCAGTTCAAGACCGCGCGCCTCGGCCGCGAGGCGTTCCGCACGTTCGCCGCTGATTCGTCCGCTCTTGCTCATCCAGTCTTCAATCTTCATTTCAGGCCCCTCCTGCAACTACTTTCCGGTCAATCTGTATCAGCCCCGAAATGCCCGCGAGCCTCTCGAGGGTCAGACCTTGTTGCTTCCGAAGCCACATGAGCTTTTAACCGAGCCGTGTACCCATGGATTCGCGTGTTTTCCGACGTCTTACACCGAGCGACTGAAGCACACCAGCCAGTAAAGCAGGTCGAACTGTCCTGCCACAACCAACAGGTCGATAACCCACGCGAACCACGGCCATCGCACCTTTGACTCCGCAGTCAACCCTTTACTGAGTAGGCCCAGCGCGCTTGGAGGTAGCCTCATCGCCCTCTACTGATGGATCAGTGCGCTGTTACTTGCGACGCAGATTCTCTTTGACTTGCATCTTGGAGTGAGCGCAGCAGCACGAGTAGACGGCACGTCGCCAAGAGTAGAACGACTTCAATCGTTGTCTCATTGACGCCTAGAAGCCCTGGGCCCTTCTCGAGCACAGCAACCACACCGAAGAGCACCACGGTCGCGCAAGTTGCCATCCACGCGCAATCTAGACCCAGATAGACGAGACGCAGCACGTCTCTGGTCCGAAGAACCAGCAGTCCTGCGATGAAAGCTGCTGCCCAGATTCCGGCCAACGAGATCCAAAGCGAGTTGTTCATGATTTCCTTGCTACGTTGCCTTCCGTTGATTTCTTAGCTTGTCACGCATGCCCATGTCGCGAAGCCCTCTTTCGGTCTTTCGGCTCCGCCATTGGCGAAGCGTTTCCCCGCAACTGCGCTGTAGTATGACCCTGCATTCCGGCTGCGAGTGCGCTGAAAACGCCGCCCAGTGCCCCACTTTGGCGACGAACCGGCCGCAAGACCCACCGCGGCGATTTTCCGATCAAAGGGCCACCGCAGTGGGCCGCTCGAGGTCTCGGCGCAACAGGGCAGCGATGATCTTCATTGACATTGGCTTTTCGCATAGTCTGAGCTTGTACGTCTCGATTGCTGAGGCCAGTTGCGATCCCTCGCCGGTCCTTGCAACACCTAGCAGCAACCCGGTCAGAATCACAACTGGACAGCAAGCATCTGCGGAGCGGATTGCAGCTAGGAGTTCCGAGACGTTGATCGACCGGACTAGCCATGGGAGGACGTAAGCATCGAAGGGCCGGGTATCGATGGTGCCTTGCAACGCTTGAATCGACGTAAAGGGCGTTGCCTCGAAACCCAGCGCGCGCAGGAGGTGAGCTGCGACCTCAGCTGCATCGCCGTTCTGATCCAGAACGGCGATGCTGTAGTTTCCCGAAGCTTCTTGAGTAGTCGTCATTGATACCTTTCCTTGAAACTTTCCGATTTACTGTTCGACAAGGAAGAAGCGCTTCCTTGACTCCTGGGAGCGTTCGTCCGGCGTTAGCCTCGCCTTAGCTACCTTGCCGACCAACGAGCCGTTTGCATGTGTCATGAGGTAGCCGCGCCCGCCCAGCAGCCGTAGGGCATTCGAGAGTTCGTTGTCCTCGCAGCCAACCGCAGGTAGGTAGTAGTGCGCGTCGATGCCATGCCTAGCCAGCGTGTCGAGGGCTTCTTCGCGGGCACGATCCGACATCATCGACGCGCTTTCAGGCGAGCCGTTGATCAAGCGTTGCACAAGGCGATTCAGCATGGGTCTGGTTTCCGAGATGTTTGCTAGGACGACCAAAACCCGTCGCGAAGGGCCTTCGCGACCTCGGATTTTGGAAGACGTGAATACCGATACGCGCAGCCAAGGCCAGCCAGCAGTCCAGCCAGCACGCAACCACTCGCTGCGGAGCGCAGCGGCACATCTGAGCCGATCCAAGTGAGCAGGCCTAACGGTAAGGAAACTAGCGTCACAAGCAGCCCGAAGTGTGCTTGCCACCACAGGATGTGCGAGGCAAGTTCCTTCGCACTCATTCGTTGCAACGTTTCCCAACGAGTGGCTTCGTACGCGCGGTCCTTCATGCTGTTTTCCGTGGTTAACGGCTGCTGCGTTCGATCAGCCCGCGCAAGACGTCCGCTGCGTCGTAGCAGCCCATCCGATTGGCCATGGCCATCACCGACTTCAGTTGATCGTTGGTCGCATCCTGTCGTTGGCGCTGCTGAGGAACCAGCGCCAACACCTCGCGATCCGAGACCGGCGTGCCAAGAGTGTGGAACACCTCCCCCGTCCCCACCTTCGTGGCGGCATAGATCACTTCGAGCGCTTGACGCGCTCCCATGCTCAGCTTCGGAGCGAGCCAGTCGTAGGCTTGGTCTGGACGCATGCTGCTGGTTTCCGATCAATGGCTCGACGAGCGCTTCGCCGCGAACTTGTCAATCGCAAGACAAGTTGCCAAGAGACCGACGATTGCGGGCACCCAGATCAATGGGAAGTAGACGTGCGCTTTGCCCGGATCCGTGAGCGACGCCACCCAGTAACCCGCGCCTCCAAGAGCGACGATGACCGAGGTCCAGATGAAGTTCTTCATTGTTGCTTTCAGAGCTAGTAGGCAGTGCGGCCGTTTCGGCGATTGGCACGTAGGCAGATGGCCCAGAGAATCGAACAGAAAGCCCCCATGACGAAACACCCGGCACCCACAAGCCCGAGCATCCAGTCGCTCGTTGAGGTCATGTCGGCCGGATGGCGCCACACGTAGATCCCAAAAGCGCAACTCAGGAAGAAGAGGGCCAAGACGGCAAGAAGCCGAAGCGCCGCAAGACCTTCGTCCCGGACTTGGAGATCGTCATTCATGAGAAATTTTCCTTGGCTCAGTACCAGTCGCCCACAAGGGTGTCCATGCGGACCCAGAAGCAGCGCCCGTTGTCTTTGACCAGCACCTTCTGCCGGTCATCGGACACGCGCTCCACGCGGCATCCCCTACCTCCGGGCCGCCGACGCACATCGCGTCCTTCCTTGACGCTTGCGGGATCGATTGCCGGCTTCACTGGGATGTCGTTGGACATGGCTGGTCTCCGATCACTTCGTGCTTGCCGGGTCAATCGCAGGTGGCTTGCGGCGCCGCAGGACATGCTCGATTGCAGACATCACCACCAACACGAGCCCGGTCAGGCCAAGAAGCCGAAAGTAGTCGGGCCAGTCCGTATGGAATACGAATACGCCAATCAACGTGGAACTGACTACCGCCGTCAGTAGGCGTGGCAGCATCGGACAGAACTTCTGCACCATCATGAGTGTTCCCTGTTGGTTTCCGCGGTCATTTACAGAACTGCCAAAACTTGCATGCAGTGCTCTCGATATGTGCATGGCTTCGCCTCATCTCGATAGCGCCACCATGTCATGGTGTCTCGCTCGAAGCCTGCATAGCCCCAGCCACCTTCGCCGCCTTCAAGCGGCTGTAACGCCACGCCCTTCTCGCCGTTGGGATTGCAGTCGTGGGCAGTGACCAGTAGGCAGTCCTCGGCTGGCTCCCATTCGATCTCGCCATCGAAACACTCACCGATCCGAACCCGCACACTTAGCCCCTGAATCGGAATGTCCTTGATGGCTACCTCCATTGGAACAGCCACAGGCTGTGCATCAATTACGCGCTGTTTGACGGAGCGCTGTGCAGCGTAGTCAGCTTGCGAGATTGCTACGTACTCGGCGTAGGGAACCTTCCTAACGGTATACCCACGGGCGAGGAAACCTCGCATCTCTTCAGGGACTTCACCGTCCGCAGTCGCGGCCCTCTCGCGAGAGGCGCACTTAATCATCCCGTCGTCGGTGATGGCGATCCACATCTCACCTTGCTGAATTCCGGCCGTCGTGTTCATCGCGATTGTTTTCCAGCCTACTTCGAACGGCGAACTTCACTCATGTGCCGGACCATCCAAATGCAGTCAGCCAGCACCATTGAGAGCGCGAGCAACATACCTGCCATGATGAGCAACGCTCCAACCCACGACCAGTAGTCCCCCTGTGCTCGGGCCAGGGATAGCGTTGCAATGCCACCAGCTGTGGCCGCAATCGCGGCCCGCGCGAACCAAGGCTGAGGCCCTCGGACGGACCGTTTCAGCAGCAGCAACGCGATCAACAACACTGCTGAAATCTTCACCCAAAACATGGTCATATCCTCCAGAGAACTTTCCGATGTTTAAGCAGCGTGCGTCAGCACTTCTTTGGCGAGGTGCCGCGCAACAGCCTTGGAGTGAGCGCACGACGACAGCATCGCGACGGTGACGCTGCTGCACTCGGTGCAGTTGCATACCCACTTATCGCGGCGTTGGTGTGCCCAAACGTCCCGACCCCGCCAATGAGTCTCCGCCTCCGCGTCGGTCAACACACGGAACTGCCGTGTGCCGCCTGGCAGCGGGGCCTTCTCCGTGATCGTGTAGCGTTGTCGGGCCATGGTGCTTTCCGATTCAGTTGTGGGGTACGCCGTCCGGGTACCGGCGCCGGACATCAGCCGCCCAGTAGCCGATCGCCTCGTCAATATCGACGCGGCGGCCCGGATGTACAGCCACCAGGCGCTCCTTCAGTCGCGCGACAGAACGGCATTGATGCTCGCGAGCGGTGTTCACAGCTGCGCGCAGCATCTCGTAGCCGCCATCGCTAAGTGCTTGCGCGTGGACCATGTTTTCCGATCTACTTCGCAGCGCTGCATATGGGCTTGCCGGCAGCGTCGATCCTTGGTCCCATAGGCGCGGCAGTAAATGTGCCCGCGTAGATCAAGTATTCGCAGCCAGTGACCTTGTCTCTGGTCACGATCAGGTTTCGAGCTGGGCTCGTGTCGTCACTTGCATTTGCCGCGACGCCCAACAATGCAAAGCAGATGCTGCCCACCAGCATTGACGCAATCACGCCGAGGCCGAGGAAAAAACCGCTCTTGAATGGTGTTTGCATGAGTGTCCTTGATGCTTTCCGAGGTCAATCCCCTTTCAGGGAGCATCAGCTTGGTTGCCGACCGGTGCGACCTCCCCACGATGGCTGACGATGGCCATGCGCTGGGTGACAAAACCAATCGCCAACAGTACGGCGGCAGGGAGAACGAGAAACCCGAACACGCCCAACGTGTTGTCACCGGCTGCTGCGATCCCGAGGAGTACGAAGAACGCAAGTGCGAACCCGACAGAGAACAGCACGACTGAAATAGTGCAAAGGGTATCGACAGTGAGTTGTAGTTGTTTCACGCGAACTTTCCGATCACATGGCCATGACATAGAAGCCGAGAGCACTTGCACTGACCAAGATAGCTGCAGCACCAACAAGGCGCACGTTTTTGCTGCGTTGATGCTCTCCGAGGTAAGCAACCATGATCCCAAGCCACCCCCCCAACATCGCAATCAAGGCCCACCAAGGGATTGTTTGTCCTTGCGCCCGCATGGCCCACCCTGCCATGGCGATCATCAGAGGCGGCGGGTAGAAAAGCGCCGGCACGTTGCGAGCAAGATGCAAGACGCTGCCCCAGAACATACCGATGCCCAAAACTGACGTTCGCTTATCCATGCTGTCAACTTTCCGTGCTATCGATTGGTGGGACGCGCGGAGGGCGGATAGACGATGTCGCCGCCGGCTTCCAGGAACGTCTGCCGCAACCAGGCCATGCCGACACTCGACCCGAGCCATTGAATGACGGTCCCGGCCACGCGCGCGTCCCGCGCCGTACTGAACTCTCCCAGGATGCCGTCCAGCACTTCGCAGGGGGAGCCTTCGCGGGTGTTCATGTCCAACCACGCGGCCTGGATCGTCCGCTCGGCGTTGTCGTGCTCTCCACGATGCCGGAATCGCTCAAACCCGAGATGCTCAGTCGCTGGGTACGGCTGCGATTCTTGCGCGAGGTGTGCTGCCATTTGGGTGCTCCGTCGTGGTTTCCGATGGTCAAGCCCAATGGGCCACAAGTTCGCTCATGCTGATCCAGAACAGCTTTCGGTCGTCCTTCAGCTGTACCTTGAGACGGTCTTCCGTGACTCGCTCCACACGCGCTGACCCTTCGAAATGGCGCGTCCGCACTGTCCGCCCCACCTGGACAGAGAGCGGGTCAATTTGCGGTGCCATGAGTGGCGGACTGTTGTCTTTCATGCTCTCTCTGATCAATGCCCGCAGCGCGAGCAAACGAGGTTACGGCCGTCCGTCGCAACGGGCCATGTCTGGTTGCAGCAGCCACAAAGCCGCTTCCAGCCCGGAGCGGCCTGCCTCAAGGGCCGGCGGCCGGCGCGTGGCGCGAGCAGAGTGGTTGGCCGTGAAACGGCATTGGCTTTCATGCTGCTTTCCGTGGTCAAAGAGAGAAGCGTTCGGTGAGACTGCGTTGGGTGCGCAGTGCTCGTCGAACGAACCGTTCGTACCGACCGGTGCGAGCCTTGTATTCCTCTGCACCGACGAAAAGCAAGGTCAGCAGGGACGCAGGAAACAGACGGCCATACCCGAACGCGATGCGCCGTCGAGTCGCAATGCACACGCGCTCAACCGATTGGACTCGTGTAATTTGGTCCACTGCAATAGCTTTCCAAGTCAGTAGCGCGAACGCAAGGTCTCGATGCCAAGCGCAACGGCGAGCACACCGAAAAGCAGTCCCATCGCAAGCATTGGCTCCGGCACATTCGGTACTTGAATCCAGGCAGCTCCGGCTGCCACAGAGAAGATGATCCCTCCGAAACCGGTGATCAACGCCATCCAAGCTACTGTTCGGCGGAAGGCGTTACGGTGATTTGTCCTCTTCATTGCTTTCCGATGGTCAGGTGACGGGCTGCTTCAGGTCAACTCCGAAGCGATCCTTGAAACGGCGAGTCATGACGGCTTCCCAGCCTGGCCAGGCCATCATGTCGATGGCGCCGCCAGGGCTTCGGGGATGTTGCTCCGACCAAGTCATCATCGCGGCGGCCTCGTCCGTCGTCATATCGTCCAGCATGGACTTCGGCTGCCCAGAAGGACCAATGACGGCCGTGTGAGAGCCGTTGCTGTTCGGCAGGAAGTAGGTGTTGGCGTTCATGATGTTTTCCGTTCAAGCTTGCGCCACACGGCGCTGACGTTCGAGGGAAATCTCGCGGTTGAGGACTTCGCTCTCCGCGTTGAACATTGCGATTCGTGATCGAGCCTTTACCACTGCCGTCAGCGCAGACGCTGCCAGCAAAGCGAACAACGCCACAAAGCCCCAGGCGTGTCTATCGCGGTGTAGCGCCACGTCAACGGCTTGTGCGATCAGCCACGACCATGCTGATAGCGCAAAGACGCCGAGAGTGGCAAGGAGTAGCCACTGGCGAATGGTGAGTCTGCTGTTCATGTGGTTTCCGAGTTACCTCGAGCTACTGCTCGACCCACTCATGAGAGCCATTGTGAAGAAGCTCACAGAGCTGATGCTGAACCCGATCGCCACTGCTGCCGACCACCTTGACGGTTGATGCAAGGCCAGCACAGTTGCAGCCAGGACTCCCACCATCATCACAACTGTTCCGACAATGCAGCGCCTCTGTGTCTCTGGTTGTAGATCGTTCCAAAACATCGCGATCAACTTCCTCATGCCTACCTCCGTTTCCGAGAATTTAGAGGCCAACAACTGCCAAACCGAGGAAAGGCCAAGTATCGACCAAAGAGTCACAAGCGCAGCCACTGCTGCAGTTGCGACGAACAATGCAATTGCAGTACACATCGGGGCCTCCTTCTCCGAAGCGCTCTAACTCTTCCGCGCGAGGAACCGTCGCATCAATTCGGCCACGCCCATAAGAAGTGGTGTGCCGACGATCATGACCGCTAGCGCAACCAGCCCAGGCGACCATCCCGTCACCGAATAGATCAAGACAATCAAGGGCAGCTCCAGGCCGACGGCAAGACAAACTAGCTTGTTCAACTTCACACCGTTCTCCTTTTCCTAGATATCTCAGGCAGCTGCGCCGCTGACCAAGCCGCCCGCTTCGAGGTCGCGTTCCCGCTGCTTTCGCAATACTTGGAGCTCAAATTCGAGCTTGTCGTTCTCCAGGCTCATCTTGGGCGCCCGTTGTTCAGCCTTTTCAGCTTTGGCGCCGACCCATCGCGCAATCTTGATTGCCGCAAATGCACTTGAACCAAGAGCCACTAGGATTGCGAGACTCAGAATTTCCATGTGTGCTTTCCCTCTTCTTCCGATTTAGCGGCGGTAGTTGCCGCCATTGAAGGCGACCCTTACCTGTTCGATCACGGCAGGCTCCAGCGGTGCTCTGTCCAGATTCCAGGCTTGGTCCAGCGCAGCCAGTGCAGCTGGTCGGTTGCTGAGACTTTGTTCGAGATCCGCAGCGTGTCCGGGATTTGTGTTCATCAACACCAAGCCGTGCAGTCGAAGGGCTTTGAGAATCTCCGGCACGGCCTGGACGACGTGCTCGGCCAACCGCTGGGCTTCTCCACCTAGCTCGAGCTCCAGTTGCGAGACTTGCTGGGTGAGCTGGCGGATCACGCTGGCAGCGACTTCCGCCGAGATCTCGACCGGGCCTTGTGTATTCGTTGTGCTCATGTGGTTTCCGATGAGCTACACGAACCAGATAGCCGTGGCTACGGCCGCCGCAAAGTAAGTGACGACACCAAGCGCCGGCAACAAGGGAAACTTCAAAAATTTCAGCATGGTCAACGTCTTTCTTGTGGCTCGATTCTAGGTATCAGCGTGATACTTTGCAAGCATCTTGGCGAACTTCTTTTGCAGCTCCTCGTTCTGGATCAACAACAAGGCCACGGTGAGCTTGGAGATGTGCTCCGGAATCGGCTGTGCTCCAGTGGCGTACCGCTTCACCGAAACCTCGGAGATGCCCAGCTGCGAGGCCATGTCGGCGTGCGTCGTGGCCACCGCGCCCTCAATGGTCTGGAAGTCTTCAGAATTCATCCTGATAGCGTATCACGCTGATCCTACTAACGGGCAAAATCTGACTAGATCACCTTCGCCACGATCCGGCCCAGGTCAACAGGGTCGCCTCCGCATAGCGCCTTTGCAGCCGACAGGGTGGCCAGGCCGAGCACCTCCCTGATGTGCCGCAGGTCGTAGCCCTTGCGGTGCAGACGCACACCGAATGTGCGCCGGGCGGCCGATGCCCCTGCCGCCTCGATTCCAGCCTGGTCGTGAAGCTTGCGGATCACCTGAGTGAGCGACTCGCATGACCGTGAGACATTCCCCGCGCCGGTCTTGCGAGTCGTCAGCGTGAACGGCCGGCCGTCGACAGTGAGGAAGACGGGCCCGAGCTGTACCAGGCCGCGCCATTGCGACCGCCACGCCGTCAGGCCATGCCTGAGCTTCGTCCGCTCCTGGAAGTAAGCGTCGAGCGCCTCGCACACCTTCGGGCTCGTCCAGTACACCGGCCGGTCTCGTCCGTTGAAGCTGATCGCCGCGCGCACCACCGATGCACGCCTGAACGCGCCTCCTTCGTCCAGCACGTCTGCAACCTCCAGCTGAGCCAACTCTGTTGCGGTCATGCCTGTGCCGTAGAGCACGCAAAGCAGCGCCACATCTCGTGCTGGTGTTTGCCCTGTGACAGCGGCCACCTTGAAGGCGTGCCTCATCTGGGCTTCCTCGACTACGGGCGCCTTGGCCATCGGAACAGGACTCCTTTGCCGGCAGCATACGAGAGGTATTTCAGCGCGAGCCGCCCGAACGGGGCGCCGGCCCGCGCCCACCCTCGCAACCTCGGAAAGTTGGGTCTCCGCACTTGGCAAGCCGTAGTCGAGTCGATTGAGTTGGTCGCATCTGACGCATAAAAAAAAAGCCCCGCGGCCGTGATCTGAAGATCACAGTAGCGGGGCTCGATGCCTGATGAAAGGCACGTGCAGGGTTCAGCGACGAATCACTGGACCAAGCATGGCGCTGGCGAAGCCGAGGCTTCACTGCGCTGCATGAACGTGCGGCATTCGCCGACGACGGATTGGTGATCCAGCGTCGAGCGGTTGTGCAGTTCGAAGTACCGATCACCGCCTACGCAGATCGCCCACATCACGACACTGCCGGTGAGGCGGTCGGTGATGTAAAACGATTCGTCGTCGCCGCGGATGGTTCGCCTGCCCGGCATACCTTCGCCGAGCATGGAGTAGAACCGATCGGAGTCGATCTCCCACGGTGCCTTGATGCAAGCATCTTCGGACCGCTTGAGCGCGTCTTCGTACGGAACGACGGACGCGTCGGGATACTCGAGTTGGATCTCGGTCAGAGACTTGCCACTGTACTTGCCTAGACCGGTGGCGGGATCGACGATGTCGATCGCGCCGGCGATGTACGGCTGCTGGACGGTGGAATTCCTGCTGGGAGAGCTCGAGAAGAAATACATGGAAGACATGGGAATCACTCCTGTGTGGTTTAGACACGAGAAGCAACCCCCGACGGGAGTTGCTGCCCGGTCGGGTGGGATCCACCGTGAACGGTGGAACGTGGTGAGGTCAGTGCAAGAGGCTCTGGGCGACTTGAGTCGCGTAGTCCATGGACCAGCCGATTGAACGAAGGTGTCCTTCTTCGTTCATGTACGGCCACCGACCAGGATGCGCGTCGCTCCAGGAACCGATGGCATCAACGAGCGTCCAGAACGGAGTCGAGTCGAAACCCGGCTTCGCAGAACAGTCGCAGACGCATTGGCGCAGCCCCCAATTGAACATGCACAAGTTGCCGTCGCCGTCGAGACAGTTGAGCAGATTCGTCGTGTTGACGTTGCCGATCAGCGCCTGAACCTTGTCGTCCGATGCGAACGCAAGGCAAGTTGCCAACAGCAAGCCTTTGACACGAGAAAGAGCGCCCGCCAGTTCGGGTGACGCAGTCGTCTGGGTACTTCTCTTCATGGTGATCTCCTTGGTGAGATACCTGCAGAGGGACACCACACCCGGAAGGGAGTGGAGTCCCAACCAGGAGGTGGTGAAAGGGTAGAAAAGTCAGTGGAGCGTCTGGACGACATCCCCAACGAACTTCTCCGACCAGCCGAGCCAGCGCTGGCGGAGTCTTTCCGGCGAATAGTGCAACCGGCCTTCATGGGAGTTCTCCCAGAAAGCGATGGCACCGATCAAGTCCCAGTAGCGGCTGGAGTCGAAGCGCGGGTCCTTGCGTTCGCACTCGATCAACTGAGTGCGGAGCATGGACCGGAAGCGCATCAGGCCTTCTTCGCTGACCAGCAAGCTGGACAGGGTAGAGGCCGCATCCGAACCGATCTCCTGCTTGACGCCGTCGTTGTTGACGAACATCTCGCAGCAGCGGCGCAATTGCCACCTGAGTGACAACAGCGCCGATTGCAGTTCGGGGGACGTGGAAAGTTGTTGCTTGTTCATGGTGAATCTCCGGTATGAGGTCACCCGGGAGAGACACCGCCCCGGATGGGAGTGGAGTCCCAGCCGGGTAGTTTCGTGATCAGTCAGTCAAGCCGAAGCTTGAAAGACCGCTGGTGAGAAGCGAACTGGATCAGTGCACAACCTGTGAGGGCCGAGCGATCTGACGGCAGTACGCGAGAGCCGTCTGATGACGGTGGCCGGCGGCCATGTGGTGCAGGATTGCCAACCGGTAGTGCTGTCCATCCGAGATCGCATGAACGCGCAATGCGTCCTTGTCTTCGTCGACGAATTCATCGCGCCCGATGGCGCTGATGCGGTAGTCGTAGACCTCGAACTTGCGGCCGAAGGTGCGCATTGCTGCGCGATCGGCCACCAGACTCCAGTTCAAGCGGTGCTTGCGCGATTGCTCGGCGTGCAGGTCGGCCATCTTGGCGTGCCACGACTTCGTTGCCGAAGGGGTGAAGCGCTTCAGGAGTCGGACTGCACTGTTAGGCGACAGCGCGGACAGAACCGAGGGAGCGAAAGAGTGGCCAGCGAAACCACGACGCGCGGTCGAGGTGTAGGCAGGGTCGTTCAAGGTCAAGCAGGTGTGAACTTCAGTCAATGCCATGGGATATCTCCTGGGAGGAAATGCCAAGGCTCCGCCCGCAAGGGCAAGAAGCCCCGGCGGGGTGGATGAGCTGGATTCGAGTGCTCTAACCGTGCGTGTAGCAGGGATTGCCGTGTGCGTTGTTGCACCCGGCGCACTCCCACATTTCCGCCAACTCGATTGCAGTGGATGATCCTGAGAACCATCCGCTGACTAGATCCTCCTCACCCACAAACATCGCGGGGACGTTTGAGGTTTGAGGACCGAACGTATAGCCGTCCGATCGAGCGGCTTCGTATGCGTCAAAGAGCAAATCTTCCGACTTGGTCTTGTCGAAGGGTTCGATGACGCGTGACATCGCGAGCAAACATCTTGCATTTAGTCCAATGAGCATGGTTATCTCCAGGGTGCAAATGCCAAGGCTCCGCCCGCGAGGGCAAGAAGCCCCGGCGGGGTGGATGAAACAGGGAAACAGTCAGGCGGCGTTGGCGACGTGGCACGAGGCCATCGTCAACAAGCGCTGCCGGGGACTGGAGACCGAAGCGCAGGCACGGAACCAGGCACCACAGGGACGCGTGAGCGACCATGGCAGACCGGGACCGTAACTTGCGCGCCAGCCTTCCTTCATGCGATCCAGGGCGCGGGAGAGGTCCGAGCCGTCGTAGGCGTAGCCGCTGACGAGCCAGATACCAGAACCCTTGTGGAAAGCTTTCGCGAAGGTGAAGAGGACGTTTTCGCCACCAGACATGTCGAGCTCGTTGGAGCGCAACGACTTGGCGGCGTTGGTCTCGCAGCTGGCGCGTTGAACGCACAGCCACGAAGCACGAATCAGAGCCCAACCCGGCCCCTGACGAATCATCTTGATCATGAGACTCCTTTGGATGGTGAATCGCAGAGGAGTCAATCCCCGAGGGGATCGAATCCCCTGCAGGGTGGTGAAGTAGCCGATCTCTCGGCGTACTAGGGACGTAGCTTCTTGCCAGCTGGCAGGCCGACTTGGCCCGTCAACTTCATGTGCTTGGCTGCCTCGACGGCACCCAGCTGCATGATTGGCTCGAAACGTTCGAAAGCTCCGAAGAGCCGGTTGCGTAGCAGATCGTTCTTGCGCGACTCGGACCTCATGAAGTCCAAGCGGCCGGCGAACCGTACATTGATCCATTCTTCCGGGATGATCGCGACGTAGTCGCACACGAAATGCCCGACGCCCTGAGGCATCTTGCCGCTCGTGATCCGGATGAACTGGGTCGGGATGCTGAGGATTGCGCCGCCGTGAACGGCGAGCAACTCATCATCCAGGCGAGACGTCCCGTAGCAGGCAGCTACGTAACGCTTCCCTTGGTCTTCAAACGCCTCAACGAAGAGAGCGAAGTGTTCCGAGGGACCCCGTTGGTTCGGGCTCGTTTGGTACGGAAAATCGCACAGAATGACACTGCCACGCAGATATTGCGTGGTGGACATTGCTGACCCTCTCAGGTGGTTGCGAAACCCGGCTTAGGTGCGGGTGTTGTGGTCCACCTGAGCGGTGGACGGGGACTGTGATCGCTTGAGCTTGCGCTCGAGCTTCTTGATCAACTTGTCCAGGGCGGACTCGGGGATGCAGGTCGCAACAAAGCCGGTGACACCCGAGGGGGTCACGAACTTGGCAACTTCCTTCTTCCCTGATCGCAGCAGTTCCATTGCCGCATCATAGACCACGGCAACTGCGTCCGCCAAGTGGCGAGCGCGTAACCGTGACGGTAGGTTCAACATGTCGACTCCTTTCGTTTGTGGAATGGGGAGCCGAGCACCCCCGAAGGGATGACGAATCCCCAAGTGGGTGGTGGAACATAAGAGTGCTCGCCGAAGGGAAACACCCGCAAAGGGACATGCGGGCTGGCGAGCGCGAGCTGATCTGCTTGCGAGCAGACACTTAGGTCAACGGTGACGCCGGAGAGGCGGCCGAAAGACCAACGTTCAGCAAGGCAGCAAGCTGTCGAGCTGGAAGTACCTGCAGATGGGCGGAACCCAAGAGAGGCAACTGAGGCACGAAGACCTCGGTACTCGGCAAGTGAATGCACGAGACTTACGCCAGAACAAAGTCCAGCAGGAAAGTGCCTCTACTGTAGCACGGCCTACGGCCAATGCGCACATTGCCGCTGCCCGCTTTCATTGGGCAAAAGGCCCTTTTCGGTCGGCCTTTGCCGCGCTATTGCCGCCTAGCACGCTGTGGTTGCGGTGCCGCTGCGACCGCCGCCACCTTTACCGGCCCCCAACCTCGCGTCACCAGGCTCGCGCCTACCGCCATCTCGACCAGGTAGACTGTGTCCCTCTGGTCGCCCTCGTAGATGAAAATGCTCTTGGGCAGGGGATCACCGGAGCTCACGTACCCCAGGAACAGCTTGCGTCGCTGCTGCATGACGCGACTCACCTGGGCCGGGTCCATTTCCGGCAGCCCTATGCCTTCGAGGCCACCTGGCTCCATCACTGTTTCCAGCGCCAGGCTGGTACGTGACAGCAGTTGTCCTGCCGCGGTCTGCGCGACATCGGCGGACGCTTGGCCCCAACCCGGTTGACTCAGCTCCGTCAGCAGCACTGCCGCGGTCACCCAGCCCGTCAAACGCGTTCCTTTGATCGTCATCCGTCGGCCTCGCACCCTGTCGACGCGCCGACCACGGTGGCCAGCGTCTCTCGGCCCCATTTTCCCCCTCGCGCGACGGAAGCGGAGCCCCGTTCGCGTCGCATTCCGGCCGTAAAGGACCGACATGTCCCTCGTATCGCCGGACAATCCCCGGCCAAGCCGCGATCAGTGAGCGATCAGCGCCATCAACTGTTCGGGCGTGGCCGCCGGCGCAGAGGTCGAGCGGATTGCGCGTCCTACCTCTTTCATGCAGTCTCGCCACAAGCCCGGGAGCTCACACGGGATGGCGTCCTCAACCGACCGCACCCATCCGCCGCGCAGTTCCGACAGGTCGACGAGGGCACCCCGTGTCAGGAGAGCTGCGAGCTGCTCGCTCGATTCCACGACTCTGCCACGCGCCAGCAGCAGTGAGCAGTCCGCGTCACGGACATTGAACGGCAGAGGTATACCCACCTGGACCCGCTGCTTCACCACCGAAAGATCTGCGAACTGCATTTGTTGTTCTGCCTTGTTGCGAGCGCTACCCAACCCTACGGGCCAGCGGCACGCTACCCGTCTTTTCGGCACAAACCATTCGTTCTTGAGCCGCCCCGTGAGCATGGTTGTCGCCTTGCACGAGCCTTACACGACCGTGCTTCCAACGCTGTCTTGCATCATCGTTGCGAGCGTCAATGCCTCTCTTGCCGTCGCGGCAAGTTCACAAACCCACCCACGCTGGCCTTGCCAAGGGATGGCGGATAGCGATCCGGGCTGAGCTGCCAAGCGTCTTGGATATCGCAACAGGCACGGCGCACACCGCCGTGCAAGCGGTTCACGAGGCTGATATCCCGCTTCGTGTATGAGTATCCAATTTTCGTTGGCACAGCCAACGCGCTCCACAACCTCACCTCCTCGCCGGCTATTTGTCTGCGATACGGCGGCTGAACTCGCCTTTTGCAGCGCAATTAGTCTCTCATTTGGCTGATACGATTGTTTCAATACGAGGCGATTGACGGCTGCTTGCCGTGATTGCGCAACCGGATGTCCCGCCGCCGCGCACCTCAATCCGCGCGTCTACAACTCCAACAACGAAAGTCCTTGATGTCGCTTCGACCATGTCTTGTCACGGGAGCCAGTGGGAACATCGGTGAAGCCATCGCCCTACGACTCGCAGCAGACGGTCGCCAGTTGGCACTCACGCACTCTCCCCGCGGCAAGCCCAGCGAGGCTATTCCTGACAACGGATCGTCGGTGCGCTGGTACTCGCTTGAGTGTGGCGATTCCAACGATGTCAACTCAGTCGTCTCGCGGGTCACTTCTGACTTCGGTGCAGTTCCTGATCTTGTCTATTGCGCCGGTATCACCCGTGATGCCGCCATCTCGCGCATCACCGACGAAATTTGGAACGAGGTCATCCAGACCAACTTGTCGGGGGCCTTCTATGCCGTGCGCGCCCTGTCGAGGGGGCTCATGGTGGCCGGCGACGGTCGCATCGTTCTCATCGGTTCGGTATCCGCCTCCAAAGGGACACCGGGCCAACTGAGCTACTCCGCCACGAAGGGCGCGTTCGAGGCCATGGCCCGGCAGATCGCGGTCGAGATGGGCCGACATCAGGTGTGCTGCAACGTCGTGTCTCCGGGTTTCATCGAGGGCCGAATGGTGTCCGATGTGCCGGCCGCGATGCTCGAGGCCCGCGTCAAGAGTTCGCCGCTGCGATCGATGGGCAAGCCCATCGACGTGGCTTCTTTGGTGTCCTTCCTGATGAGCCCGGAAGCCCGGTACATCACTGGACAAACCGTGCAGGTCGATGGCGGCCTCACAGCTATGTAAAAAACGGATCACATCATGACCACAACCACTGTCGCCGCTCCCACCCCCCACCAGATTCGCGAACTCGTCGAGTTGGCCATGGACACCGAAGTCCCGGGCTTCACGATGGAGGGCAACTGGTACGAAGACTATGCGATGGACAGCATCAGCGCCATCTCGCTCGTGGTCGAGGTCCAGAAGATGTTCGGCGTCATGCTGCCCGACGACCGCATGCCCGATGTGCGCACCGGCAACCAGCTCCTGGCCATCATCGTCGAGATGCTGGCTCAGCCCGCCGTCGCCGAAGTCGCCGCGGCATGAACGCACCCGAGCGGCTCGTTGCGCAGCTTCCGCAGCGTCTGGATTTCCACGACGTCGCCAGGCTGCTGCCATACGGCGCACCGTGGTTGCTGATCGACCGCGTCCTCAGCTGGGACAGCAAGCAGATCGTCGTCTGCAAGGCTGTTTCCGGCGGCGAGGTCAACATGTCAGCGCACCTGCGCGACGGCCCGTCGATCATGCCCGGCGTGCTGCACATCGAGCTCGTCAATCAGGCGACCATGCTGCTGATGATCCTGCTCAATTCATCCGGGCAGCGCAATGACTCCTCTGACGGCGCCGGTGTGCTGGCCCGCGTGAAGGCCAACTTCCTGTCGCCGGCCTACATCGGCGAGTTGATCACGGCCACGGTCAAGATCACCGCCATCAAGGACAACATGACCTTCTACGAAGGCAATGTCTTCGCCGGCGATCGCGCTGTCTCTCGTGTCGAAGCCATCGGCGCACTCGTTCCCAACCCTGCTGCCGTTGCGCTCGCCGCCTGAAAGGTTCACCGTGGTCCAGTCTTACGCCAAACCCATCGATGTCGCCGTCCACTGCTCTGCCATCTCCAATCTGGGCAGCACCTGGCGCCAGAACTGGGAGGGGTTGCTGGCAGCGCGTCGTCCCTTCTCGGTCGGCTACGAAGTCATCCCCTCCTGGCCGAAGTGCCCGCCCGTGGCCGCCATTCTCGATTTCGGGCACTTTGAAGGCCAGCCGCTGTTCTCCCGTCGCTTCCCGGAACTGATGCGTTGCGTCGGGCTGGACATGAAGCCGGCCATCGACGCCTTGCTAGAGCGTCACCCAGATGCCCGGATCTCGATCATCTTGGCGAGCTCGGCGGGTGACCCGGGCGCTCTCTCCGCGATGGTCGACGCAGCGTATCGCAAGGAAGGCCCGTCGGAGCCGGTCACGCCTGCGATCTACGAGGAACTGCTCGGCGGGCCATGGACCGCCCCGCTGAACGCTGCGATGGAGCGCGACTTCCCTTCCATCGGGGTGTTCGGAGCGTGTGCATCGTCCCTCGTCGCTACCTCGTACGCCTGCGACCGCATCAACGCTGGCCTTGCCGATGCCGTGATCCTGGTAGCGCTGGACACGCTTTCCCGCGTTGCCTCCATTGGGTTCACCAACATCGGGGCCAACGCTCCAGCCGGTGCGACGCCTTACGACAAGGACCGCGCCGGCACGACCGTCGGGGAAGGTGCTGTGGGCGTCCTGATGACCCGAGCCGGTCTCCTCGCTGACGCTGACGTCGCTGCCCGAATCGTGGGAACGGCGGTGTACTGCGACGCCGCCCACCTGGTCGAGCCCAACCCCGTGGGCGTTGCGAGCGTCGTGACCAGCGCGATCGCCCAGGCGGGACTCGCGCCCGGCGATGTGGCCGGCGTCTACTGGCACGGCACCGGGACGCGGCAGAACGACAAGACCGAAGCAGCCGTATCCACGCTCGTCTTCGGCGAGCGCTCACCGCCATCGACCTCGACGAAGGGATCTCTCGGTCACACGATGGGTGCGTCCGGCGGCTTCAACATCCTGAGCGCCTGTTCGACTTTCGAGACCGGCCTGATGCCGCCCGTCGCCGGCACGCTCAATCCCGAGTTTCCGAACCTCGATCTGGTGCTGGGAGAGCCCCGCCGCATCGAACCGGGACCGATCCTGATCACTGCGCTCGGCTTCGGTGGAATCAACGCCGCGACCGTCATCGTTTCCGCCCGCTGAGGCCCACATGCATCACATCCACATCAAGCCTCTCGCCAACGGCCCCTATCTCCATGCCCTCGGCTGGACAGGTGGTCCGCCCTACGCTGCCATGGCCAGGAACTCAGCCCAGTTCTCCGAACTGCTGCCGCGGCTGAGCTTCGCCGACAACCGGGCGGCGCTGCTGGTTCGCGACGATGCCGACACCCTGAAGGCCAAGCTCGCTGAACTGCCACTGCCTTTCCTGCGTTCGAGTGGCGTCGCCCGCGCGAGAAATGCTGCCCGCAGCACGGTGTTCGGCGCGATGTTGGCCAAGGAGCTACGAGCGACCTTTGCCGACAACACCGCCATCGTCGGTGACCGGGTGGGCATCGCCATGGTCTCGTCGTCCGCCATCGTCCCCATCTTCTGGCGCTTCGAGTCGGTCGGCCTGGCCGATTCGTGGCAGCGGACCGACACGATGCTGTTGCCAGCATCGATTCCAAGCTCCGTGGTCACTGCCGCATCGACGGTGACGGGTTCGCACGCGGCCGCGCTGACGCTGACGGACGGAGCCTTCGGGATGCTCGCCGGCATCGAGCATGCGTTCCTCAGCTTCTTCCATGACCGCTCGGACGCCTTCATGGTGATTGGCGGCGACGAGGCATTCCAACCTATGGTCGACGCCGCTGCATCGATCAACGCCCGCATCGAGGTGCTCGACGGTGCCGCCGGCATGGTGTTGACGCGTGAAGCTGTCTCGCCTGGCGGGTGGCAGGTGTGCTTTGCCCAGACCATCAGCGACAAGCAGGCGCCGCTCTTCGACGATGCGTGGAGCCATGCGGACGTTCTTCGCGTCGACTGTGGGGACCGTCTGACCGCCTACACCGCCGCCCTGGTTCCCCACGCGATCCACCACGCACTCGACACCGACGCCGACTCCGTGGTCATCGACTTCATCGTCAAGGACCGGGCCAGGGGGCTGCTGGGCCTGCGGCGCAACAAGGCGGCCTGAGATCACTGAACAGAGCAGAGGGTAAGCCAGCCAGTTCTGTCAGCCCAATCGACCATCCGGATCAACCAACCGATGAGCCTCATCGAATCGCCAGCGTCAGTCGCCTCCATGACGACAGCAACCGAGCCCGTGACTCGACCGCGCGATCAGCGTGCCGTCGCGGTGGCGTTCTTCTTTGTGTCGCTCGGCGTCATGGTCTTGACGCTGTTGCTGACGCTCTTCTTCCAGAGCGACTGGGGTTACCTTCTGTGCGTCGGGATGTACGCGACGAAGGTCTACGCTGAACGGCGAAACGGCATCACGTCGCCGTTGTCGATCTCCATCCTTGCCGCCTACATCGCGATGTTGTGTGCCTCGCTGGCCGGCGTCGACTACACAGGGTATGCCGGTGCAATCATCTTCACGTGGCTGTCGGTCGTCGTGGCAGTGCTGCTCGCCATTGGCAGACCGTTCACGACCTTCTATTCCCACGGCCGAGGGCTGCCATCGCTCCATCGGGTCGTCTCGTATATCTGGCTCGCGACCTACCTCTCGGCGCTCGCCGCAACGCTCGCGCTCATCCCGAACCCGCTGTTCCTGTTCGTGCCGGCGCTTATCTGCATCGCAGGGGCGTCGGCAACCGTCTTCATCAGCTTCTGCTGGTTCGGAGCATCCAACCAACGACAGAAATCGTTCCGCAAAGGCGACTTCGACTTCACCCAGATAACGAACGCCGGCGCCGACTTCCAGTCCTTCTGCGACTTCTATGCCCAGAACATCGCCAACGATCCACGCCAAGGCAGCGGTGACAAGACTTGGCAGGAGATCTCGTCCGTCGTCCGCGACGCCGAGACAAAGCTTGGGGCAGATTCGGTCATCTTCGTGTGCAAGCACAACGGTGCCATCGTCGGCACGATCCGCTGCATCGTCGACCGACCTGGGCGGCCCTTCCCGACCGAAGCAGACATCCAGAGTTCCTTCGACCCTCTGCGCAAGCGGGGTCGGTTGATGGCCGTGGGCCGGCTGGCCATTGCTGACGCCTACCGCGCCCGGCCGGATGTGATGAGCGGACTGTTCGGCGGCTTCGTCGACCTCGCCCTGGAGCACGATGTTTCCTACGTCGTGTCCGCCGGCTTCACCTACGTCCTGCCAACGTACCTCAAGCTGGGATTCGCGGTCCTGTTTTCACGCGCGGATCGTCGCAACAACGTGCGCATGTCGCACGGCTATGTCACCCATCCCGTACTCCTGGACTTCGCCGAACTGGTGACCTCGAAGGCCGACCCGAAAGACATGAAGTTCGGACTCTACGAGGTCACGAACAAGTACATCGCCGAGCGTTGGTACAAGCGCGCGATCGTCCGTCGCTTCCTGCAACGACTCCAGGGCAAGAAGAGGCTGGCTGGCCTCGACGACGTACGTGCAATCCTCGTTGACGAACACGCGCCAGTTCCGCCCGGCGGCGCCCTTGCCGAGTCGCCATGAGTTTGGCGAACCGCCACGTCATCGAGTCCGCGCTGCATGCCGAAACCGCGCGGCGCGTGGCGGCCGAGTTTCGTCTCAAGGTGCTCCACTCGCAGTTCGACCCCCACACGTTGTTCAACACCCTCAGCACTTTGTCGGCGCTGATCGCATCTGACCCCGCCGCCGCGGACACCATGCTGATGCATCTCGTCGCTTGTCTTCGTGGAAGCACCTCGTGCCAGGCCAGCCCCTCACACACGCTCGCCGACGAGTTCACTCGAATCAACCACTACCTCGCGATCCTCCAGGTTCGGATGGCCGATCGCCTGCAGTGTGAGCTGTATCTCCCTGACGAGCTTGCTGATGTCAGGTTGCCCGCGATGCTCCTTCAGCCGCTCGTCGAAAATGCCATCACCCACGGACTCGAGACCAAGATTGAAGGCGGCACGCTTTCCGTGTCTGCGGAGCTCGAGGAAGGCTTCGTCGTGATCACTGTTCGGGATACGGGGCTCGGCATCAAGCCAAAACCTCGTGACGAATCGACTCAAGTCCCGACTGGACTCGCACTCGTGGCCGAGCGTCTGGCATCACGATACGGCGCGTCGGCATCCTGTCGCGTCGTTGCGGCCGAGGACTCAGCTGGCGGCACCACCGCAATCGTTCGGTTTCCTGCAATGGGGCCCGCTCGATGAACCTCGCCCTGCACTTGGCGGCTCGCTGCTGTCCTTTCGCGACGGTCAGGACGACCTTTGTCGCAACTTCATTTACGCCCGGGTCTCCGACCCGTAGCCTTCGCTCGCATTCATTCAACAACGACTATTGAGGGTTCGTCATGCACTCCATCCAAACAACGATCAAACGCTTCCTGGCTGTCAGCGCAGTCGCCATCCTTGCGGCCGCTTCCACGCAGGCGTGGGCCATGACCGACGCCCAGTTCCTCGCGGCGAACACCTTCCTCCAGCAAGCCAACGCAGGCGACAAAGACGCGATCGCAACGGCCGTCGAGAAGTTCGAGAGCCTGTCCAAGGCGGAGCCTACCAACCCCGTCGCGCTCGTCCACCTGGGAGCTGCGACGTCGATGCAGGCGCGGACGACGATGCTGCCCTGGAAGAAGATCAGCTTCGCAGAGGACGGCATGGGCATGGAAGACAAGGCCTTGGCCTTGCTCGACGCCTCGCACGACACCCTCCTGGTCAACGGCGTTCCCGCTTCGCTCTCGGTGCGGTTCGTCACAGCAAGCACTTTCCTCGCCGTGCCCAGCATGTTCAACCGCCGCGCGCAAGGCGCTTCCTTGCTCAACGATGTCGTGCGCAGCCCGCTGCTGGCCAACGCGTCCCTGACATTCCGCGGTGCCGTCTGGATGCGCGCGGCCAAATGGGCAGTCGACGACAAGCGCGTCGAGGATGCCAAGCGCTTTCTCGACATGGTCGTGAAGGCCGGCGCACCGCAGGCCGACGCCGCCAAGACGCAGTTGGCGACGCTCTGATGTCGGTTGCTGCGGCGCCGTTGGCACAGGCCGCCATCGAGCTACGGGGAGTCACCAAGACCTACCGCCTCGGTGCCCACGTGGTCCCTGCGTTGCAGGGCGTTGACCTGCGTGTCAATCCAGGCGAGTTGCTGGCTTTGACCGGCCCATCCGGCAGCGGTAAGAGCACGATCTTGAACCTTGCCGGGTTGATCGACCACCCCGATGCGGGTCATGTGCTGTTGGGTGGCCGCGACTGCAACGACCTGTCAGAGATCGAACTCACGTTGCTCCGCCGCGATTCGCTCGGGTTCATCTTCCAGGCGTTCAATCTCGTCCCGGTGATGACGGTGGCCGAGAACGTGGACTACCCCCTCTTTCTCGCCGGAGTCCCAGCGTCCGAGCGCAGAAGCCGAGTTGCTGCTCAGTTGTCTGCCGTTGGGCTTCAGGACCATGCGAGGCACCGTCCTGACGCACTATCCGGCGGCCAGCGCCAGCGAGTGGCAATCGCACGAGCCCTGATCAAGCGTCCGACGCTCGTCATCGCCGACGAACCAACTGCCAGCCTCGACTCCCGCACAGCCGACCAGGTGCTCGACCTGATGCGCGAGCAGTGTCACTCGCAGGGCGCGGCGTTTCTCATCGCCACGCACGATCAGCGCCTCACCTCGCGCTGTGATCGTGTCGTGGTGATGCTCGATGGGAGAATCTCGTGAAGTGGCTCAGGTTCGCGCTTCAGAACACCTTGCGCAACCGCCGTCGCTCGCTGGTGACTGTCGCGATCGCTGCCATCGGCACGGCCGCGTTGCTTCTCGCCGGTGGCTTCGCGTTGTACACGTACCAGTCTCTAGGCCAGGCTGCCGCCCGCACCAGTGGGCACCTCGTGCTGGCGAACCCGCAGCAGTTCGAGCAGGAGGAGGACACACCGCTGCAGTACGGATTGACCGACTACGCCGCTGTGTCTCGGCGTCTACTGGTTGATCCTCAGGTGCGCGCCGTCCTGCCTTCCATTTCGTTTGGCGGGCTCGTCAGCAACGGCGACAAGTCGATCGTCATGCTGGCACTGGGTGTCGATCCCGCATCTGAGTTCAAGATCAAGGGGCCGTTTCTCAAGGTCATCGCCGGAGACGTCCTGTCCGGCAAGGCCGGCGGCCTGGAGGTGATGCTCGGCGAAGGGCTGGCCCGCAGCCTGAAGGCGAAGCCGGGCAGCGGCTTGACCATGTTGGCCAGCACCACCGATGGCGCGATGAACGCGCTGGACGTGACGGTGGCCGGCATCTTCTCCACGGGCATCCCGGATGTCGACAAGCGGCTGCTCTATGTCGATCTCCCTTCGGCCCAACGTCTGCTGCATACCGACCGGGTTTCCACCCTCGGGGTCTTCCTTGCGAGGATGGAGCAGACCGACGGCGCCCAGGTGCGCATCGCGGCCGCGAATCCGGCTCTGACCGTGCATACGTGGATGGACGAGGCGTTCTTCTACACCTCGGTCAAGCAGCTTTACAACCGCATCTTCGGCTCGCTGGGATTCATCATCGGCCTGATCGTCGTCTTCGTTGTCACCAACGCCATGGCGATGTCGATCATCGAACGCACGCGAGAAATCGCCACCCTTCGCGCGATCGGCACGCTCCCGTCCCAGTTGACGCTGTCACTGGCGCTTGAAGGAATGATTCTCGGCACCGCCGGCGCTGTGGTCGGCGCTGCGCTGTCCCTCGCTGTCTCCGCGGCACTCTACGTCTTCCCGATCCAGATGCCACCTCCGCCCGGGCGCTCCACGTCCTACCCGCTCAACATCAACATCGATTTGACGCTCTATGTCGCGACGGTTGCCGCGATGGTCCTCCTGTCGATGTTGGCTTCCGCATGGGTCGCTCGCAAGACCGTGCACATGCCCATTACCGAGGCACTCGCTCACACATGAACATGATCACCAGCTCGATCGCCAGGTCACTTCTGGCGTTGTGCACTCTCGCGCCTGTCGTGTCTTTCGCCCAGGGTGCTGCCGATCTGCTGAAGGCCGCGGACAAGTTCCGGGCCCCGGCCGTCAACATGCAGTCGGAAACCAGCATCTCGACCTTCAACGCTGACGGTTCCCCCGCCAAGGAACGGGCCTACACCGTGTTCTCGCAGGCGAAGCATCAGTCCCTCGTCGTGATGAAGAGCCCGTCCGAGAAAGGCCAGAAGGTCCTGATGCTCGGCGATGACTTCTGGCTCCTCATGCCCGGCAGCCAAAGGCCCATGCGCATCACCCCCATGCAGAAGCTGCTCGGCGATGCGTCCACGGGCGATATCGCCACGATGAGTTGGTCCGACGACTACACCGCGCAGCTGGTCGGAGACGAAACCTGCGCCGACGCTGCCTGCATCCACCTATCCCTCAGCGCTGCACGCAAAGGTGTCACCTACCAGCGCATCGAGCTGTGGATCGGCAAGAGCCGGCACGAACCCATCAAGGCCGACCTCTACGTCCAGTCTGACAAGCTCGCCAAGCAGGCGCGCTTCGTGATGGACAGGCCCGCCGCGCCGACTGCCGTCGCCGAGATGGTTCTGCGCGATCAGCTCAGCAACCACAAGGAGACGCGGGTCCAGTACGTGTCCCGCAAGGAGCGCACGGTCCCGGAGGCCTGGCTGAATCCGATGTTCCTGTCGACCAACCCGGCGTTGGACTGATCCATGACGCCTGTGCAGTCCACATCACCAGACCAGGCTTGCCCGTCGCCAGCGTCGTCGGCAGATCGCATCCTCGATCCCGCTGAGGCGTACTTCCACATGCTCGATCAAGTCTCGACCATGAACTTCGTGGTGGTGGTCGAGCGCGCTGGTCCGCTCGATCCCGGGCGCGTGTCCGAGGCTCTGCTCCACCTGCAGGCCGAGGAACCGCTGCTTCGCGTCGGCATCGCTCTGACAGCAGATGCCACCGGCTTCCGCTTCGTTGAATCGCCTGGCGCCACGATCCCGCTGGAAGTCGCGCATGTTCGTGTCGACTCCCGCGGTGTGCTTGCTGCATGGGCACCGTGGATCGAACGACAGCTGAAGCGCCCCTTCCCACCGGGCTCAGCCCCACTCGCCCGCTGTACCTTGCTGCAGTCAGGCGCCCAGCAGAAGGCCTGTCTCGCCGTCACCCTGCATCACTCCATCGCAGATGGTCGCTCAGGCGCAGAGATCGTTCGCCGGCTTCTCAACCGAGTAGCCACCCCCGTTGCCGAACTTGGGCCTCCGATCCAACGAGCGCCTGTGCCACCGATGCACAGTGTGTTTCCTTCCCAGTTCCGCTGGGCGGACCATCCTGGCGCACTGCGTGCTGCCGCCGGCGTTCTGATGCGCGAATCCGCCCTCTCCGGGCAGCCCAACGCGTTGCCGTGGTTCGTCAAGACACCTCACACGCGGGATCCACGCCTGCTCTGGACCGTCATCGACGGTGAACGCCTGATGCGACTCACGGCAAGCGCGCGTTCTCGTGGGCTAACCGTCCACAGCGTCCTGACCGCCGCGCAGCTCTTGTCGCAGTACCGCCTCTTGGGGACAGATCAGCGTGCCAACCTTCTGCTGACATGTCCCGTCGACATGAGGCAGCACTCGAGCGTTCCTGTCGATGTGGCGCCTACGGCCGTCTACGCCTCGAACCTGTATGCCACGTACGCTGTCGACGCTCGCACCGACGTCTTCACGCTCGCCAAACAGGTGATGACCAGAACCAGGGAGCAAGCGGCTCGCGGTGACGCCCACCTGTTCTTCAGCTCGCGCGAAGTCTCAAAGGCGTTGGCCGCGCCGAGTGATCTTGCTGCGTTCGCCAGAATGGTTGCCAACGTTCCGCACGGATCCGTGCTCAGTGCCGTCGGGCTTCTTCCCGTGGTGGAGCTGGACCCTGAGGTGCAGTCCATTTCGTTTGCGATCTGTTCCGCCCCCCACCACGCCTTGTTCAGTGCCGCCAGCACGTACATGGGCCGGATGGTCATCAGTACGGCGTACGACGACAACAACCTCGTGCCAGGGACTGCAGAGCGCCTGATTCAACTCATGGAGCAGGTTCTCGATGACGTTGCCGCTTCAGTGCCAGCCCCTGCTTCGACCAACTGCGTCGGCTCCGCCGTCGCCACATCATGACTCCAACCGCTCGCGGCCTTGCCGTGCTCCTGTGCGCGGCCGCCTGTTCGGCGCACGCTCAGGGAGATCTGCTCACGTCGTCGGCCCTGCGGCTTTACGGAGAAGGCAATCAACGTTCCTCAGACGGCCCGCTTGCCCAGGCCAACCAACTGTCACCCTCGATTGCTCCGGCGCAGAAGTGGTCCGCCGTTGCCGAGGCAGACTTCGCCGCCCGCTGGAAGGCCCTGACAGCCGGGGTTTCACTGCAGAGCACCAAGACTGAATCTGGCACCAGGAATCGCTTCATCCTCGACGAGTTGTTCGCAGGCGCCGAGGCGGCCCGCGTTCATTTCTCATTGGGAAAGAAGGTCGCCTCTTGGGACGTCGGCTACTCGTTCCGCCCCAACGATCTGATCCAGCAAGAACCCAGGCGCGTGCTCTTCCAACACCCGCTCGAGGGTCGCCCGATGGTGCTGGCCGAGCACTTCGGAACCGACAGCGCCTTCACGGCAGTTGCTTACCGCCATGAGCCTCGGGCTGACGACAAGCCAGCCTTCGCCTTGAAGGAGAACGCTCTCGCCATGCGTTCGTATACGCACCTGGGCCCAGCCGACCTCTACCTCTACGGCCAATGGGGTGAGACGACTCGCGCCACCGCCGGTACGTCGGCCTCCTGGGTAGCCACCGACTCGCTCGAACTGCACGGCAGCTACCGCAAGACAGGGCGCTACCCAGCGCCAGTGCTCGACGCTGCAGCGGCCCTTGTTGCTTCCCAGAGTCCCTACGCCTTCGTGCAGCAGAGAGACCGTGCCGACCAGGCGCTCCTCGGCTTCACGTGGACCGCCGAGTCCAAGCTCAGCTTCATCGTCGAGGCCATCTACGATGGCACGGCGCCGTCGGATGCATTCTGGAGCGCCTGGCAATCCCGTACCGACGCACTGCTTGCAGTGGCGGCCTCTCCCGGCCCGGTTCCCGTTACCGCCGTTGGCGGCAACCTTGGCTGGCAGGCGACCCAACTTTCTGCCAACCTGCTTCGCCGCAAGAACGCGTTTCTTCGGGCATCGTGGAGCCACGACCGCTGGCAACCCGCCATCGACGTTCTGTACAGCCCCGTCGACCGTGGCGCGGTCGCTACCGCGGCACTCGCCTGGCAGGGCGAGCGCATCCACATCGATGTCGGGGGCCGCGCATTCCTTGGGCCAGAGAAGTCGCTGTATGCGCAGACCCCCGTCAAGCGAGTCGTATTCCTGCAGCTCACCGCCGCGTTCTAAGCGAACCGTTCACCAGACGCCCATCGCCAGGTGCTTCGGATCGACCGGCCGATACGTCATCTGTTCTACGTAGCCCTGGCTGGCCGGCTGGATCTCATCGAACAGGGCGTCTGACTTCGCCATCGACGCCGCCAACCTCGACATCGCCCCGCTTGCCAATTCATAGCCTGCGGCCGGCTCGAGGCCTCGCGCATCGAGCCACGTCGCGATTCGGCCTGCCAGTCCGCGTTGGTAGAGATCAATGCGCTGCCATCCAGGGAGCGATGTCACCAGCATTTCCTGCCAGAACAGCGCCTCCTCGTCGGTTGCCAAGTCGCATTGCCGCCACCGACCCTCGTTGGGAACTCCTGTGCTCCGGCGCGATTGCTCTTGTCCCAGTGCCCGCACCGCCTGGAACCTATCCCACTCCCTTGTCAGCTTCGCCACGGTGCTCGCGCAAGCGCTGTCCCCGTTCGCCGCCACCTTGGCGAACGCCTTGCCCCAATGGGTGACACGCGCATCATCGGGGCGACGGCTGTCCCACAGGAACAGGTTCTCGTTCAGGCAAACGTACGAGCTCACAGCGTCTTCACCAATCAGCTTCGCCAGTTCCCACCAGGTCTTCCATTCGTCGTTGGATCGCGCACCGTCGAGTAGCCCCCGGTCGACCTCGAATGGGCCACCGATGTCCAGGTCAGCCTTGCACATCAGGGCTGCCACGCTGGTCATCAACACGCCGTTCACCGCGTTGAAACTACCCGCCTTCAATGCGCCGTCAGCGTTGAACCGGACCGTCTCCGCAGACGTGAGCGCGCCCGGACCCCAGACCGTTCGTTCAGGCGCCTTTGCGTTCGCGGACACCAACCGGCCCTCCTTCCACGGCCCCACAGGCTCTTGCGCCCCGAGCTTCGAGCCCACTGTCGCGCTCGTCGACAAAGTCCTCAGCGCCTCGGCCAGTGCTTCAACAGTTGGTGGGATCAGCGTGGCGTAGAAGGCGGCCAGACCTTTGTTCTTGATCGCTAGGCCGACGACTTTCGCAGCTTCGTCGACGACCGCAAACACCTCCATCCACCGGGGTAGAGGGCGATTCCCGAACGTTTCCAGCGCGCGCTCCACGCTCATGGTGGCCCCGGGAACGATCACCTCGAGCATCAGTCGCCGCCGTTCCGCGGTTGATTCTGCCGATCGTTGGCCGGTCAACGGAAAGCGCCTGCTTGCCACGTCGATGGCCTCGCCCATCGCCTCGCCGACGATGACACTGCCGTCCGCCACCCAGATCAGCCCGGCCGAGATGCCATTCATGGCGATCTCCGCCGGCATGCCAGCAGCCGTGTACCACCACTGCTGCGGTTCCAACGCCGGCCCATGCATCACCTCAATGAGCTCCATGTACTGGTTCGCCTTCGCTTTGGATGCGTCCTCGTCGTCGTCGGCTCCGTCGACCAACAGGTTCTCCAGCTTCACGGCTTCCATGTTGGCGCCGTACTCCGACCAGAGCACGAGGTTCGACAACGGCAGTGCTCGCGCCGTCTGAAGCGCCGCGAACAGCGGGACTGAACCAGCCGACGCCACGTGCAGGCCCCAGGCAATCTCATCCATCAAGTCGACCTGGCGGCGAGGGTAGTCCGTGATCACCGCCTTGCCGGCGCTCTGCTGGGCGTCGTGTAGGTCAGCGTACCCAAGCGTTCGCGCCAGCGTCTGTTGCGCTTGAGACAGCGAAGCCGGCGCCGTCTCTTGGCTTCCGGGCCAGTGCCTGCGGAGGCACTTCGCGAGTGAGGTAAAGCCGCCGCCGATGAAGTCGACGTTGGACAGGGGAAGGCGTTTCATGTCAGTTCTCCGCAAGGTCACAGCGCTCAGTAGCGGTGTCGGCTGCCCGCGTGCGAGCGCATTGCGTGAGACCGAACATGTCGAACGATGACGTGAAAGGCCTTGCAAACCTTGATGTCAGTAACTTTGCGTGCCGACCGCGCGAGCCAAGGCGTACCCGCGTACTGAAACGATAGCACGCTTGTCTGACCTACAACTCGGGCAGCCCCAACTCGCGCGACAACGCGTCGATGTCATCGGAGGTCTCGCTCAGCAGGCATCTGCACCCCATGACGTGCGAGCAATGCTCGTACGGAAACTCTGGCACCTCTTGCGGCTTGAACAATCTGCCTGCGAAGGTCTTGCAAGCCGCGCAGCTGTCAGGCGCTCCAAAGACCCGATAGAGCGTCCCCTTCTTGTGTGAGATGGCTGGTGCCGATGCCCGAAAAACCAGCATGCGCGCCGCCGTGTCGAGGTCGAATCGCGCGACGCCTTTCATGCCCGTCGGCAACCACTTCTTCGCAGTGTTGGTTCCGAGCAGCATCATCATCGCTGCGCCGACGCGCAACGGCTCCAGCTCCGCCCGGTCCAGTTCCTTCAGGATCTTCGGGCTCACGGTGAACATCGTATCGAGTTGGGTGACGGTCCCCGGTCGATCGCTGCTCCAGTCGATGCCAATGCCTCGTCCAAAGACCTGTGCTGCTTCATACCGACCCACGCATTGCGCCGCTTCCACGAAACGGTGTTCCTTGACCAGTTCCAGCGTGGCTTCCTCCATTGCTTCCTTGGCCGCGCTACACCTCACAAGGTAGCGCTGCACCACGTTGGTTGCTTCCTGTCCGCAGATCAGCACGTCGACCGTTCCCATTGCCGTCTGCACCGCATCGGGCGACGCATCCAGGACGCGCTGGATCACCTCACTCTTGCGCCCTGACACCTTGAGGCCGAGGTTCCGGGCCATCTCCTTCGCCTGGTGCGCATTCACAGTCGCGTGTGCACTTTGAGCAAGCGTGGCCTGGACCAGGACGCCCTCCGCAATGAAACGAGCCAGGGCGTCTGGTACCGGCTCGTTGAGCACCGGACGCCATTGCTCGTCACGCAGATGCTTCGCCTGACCGCCGTCCAGGAAGTGGCGCAGCAGCAGGAGGTGGGCGGGGCTGTCCTGCCAAACCGTCGGAGTGCGTACGTTGTCGTGCTGCACGGCCTCACCGACCCCACCAGTTTCCTTCTCCGGGGTCTTGTTGTCGCGCCCCAGCAGTCGCGAGATGAAGCCCATACCGCCCCCCCCCTAGGCCTGCGACTTCCTTGCCGGCAGAGCGGCCTTTTTTGGCGGGCGAACCTTTTGCCGTCCACTGCCGTCCGCCTTGCCAAACAGGTCTTCCACGGTCAACTCGAATGTCGCCACCGTGTCCCGTGCCCTCTTCACCATGTCCGCCCTCTGACGTGCGTTCAGGGCGTCTGCATCCCGCTTCAGCTTGGCCAGTCTCTCTTCCAGCTTATCCAGTTTCGTCGCCATCCCAACGTCTCCACGCAACAGCCTCGGTCACTAGCTTCAAGGCACTACGCAATTGTCGCAGGACACGCTTCAAACCCAGTTGGCCGACCTGCCACGGAATCGAACAGCCCCAAAAAGGCAAGCCACGGGCGCCGCCTTTGGGGCCTGGCGGCGTCATTGCACCGTCGTGTTGTACGATGGATCCTGCTGCGCCCACGTCCTCGCCCCCCGTGAAGCGCACCCCTTTCGCACCGCCCGCGAGGTCGTTTTGTCATTCGAACTTCACCAGCGCCTGGACACTGCGGTCTGGAGCGCCGCCACTGACGCAGCACAGTCCAAATGAACGGCGTGGCGGATCGGCCCACCACGCGCGGCGCCGCTTTCGCACCCCCACCCCCGCCACCATCCAAGCTCTGGTCGGTCCGGGCATTGGTCCTAGCGCTGATGCTGGTGACCCTGACACCAGGCGTGATCGGCGTCGGCATCCTGCTCCATCGCCTCTACCACGACGGCCGTGAGCAGGTTGAGAAGGACACGGTCCAGACTGCGCGTGCCATGGCGCAGGCGGTGGACGGCCAGATCAAGTATGCGAAGGCCATTGCCATCGCGCTCTCTACGTCTCGTCTCATCACTTCCGGCGACTGGGCCACCTTCCATGCGCGGGCCCGCGACCTCCTGAAGACCGAAGGCATCGTCGCCACCGTCCTTGTCGTGGATAAGACCGGGCAGCAGTTCGTCAATACGCAGATCCCCTTCGGTGATGCGTTTCCCAAATCGAATCCTCTGGACGATCGGCTGCGCCGCGTCTTCGAGAACGGCGACATCATCGTCACTGACGTTGCTGTGAACGAGCGCTCAAGCCCGTTCGCTTCCTCCGTCGTGGTACCGGTCCGGGTCGATTCCAAGATTCCGTATGCCCTGAGTTTGAGCATCACCCCGCAGGAGCTTGGCGAAATCCTCGCGCAGCAAGGTCTCCCACCAGCGTGGCGCAGCGTCGTCGCAGATGCCAACGGCACGATCGCCGCCCGGTCCACTTTGGCTGAGCAGATCGTTGGCAAGCAGATCAACGCGGCCATGCTCGGCTTGCTGACCAGATCCGTTGAAGGAACCTTGGAGGGAATCAACAAAGAAGGCGTGCCTTCCTTGATGGCCTACAGCCGGTCGCCGGAGTACGGGTGGACCGTCGCCATCGCTATCCCCATCGACTTGGTCCAGTCCGACCTCAAGCGCGGTTTCCTCATCCTTGGCATCGCCGGGCTCATGCTGTTCGTCGCCGGCGGTTGGTTTGCATGGCTTCTGGGCGGCCGCATTTCGCGTTCCGTTCAGACCCTCACGCAGTCCGCCGTCGCCATGGAGTCAGGGGAAAGCCTCACAGCGTCGGTCGTCAGCTTTCGTGAAGCGGAGCAGGCTGACCAAGCGATGGTCCGCACGTCGGCCATGCTGCGCCAGCGTGCCGACGCCTTGCAAGTCTCCGATGCGACCCTTTCCGAGGAGCGACGCAACGCTCTGGCTGCCGAAGTGCAGGCCGTCAAGGCCAAGTCGCAGTTCTTGGCGATGGTCAGCCACGAGTTGCGCTCGCCCCTGCAGGCCATCCTGAGCGCGATCAACCTCCTCGAACTGGGCCATGGTCAAGGCGTGGAACGTCGCAGCACCATGAGCCGAAGTCTTCCAGTCATCCGCGCCGCGGTCGACAGCCTCTCCGCTCAGGTTCGCGATCTCCTCACGCTCGCCAGCGGCGAGGTCGGACGCCTCGAAATGCGCCCCGAAGCATTCGACGCGGTTGCGCTCGTGCACGAGGTTGCCGAGTTACACCGCCCGAGGGCCGACGAGAAGGGCTTGGTCCTCGAGGTCGTCGCCCCGCATTCCCCCGTCTTCGTGGTCGCCGACCCCACGCGCATCGCCCAGGTCCTGACGAACCTGATTTCCAACGCCATCAAGTACACCACCGAAGGCAGCGTGACGGTCGCGCTCGCGCACGTGTGCACGGGCAGTGGCCGACTCGAGATTCAGGTGAAGGACACCGGCCCGGGTGTTCCACAAAACTTCGCCTCGCACATGTTCGCCCCGTACGAGCGCCGTGGCACCGTCGAGCCCGATCGCCAAAGCGCCGGCATCGGCCTGGCTGTCGTGCACACTGTCGTGACCCACCTGGGCGGCACCGTCACCTTCGACAGCCAAAGCGGCGTCGGCACGACTTTCAATGTGTCCATTCCAGTCGCCGACGTGGTCGAGCAAGAACCCAGACAGCACCCCGGCGTCAGCTACGTCCTGATCGTCGACGACCGTGCCGACGTCCTGACCGGCCTGGCTGATGTCATCCGCGCCATGGGCCATCGTTGCGACGTCGCGGAGTCTGCCGCCGTAGGGGCCAACGTGCTCGGTGCCAGGGTGTACGACCTGGTGCTCATCGATCTCAACATGCCCGTCAAGTCAGGCTACGAATTTGCCTCCGAAACCCGCCGTGGGGGTGGCCCCAACGAGAACGGTGTGCTGGTGGCCATCAGTGCCGACGACGCGCAGGAGGTCGGCAAGGCGTGGCCTTTCGATGGCTTCCTTGCCAAGCCAATCGACCGCAAGACCCTGCGTTCCACGCTCGACTGGGCACAGCAGGAGAACTTGGAGCGTCGCGCCGCTCGCGCACCCGAGGCCCCTTCGAGCTGACGCAGCAACCGGCGCTGCGCCGGTATCGATGAAGACTCTTGGAACTCGACGTGGGCCGAGGCACGGTCGTTCTTGAGTGGCATGCGGGGCTCACGCGCAAGAGGGCGCCGGCAAGCCCCGTCCCCGCAGCCAAGAAGGTCGAGTACGCGGCCATCTACCTGACGCGGGCCTGCTTGCTGGCGGTGATGGCAAACGTCACGCACCAGATGCTGGGAGCAGCTCGGAGCGTGCGCAGCGTTTGACTCGGGCACAGCCCCAAGGCGCTGGGCGCCCGCTCGCTGGGTTAGAACAGCTGCTGCTGCCCAACCGGTTCGGGGGGCTCAGTCACGGTGGCACTCACGAGGACAGTGCTGGTTGCTGTTGAGCTCGCCGCTTCCGCGCCATCCGGCAACGCCGCCAGCGGCTGCGCTGCTGGGTCAAGCGCGCCCGCGTCGGTGCGCATCGGTATCGCGTTGACGTCGACCATGTGGAAGTGCAGCAGTGCCACCGCCCGCGCGAGGCGCGGCGGCATCATCGCCCCCTTCTCGCGGTCCATCCCGCTGACAGCCCGGTGGTACGCCCACGACTTGTGGGCTGCCACGGTTCGCACCGCGTCGACCAGGCCCAGGCGTATCTCCGGAGCCAGCGCGGCCAGCCTCGCCTTCGATGCCAGGTCGGTCAAGAGCCGATCACCCCAGCCTTCCCCGGTCTCTTCGTTTGCAGTCGCCATGGTTGATGTTCTGCTGTGTGTCTCTACGCGAACAGGTCGTGTTGTGTCGCCCCCGAGGGCGGCGATGCCAACTTAGGCGCGGCCACCTGCGGCGGCAGCACCACGCGTTCCCGCCAGACGCTCTTGGTCGTCTCGCCGAGTTGGTCCCATGTCGGCTTCGGCGTCTGGCACAGGTCGTACAGGCGCTTGGCCTCTTGGTCGATGGCGTTGGTCATGTGAATGTCGCGTTGATATGGTGTCGGACACGCTCGGCTGGAGCTCGTCCATCCACCGATCATCCGCTATCCATCGACGCGCCCAAGCCGGTTCTCGGGCCGGTGCGTCAGGTCGCCGCCGCCTCGGCTGCCTGCCCC
>Ga0307509_10000585_pt1 | contig 62281 bp, 75 predicted proteins | sample 10_EM_MG_FD_202245 | JGI IMG/M metagenome (GOLD analysis project Ga0307509, IMG submission 202245) | Populus trichocarpa ectomycorrhiza microbial communities from riparian zone in the Pacific Northwest, United States - 10_EM | ecosystem: Host-associated > Plants > Roots > Unclassified | place...
TTGGAGCCTTGTGCTGCCACGACTCGCTGGCTTTCTCGCCCGAGACACATGTTTGGGTCGGCCAACAGGTGCTGGCAGAGGCTCAGACAGGCTTCGTGACCATTAAGGGAAAGCCGTACCACCTTGACAACCAATTGGTTGAGGCTCTTCGTACTCATCCCGGAGCATATTTGGCAGGCAACATCGGCCCAGACGCTTTCCCCGATCCGCTGGTTGGTCAGATGACAACACACCCCGGCCTCAAGGGCGGTTGGCAAGCCGATGACTTCCTGAAGCACATGCTCCGCTCAGCTCATGAGCCCGAAGAGCTTGCGTTCGCCTACGGATTCCTCGGTCACGCCTCCGCAGACATCTTCGCCCACAGCTACATCAACAGGTATTCCGGCGACATTTTTCTGTTAACGGACGGCGAGGACACTGTCGAACTCAGGCACTTCATGCTGGAGAAGTACATCGGTCAGTACACGCCGGCGTTCGCCAGGGACAGCGGTGCCTACAGCGTCCCGGCAGCATGGATCCGCGACACCATGATCTTCAACAGCGCCGCCGACAGCCAGAACCAGAAGCCTCTGGCGATCGCAGGTCACCTTTCGGCGGCGTGGGCGGCCCGCCGGGCAGTGGGTGACCTCGAAAGAGAGCTGGTTCGAGCGCGCAACAACATCTCTGACAAGGCCGCCGAACTTCTCTCTCAGCAAAACAAGCTGGCGGTCGGCATCCCGCAGGCCAAACTCGGCGTCGAGGTCGCGACTGGCATCTACGAGGCGGCAAAGAAGGGCGCTGAAATCGAAGCCAAGGCGCTCGAGGCCGCCACCAATGCACTCAAGACAATGGAGGAGACATTGGACCGCAACAAGCAGGTCCTGAGTCTCAACGAGCGGCTCATTTCGGAGCAGCTTCGGATTGCCGAGGACACCACCAAAGCACTCGGCGATCTTCAGAGTCGCGTTTCCCAAGCCCAAGCCCAAGTCACCAAATTCACTAGCGACCTTGCGAATACCCAACAGACTGCGCAGAGAGAGGCCTGCGACCAAGTGAAGAAGATTCCACTCATCGGGCCAGCTTTTTTCAGCACCGTTTGTCATGTCGTCAACGAAACGACCGCTGCATGGACTGCAATCAACAATCAGGTCATCGGCGCCACCGATGCGCTCAATAGAGCTGTATCTGACCTGAACCAGGCGATAGCTCGCCGGGCATCAGCCGACCTGGAGCGCGGCCGCTTGCTCGCCGACTCGGCGGCCAAAGCGCAAGAAAACTTGGTGATCGAGGCCTCCAAGACGGGTGTGCAGGCCGCTGTCGCAGCAAAAACGATCGACTCCCAAGTCAAGCAGCAGCTCCTAGACAACGCCAAGCAGCGGCTGATCGAAGCGCGAAAGGCGCTCGACGTCCTGAGCGCAGAAATTGACAAGGTCAAGGCGCTGTACAAACAGGCCACGGATGCGATCGCCAGACTAGACCCGATCACCGGGTACGTGGGCAACTGGCGCCGTGACATCGATCTCGCAATGGAGGAGTTTGTCCGCGTCGGACTCAACGTGGGGATTTCCACGGTAAGACGCGAAGGCGAAACGATCAGCCTCTACAGCGACTGGTGGGCATGTTGGGCACCGGTGTTCCAAGGCGTGCCCAGTGTCATCCCCAAAGGGGTCTGCCTGTTGAAGAAGGGATACGAGGACGCGACCACTTATATTACCAACCAGCTGGGTGACGCTGCGTGGTTGATCGTGCCGAACCTCAAGCTTCAGAAAATCATTGACGAAGAGATAAAGAAAGTCATGCCCGCCGCAACGGGCGCCTTCATCACTTTCGTTGCCTCCAACAAAGATCTCGGTCACCTAGTTGAACTAATGGGCGCGAAGGGTACGATTTCGGACAACGACCTTACCGAGCTGTTCAGTCGCGATGGCACGTCCAAGCGGCTGCTGCTGTTGCCCGACATCGTGAAGCGGGTGCAATTCGATTTACAGATCAGGACCGACGGAACCTTCGATCCAGAGAGATTTCGTCCGGCACGCAATGCGGTGATCCTCGCAAAGCTGGCACTGCTGAGTACAGAGCAATTGAACGAGCTGCACCACGACCTCACGGGCACCCGCTCCAGTGTCTATGGCGACGAGCTCTACCCGGTTCACACAGATGGGCGCTACAGCATTTTGTTCGATGCGGTTCGGTCAATCGACGGAAATCAACAATGGCAAGAGATCGCCGCTCCGTATCCAAAGCAAGCGAACATCAGGGAAGAGTGGTCGGACAAAGTCAGGTGCGACGAGCAGGACAAGGGCTGCTACGGCGAGCTGATGGCGCCGGGCGATAGAGGGTTCCGCTTTTGGCAAGACAAAGCATCGCGAGAGAAGTTCTTCGGGAACGACGGGACCGTGTTTCTTGGACCTCAGAGCCCTGGGCTCGATGACAACGCATATGTCGGCGCTGACAACTATCCATTCCCTGAATGTGCCGCCGATCCTTTCCCACTAGTCGCGGAGTTTGGACAAATCCAACCCAGCAGTTCAGCATGCCTCGGATTCTTCGAGAGAGTTAAGCGCTCGCTCCTGGCTTACTCCACCAACAGCTACAGCAAGACGGTGCAATTGGGGTCGACCGCCGCTTACACGTACGCCGTGAGGCCCGACATCGGAGCCGCGCGATGGATCGAGGGAATTCTTGTCATACTGGTCGCAGGTTTGGCCGTCTTCTCGGTTCGCAACCCAGCCACGCGATTCACCAAGCACGACGTGAAGGTGCTTGGCGCATTTGGGCTCGCCGCTTTGGTATTTTCTGGGTTCAATGCACAGTTGGCGTACCTTGGTGGACTTCTCCTACTGGCGGCCGCCGGGCTTTGGGCGGTCAAGCGCCGCGGGGCGATCAAGGCGACCCGCCAACACAGTTGACCATTGGGGTTCCTGGCTTGGGGCATCAACCAGCGGTGACGGTTCGCGCGAACGTCGGCAGGGCGATAGTTCTTACTTTGCAATGAGAAGCTTGGCGGCGGCGGCGGCCGACTTCCAGTTGGCGATCACCCTGCGCATTGGCTCATGGACTTCAAAGCGCGTAGTTTCGAATTGCTCACCGAGCGACACGATGTACGCTCGCCGCTCTCTCTCTACGAATTCTCGGGCACTACGTTCATCGCGTGCTATCACTTGCGACTGATGCTCAGCCCCATTGATTTCATACCACCAACCAGTGCATTCCATACTACGGCCGCCGAGATTGCCGCAGTAGATTCGAACGGGTGGAACTTCTTCAGTGTCAAAGTCGTAGCTCAGCGGGAAGACGGCGAGCAGGCCTTCGGCTCGGCCCGTCGCCTCGTCAACAGTAGAGAGAAGGTTCTTGAGTTCGCGCAGGTCACCAGAGCTTTTGTACAACGCCCAGTGAGTAATGCAACGAAGGCTTGCGGCCTGCACGTATGGGAAGAACCCTTTCAATCCGAATGGTCCGAGATTTGAGAGCAACAAGCTAGTCTGAAGGTCCGCGTTTTCCAAGCGGTACCTGCTTGTCTCAGGGACATTCTCATAGTCGAGGAGGTCGCGGGTAATTGCGTCGACCTGGCCTTGGCACTCGGCAATAGTTCTTGCATCAAGCTCCTCAGAAATGTAGTGCTTGAGTTCGTCTACCGCGTCTTGAATGAGATGCTTTTGATTGGGCTCGCCCAAGATAGATCCGAGGAGCTTGCCTCCGACATAGCTAACCATGCCCTCAGCCAACTTCTCCGCCACCCATCCCCAGGAATACGGGTCCATCGCGTCCTCCGAAGCACAACTGCGTGTGCCAGTGTGCCATGCCCATCGCACGGCTAGCGCTGTTGAGAGCAGGCCACGTCAAAGGTCTGCTTCGGGGTTTTCGATTTAGGACTTGAACTTCCGAGGTCAGGCCGGCGCCAGGGTGGCTATGCGACAGCATGCAGGGACACGCTATTTGAGCGGCGTGCCCCTGCATTGCGATAGGCGGCCGTCTTCGCGAACAGGTTGCCGCCGTCGGTGTCAGCCGTGGTCGACAGGTCCGATCCTTAGCCGAACATCAGAGCACCGACATTTTTCGGCTCTCATCGTGTAAACCTCATCGCCGCAAGATTCGAACCTGCCTGATCGTCGCCGCACGACATGGAAGGCGACAAGATTTGTCGTGCACCTCAATGTCCGCTCTACTTTGGATCGACAGCGCCTTCGCTGCCGGCGCCGAGTCGCTCGCCTCGGGAACTCCGTCGGCGCGGCTGAGCGCGGGCTCACCGCGCGAAAGGCGCCAGCGATGTGATGTCGGACCCCAGCCCCAAGCCGTGGGCGTCGCCGGTTGGTACATCGCGATCCAACTGACTCCTCTTCGTCACTGCGGATGCGTTGGCACACACCGAGCGCGCTACGCCTCCTCCTCTCCTCCCCTCGTCGGCCCAATGAGGTGCTTAACTGGCCTTTTGCGGGTCAATTGAGCGACGGTGACGGTGGCATAGTGGACAGCAACCATGCATGCACTTGTCAAGCCAGGCTACCAGACGGTCGCTCCAGGCCAGGCCGCGCGCACGTGTTCATTGGTCACGACGGGAACTACCTGCGAGTAGGCAATGGCAGTAGGACCGAATGTGAACCAGAGATCGCTTCCAGCGAGGCGTCGCCAGAGAAAGGCGGCTTCGCCAGTCGCTGTGACCAAGTACTGTCCAAACGTTGAACCTCCCCTTCGCGGTCTTCGGAGTGAATGATGTCCTTCGTTTCCAAGATGTACCCGATGTGCGAGAACTGCGGCAAGGCGCTGAGAATGGTCTACGGGAGCCAGGAGTGGCACGCCAAGAATGACCCCCCGGGTGGTTATTGCCGGTGCGCGCGAGATGGTCTGTTCGGATCGTCTATGGCCCAGGACGCACCGGGAGCAGCGAAGGCTGACTCTGTGCAACCCTCCAGCGCGGCGAGTGCCTTGCCAATCGATGCTGCAATCCAGATCGCGACGGCTTACGACAAGGAGCCGAGCAACACGCCAACCGATCTTCGCGCGGCAGCCGCGGCATTGGCTGACGAAGTGCAACGCCCGCGTGGCACCGCCGCACCTTGACAGGCAACACAGTCTGGAAAGCGACCCTGATGACTCTTCCGGTCTACGAACATGGCACGCCCGCGGCGGTTTGGCCTGTGATCCATCTTGCGGGCCGAGACCTCGCGTTTCGCAACGCGGATCTGGCGGCGCAGTTCGGTGCCACAGGCGTCTTTGTGATTTCCATGGTCGGCGACGACGACGCGATCGATCCGGTCGCGGTGGACATCAAGCTGCGGCACCCACAGATGAAGGTGGGAGTGAACTACCTGACGCTTCCGGCGCATGTCGCGCTGGCACGAAGCCTGAGCCTTGGCATGGACGCCACCTGGACCGATCGCTGTGGCGTTCGAAGCGACTCGGTCGACGAGCGTGTGCCGGAGCTGTCGAGGATGCTGAGTGGGAACCCGACGCATGACTTCTTCGGATCGGTCGCCTTCAAGTACCAGCGCCCAGACGCCGATCCACCTACAGCGGCCAAGCGAGCGATCGAGTTCGGCATGATTCCGACGACGAGCGGGGAGGCCACGGGCCACGCTCCGCCGGCGGAGAAGCTCCGCCGAATCAGGGAAGCCATCGGGAATGGGCCGCTGGCGCTGGCGAGTGGCGTGGCACCTGAGAATGCTCGAGAACTCGGCGCATACCTCACGCACATCCTGGTTGCGACTGGGATTTCGCGCATGACGGACACGTTCGACGAGACGTTGCTGCGCCGGCTCATGAAACTCGTGAGAGAGCCAGTTTCCGGTGCCTAGGACCTTGTGCGTCGGACACGGTACTCGGATAGCGGCAGGCAGGAATCGCTCCGCCCTTCCAGACTCGCTGTTTTTTGCGTTGTCGAGCCAAGGCCAGGCATGCGCGAACAAGGCGGCCGCAGCGGCGAAATCACCACGGCCTCGCAAGCTTTCGCTCGCGCAAGAGTCCATATTGCTGCGCGCCTTCACCAAAGGCTGGCAGGGACACCACGCAAGCGATTGCAGGTCAGAGACGGTGCTTGTCGATCGTGGCCTGATGCGGCACACAGGAGGGGTCGAGGCGTCACGGCCCACCGCGCGCTATGTGCTCACGGAGGCGGGGTTGGCCGCTGCTCGCGATCTCTGCGCCAAGCGAGCCGCTGAACAGGTCCGATCCGGCGAGTTGGAGTCAGGGCCGGGGCGCTGGCGTGAAGTGAACGCGCTGCGTTGGGAGCGCTCGGATGGCGCAATCGTCAGATGGGACGACAGGTCGCCTTACCCAAACCCAGAACGGGCTGGTGCTCGAATGTGGACTGCGTGGGAACCGGAGCCAAGCAACCGCTATCTTGGTCGGAAATACGGCAGGTGGGGCGCTCCGCGGCGATGGAAGACGCCAGAGGCCGCCATGCGGGTGGTAGACCGCCTCCATCCGTTGGGCAATGCCAGCGGCGTGACCGCGGCTTAGCAGCACCTGGTGAGAAGCTAGCCTCTGTGGATTCGAAATGGAGCACTCTATGACTATCGACGCAACGACCTCACCCCAACTGGCCCGCATGGAAGAGGTCCAGGACGAATCGCAAATGGTCTACAACTTCATCGAGTGGCTTGGCCAGCACGGCATGGCGATCTGCACCACGGAGGACGGGTTGCGTGGCACGCGCTTCTTCCCAGTGATGGAATCGGCTGAGGCGCTCCTGGCGCGGTACTTCGGCATCGATCTGAATGCTGTCGAGCGTGAGCGGCGGGCCGTGCTTGCGGCGTTTCAACAGACGCAGGCCGAACGCGCTTCAGCGGCATAGGCCTTCGGAAAGGCGAGCGATGCAGACTCCAGGGGTTGAGGTGGTAGCGCCGGCGGCGCGGCGCAAGACGAAGCGTGAAGGACGCATGGAAGCGGCAGTGGTGTCGCTTCAGCGGTACATGAACACGTACCCCAACCAGCCCGGCTACGCGAACTACAGCGACACCACCTTCATCGACGACGTGCTGTACGGGCTCGGATTAGCACTTGGTGCCTCGGTGGGCGCGAAAGGCTACAACGAATTCAAGGCGACGCTGCGCAAGCATCTGGGCACCGGCAACGAAGCAACTGGTCGAGGCGAAGGCGTGCAGAAGTGATCGGTCCTGAATCCAACATGGTGTGCGCCGACAACTGGGACCATGTGCTGGACGACCCGGCTCCGCGAGCTGTGAGGTGGGCGACGCGGACGCTGCAGAGCCGGATGAACGAGCCTGACTGGGGCAGGTGGCACTACACCGAAGGAAACGGGTGCTTCACGGCCTGCGGCGTTCCCGTGGTGCCGTTCATGGTGGACAACAGCCCGCAGGAAAAGGAAGTGCGTGCCGTGACGTGCAAACGCTGCCTGGTACGCATGAAGCAGGCGCTGAGCGTTGTCGGGGCGCCGTCGTATGGCAGCTCTGCAATCGGATTGAACACTGGACTAACGAAGATGAGCGAAGAGGTTCGGAAGATCGAGGCCACACGCGCAGGGTTGCTCGCCGCGGGCTTCCTGCCGGTGAGGTATGCAGGTGACGAGGGCGTCTTCTATCGGCGTGACACCCGGGTGGAGACCATGCCCTACCTGGGGCGCCAGGTAGACAACGAGGTGATCTTCGGATCATGCGTTGCGATCACAGAGGTTCGCCCGGACGGGATGGTTCAACTGCACGTGCACGAGACAGACTACAGCGAAGAAGCGGTGGACGCGCGTTCGGACGAGGGGCAGGGACTCCTGCGTGACGCAGCTGACGGCCAGGCAGAAGGAAGGCTGATCGAGCTTGGCCAAACGCTCGTCGAATCGACGCTCAGATGACGCCTGTGCCATGCGGACGCTTCCTGAGACTCGCGTGCGGATTGCCTGCGATACGCCGGGTTTGCGACGTGATGCGGCCGCAATTCTGGCGGACGCGAATGGCATAGTAGTCGCGGTGCAGTAGCTGTACGGCGCTTAGTTGCCGCCGGCAAGCAAATACGGTAGGGACTGTGAGACGCCGGGCCGAACAGGTCGGTCGCCGGTGGAACTGACAGAGGAGACAAGGGATGATGTTCGTGGTGCGAGTCCTGCTGTTCTTGTTCTTGAGCGCATCTTGGATCGTCTCGGAGGCGGTCGCGGTCAACCTTCAGGACTGGAGCTTTCTGTGGGTGGCGGTTTGCTCCTTGATGATCGCTGTGGCCATCCCGAGCAGGGCCGAGCTGGTCGGCAGGGTCAGCAGTAGACGCCCCAATGGGGGATCCAACTACGCGCGGCGAGTCTGGATCACGGCGGCCGCGCTGTTGGCGGTTCTGACTGTTCTTGGCGTTGGATCAAGCCGGCTGTTGCGCACTGAGGCCTTTCGCGACCTGCTGGGGCAGGAGTCTCAAGGGGAATCGACGGGCGCGCTGCCGGTTCTGGACATCAGGCAAGCTCCTCTTGTCGATGAAAACATGGCTCGACGTGCTGCAGAAAAACGCTTGTCTGACATCCCCGCATTGGGATCGCAGGCATATGTTGGCAAGCTGGAGAAGCAGGTCGTCCGCGGACGCATGTACTGGATCGGTTTCCTCGAGCATCGTGACTTCTGGAAGTGGAGGCAGGCCAACACAACTCCCGGTTACGTGATGGTGAGCGCGCATGACCCTTCGGACGTCGAACTGGTCACTGAGGTTGGTGGCAAGAAGCTCGCCCTGAAGTACATCGAGTCGGCGTACTTCCACGAGCAGGCCGATCGCGCCATTCGCTTCTCAGGACACGTAGGCGCCATCATGCTCGACCTGATTCCGGAAGTTGACGACGACGGTCGGCCCTTCCTCGTGGCGCCGGTTGCGAGAAAGTCGATCCTGATGTCGGGCAGCCAGGTTGCAGGTGTGCTGGTGCTGGACGTTCAAGATGGAGCGACGCGGTACTACGACATCGGAAGCGTGCCGGCGTGGATCGATCGCGCACAGCCGCAGGGGCTTGTCACGCAGCAACTGCAGGACAAGTTGTACCTGGTCAACGGGTGGCTCAATCCGTCGGACAGCGGGCGGCTGCGCGTGTCAGGGAAGTTGGATGTGGTGTACGGGACGAACGGGAGGGCTTACTACTTCGGTGGCATCACCTCGATGGCGAAGGACGGTGGCATCGTGGCGTTCTCGTTGATTGACTCGAGAACGAAGGAGTCCGTTCGGTACCCGATAGCGGGAATCACAGAGGAGGTTGCGAAGCACGTGGCGCAAGGTGTGATTCCGGAGAAGGGCTATCGGGCGACGAATCCTCTGCCCTTCGTGTCAGACGGTCACCCTGCGTACGTGATGGCTCTGACGGAGGCGACCGGTGTCACGCGGGCCTACGCGATGGTCAGCATCATCGATCAACAGAAGGTGGCGGTGGCAGAGACCCTGGTGGCGACGGCGAGGCTTTTCCAGGAGCACTCGGCGACGGACCGATCGAAGTTCGCAGGCGGAGGTGCCCAGACACTGCTGAAAGCGCACGGTCGCGTCGAACGGATCGCTTCCGAGGTGCGAAGCGGCAATACGAGCTACAAGTTCATGCTCGACAGCACCAAAGGGCGATTCTTCTCGGCGGGCGAGGATATCTCCGAAGAACTTGCGATCACGCATGCTGGTGACGAGGTTGAGGTTTCGTACCAGGAGTCATCCGGAAGCGCGATGGGCGTTCTCACGTTCAAGAACGCGACCATTGGTCTGGCTGGAGCCGTTGACGGTGCGCTTGTCGAGAAGGTCGCGGCCCGGCACTGATTCGGACAAGGAGATACGTGTGCGAGTCGAGTTGGTTTGTTGGCACTGTGGCGCGGCGGTGGCGGCGGAAGTCTCGCGGCCGCCCCAGTTCGCGTTTGAAGTGGCGGGATGGGCGAACGACGTCGGTATGCTCGGTGTACTCGACAACGAACACAGGCGGGCGCTGGTCTTCTGCAACGAGGCGCATGCGAATGCTCAGCGTAGAAAAGACGGACAGTTTCGACTGCGTGCGCTCAAGCCGGCCCGACAGGCTGCGTGACCCGGCCATGATGTACACGCTCAATGAGGCGCTGGAGGCCATCGAACGATCCAAGCGCATGCAGCGCGCGAAGTCAGGCGCGATGGCACCGCACGAGCCCCTTGGCATCGAATTGCTGCGGCCGGTAGATGCGTCGCAGCGCTTGGCGTCAGTGGGCAACGGACATCGAAAACGGACGACCGTAGGCGCCAAAAGGTAGGGTGTGAGGTATGTCTGTCGACGTAGTGCGAAATCCTGCGCCATTTGCCGAAACTGTCCTTCGCTGGTACAGCCCACAGGAAACAACCCCGTTCGCGCTGTGCGGTCACATCGGCCCAGTGCTGGCACAGATGGATCCGGGAAGGCATGGAAGCGGGGTTCGGGAAGTCTGGTTCGGTGACGACGGCTGGGAGATGACTGACGGCCAGGCCTTGGACGTTGGGGACATCCGTGCCTTTGCGATCGCCTACCCGCCTTGCGATCTTTGCGGTGGTTCTGGCGAGCACTTCGAGCACGCCCCGACGTGCGACGACGATCTCTGTGCCCTGAATGGCGACGTCCACTCCTGTTGCGGTGTCGTGGTGAAATGCTCCTGCAGATGATTGGCGTGCCAGACGATTGACGCGCTAAGCGTGTGGGACGATGGTCGTAGAGTCGGAAACGAGGAATAGGCAACAGAACCCACACCGTACAGTCGGGACCCCCAGGAAAAACCACATGCTGATGCTCAACCCAGTCATCGCCAACCTCCATAACAGCAAGACCGGCAGGTGGCACCCCATCGTCTTCGTCGAACATCCCCTGCCGGGCGGGGCAGATTCAGTCGTCAGACACAAGTCGAAGGTGCACCATACGGCCGGCTTCGAAAGCAAGGAGGCAGCCAACGCGCACGCGCGCACGGATCTGGCACCGAAGGTCGAAGGAGCTTCGCTGAGGCTCGACACCATCCTCGAATGGGATGGCCAAGGCGTGCCGGCGATGGTCCACTTCTTCGGGTAGCAGGAACGTGAACTGGATACGTGCAGCATGGGGCGAATGCAGCCCGACTACGCAGGCCATGGCGATCATGGTGGTTCTGGTGTTAGTGGTGTCGGCCCTGGTGATATCGGTGATGGTCGCTTACCGATCGGACCGTTGGGCATCGGCGATCGGGTTCGGATGCAGTCTTGGGTCCGTCTTGTTTGCGGTCTTGTCATTGAGGTGGACTGGACGGCGGCAAAGATGCGGCAACTGAGAAAGGGGCATCAATGAAACTGAATCTGAAGGCCGAGAAAAGTGGCGCGGCCTGGGGTTGGCGTTTCCTCCTCGGGCCGGCGACGATGATTGACGGGTTCGCCCATCTGGTCTCGGTTGGCACCTTGGCCGTGGGAGCCGGCCTGGCGGTTGCTCGGCGGCTGTCACGAGCACGTATGGCGGCAGAGCAAGGGACGCCGTAGGGTGAGCAAGTTGGTTCGCATCGAGGAGCGGTTGTCGGATGGATTGATGTTGCTGACGGTTCTCCACTTCGGCGAAGTCTTCGGTTCGCAACTGTGGTCGCGGTGCAAGGCGCGGAAGCGCGGGCGGTGTGATGCCTCCGGCACTTCATACGCTGCAGGCTCGAGCGTGTACCGGCCGGTCGGCAACCAGCGCAACCGGATGATGCGAATCCTGGCGACGTCTCTCGAAGAAGCGCCAGCAGGGGCAAGGCCCGCATAGGTGCGACTGAAGCGGAGCTTTGGACTTTCCTGAAGCGGGGAAGGATCAACGGATACAACACTTCGGGGTGGTGAGCACATGGCTATCAATGCAACGGAAGCGCGGGCACGAATCAAGTCCATGAAGGCGCCGGTCTACCTGTTTCGCGACATCGGGTGCGAGCAGGACGAATGGGCGAGTTTCCTTGTCGATGGAGAGAGCGGCGACCGCTTCGACCTAAGATCGCATTGCGTGCCGCGGCTGGACCTGGCCATCGCGTGGCTCTACGAGAACAACATGCCGCTCAAGGGCGTGGTGTTCAAGATCGAGAACAAGATGCCGGTATCGATCGACTGATGCAGGACGCGGACGCAAACAAGGAATTGGCGAACGCTTGAACCTGAGGTCGATCAACGACGAAGGACAATGCGGGATCACCAGGGGATTCAGTGGACACTCGACGCGACGGATTCTTCATACGAATGGCCGAACCAACCTGGTTCGGCCTACATGGAGAACCATCATGCAAGAACCAAACAGCCGGGCTGCCCGGCGTCGACACGCCGCGCGTTTGAAGCGCAACAGGCGTGGGTACCACGGAGACTACGTGCGCAGCCTGCCACCTGATGAGCAAGCACTGCACCTCGGGCGCTTTCTCAACACGATCGCAGCATGCAGTTGCGTGATGTGCGGCAACCCGCGCAAGTACCTCGGCGATGCGACCTTGCAGGAAAACTCGCACAGCGAGCTTGCCCAATGGGAAGAGTGACAGCGAGATCAACGCAGCGAGGAGATTGCGACATGATGAACCACGACGAACGAGAGCTCGCCCTGGTGATGATGGAACAGTCGGTTTCCAGGTTCTACCGCGACGCAGTCGGCATCGGAAACCACCCCTTCATCGAATTCGCCGGCGTCATGACGGCGTACGTCAAGTCGTGCCGCCGCGCGCACGACGCAGGTGTCGACTTTACGGAGTGCAACCGGCACGCGGGAACGCAGTTGCCGATGGAGGGGTTCGAGGTTCAATACCTCGCGGAGAAGCTGGACTGCGTGTTCGGCGGGCGCATCACGGCTACCGAAGAGCCAGCAGCGCTGGCGTAAGTCATAGCCGCTCGCTGGCGAGCGATTTGAGCGGCATCGCTGGAGCGGTGGGCGCGCAATCAGGCGTCTGCGGGTGTTGTGGTGGTGGTTGGGTTGGGGTTGGAGCCCAAAGTGGTGCCTTTCAGGTCTATTGCCGATCACTTCACGCCGTACGCCAGTGGCATAGTCCATCCATTACGCCCGGGATACAGAAGGCGCTTTTTCGGAAGCGTCGTTTTGCCAGACTTGGCGCTTGCATAACACCCTGTGGCCAAGAAGTAGCCGGGCAGCATCAGGCGGCCAACGCGGGCCGCCTAGATCGGCACCCATGGGAACGACACCTTGACCAATGATCGTGTGATGAGCGCTGAAGTAGAAGTCCCGGCGGTGATCGTGAAGGCAATGCCCCTCGCACTAGATCTCGTTTCGCGAATGAGGTTGTCGACGAACGAGCCCGAAGTGGCGGCATTCGCGGCCGCGGTCGCGGCCAAGATGTACGCGTCGTTGGTGGCGCAGATGCACGGCCGCAGCATGACCCAATGCGTAGCGGAGTGCGAGTCAGGCCTGCGGCAGGGCATGGAGGCGATGGTCGAATCGCAACTGCACAGCGTGCCACAGCCGCCTGTGTCGACGACGCTGAACTGAATCGCGACGAGCACGCAGGCACTTCCGCATGACCATCCTGTTGGACTTTCTACCGATCCTGTTCTTCTTCGCTAGCTTCAAGTATGCGGAGCAGAACAGATCTTGGGCCTCCCACTTCGCGACCGACCAGCTGGGTGCAATGGTGTCTGGTGGGCTGGTCAATGAACAGGATGCACCGATGATTCTGGCCACGCTGGTCGTGATGATCGCGACTGCTGTGCAGGTTGGGATACTGTTGCTGCGGCGAAAGAAGGTGAGCTCGATGCTGTTGATCAGCCTGGGCTTGGTCACGCTGTTGGGTGGGGCAACGATCTGGTTCCACGACAAGCGCCTGATCATGTGGAAGCCAACGGTCCTGTACTGGGCCATGGGAGTGGTGTTTTTGCTGAGGGCGAGGTTCAGCGGTACGACCATGATGGAAGCGATGGTGGGCGAAGCACTGAAACTGCCCGACTTCGCTTGGCGCCGCCTCAATGCGTCGTGGATCGCGTTCTTCGGGGCGATGGGTGTGGTCAACCTCTATGTCGCGTACAGCTTCAGCACCGAGACCTGGGTATCGTTCAAGTTGTTCGGAGGCTTGGGGCTGATGCTGACCTTCGTGGCGGTGCAAGCCGTATACATGGACAGGCACGCGAAGGCTGCCTTGGACAGCGCCGCCAACGCGGTCAGAGACGCGTAGCGGTACAGGGAAGGATCTGCAGATGAACAAGGCCTCAATGACTGAGCAGGTGCGATTCGCGGAAGGACAGCTTGTTGAGTGGACCAGCCAGTCGGCCGGGTACACGAAGGTCAAAGCTGGGGCCGTCGCGCAGGTGGTGCCGGCGCGAAGCATGCCCAGCCGCGATCGCTTTCCCGCGCTGTACAAGGGCGCAGGCGTGGGGTCGTATCGCGACCACGAAAGTTACGTGGTTCTGGTGGGAACCAGAGCCTACTGGCCGCGGGTCAACGGGCTATCGAGCAGAACGCCCTGAGTGAGGGGTGCGCGGCGGTGCGCAAGTAGCCCCTGCCGGAAGAGAAGAAGAAATAATTGGCCGTCAATACGGGGCTGGAGCGGCCTTTTGCAGCGCGATTCATGTCCCATGCCGGTGGCATAGTGTCCGTCATCGGCGCGGGCTCATGGACGCCAGGCGCGAAGTTGGCGGAGATAGTTCATGAATGTTTGGAATCTGCTGGGGTACGTCTGGTTGGTGTCGTGTTTCACGATGGGTGTTTTCAGCTTGGACGGCGGCTTCTTCAAGCTGGTCATGTGGACCACCTTCGGCGGGGCCATCTGGGGCCTGCACTCGAACATGAACTACGTGAAGCCATTCCTTCCGCTCTCGCTGAGATATCTGGACAAAGGGTTCATGGTGTTCTCGGTCAGCTTGCTCGGACTCTTGATGGCCAGCATCTTCCGCAAGGGTCTGAAGTCCGACGGATAGCCCGAGAGCTGGGCTGCTAGACGGAGAGGCGAGGACCCTGACGCAGGCTTAGCTCAGCCCGTCCGCAGCGCATGCTGCCAGGACATGCTCGCGTACAGACCAATGACAAGGGGTTTACATGCGGTGGGTGATCGGGTTCTTACTTTTTGGCTGTTTGAACCTTTGCTTTGCAGGGGTTCAGGAAGATATCGCGGCTGACATGCGCGCCTCCCATTGGGACGCGGCCGCAGAGAAGCTCCAGCAGGTGCTGGGAAAACACGCCGACAACGCACTTGCCCACTACTGGCTGGCGCAGGTGCGTGAGCGCCAGGGGCAGATCGGAGAAGCAGCAAGCGAACTCCGCCTGGCGAAGGACTGGGACCCCACTCTTGCGTTTGCGGGTGATCGAAGCGTGTTGAGCCGACTTGAAGCACGCGTCGGAGCACAGCAGACGGCGGAGGTTGCACCGAACCCGGCCGTGGCACCGCCAGGAGTGCCGACGACGCGACAGATGGTGACCAGCGCTTCCACGGCAATGAGCGCCGAGGCTGAGGGCCGGGCCAAGGCTCTGCTCCAGACGGTCTTCGCGTGGCTACTCGGGCTTGTAGCCGTCGGCGCAACGGTGACGGTCATCATCAGCAGGCGCTCAGCTCGGCAGTCCGCGGCCAAGGCTGTTGAACTGGAGCGCGCCAGGGTTCGTTCCAGATTGGATGGCGTCAAGGAAGAACTGCGGGATGCGGAGCGCGCTGTAAGAGGGCGTGGCGCCTCCTTGGGCCTCGAAGGTCAAATGTCGATGGAAGACAGGCTGAAGGGTGGTATCGAGGACGCGGATCGGGCGATGGGTGCGCTGCCTGGGTTGACGACGTTCGACGAGCAAGACGCTCTTGTGAGCCGGCTGAGGCGGTTGGCGGCAAGCGGACGAGGTGAGGCCGCATCCTGGACGGTGGATCAGCGGCGTGGAGAGACACAAAGGCCGGTCGAGCGCGTCGAGCGGACGCTCGTGGTCAAGGACGATGACTCGTCGAGCGGTTTCATGCCTGGGTTGGTGGGTGGTCGCGTGATGGGAATGGCGCAAGCAAGTGGTGGGCAGCAGCGTTTCTCCACCATAGATGACGTTGTCGTTGCTCCGGCTCAGCCAGTGTGGCAGGCTGAGCCGCGGCGCGTGCGAGCGGCTGAGCCTGCGGATGGCGCAGACGTGGACGTTCGTGGCTCAGGGACGGGCAGTTGGGGCGGCGGTAGTGGCGGAAGCACGCCGCGAGAAGAAACCCGCGAGGTCGTTCGAGAGGACTCGAAGCAAAGCAATGACACGTCCAGCGACACGGTGGCGGCGGTTGACACCGCAGGGGCCGGCGCCTCTATGGACTAGCAATAGACGCATGGCGATTGACGGGCAAAGAAGGGGCTACTGTGACGATGAGTGAACAAGGCGACGGCAGCAACGGCGAGGTGGCGGAAGGTTCCGGCGCCGATCTGGACGAAGTCATCGCGCAACTGGAGCGAATCCGAGCACTGCAGCCGTCACGGAAGTTGCGCTTGGTCATCCGCGGGAACAACGCGGGAGGATTGAGTGCCCACCAAACCACCGAGGTGCAAGGGATCTATGCCGGCTTCGACTGGGAGGCTGGCATGGTCATAGTCGAGCCGGCGAAGCCGCTCACTGAACTGAAGCCCGACCAGGTCGCGGACATCAGCAAGAGCGTCAGGGCCGGGACCAGCTGGCACGCCTACCAGCGCGACGCCAAGCTGCGTCAACGAATCACCGCACTCGAGGCCGAAGTCGCTCTCTTTCGTGGGCAAACGGCTGCTGACGGGAAACCAGCCGCGCCTGCCGAATCGTGAGGCGAGCTCAACGCCAGGCGCAGCGCCGCGGTCGAAAAACGGTAGATGTGAGGTGTAAGCCTCAGCAGAGGCTGGTCACCGCGGCTGACCCATCAGCAAGCACAGTTTCGGACGTGATCGCGTGGCTGATGGCCAGATCGGCTGAAGAGGGCGACTGCTGGATTTGGCAGCGTGCCGTCAACAGCGTTGGCTGTCCGGTGGCCACCGTCGACGGTGTATCCGCACGCTCGGTCAGAAACTGGGCCCGAAGCCTTCTCAAAGGCGACGCGGCAGGGAAGAAGGTGGTCTGTGAGTGCCAGCACGATCGCTGCGTCAACCCGAAGCACTGGCGGGTCTTGACTCCTGGAGCGTTGAACGAGTGGCTGTGGAAACATGGCCGCATGAACACGCTGGCGGTCAGGACGTCGAGAGCAGCGAACGGGCGGACGCAGAGTGATCTGGACCTGCGTCAGGTGCGCGCAATGCGCTCACGCCGCGCGAAAGGCGAAATACTGCGAACGATTGCCAGAGACTTCAAGGTCACGATCAGCTGCGCCAGCAGGATCTGCCGCGGCGACAGTTGGCACGACCACGGCAATGCAATGGCGGAGATGTGTCGGACGCTGAAGTAGCCCCGCGGGCCCAAGGCTGCTGAACGATACGGCGCCAAAGTGGTGTCGAAGCGACCTTATGCCGAAGCAATTCTGGCCGGCTGAAATGGCATAGTGCTTCGCATCATGACTCGAGCCCTCTTGGCGATGTCCGCCAGTTCCACCGGTATGAAAGGACCAGGCGCATGCCGCTTGATCAAGGACCGCTAGACACTCCCCTGGGGACGCAGTCGGAAAGCGGCTGGCAACGCGGCAGCATGCGACACCGGCTCCTCCTCGTGTTGGCGATCGCGTTTTCGTACATCGTGATGCTGGCGATGGTCTGGGGCTGGATGCTGGATGCGATGCCGGCCGACAGTTGTTGTGCGCCGTAGCCGGGTTGAGCCAACGCGCTTCTGTACCGGGTTGAGGGTGGCATGCTCGACGGTGACTGATAGGGGGAATCCATGGACGAAGCTGGTGGCGCAGTAGGCAGAGAACACGAGAACTTGACGGAACAGTTCACGAACTTCTGGTTCGTGTTGAACGAGGCTCCGTTGTCGGATGAGGTCGATGACTCGGTGTACGTGGCCTACAAGGAAGGCTACGGGTTCATCGATAAGTCGTTCAGGACTCTGCCGGGGCAAAAGCGTGACTACGTCGAGCACGACATGTCGTATCCGATCGATGTATACGAGATCTGCGAGGAAGGCCCGGAGGTGGAGGGTCGCGACGGCAAGGCGGCGTGGTGTGTGTCCTTTGTGAGCACGGCAGTGCTGTCGGCCGAAGCCCTGATCGAACTGCGGGACCTTTGCATCGCGAAGATGTCGGAGGGCTGCGCAACGCATGGGATGACGTCGCGATTCGTCGACGCGACAAAGACTCAGGTGTTCCGAGTGACAAGACACTCCGAGGTGTCGTTTGCGAGTTGAGTGCCCCCTGACTCTGCTGCGGGTGGTGGTTCTTGTGGGCAAATCGACCAAGGGAACCGGGAGGGAACGCTGATGCGCGACGAGCTTGTGGTGACGCTGTCGTTTGATGTGGTGCGCAGGGTGTTGGCCGATGCAGCCCGGGTGGCGGTACGGTGCGCCGTGTTCTATCCGGCAATGCCCGTCGCCTTCGGTATGGCGTTCCTGGCTGCATTCGGATATTCACCGCTTCGTTCGGTGGTGGGCGGGGTCTACGACTGGGCCGAAGTGGCGGTGCGGCCGGCCCAAGTAGGCCAGGTCATCGAACTGCAGTGTTCGGCGCCAGGGGAGCATGCGGGCCCATTGTCGAGCCTGTGCGACGAGCATGTGAAGAGGCAAGTGAGTGTGGACGAAGCGGTGCAACACACGGTGGAGTCGATCAAGGGTGGCTACGTGTTGCTCGTTTTCGCTGCCGCCGTCGTGATGGCTCTGGAAGCGGTTGGGCGGGGCCTGTTGCGGGTGATCCGAAATCACCTCGACTGGATGCGTGTTGATCGTTTCTGGTCGCGCATAAGGCGGGGACTGTGGGCGGTTCTGGCCACACCGATCGTTCGTGAGGCGCTTCGAAGGACGCGACGTCGTGGGACAGTGACGGAATGAAGGCAGAGACGGTGATGCGATGGAATTGACTCAGGAAATGGTATTCGCGGCGATCAGGGAAGGCGTGGCCCAAGGGCTACTGCCCAAAACCGCGCAAGGCGAAGACGCCTACCTGAAGATCCACGAACAAGTGGCGGCAGTGCTGCGGGCGGCGCTGGCTGCCAACGCGCAATAGCTCGCTGACGCCATGCCGGTCATCGCGGATCACTGTGGCCCGAACGGGTGGCGAGGACGCGCAAGCCCGTATGAGCTCGTGTGTTCCTGGCCAGACGATTGCTACGTCCAGTGGGGCAACAAGGGCCTTGTGTTCGGCGGCAACGGGGCGCGTGTCACGGCGTTCTTCGAGGCATTCCCGGCGAGCCCGAAGAGTTTCATCCGTGGAGAGGGTGCGACCGTTGAAGACGCGGAGCGATCGGCACATGCAGCGTTTCTGCGCCAGTCGGCTTGCCAGGGACACGAGTTCGAGCGCGGGTCCTACGAGAACGGGGCGGGTGAGTGCAAGCACTGCGGGATGTTCAACTCGGAGGCGTTCGAGCCGCTCACCGTGTGCTGCGTGTGCGGCAAGCCGACCTACTACACCTACGGTGTCGATGCGGCAGGTGTTTCGCATTGGTACTGCGAGCAGGACCAGGGCAGGCGGCCGCGGGATAGCCAACCGAGCCCGATCGACAGGCTGTTGGCAGACGACGGGAATGAAGCCTCGGTGGAGACGACCAAGTGACGGAGCAGAAGGTGGTGTTCGCGCCGCAAGACAGGATTGACGGCTATGAGCAAGTTGGAACGGAGTTCCTGAGGGATGTGCTCGACCTCGAGTGGTCGGCCTGCTTGGTAACAGACGAATCCAGGCTCAGCGATTTCAGCAGCACCGGAATGCCTGAGGAACTGTCTGAGCCTGCCAGTTCGCTGGAGGCGCTGTACGACGCATGGGACACTTGGGTGACCGTCCAAGTCCGCGAACGCTACGGCATCGATCTGGCTACCACGACGCTGTACCTGGTCGACCTGTTCGAACTGATCGAGCAAGGCCGGCGGGAAACGAACGCCCGGCAACCAGGGCGCCTGAACTGAGTCAGCCTGAAACGTGAACTCGGTGACGAAGCTGCACGAAAATCGCCAGCTACGAGGCACGATCGCACAAGGAGGATGTGATGGAAGACGAGACCGAGGCACTGTTCAAGGACCGGATCCCGGCAGCGGCAGCCCGCCAGCTGGCAACGGTGCTGGTGACGGCGACGGAATACCATCTCGAGACGCTGGAGCTCATGCACTCACGCGCAAGGACGCCGCAAAAGGCGTTGGCGCGACAGGTGCAAATCTGCAAGGAGTTGGTGGCGCAATGCGTGGACCTGGGGGTTCATGGGGCAACTGGCCTGAGGGGATGCAGGTGTGTGCGATTGACCAAGGCGATGGCAGTGGTCGCCGCGACTGACAAGCTGGCCGCGGAGCGTGGAACTGGTTCAGTTGCGCCGTAACGCCGGTGCAGAATCTGGAAGCATGAACAAGCGACAGCGTGAGGTGTACAGCGCATTGATGGCTGTCCCGCCTAGCAGCGAACGCACGGGGTGGGGCGGGGCCTACTTCATGGGCTTCCACAATCCAATGTTGCCGGTCGAACAGGCTGGGCCCATCGTGGGGCTGGCAGGTTCAGAGGCCCGGGCAGCGTTCATGGCGGGGCGCTGCAAAGGCAGACAGGCTTCCGCGAGCGTGCGTGGGACTAGCGGCTCGGCGGGCCGTTGGTTGACGTCGGCCGCAAGAGCATTTGCGAGTTCCGGGACAGTGACGTGGACCGAGGCTAGGGGAAAGGATTCGGTCGCGCAGATCGGCGGGACTACGGTGGCCAGGATCACCCGTCGACCCATGATGATCTCGGGATCTATCACCGGGTACCACTGGGACGTGTCGGACCAGTTGAGTGAGGTTCAGTTCAACGGTTCACGACGCTTCGCATCAGTGCGACAGGCGAAATCTGCTATCGAGGCAGTGCTCGCGGCGACTCAGGAAGGCCAGACATGACCGGGTTCTCCAATGGGCCGACCGAGCGTCGGCTACCCCTCTGGGTCGTGTACGACAAACCAGCGGACATGCCGGAGAAGTTCGTTGCGCGCAAGTGGTACCTGGACCAGCCGACCTCGGATGTGGTCGAAGGCGCCACTTTGGATGAAGTGCGAGGAAGGCTTCCCAGGGGACTTATCCGCGTGGCAAAACACCCGTCAGACGAGCAGCACATCGTAGAGATGTGGGTCTGAGCGGACGAGCCGTAAGCACAAACTGTGCTGACTCCATCGACGCAACGCGTCCGAGATTGAGCGCCAAAGTCTCGCGAAAGTGCTCTTTTGCGGCACTAATCTTCGGCGGTTCGGCTGGCATAGTCACTGAACAGCAATGAGGGAGTCACAGCGAAAGGTGACAGCCGCAACTCTGGCTTGCGTCGAAGTGGCAGGAAGCGACTACGGCGAAATCATGATCAACCTGGACCCGCTCGAATCGGGGGGCAAACGACTGTGAGCAATATCGAGATCTCGACCAGAGAAGTTGGCGCCGTCATGGTAGTTGTGGTCAATGGCCAGGACAGGTTCCATCTGGAACGAAACCCGGGCCGGGGCGGTGCGTGGTGCCTGTATCCCCTGCTCGACGGCAAGCGCGGCCCGTCGATCGACAGCAACGACTACCGCTCCGATCTTCTGGAAAGAATAGAGTGCCAGTACTTGGACTGCACCGGCAAGTTTCTGGAAGGAATGGCGACGGCGCAGTCGTGGCTGGACTCCGGGTTCAGTGAGAACTCCGACGGGCCGGTGAATCGCCACGAAGAGTTCTTCAACGGCTTCATCTTCAGGATGGCCGAAGAACGGTCAAGGCGCCGTCAAGCGCCAGCGTAGCTTGCCCGGTGCTGGAGCCTGCGCGCGGGTTTCCTGCGCTCGCAGGCCTAGTGCCGAGCGAAAGTGTCGCGAATGGCGCCGCGTTTGTCGGCCAAAGCGGGGCCTTATCGGCCCAATGCGGCGCAAATCGAACGCTATCCCGGTGGCATAGTAGGTTCTCGGAATTGCTCGCCAACCCAAGCTAAGTCGCGCTCTCGGTCGGCAGTTGAAGAAGCTGCATTGACTGCGGCCGGCTGTCGTTCGAATGCGGCGATTTGAACAAGCGCACCACCAGGACCTCCTGCACATGAACACCACCACGCTGACCCAACCCTCACTCCGGAAGCAAAAGGATGGCCTTGTGGACGCCTCCGGCCGGATCATTGGCAGGCTGCTGAAAGACTTCCCGGGGGTAGTGGAGGTCAAGTTCTGGGACCACAGCCACATGACGTTCGGCTATGGAACGACGGACTTCACCCTGATCGTGCGCGACCCGGCCTGGCTGTACGAGTTGGTGATGAAGCGCAGTCCGCTGGTACTGGCCGAGGCGCACTTTCGCGGTGACCTCGACTTCGAGGGTGATGTGTTCGATGTGCTTCGGCTGCGCAAGCACTTCGAGTTCATCAAGCTGCCGTTCAGCGCGCGCATCGAGCTGCTGCGAGATGCGTGGCGAGTGCGCGGCACGTCGGGCGAGCGTCAGGCAGATGATGGTTCGCGCGCACCGAGCAGCAATGGGTTCCTCCGCAAGCATTCGCGGGCGAGCGACAAGGAGGCCATCTCGTTTCACTACGACGTCTCCAACGAGTTCTACAAGCTCTGGCTGGACCAGCAGATGGTCTACTCGTGTGCGTATTTCGAAGGCGCATCTGACACGCTCGAGCAGGCGCAGGCGAACAAGCTCGACCACATCTGCCGCAAACTTCAACTCAAGCCCGGCGAGCATCTTCTGGACATCGGGTGTGGCTGGGGGGCCATGGTTTGCTGGGCCGCAAAGAACTACGGCGTGCGCGCCCACGGGATCACGCTGAGCAAGGAGCAGCTGGCGTTCGCTCAAGCAAGAATCGAAGCCGAAGGGCTGAAGGACATGGTGACCGTCGAGCTCCGGGACTACCGTGACCTGCAGGGCGACAAGGTCTACGACAAGGTTTCGAGCATCGGTATGTTCGAGCACGTGGGCCTGGCCAACCTCGCCGAGTACAACGCCACGGTGTTCCGGGTGCTTGCAGACGGCGGGTTGTTCCTGAACCATGGCATCACGCACGACACGGACGGTTGGCAGACCGGCGTCAACTCTGCGTTCCTGCAGAAGTACGTGTTCCCCGATGGTGAACTGGACCGCGTGAGCAACATCCAGCGCGGGATGGAAGCGGCAGGATTCGAGATCCTGGACGTGGAGGCCCTGCGCACGCACTACGCGAAGACGCTGCGCCACTGGGTTCAGCGCCTGGAGAGCCGCAAGACCGAAGCGCTCGAGCACGTCGACGAGACCACATACCGGGTCTGGCGCATGTACATGGCAGCCTCCGCTATCGAATTCGAGAACGGCGGCACGGGCATCCATCAGATCCTGGTCGGCAAGACGCGAGACGACACGCGAGAGGTGCCGTGGACGCGGCGCCACCTCTACGCTGCGTCGAAGGCGCCCGTGGCGGTCTGACCGATGGCGTCGGTGGATGACGTTGACGGAATCCAGCAGGCCGCGAAGATTATCCTGGACGCTGACTCCATCCTGGTCACGGCAGGGGCCGGGATGGGCGTGGACTCGGGACTCCCTGATTTTCGTGGGTCCGAAGGCCTGTGGCGTGCATATCCGGCGCTCGAACGGTCGCGACAGGACTACTCGGAAGTCGCCTCACGTGGCATGTTCATCACCGATCCGGCACGCGCGTGGGGCTTCCAGGGACACTGCCTGAGCCTGTATCGAGCCGCAGAGCCACACGATGGGTTCTCGATCCTACGGAGATGGGGCCGCGCGAAGGAGCACGGGGCGTTCGTCTTCACGAGCAACGTGGATGGCCAGTTCCAGAAGGCCGGGTTTGCAGAGGAGCGCGTGCATGAGTGCCACGGCTCGATGCAATGGGTCCAGTGCATGGAGCCTTGGTGCGATGTCGTGACAACGTCCCTCGCCTTGCGCCCGGTGATCGACGAGGGGGCGTGCCGATGGGTTGGTGCTCTGCCTCGGTGTCGGTGTGGCGGGCTGCTCCGGCCGAACGTGCTTCTCTTCAATGATGGGATGAACTGGCGTGGCGATCGCTACAAGGTGCAAGCCGGACGAATGCAGGAGTGGCTAAGCCGCGTGCGCCGACCTGTTGTGATCGAGCTTGGAGCTGGCGGCGCAATCCCGACTGTGCGGATGACTGGCGAGACGCTGGCGAAGAAGCATGGCGGCAAGCTGGTGAGAATCAACCCGCGCCAGTGGAAGCTACAGGGTGCTGAAGGGGTGGGCCTGTCGAAGACCGCTGCCGCTGGTTTGAGCGAGATCCAGGCCGCCATGAAGCAACTCGGCGCGACGAACGAAAAGGCGGATACGACATGATCGGCACGGAACACCCGGATTGTCCGGAGGCATATGGCGGATGCACTTGTCATTGCCATCGATCACCAGGCTTCGTCCACTGTGTGCCGTGCTGTGGGCCTGGAAGGGGTGTTGTGGCGAAAAGACTCGGGATCGACACCGCGGAAACCGAGCCTGCGTCCTCCACCGACGCGGCCGCTGAAGTCGAAGTGGCCAAGGAGCGCGAAGCCTGCGCGAAACTGATGGAACTCACGAGAGCAGAACTCCTGCTGATGGCTGGCGAGATGACGGCTCAAGAGCTGCGAACTGTGCGAGCCGTGCTCACGAACCGGGCATGGGCGATCAGGGAACGGTCAAAAACGGTGAGCGCGTGAAGATCGCGCCCGGTCAAAGTGACCGACTCCAGTTGCACGAAGACCGTCAGCTGGCCGATGCACCCATCGCCTGGCACGGATCTGGAATAAGCGAGTCTGCTGGCATCAAGGGATGCGCGTACATCTACGCGCCCGCGGGCCAGGCGGGAGAGTACGCGCCGCTGGCGGCTAATCCTTTCAGAGGATGCGGCCATGCATGTCCATACTGCTACGTGCCGGCAGTGATCAAGATGTCGCGAGCGGAGTTCGACGCAGGGGCTACGGAACGGCCTGGGTTCTTGCAAGCACTGGCGAAAGACGCGCGCAAGTACCAAGCGGCGGGAAGCCGGGAGCAGGTGATGCTGTCGTTCACGACGGACCCATACCATCCTGGGGACACGTCGCTGACTCGGAAGACCCTGCAGGTGCTGGCAGAACATGGCCTCGGGTTTTGCACGCTCACAAAGGGTGGAACGCGAGCGCTGCGGGACCTCGACTTGTTCCGGCCGGAGAGAGACGCGTTTGCGAGCACGCTGACGAGCCTGGATGAAGCGTTCGCAAAGAAGTGGGAGCGCAATGCCGCTGCGCCGGCGGACCGCATTGCGGCGCTGCAGCGTTTTCACAAAGCTGGCATCTTCACATGGGTGAGCCTGGAGCCGACGCTTGACATCGAGAGCAGCCTCGCGATCGTCGCGAAGACACACACGTTCGTGGACCTCTTCAAGGTTGGGCGTGTCAACTACTTGCCGATGACGAAGACCGCCGACTGGCGCGACTACACAGAGCGCATGGTCGATCTGTGTCAGCGGCTCGGAGCGGCCCACTACATCAAGAAGGACCTGCAGCCGTTCCTGCCGGCGGGCTACGCAAACCCGCTTCGGGTACAGCAGCACCACGGCGCGGCCGCGTGAACGTCGGTCGATAGGGGTGCTAGATCGGCCTTTTGCCGTTGTGACAAGGTCGTCGCGCAATGGCATCCTCAATGCGGAGCCGAACGGCGCTTATCCGGAGTCGCGAACCCATCAGAGTCTGGTTTGGATCTGATGGATGTGATTTTCCGTGGCCCGAGGCAGGAGCAAAGTGATGGATGACTTCGACATGCTGGCAGATTCTGTGCTGATGTACGCGAGCGACGAGTCACGCTCGTCGGAGGAGCTTGCGGCAGAGTACCGCGCGAAGTCGCGGTCGGCGGCACGCACGCGGCAAGTGCCTGTGCCTGGATCGTCGTCGGCGTTTGCAGCGGCGGCCGCGGGGCTGGCGATTGCAGCGGCCAAGCGTGGCGACGGGTTGACATCCGAACAGTCAAGGCAGTAGAGAAGCACCGCGATGAACAAGGCGAATCAACGACCGGCGGCGACTGGGGACGGTGAAACGGTCCTTCGCGAGGCGCGCGCGTCGTGGTGGGGGTTGTGGCCGCCGATGGCCTTCGGGGTGATCGCTGGGTTGATCGGGCTGTGGATGCTCCTCAACCACCAAAATGACTACCTTGGGCTGGGAGTGGCCGGCGCGGGTGCGGTGGCGTTCATCTGGTACTTCGGTGGCGCGCTTACGAAGCGCATGTCGATGCTGGTGAAGCTGACGGATCGGTGCATCGTGCTGGAGACCGGCATCGCCAGTTTTCACACATCGACGGTGATGTTGAACCGCATCGAGAGCATGGATGTGGACCAGACCGTCTGGCAGCGGATGATGGATTACGGGACTCTCACGGTCCGCGGTATGGGCAGCGAAGACCTGCGCATGGTCGGAATCCACGATCCAGTTGGGTTTCAGGCTGAGGCAAGGCGCTACATCAACCTCGCCGGAAACTCCACGCGGGTCTGAAAATGATGCGGTTGAATCTGAAGCAACAAGCGGTTGTGGCAGTGGCTTTGACGCTGTTCAGCTGCATGGCTGCCGGCGGCGAGTCGACGAGGACGGTGATCCTCGACACGGGGCACACCCTGAAGCGTCCCGGCAGTACGAGCGCAACGGACAGGCCTGAGTTTGCCTACAACCTCGCGCTGAGCAATCGTATCGCCCAAGGGCTCGACACCGCCGGGATGTCGGTCAAGCGCGTCGCCGCAGACGGCAAGGAAGTGGAACTGGCAGCAAGAACGGCCGACACGGGTGGAGCAGCGCTATTCGTATCGATTCACCACGACTCCATACAACGAGAATTCTTGGATCAAGGCAGGGCTGGCGAGTTCGCCGGGTTCTCGATCTTCGTGTCCGGCAAGAACCCGCGTCCGCGCGAAAGCTTGGCGTGTGCTCGACTCGTGGGCGACGCGCTTGTCCGAGCTGGTGAGAAGCCATCGCTGTATCACGCCACTCCGATCAAGGGCGAGAACCGCCCCTTGCTTGACGAGGCGAGAGGCGTTCACCGGTTCGATGACCTGGTCGTCCTGAAGACAGCACTTTCACCGGCGCTTCTGATCGAGGCTGGAGTGATCGTCAACCCAGGTGAGGCGGTAAGGCTAGCGCAGCCGCAAACAGTCGACACCCTTGGGCGACAGATTGCCGCTGCAATCGTGGCTTGCGTGAGCCCGGCCCAGGAAGGAGGAAAGCGGTGATCCGATCAGCCTGGATGAGCGACGCTGGCTACGCGAGCGGAGTTCGGGCGGAGAAGGCGCTTTCGGCGCGAGCAGGGTTGGACCAGCGAACGCTGGAGCATGTGGACTTGCCGAAGCAAATGTCGCTGGCCAGCCTCGGTGCAACGCTAGTCGCAGTCGTGGTTGGGATCGTCATGGGAATGGGAAAGGTTGCGCAGTCCTCACCGTGGTCGGCAATCGCCGAACCGCCTGACTACCTCCTGTTCGCGTGGGGTATGCCAGGGCTCTTCTACAGTGGATTGGCGACGATCTTGGCGCTGGCGGCATGCACGCTTGCAGTGCTGCTAATCGTGGCGTTCTTGGTCTTTATCTTCCACAGATTGGTGTGCGTTGGCTCGCTTGCGAGCGCCTTGATGGCGGGCTGGCGCGAGGCAAGAAGGAGCAAGAGGCTCGACGTGGCACGAATGCCGTGAGCCTCGTTGGAATTCTTTGGTTGCCTCAGTGCTGGACCTGGGCCGAGCGGCCACGCAGTGCGCCGACAGTAGACCCTGCCGTGGGGGAAGAGGGATAGAGCCATGCCCTGTTACATCGAAAAGATGAAAGACGGCGGCACGATGATCCTGTGCGGAAAGCTGGGGCCACATTGCGCGGTGGAGAAGTGCGCAGCAGTCTCTGGGTTCCTGTGCGACTACCCCGTCGGAAATGGAAAGAGGTGCGACCTGCCGCTCTGTACCAGCCATGCGTACGAGGTCGCGCCCGACGTGCACTACTGCCCCGGGCATCTGACGCTGTGGAACGCCTTCCGCGAAGGTGGTGGCGTCAAACGTGAGCTGGAGAACGTCGTGCCTTTCAAGGGGAGGGCCGACGTTGCGGAGGCGAAGGATTCTGCCGCCGAGACAGTTGCTAGGACGGGCCTGGGATCGATACGCGTGGTGAGCCAGCGAAAGGGTGGCACGCCGGCGGCTCCAGATGAGTTGGTGATCGACGTGGATCGCCGAAACGCCGTGCTGGGCAACCGGCACATCCTCTCGAACCACAAGGACGAGACCGAACGGACGATGAGGATCGAGCAGTTCGAGGCAGACTTCAGAGACGACATGGCCCGGCGTGGCCCAATGTTCGCGGCGGTCAACGCGATCGCAGCGAAGGTGTCATCGGGAACAAAGGTGGCACTGAGGTGTTGGTGCGCTCCCCGGCGCTGCCACGTTGGGATCGCCGCAGCCAAGGTTGCCGAAATCACTGGCTGTGCCTTACCGCCAGATGCCGTCGAAGCTGCTTCGCCGCAACTCAGTCTTCTCTAGACGCGAGGCGCATCAGGTTCGCTTGCCGATAGGCGCGGCGACTCGCCTGCCAGCGGTCGTCGCGCTTTCCCAACTTGCACGCCTACTTTCGTGGCGGCCTTGCATAGAGGTGACCACGCATGTTCCGCCTATGTAGGTGGCTGATCGCGGCTCGTTTGTTGGCCAAAGTGGGGCTTTAGCGCGCCAATACCGGCCAGACACAGGCTTATGCAGATGGCATATTCGGCTCGTGATGAACCCGGTAGCGAAATGTATGCAAGTGGAGAGGTTCACCCGTTGAGGCACTCAATACAGAGGTGCACAAGGGATCTGATCAACCGGGCCCGACGACGGGGCACACGGTGAGACAGAAGTGGGAGGTCTTTGAAGCAAAAAAGCGGCTTAGCGGCTTGACGACGTATGCGTGAATGTCGGTGGCGGATGGGCTGAGGCCGTGAGCCTCTTTGAAGGGAGTGGGGAATGCAGAAGACGGGGAAGTTGGCGGTGACAGCGGCACTGGTTGTGGCGTTCGCCGGCGCCGTGGGGTGGTCGATGACGCGGCACCAGGATAAGGAACGCGTCGCCATCCAGCAGGAAGAGGTTCAGAACGTCTCGGCCATGACCGGCTACGTGGCACTGGATGTGGAACCTTTCTTCGGCGACGAGCGGGTCAAGAAGATCCTGCGCGACCAGAAGGTGCCCGTCGCTGCGGTTCGCATGGGAAGCCGCGACATGGCCGGGAAGGTGGCTACTGGCGCCAAGGCCGATTTCTACTTCCCGTCCGGCGTGCTTGCGGGCAACCAAATCGCCGACGAGGCCAAGAAGGCAAATGTCACGGTGTCGCAGACGACTCCATTCACGAGCCCGATGGTCGTGGCGAGTTGGAAGCCCATTGCAAAGATTCTCGAGGCCAACGGGATGGCCAAAGCGCTGGGCGACAGGGTCTACAGCCTGGACATGGAAAAGCTGGCGGCGGTGATGCTGGCCAAGAAGCGTTGGCGAGACCTGAAGGGGTCAGACGCTTACCCGGTGCAACGCAGTGTGCTGGTGGCAACGACTGACGTTCGCAAGAGCAATTCGGCAGCGATGTACATGGCCCTCATCAGCAACGCCCTAAACGGCGACGTCGTGACGGACAGGACGGCAGCCGATGCGACGGCAGAGAAGGTAGCTGACCTGTTCAAGCGCCAGGGGTTCCAGGAAGCCTTCGTCAACGGGTCGTTCGATGACTACCTCCAGATCGGGATGGGCAAGGCGCCGATGGTGTTCATCTACGAATACCAGATGGTGATGTCAGCCCAAGCGAAAAAGGCGATTCAACCGGACATGGTGTTGATGTACCCGTCGCCGACGATCGTCAACAAGTTCGTTCTGACCGCGACCACCGGACGCGGCAAGGCTCTGGCCGAGGTGCTTAGCTCGAACGCCGAATTGCAGAAGATCGCGGTTGAGTACGGGCTGCGGGTGCAATCGCCCGGCTTGTTCATGGAAGGCGTCAAGGCGAATGGCCTGGCGGTTCAAGAGCAGATTCAACAGGTGATCGATCCACCGTCGTTCGAGTTGATGGGCGAAATGGTCGACGTCGTGACGAGGGAGATGCTGAAATGAAGACATTGTTCCGTGGATTGTTGCTGTGTGCGGCACTGGTAGCTGCAGCAGGTTGTTCGAAGCGTGAGGACGTGGCGGCGGTGCCGACCGCGCCGGCGAAGGTGGCAGCTGCGCCGTTCGTGGTCCTTGCCACGAGCGACCTGCGAGACGTGCAGCCGCTGGAGCAAATGGCGGTGCAGGCAACCGGCGTGAACGTGCGCTTCCGCTTCGGCGGAACGATGGAGAGCACCGAGGCTGTGCTGACCGGGCACGCGAACGCACACGCCGCGTGGTTTGCCAATGCCAAGTACCTGCTGAGCGATCAGCAAGGGCAGTCGCGTGTCAAGCTGCAAGAAAAGATCATGCTGTCGCCGATCGTGGTCGGCGTGAGCGAATCGGCCGCCAAGTCGCTTGGCTGGGACCGTCCCGATGTGGCGGCGAAAGTCTCCTGGCGCACGATTGCCGCTGCGGCCGCGACCGGCAAGCTCTTCTATGGGATGTCGAACCCGGCAACGTCGAACCAGGGCTTCATGTCACTGATGGGGGTGGTGTCGGCGGCAAGCGACAAGGCTGAAGCGCTGACAGCCGAAGACGTCGACCGAGGGGCGATCGCTCAGTTCCTGAAGGGCTACAAGCTCGTGGGCGACAACTCGGCATACCTGACCGAGAAGTTCATCGAAGGGCAGGGGCCGCGGCTGAATGCGTACGTCAACTACGAATCGCTGCTGCTGTCACTCAACGCGAGCGGCAAGCTGCGCGAGAAGCTGGTGCTTGTCTACCCGCACGAGGGGGTCGCGACAGCTGACTACCCGCTGATGCTGCTGGACGATGCGCGGCGCGATGACTACAAGAAGGTCGCCGCGTGGATGCAGGGCAAGGAGGCTCAGACATGGCTGGCGCGGCAGACGCTACGTCGGCCTGTGAATGCTGAGGTGGCTGCCTCGGTTGTGGACGTCCTCCCGTCGCCGGGGCTTCAGATTGAACTGCCGTTCTCGCCTGACCGAAAGCTAGCGGATGGCCTCGTCGAGAGCTATCTGAACGAATTCAGGACGCCGATTGCATCGACCTTCGTGCTGGATGTCAGTGGAAGCATGGGCCGGGATGGGCGTCTCGGTCAATTGGTGAAGGCCGTGAGCTACATCAGCGGGGCAGACGGGTCGATGACCGGACGAATCGCGAAGCTCACCAGCCGAGAGCGGGTCTGGATGATGTCGTTTTCGAACGAGCCCAATGCTGCGGTCATGTTCGAAGTGCCGGCCGGCAAAGCGCGGTCGAAGGGGGTCGAGGCGGTTGCGGACTCGGATGCCAAGCTGAAGACGATGGACGGCGTGCGCGAGTACGCGGAAGGCTTGCGTGCTGATGGCAATACCGCCCTGTACGACAGCATCTTCGTCGCCCTGCAGAACATGGCTGAGGAGCGGAAGAAGAATCCGGGGTACCAGTACTCGGTGGTTGGATTCACGGATGGTGAGAACAACAGGGGGCGCGACTTCGAAGCCTTCAAGCGAGACTACGCGCAACTTCCCGAGGCGGTACGCGCGATCCCGGTGTTCATGGTGCTGTTCGGGGAGGGCAAGGAGAAAGAGTTGAAGTCGTTGATCTCCGTGACAGGCGGGAAGATCTTCGACGCGCGCACGACTCCGCTCTACTCGGTGTTCAAGGACATCAGGGCGTATCAGTGAGCAGCGTAGACATCTTGATCGACAAGGCGAGCCGGATCGCGGTCAGCCCGTCGAACTGGGCCGGCTTGACGATAGCGACGGTGATCGTCGTGGCCAAGTCGCTTGGCCTCCTGGGTGCTGAAGCATGGCTGCTGGCACCGATCGGCTACTTGGTGGCGTACGGCGCGGTGGGCCTGTGGCTCGGATTCCCACGTCTCGATGCACGTGGCTGGGAGGCCGACCTGGAGTTCGAGGACGCCGGGGACGCCCGGCAGGGCATGTCGACGGCGCTGGAAGGTGTGCGAGCACTGGTCACCGCAAACCCAGATTCTCGGATCTCGAAGGCGCTCCAAGAGCGGATCCTTGGCCTGTGCAGCGAACTGCGCGATCTGCTTGACCAGTGGGAGCGGAGCAAGGGCACGTTGTCATTGCAAGAGGAGTTCCATGCGCGGCACATCGCCATCAGCTACCTGCCTGAGGCGCTGAAGACCTATATGTCGATTCCGCGCCAGTTCGCCTCCACCAGGAAGCTAGGAAACGGGCAGACGGCCGAGAGCACGTTCATAGGAACGCTCGAGGACATGTCGCGGAAGGTAGGGCAGTTGGGTGACGACCTAGCGCAAAAGGACGCGTCAGCCTTTCTTTCGCACTCACAGTTCCTGGCTGACAAGTTCGGCAAGCCCCAACTCGAGTTCGGCGGCAAGCAACAGTCGGCCGCGTAGCGGGAAGCGCACGCCACTCACCCCCCACGACAGCAACAACAAATCAACAGACAAGGAACGAAGAGCATGACCGCATCAGCGCAATTGGCAGTACAGCCGGCAGAACTTGGTGGTGGGGTAGCGGAGCAGTTTCTGCTGACCCCGCCGGAACCGCTGGTGGCCGTTCCGAGCCAGACGGCAAACAGCCGCGTGCCGCTGCAGCCGGGCAAGAAGGAAGAGATCCAGGCTCGAGTGGACACCTTCGTCAGTGCACTGCGTACGTTGGACGTGGGCAGCGATGAGTTCAAGGCAAAGCTGGACGCGGCGTTCAAGCTTGGCAAGGAACAGGTCGCGTCGGCCGCGGCCCTGCTTCAAGGCCAATCGCTCGACGCCAACTTCGTTGGTGCGGAAGATAGCCCTGCGTACAAGGCAATTTCCGAGATCCGTGGCCTGCTGGACGAATTGAACCCTGGGAAGGACGGCGATCTCATGGGGGCGGCGCACAGCCTTCTTGGCTTCTCCTGGGGCAACAAGCTGAAAGCGTACTTCCGCAAGTACGAGGCAGCCGGCAAGCAGATCAAGAAGGCCATGGGTCAGGTCTACGCGGCCCACGATGGCATCGGCCGCCAGTTGGCGGACACGGAAGTCCAGAAGCAGGCCCTGTGGAAGGACATGCAGGCCTTGTCAGAGGCCATCGAGTTCGCGCAGGCGTTGGATCAGCACGTCGCTGCGCTGGCGGATTCGCTTCGTACTTCCGATCCGCTGCGGGCTCGCGCGCTGGACCAGGAGGTGGTGTTCTACGCGCGGCAGAATCTGACGGACATGCTGACGCAGCAGGCCGTGAACGTGAACGGCTACCTGAGCTTCGACATCCTGAAGAAGACTGGGCGTGAACTCATGAACGGCTGCAGCAGAGTGGCGACTACCGGGATGAGCGCGCTTGCGGTGGCGCAGCGCGTGGCGCGTGACACGGGCAACCAGATCGACGTCATGAACATGTTGGTGGGCGTGGGCGGCAGCATCGGGACGCTGATCGAGACGACAGGGCGGCAACTCAACAGCCACGTCGAACGCACGGCGGAGTTTGCGAGCAACCCGCTGCTTGGCATCGAACAGATCAAGGCCATGTTCAATCAGACGTACATGGCCATGGACTCCATGGACAACTTCCGCTCGAAGGCGATCGCAAGCATGGGCGAGACCAACCGCGTCATGGCCGGCGAGCTGGAACGCAGTCGCGAGTACGTCGACCGTGTCCGCGCGGAACTGGCCAACGAGGCTCTCGCCTAGACAGGGCGGAGCGACTTCGAGAGGTAAAGCATGACCAACTTCGAAACGATGCGCCGGCGCTTGACGATGCTGCTGCTCGCTGTCCTGACCTCAGTGGCCGCCGGGACAGCCTCGGCGAACGACCTGCCAGACCCGAGGATCACGCCGGGCGCGACAAATCCCGACGTGACGCAGGAGAACATCCAGGCGACCGTGTGCGTGAAGGGGTGGACCAAGACGATCAGGCCGCCGAAGTACTACACGAACAAGCTGAAGAAGACGCAGATCATGCAGTACAGACTGCAGGATCGCGATCCGCGCGACTACGAGGAGGACCATTTGGTCGCGTTGTCGATCGGCGGGCATCCGACTGACCCGCGGAACCTGTGGCCGCAGCCACGTCAGTCTGGCTGGAACGCGCAACAGAAGGACCAACTGGAGTTCGTCCTCTACAAGATGGTCTGCCACCGCGAGATCGGTCTGGTGGACGCGCAGGTCGCGATGAGTTCGAACTGGGTCGAAGCCTACAAGCGCTTCGTGCCGACGCACCCGCACTACATGCCGCGCGGACAGTTCGCTGACTAGAGGGACAAGGAAGACAGAGCCCTGTCGAGCCGCGGGTTCGACGGGGAAGACCGAGGAGGCTGCAAAAGGGTGACAGCTGTCGGTGTGGAACTAACGAAGAGATTCGCTGTGTGTTCAAGATGGAGATCGAAGTGTGTAAACAGTCGGTAGTCGTGCGGGCTCTGGTAGCTGTGGCGCTGCAAGTGGTGTGCGCCGCGGCTTTCGCAGGTACGCCGCGCATGGAAGATTTCGCGATCGATGTGGCCGCGGAAGGAAAAGTCGTTCAGTCGAGCGCGAATGGCAGGCAGGTGACAGGCGTCGTCTTCCGAACGGATAGCGGCGGCTGCAAGATGGTCGGCGCGTGGTACGACGAGTGGCACAGGGCAATTCGAAACTACCGGGTCTGCGGGTCACGCGCATCGATCGAGGGCTCGGTCGCGCGCCTACCCCGTGGTCAGGGGTCCGAAGCGCTCGTGGCAAGCACGATGAAGAGCGCGGTGATGCGGGGCGAAGCAACGGCGAAGTACGACGAGTTCGTCATCAAGGCGGTCAGGCTGCCCGCCGCAGACGGCGGAGCCAGTTGCGCAACTGAACTGGTGATCACAGTCGACGGACTGCTGTCGTTCTACGGGATCCAAGAATCCTGCAACTGAACGCTGCATCCCTTGGCGGCGCTTGTGGGGGGCGACCATATGCAGGTTGATGTCGAACACGAGCCAAAGCGAGTCCTATCGATCGACAACGCGTTGCTCTCGCTGCATTCGCACATGGTGATTGCTGACGAGGACGGGCGCGAGGTGTACTCGTGTTCGTCGCATGTGGGTTTGATCGGACCTGCGTGGACGATCAAACGTCATGGTGTGGGCGTTGCAGGGATGCACCGGGCCCTTGGTTTGACCACGCGGTGGCACGTGGACGGCGAGCTGGGGAACTTCGACGTTCGTCGCCATCTCATGTCGCTAACGCACACGCTGGACGTTGACGGTGGGCCGTTCAACGGCGCCAGCCTGCACGGGAATGTGCTGGATCGAACTTTCTACCTGACATGGCAGGGCGAGCGATTGGCACAAGCGCACGCGGGGCTGCTCTCGGTGAAGGACCACCACCGAATCGAGTTGTATTCGGACGACGGGGCCGTCGAGATGATGGTGGTCATCGGGCTCGTAGGTGTACACGCGGAGCATCTGCGAGAGCGGAACGCCTAGACAAGGATGGATGCTGCCATGAGCACCTTGACGACGGACGAAATCAAGATGCTGGAGCGTGAGCTCGCACGGCCCGACCTGAGCATCTACGCGGTGTGTCGGATGGCGCTGGTCGACGTCAGAAACGGCCTCTACAGCAGTGCAATTGTTCGACTGCGAGTGGACGCCGACAAGCTGCGTTGTTACGACACTCCCATCAACGCCTTCTTGCTGCGGGCTTAGTTTCTGCGCGATACGGGGGCGCTTCCCGCCCTATTCCGTTGAAATCTTGGGAAGAACCGATGGCATAGTGATGAAGTGCCGGGCGGTCCAAAGCCTGGTGAAACTCTGTGACGTTGCCGTAAAGCGAGGTCTGGTGTGGAACGACGGGATTGGATGAGTGACGAGGGCTACGAGAGCGGTGTCATTGCCGAGGCGCGCGAGCGCCAAGCCCTTTCACCCGACGAGCGCAGCACGCCGAAGAGCAGAGCGCTCGGTGCTGTGGTGGCTGGTACCGCTTTCGCCGTGACCTTCTTGTTCGCCTGCCTGCTGTGGCCGTATTTGATGCGATTCGGCATGCTGGGTGACAGGGTTGGAACACACGCCAATGGCGAAGGGAATGTGGATTGGCCGGCAGTGTGGGCTCTGATGGCAGCAGTGCTGATCGCCGCCGCGATCGTGTTTGCCCTGACGCGAGCGCTTTCGATGAGGTCGAGCGGGGGATTCTGGTCGGACATCGCTGGGGCGTTGACCTCATCAGGAAAAGGTCGGAAGCCCAAGCCAGAAACCCACTCACGCGCTGGAGGTGCTGGGGTCAAGGGCCCAGGCGCGCACACGGGTAGCACCTGATCGCACGCGGACAGGCGCTTCAAAGCAACCTAGCGCAGCACAGACTACGGCAACGGGACAAGGTATCCAGGCGAGCAATATGAAGATGATTCTCAGAGGGAACTCTGCCGCAGTGATGGCGATTGCCAAGCGAGGCATGGACGGCGCAGACTATCCCAACCTGCTGAGGCTGCAAGCCGCCATAGCGGTGATGGCCGGTCTGCGCTCGCCAAGCGACGTCAGAATTGGGGAGGTTCTGCGCATCGTGGCGACATTGCATGACGAGCTGACGGAAGGCCGTCTGCTGTACAAGCCGGCTCAGTCACTGGTGGATTCGTTGGTGAGAAGCTACGTCATGGGGCCTCCCAAGGAAGACGCGCCACGTCTGCTTCTGAACTGCTTGCTCAGCAACATGTGCGTGATGCGAATCCGCACTGAGGGTGGTGAGCAGCTGGTCGACTGGGAAAGCGAACTGCCGGAAGACTTTCGCGCCCACGTGGAACGCCTCTGCAGGGAAGCAACGGCGCCGGAGGCGGCGGCGGCCTGATGGCGCCGGATCTGGCGATTGCGCTGGTGCGATTCGCGAATTCGCACGACGACGGCACGCCGCAGCCTCGGGCGGAGTTCGATCCAGTTCGTGGCTTGGTGGTCGTTCGTTCGACGGAGATTCACCTCGAATCTCGCCAAACCAAAGTCGTGTCGGAGGAGGTGCAAAGTCTCGCGCAGCTTCGTGATCTGTTGGGGTACTGATAGCTGACTCGATGCCGGCGAAGCACGGTTGAAGTGCGGCCTGGCGCTGATGGATGAACGAACTTGCCAAATGGTGTGTGATACCGATCCGATGAAAACAGACCTGAAGCAACTCCGCTTCTTCGAGGCACTGTCCGTGCACGAACAAGCCAGGCTTCGCGAGGCAGTTGCCGGCTATTGCGCCGTGATGGACAACAACCTTGAAGCGCGCTGGGCTAGCCAGTCAGAGGAGGCTCGCGAGGAGGCGGCGCGACCGTTGAGCTGGAAGACCATGTCCGAAGATGCGCAGGCCGCCTGGGCGCTCGACTACGCGAGCAACCCGAGGGCAACGTGGGACCAGACGCAGCGGATGCTCAGTTCCATTTCAAGCGGTGGATTGGTAGGAGGTAAGTCCGCGCTACTTGCGCGCCTCATTGAGGGGAAACCTGCTCTGCGTGAGCGCCCGCCATGCAGTTTCTCGTACCCGTGGTACGAAATCGTGGAGGCGACGGGGAGCACGATGGTCACGACGCTCGGCTTGAGCGGTGTGATGTCGCTGGGCTCACTGATGAATGGGTCAGGCGGCGCGGAGAGCAGCGTTGGGCCGATCGAGGGTGTCGCATCGCTGGTGATCAATCAGTCGAGCTATCGGCTGGTGGAGGCAAACGTCGCGGGCCGAGCCCTGCTGAGACTCGTAGTCGCGATGCTCGATTCCCCGGACGGCGAGCGTGAAGTAGACGACTGGCGGTTTGGTGGGGCGGTGAAGCGGAACATCCCTGCGTTGACGCGCCGTCACAGGCTGTGGGACGAGGTGTTGGCGGCGTACGCATCAGGCCCTGAATTTCGCGTTCAGCATGGCCATTGGCCCGCTTGGCGCCTGTTTGTAGGAGCAAGGGTAGGGGTCGTAGATCGCGAATGGGCGATGGACGGTATCCGCAAAGGAGCGTTCGCCCAACTGGCGGACGTTAACCCCATGGATCTGACGTTCGCTGGGCTGAACGCGAAGGTGGTGCAGGAAGAAGTCATTGGACGCGAAGCGGCATCCGAAGTGTGCGATGAAGCGGCGCAGAGGATCCAGAACGTGCTTCGTGGCCAGGCGCCCGACTACACGGCGTCCTTGGCCGCCTGGCCGACAACGTTGGCTCCGAGTGGATCTGGTGAAGGAAAGCCCGCTGTCGTGCGGCTGGCAACGTCGTGCTGGATGCTTGAAAAGTCACCAGAGTGGGTCGGATTCGATCCGTTTGGTACTGGCAGAGGGCAACTGGCAGAACGGGTACTCGTGGATTGTGAAACGGTAGGGAACGTGGAATGAAGAACGCCGGCAGCCTCTGCGAGGCAGATCGCCAGTTGTTGGAAGAACTGCGGCGGATCGCAGGCGAGGTTGACGGCTCTGGTGGCGAGAACGGGTCCGTCGTCGCCGTTGGACGGGTAGCTGACGCCCTCGTGGACAGCTTCGGGCTCAGTGACTCCTTCCTGTCGGCGCTGCGGGGCCGACCAGTTCGAGTCCGTCGTAGCGGTGGACTGGAGATTTGGGTGAACGGCTTCTACATCGAGGGACGCGGGGTTCGAGCTGTGGTGGCAAAGGCTATCGACTTGCTCGAATCGGATGGGACGTCTGCCGCCGAACTCGAAGCCGTTGAAGGAAGTCGCTGAGCCAGCATCGGTGACTCGTCCACGCCCAAGGCTGAGATGTGCCGCAATAGGGTGCCTTGACGGGGCTTTTGCGCTCCAATTCGACACCGTTATGCGTGCTATTTTTGCCACTTGGAAGCGCCAATCTCCTAGCTGACTTGAACAAGTCAACGGGTGAGCTTTGGCCCGCAGCAGACACGGCAACATCGCCGCAACCGGATTGGAAAAATCATGAACAAGCGCACGGCGGTTGGAGCGATATTGGGAGCGCTCGCGCTTTTCACGGGATTCGGCGCGATGGCCGACGGGATGGGCTGGAACACCGCCGCTGGCGGACGCAATGAGAAGCCATCGCTACGGTGGGCCCAACAGGGTGACTTCAGCCTGGTGGCGACACAGCTGGGTCCGTGGACACAAGGTGAATCTAGGGCGGCGGGTGTGTTGGAGATGCGCGGCATTCGTGGGTATGCAGCCAATAGCGATCTGTACCTGATCGGCAAATGGAGCTCGCAGTTCAGCGCAAGCGTCGGTGCGGTGGGATCCTGGGCGGCCAGTGACCAACTCGAGTTCCATGGGGCGTACGGGCGTACGCACAGGTTCGGTGAGCCGCCGAGTGAAGCGGTCCCCCAAGCGGGTGCTGCGACGACGGGCCTTTACACGATCAGCAAGGACCTGCCGGCAACGCAACTACTGGGCGGGGTCCGTTGGACGACTCGCCGCAATCTGAGCCTGACGGCGGAAGCCTGGTACGACGGAGCGGCGCCTTCCAACGGTTTCTGGGAATCGTGGCTTGGCAGACCCGACAGCTTGCGCGGGATGCTGGTGCTGCCGGGCTCCGCACAAATGTCCTACGGGATCAGCGGCCGCTCGAGCATCGGTCAAATGATCGGGCCCGCCCCGAGTTCGCTGCGAAGAACGAACCTATTCCTCAGGACGTCGTGGCGCTTTGACGGGTGGGAGCCTGGCGTGGACGTTCTGTACACGCCGCTGGACGGCGGGATGATCACTACGGCCAAGGTGATCTGGCAGGGAGAGCGCGTGCGTTTCGACGCGGGGGCGCGGTTCTTTGGTGGCCGGGCGAACTCGCTCTATGCGCTGGTTCCGTGGGAACGCGTGGTCTATGTGGGAGCGGCGGTTCATTTCTAGTTCAACGGCGGAGGCTTCGCGAGGTTGGGCGCCATGCGCCAATAGCGACGGCGACCGTGGGTACGTGGGGAAAGCCACATCACTACTGAGAAAGAGGGCGGAATGATTGCTCGATTGGGTGACGACATCAAGACAACCGATGGTGCGGTGCTGCGCGTCGATGATGTGTTCGAAGCCGACGGCGGCTACATGGGCGGCTACCTTCTGTCGGATGGGTCGGTCGTGCTCGACGCAGAGATCGCAAGTGGTGCGATGACGGTGCAGTCGAGGCGCGAACTGGCCGCAGCCTGAATCGCCCTCGACCTCCTGACGTTGGGACCTCCTCAACGGCGGCACCGGTGCGGTCCTGGAAATGGAGGTCGCGAAACGGACGCGTGGGCCGAAGGCGCGATGGCCGCGGTCCGGAAAATGCCTATGAAGTGCAGGAATGAAACACCGGAAGTAGACAGAAACACCGTGTTTCATGCGTGATTGGGTTCAAATGCCCCGCTATTCAGCGTAAATCTTGCCTACACACCGCTCACTTTTCTATCTATAACTGCATCTCTATGTCACCACTTCAATTCTCTTCGCTCAGATTGAGCAGCCTTCGACTTCACTTTGGGCTGCTTGTCGCCCTGGGGGCTGGAGGACAGGTCTGCCTGGCCGGGGAAAAGGTGCCTCTGCGCTTCATCGACACCTTGCCAGTGGTGCAGGTCCAACTCGGCGACATCAAGGCCGACTTCCTTCTCGACACGGGTGGGCAGATCGGCATCACCGTGCCGGCGCCGCTGATCAACGCGGCCACGAAGGTCACGCTGCGCGACGAGTTCCAGAAGACGGGTGACGCTGCGGGGCACACCTTCTCTGTGCAGAAGCTGACCGCGACGAGCGTTGGACTGGGCGCAACGCAGCTGGGCCCGGTGGACGGCCTGGTCAACTACAAGTGGGGCCTGAGTGTTGGGCCGGAGGGTGCGCCGGAGGTCACGAAGAAGGGAGTCATTGGGCTCAAGGCACTTTCGAGCAGGAACCTGCTGCTGGATGTGCCGAACGGATCAATGACGCTGTTCCAGAAGGGCGGGGCGGATGCGCCTGACGTGACAGGGTGGCACAAGGCGCCGTTCGAGTACGACGCTCGAGGGCTCGTCGTGAAGTTCATGGTGAACGGCGTCCCCGCGGCGATGTCGCTGGACTCTGCGGCGACGAGTTCCATGATCCGCAAGGACGCCGCGATCTTCACAAAGACGCGCTCCCCGTGCAAGAAGGGGAAGGATGAAGCGTTCTGCGGGATGACGACCTTGTCGTCCATTGAATCGGGCGGCGTGAGCTTCGGGAAGTTGCCGGTCGCTGTGGTGCAGATGGCCGGTATCCCGTTCGATGGACTGCTCGGCATCGACTTCCTGCGAACCCGGTTGGTCTACGTCGACTTCGATGGACATGTGCTGTACGTGCGGGACGCGCCGCAGGCCAAAGCGACGGGGCGCCAATAAGCCAATGCGCCATCGGTTGGGTGGGGTGGCGTCTTGGCGCGGCTACGTACGGAGTTTGGCATTCGCGATGCGAGGGCCTCACGCGTCGATGGAGATCCCCGCCCTCCGTCTCACGCTCAATCGAAGGTGGGTTACCGAGAAGCAAGGAAATCGAAATGAAGATGCAAGACCTGAAGAAGCACCTGGCCACTCTGCCGCAGCAGAGCGAAAAGCCGGCGGAAGAAATGATCGAAGGCGGCCTGCTGGATGCCGTCAGCGGCGCGAAGATGATCATCCCGCCGATCTGGGGCCAGTGGAACATGGCGTTCTGATCGGCCGGTCCCGGCCAACCAAGAGGCCGCAAGCGAACCGTACCCGCTTGCGGCCTCTCTCGCTTCTTGAGAACCAATCGAATTCAGTGAGCACGGCTTGTCGCACGAGCGAGAGCCAGGCCAGGCCGTGGTGAACCCCCGCCACCATCGCAATGTCCCATAGCGGGGTTGTGCAATGAAAAGGAACTCGAGATGAAACTGCAGGACTTGAAGAAGCACCTGGCCACTCTGCCGCAGCAGAGCGAAAAGCCGGCGGAAGAAGTGATCGAAGGCGGCCTGCTGGACGCCGTCAGCGGTGCCAAAACGTTCATCCCGCCGATCTGGGGCCAGTGGAACATGGCGTTCAAGGGGCTGGGCAGCTGATTGCAATTGCCGGTCGCAATGAATTGGCATCGTCCCAGCTCATCGCTCCTGGCGCGCAGGGCGGCATCGCGCCGTCCTGCGTTCTCCAATCAACAAACAACATGAGTCCCGGCATGGAAACAGCGACCATTCGCCTAGATGACATTGGCCGCCGAGTACGAACCCCGCTGGGAACGACGGCCATTGCGAAGTGGCGCCGGCTTGAAGTCATTCTCAAAGTAGCGGAGCGCTGCAACATCGACTGCTCGTACTGCTATTTCTTTCACAGCGGTGACGACTCACACGCAACCCATCCAGCGTTCATCGAACAGGACACGGTGGAAAAGGTCGCCCAGTTCCTGGCACGCACAGCGCGTGAATCGGAGATCGAGGAACTCCAGATCGATTTCCATGGGGGCGAACCACTGATGCTGAAGAAGGAGCGGTTCGAGGTGATGTGTCAGACGTTGTGCGCGCACCTGAATTTCATCCCGCACTTCAGCATGGCGATGCAGACCAACGCAATGCTGCTCGACGAAGGGTGGGTCGAGATCATCGGCAGGTACAACATCAGCGTCGGGGTGAGCCTGGATGGTCCAAAGGACTACAACGACGAATTTCGGGTAGACCACAAGGGCCAGGGCACCTACGAGCGCACCCTGCAAGGAATGCAACTGCTGGAGCAGGCCCGCAAGGACGGCAAGTTGCTGTCGAGGTTTGGTCTGATCTGCGTCGCGGACTCCAAGCGGGACGCGCGGCGCACCTTCAACCACTTCGTGGATGACCTGGGGCAGACCGACCTGAACATAGGGTTCCCGATGGTCACGCACGACACCATGAACGCCGCCGAGGTGGCGGGATTCAAGAAGTACGTGTGCGACCTGTTCGATGCGTGGGTTGAGCGCAATGACCGGCGGATCCGCATCCGGTTCATCGACCAGCTGCTTCGGGCGCTGCTGAGTGGAGCCGAGGGCCTGGCCACGGCTGCGCAAGAGCGTCCCCAGCACACGTACTTCACCATCTCGAGCAACGGCGAGGTCGTCGGCCAGGACGACGAGCGCGTCTTTCAGGCCGCTTTCAACAACGGCGTGGTCGCGAGCGGCGAATTCGGGTTGAGTGCCTTCTACGAGGTCCCGGCCATGCGCCGCTACCTCTCTGCGCGCCAGGAGATCGGCAAGAAGTGCCAGTCGTGTGTCTGGGGCAAGGTCTGCGCTGGCGGGGCTGCGATGGGCAGCAACGTGCAGCGCTACTCGAAAGAGAAAGGGTTCGCCAATGAAAGCGTGTACTGCGAAACGCTATCAGCTCTGCTCGTCAAGCTGACTGAGTACGCGCTGGCCCAGGGCGTACCGATGGAGCGCATCGCTGCAGTGCTGGTCGACGACGAAGGCGTGCCTGACGCAACCAATGAGCCAGCAGAACTGGCAACCTCTTGAGGACGTGGACCATGCAGACAGTAGCGATCAAAGTGCGAGACATTGGACGCAAGGCGGCGACCCCACCGGCAGCCCCGGTGCGGCGGACGTGGAGCCGGATCGAACTGTTCCTCAAGGTCTCGGAACGGTGCAACATTGAATGCACGTACTGCTATTTCTTCTTCGGCGGCGACACGTCGTTCGAGTCGCACCCGGCCTACATCACCCAGAAGACGATCGTCGGAGTTGCCGAGTTTCTGGCGCGAACAGCCAGGGAGTCTGGTGTCGACGAGGTGAAGATCGATTTCCATGGCGGCGAGCCGATGATGCTCAAGAAGCATCGCTTCGAAGAGATGTGCGCAACACTGCAGCAGCACTTGAGCTTCGTAACGCTGACATTGTCGATGCAGACCAACGCGATGCTCATCGACGACGACTGGGTCGACCTGATCGCGAAGTACGACATCGGCATCGGTGTAAGTCTGGATGGGCCGCGCGAGGAGAACGACGAGCACCGTATCGACCACAAGGGTCGCGGGACGTATGACCGCACGGTCGCGGGAATGCGAATGCTGCAAGCTGCGAGGGCGGCCGGGAAGATGCGACGAGGGTTCGGGATCATCTGCGTGGTCGACGCAAAGCGCGATGCGCGCAGGTTGCTCTCGCACTTCGTGGACGAGTTGGGGGTCAATGACTTCACGTTTGCGCTCCCGATGATGTCGCGGGACACGATGTCGGAGGCAGATGCGGACACCTATACCAAGTTCATGTGCGACCTCGTTGACATGTGGGTGGAACGGAACGACCCGGAGATCCGGATCGGCTTCGTGGACCAGTTGCTTGGATTGCTGGTGCGCGGCGCGGACGGGCTGGGGTACAGCAACGAGGAGCAGCGGCAGCGCACGCTGTTCACCATCTCGAGCAACGGTGAGCTGGGCGGGCAAGACGATGAGCGAATCGCCAGCTATGCGTTCGGGACAGGTGCGATTGCGAGCGGCGCTTTCGGGCTTTCGGACTTCTATGCGACACCGCCGTTGGCGAAGTACATCGAGGCCAGAAAAGAACTGGGGGCCAATTGCGCGACGTGCTGCTGGCAGCACGTTTGCAAGGGAGGCGAGGCCGTCAGTGGCAACGTGCAACGCTACTCGGCGGCAAATGGCTTCGCGAATCACAGCGTGTACTGCAGGACGATCCAGGCCGTTCTCGTGAAGCTGACCGAGTTCGCGCTGTCCAAGGGAGTGCCGTTCGAAAAGCTGGCAGAGGTGCTGGTCGACAGTGACGTAGTGGAAGAACCCGTGGCGGCTTAGGCCTAGCCCATCAGCATCGAAGGGAAACACGAAATGACAGTAGTCGCAATCAAAGTCTCGGATGTCGGTCGCCGCACAAAAGGCAAACCAGCGCCGGTGGTCCCTGTCAAATGGACGCGGATGGAGGTGATCCTGAAAATCGCGGAACGGTGCAACATCGACTGCACGTACTGCTATTTCTTCAATGCGGGAGATGACTCCTACGCCGACCATCCGGCCTACATCCGACAGGCAACAGTCGAAGGTATCGCGGATTTCCTGGCGAAGACAGCGCGGGACTCCGGACTGGAAGAGCTGCAGATTGACTTCCACGGCGGCGAACCGACGATGCTGAAGAAGCACCGATTCGATGCGATGTGCACGACCTTTCGGGAGCGGCTTTCGTTCATCCCGAGATTCCGCTTGGCGATGCAGACCAACGGCATCCTGATCGACGACGAGTGGATCGACCTCATCTCAAAGCACAACATCGGCGTCGGAGTTAGTCTGGATGGCCCCAAGGACTTCAACGACGAATACAGGCTGGACCATCGCGGCCGCGGTACCTACGACGCCACAGTGGCGGGTATGCGGCGTCTCGCCGACGCCAAGGCCGCGGGTCGCTTGAAGCACGGCTTCGGGGTGATTTGCGTGGCTGACTACAAGCATGACGGCCGCCGGACGTTGAACCACTTCGTCAAGGATCTCGGGCTGCGCGACCTGCACTTCACGTTCCCCCTGTTGACGCACGACAGCACGCCGGCGGCGGAACTGGAGAACTATGCCAAGTACATGTGCGACATCTTCGACGCCTGGGTTGAACTGAACGACCCCTCGGTGAGGGTGAGGTTCATCTCCAAGTTCTTGGGTCTGCTGTTGGGTGGCATGGAGGGGATCGAGCAGTATCGGGGCGGCATGGCGAAGAACACGGCGTTCACGATCGCCAGCAGCGGTGAGGTCAATGCCGCCGACGACGATCGAGTGGCGACGTACGCGTTCGGAAACGGGTTGATCGCCTCGGGCGACTTCAGCGTGAGCGACTTCTACGCCACGGCCCCCATGGCAAAGTACTTCGAGGCGACGCAGGTGCGATCGGCGGAATGCAAGCAGTGCTGCTGGGTGAACGTGTGTGATGGCGGCGAGCCGCTCGCAGGGAACACCCAGCGCTACTCGTCTGCGAAGGGCTTCGACAACCCGAGCGTCTTCTGCGCCGGGCTCAAGGCGATGCTGGTGAGGATGACGGAATTCGCAGTGGCACGCGGGGTGCCCTTCGAGAAGATCGCGCAGGTGTTGCTCGACGACGAAAAGGCAGAGGCAGCGTAGCGAGATGACGACAGGATCAGGACTCGAGGCGCGCAGCGCCCTGTTCAGGCCGGAAGCGCTTGAACACGCCGGTTCACGCAGGCACGGAGAGGTCATCCTGTACCGGCCCATCAGCTACTCGTTCCTGACGGCGCTCTTCGCGAGCTTTGTCGTTCTGCTGGTGCTGTTCTTCTGCCTGTTCTCGTATGCAAGGAAGGCTCACGTCACAGGCGAAGTCATGCCGGCAAGCGGGCTGCTCAGGGTGCCATCATCGAGCGGCGGCGTTGTGAGCCGCCTGCTGGTGAAGGAGGGTGCTTCGGTCAAGACAGGCGACGTCCTGGCAGTGGTCACGAACGAGCGCAGCAGCGAGGGCGCGAGTAGCGCGGACGCAGCAATTGCGGCGGTGCTGAGGGAGCGCCGAGCCAGCCTGGCAGACGACCAGGCACGGTCACGTGAACAGATGCGTCTTCGGCGCGAGGCCGTCGCGCGAAGGATCTCGGGACTGCGTGATGACGTGGCCCGAGCGCAGCAACAGATCGAGTTGCAGGGCCGGCGAGCCGCGCTTGCTGAGCAGGCGCTGCGGCAGACAGAAGACCTGCAGGCGTCGAACTTCGTGTCGGCGGCGCAGGTGCGGGACAAGCAAGCAGACGTGATCGACCAGCAAACCAAGCTGGGCGATTTGAGGCGGTCAAAGGGTACGAGCGAGCGAGATCTGGCAACGGCAGAGGGCGAGTTGAAGGACCTTGCGGTTCAAGGCTCGCGTGACGAGGAAGCCGCGCGACGTGGACTCGGGGCTACCGATCAAGATATGGCGGAACACGAAGCACGGCGCACGGCGGTCATCGTGGCGCCAAACGACGGCACGATCGCCGCGGTGAACGCCAGGATGGGGCAGTCAGTCGGCGCGGGACAGGCGTTGTTCTCGATGGTTCCGGCGGGATCCCCAATGGAGGTGGAGCTCTACGTGCCGTCGAAGGAAGCCGGCTTCCTGAAGAAGGGCATGAAGGCGCAACTCCGCTACTCGGCGTTCTCGTACCAGAAGTACGGTCAGTTTCAGGGTGTGATCCAGGAGATTTCCGGCAACGCAATGCGCCGCGAGGAGCTGTCGCTCGCCGGCGGAACGCTGGAAGGGGTGAACACGACGGACGGTCTCTACCGCATCCGAGTGGCACTGGATCGCCAGGTGGTCAGCGTCAACGGGCAAGACGAAGCGCTGAAGCCAGGAATGACGGTCGACGCCAGCGTCGTGCTGGAAGAACGCAAGCTTTACGAGTGGGTGGTAGAGCCGCTGTATGCCATGAAGGGGCGCTTCTGATGAGCACGACACGGACACCGGACTTCGCGTTCTGGAAGCGCAAGTCGCTGCCCGTGATGATGTCCGGTGAAATCTCCGAGTGCGGTCTGGTGTGCCTGGCCATGATCTCGAGCTACTGGGGCCACATCATCGACCTGCCGAGCATGCGTGCTCGCTTCGCGGTGTCGATGAAGGGTGCGACGTTCAAGGGGCTGATGACCATGGCCCATGGTCTGAAGCTCAACTCGCGGCCGCTGAAAATACCCCTGGAGCGGTTGGCCACAAGCAGGCTTCCCTGCGTGTTGCACTGGGACATGAACCACTTCGTGGTGCTCAAGGCGATCAAAGGGGGCTCAGCGATCATTCACGATCCATCCGTCGGTGCCCGTAGCGTGCCGATGGCAGAGCTGTCCAAGCACTACACGGGCGCGGCGCTGGAACTGCTGCCGGCAACGGACTTCAAACGCGCTGAAGAGACCAAGCCGTACACGCTGCTCTCGCTGGCTGGCAGGGTGGTCGGGCTGCGTGGTGGGCTGGCACAGTTGCTACTGCTGGGACTCGCGCTGCAGGCCTGCACTCTTGTCGCGCCGTTCTACCTGCAGTGGATCGTCGACGAGGCGTTGGTGGCGTCGGATCGCACATTGACCACGGTGCTCGGGGTCGGGTTCCTTCTGCTGGTGGTGATGCAGGGCGCCATCTCGGCCGTTCGGGCGTGGGCAGTGACGTCGCTGAGCGCGAGCTTCAACGTCCAGTGGCTCGGCAATGCGTTCGGCCACCTTCTCGAATTGCCGCTGACGTACTTCGAGCGGAGGCACGTGGGCGACATCGTTTCCAGGTTCGGCTCGATCCAGACAATCCAGCGGAGCATCACCACGCAGCTGGTCGAGGGTGTCATCGACGGGCTGCTGGTTGTAGGTACCCTGGCGGTGATGCTTCTGTACAGCGTCCCGCTGACCCTTGTTAGCGCGGCCGTTGTTGCGCTGTACGTGGGCGTCCGCCTGTCCATGATGAAGGCGGGCAAGGAGGCGATGGCGGAACAGATCATGCACGACGCCAAGCAGCACACCCACTTTCTGGAATCGGCGCGTGGCATACAGAGCATCCGCATGTTCGGAAGGGCAAGCGAGCGCCGCTCTGGGTGGATGAACACCTTGGCCGACAGGGTGAATGCCGAGCTCCGCACGTCGCGAATCACGGTCACCTACACCACGATCCACACGGTGCTGTTCGGCAGCGAGCGCATCCTGGTGATCTGGCTCGCGGCCTTGGCGGTGATGGACGCGAGGTTCTCGGTCGGCATGTTGTTCGCCTTCCTCGCATACAAAGAACAGTTCACGGCAAGGACGACCTCGCTGATTGACAAGATCGTCGAACTGAAGATGCTGAAACTGCACGGAGACCGCGTTGCCGACATCGTGATGGCGGACGCCGAGGAAGCTGCGCACAACGACGAGGTCGACATCAACTCGATCGAGCCCTCAATCGAGTTCAGGAACGTGTCGTTCCGCTACTCGGACGGCGAACCGTACGTCCTTCGAAGCATCGACTTGAAGATTGCAGCCGGCGAGAGCATCGCGATCACCGGTGTGTCCGGATGCGGGAAGACGACGCTGCTGAAGCTGTTGCTGGGGCTGTTGGTGCCGACGGAAGGCGAGGTGCTGGTCGGTGGAAGGCCCCTGAAAAGTGTGGGCCTGGCCAACTTCAGACGCATGGTCGGTTCGGTCATGCAAGACGACACGTTGTTCTCAGGTTCCGTTGGCGAGAACATCTCGTTCTTCGACACGGTCGCGGATCAGGCGCGCGTGATCGCCGTAGCCAAGCTGGCGGCCATGGACGAAGAGATCAGCGCGATGCCCATGGGCTACAACACGATCGTCGGCGACAACGGCATCGGCATCTCTGGGGGCCAGCGGCAGCGTCTCCTGCTGGCACGCGCAATGTACGGGCAACCTAAGATCCTGACTCTGGATGAGGCAACGAGCCATCTCGACGTGGCAAACGAGCAGCACGTCAATGCAGCGATCAAGCGGTGCGAAGTGACTAGAGTGGTGGTCGCGCACCGCCCGGAGACCATCTCGATGGCTTCCCGCGTGGTGGTGCTGGAGGATGGCAGGATCGTTCGCGACATGGAACTGCACAACGATGCTCGCCACAGCGCGAGAGTGGCGAGTCAGGGAGACTGACGCTTCGCGGGGCCGGCTGATGGGCGACACTGACGTGGCACCGAGGACAGAGCAAGGGGGAGCGTGATGGCCGTGAGCATCGAAGACATCAAACCAGGCGCGGTATTCAAGTTCAAGACGGCGAACCGTGTCGTTACGGCATGCACAGACGAGAACGAGCGCGGCTTTATGGTCGCGTGGCAATACGCCGACGGCCGTCCGCGGGCGGGCAGGGTCGGCGGTTCGCAGTGGGTGCACTACTTTCGAACTCAGGCCATCGAATGCCTTCCCGGCGCGGACGGTGCCGGCGAAACGGTAACGTTGCGCGCCAGCGGGCGGTCTGTGCCGCGCTTGAGCACGGTGGTCGAGATTAAAGTGCTCACCAAGTCGCCCGGGAAGTACGCGGTGGTCGACATGGAGACGGGTGATGTGTGGGGGCACGACGGCCACCGCTTTCGGCGCATGACCGCGGATGAGTGCGGGGAGGTGGCGGAGGTGGCTCGTGAAAGTGCCCAGGCGGCTGATCGGCCTGGGCAGGTGATGTCCTGGCGTGGCGCTGCCTCCGCAGCGGGCATGCAGTCATGACGAGTACGGAAGCACCGGAAGAGCGCCTTGCGCCCGAAAGGACCACGATGCGAGCGGTCGGTGAGGCCGTTCTGGAGGCTGCAAAACTCGAGCGGCCGGTGTACTCAGGATTCTTCATCAGCCTGACCGGCGTGCTGACACTCGGCGCGAGAGCGCTGCGAGAGATGGCCGCGCCGCCAGAGAGCGATCAGGCAGTTGTGCTGGCGGCACACGAGGAGCGGTGCAGCGATGCCCAGCCAGCGCTGCATGCGTTCGGGCTGGAGGAGTTGGCCAGACACATCGACATGATGCGCGTGGCGATCGCTGAAGGCGACTTGGTGACGGTGCGGCAGATGTTCGAGGTCTACCGGATCGAGTAGAACTCTGAATTTCGGCGTTGGCGTGCAGTGGACGCAACTAGCTCAGAAGCCGTCACGGCCCGGGCAAACTGCTGGGAGAACAACAGGGAAGCGCATGAGCACCTTGAGCTTGCAGATGGGGGTGGGAGGAAAGACGTGGCGACCACAGTCAGCGCCGGCGAGGTTGTGGGCAGGGGCGACGTCCGTCGCGATCACCCTGCTGCTGCTGTTGGCGCTGGTCACGAAGCCGCACGTAGAGGGACGAATCGTCGGCGTCGATGCAAAGGCCGTGGCCGTAGCCATCATTGCGATCTACCCGCCCGCTGTGAGGCATGAATCCACACCGATAGCGGCTGGGCCGGAAATCCACCGGCGTGAACAAACGCAGGCGACGCGACGCACCAGCAGTGCGGACGCCTCGAACCGAATCTCGGTACCAGTGCCGCTGCCGCAAAGAGGCTGGGCTGTGCAGCAGCCTGAAGTGCGGGTGGCAGATGCCGAAGTGCCGAAGACAGTGGAGCAGGATGCGGCGGCAAGCGCTCCAATCAGGATGGACGCGAGGACGATCCGGATGGCGAATGGGGCCAGCAAGAGTGCCATACAGCTGATGGCCGAGCACAGCGGCCAAGACCTGACGTCGACCGTTCGATCGAACAGCTCAGTTCTTCAGGCCAGTCTGGGTGAGGCGCAGTTGCAGGACTGCATTCCGCCGGACGCAGAGGGGCCGGGGCTACTGAACCTGATCATCATTCCGGCCCGCATCGCACTGAACAAGTGCAAGTTCAGCAGCTCGCGCTAGTGCGGAGTGTGTTCCGGTGTGGTTGATTGAGCCGCGGCCTTGGAAGCGGCTCCGCGACCTGGCGGCAGTACGGCGGAATACATGTGTGGGTTGCACATAGCGACCTGATGAAGCTCGCCGGACTTCGCATCGACGAGGTCGCCTTCCACCAGGGCCACATCTCGCCTGGCCATGATGCCGACAAGAGCCTTGCTGCAGAACTTCATCTTCCAGATCAACGCGACCGTCGTGCTCTCTTTGGCCCCTGGCGAGTCCTTGCTCAAGACGGGGTCGACCTTCAATGAAGGGTTGTTGGTCCTGTAGACGACCTTGTACGCGGATTGGGGCTCGGTGTGCGTCTGCTCGGTTGACTTGTAGTCGAGAACACCCGCACTGGCAGAGGAGGCAAGCGAGCGCGCATAGGAATCGATCTCGCCGCGTACGAGGTTTTCGGCGCTGGGCAGCGTGTTCTGGTCGGTGTTCGTGAAGATTGATGCAGCGACGAGCAGCGAGAGAGTCCCCCAGGCAATGAAGATGAGCGTCTTGCGGCGACGCATTGAGGCAGGCAGTGCCAGGAACTCGGCCAGTTTGTCGATGTACGACGCGCTATCGCCTAGGGCGGCGTCAGGAACCTTGGCCTGTGACGCTGCCTCGCGTGCGCCGAGCTCTGGGGCCCGCGACTGAGTCTCGAGTAGCAACCCGCCAATATCTGTGTGGCACTTCGGACAGGCATCCGAGCCGATGTCGGACTGCTTGAAGCGATAGCGGCAATTCGGGCAGGCGGGGAGTTTGGCCATGAGTGCTAGGTGAGAAGGCTGAACGCAAAACTAGGAAGGTAAGAGGCGACTCGAGTCGTGCGGGGGGTGGTCGCGGCTAGTCGCCCATACGGGTCTGATATTCCATAGCCATGTCACCCTTGCTGCGACGCAGTGCGTCTTCAAGCAACGCGCCAGGCTTGGTCTTGAGCACGACTTTGAGTTCGTCGTTGAGGATCGTAAGAGCTGTCATGGGGTCGTGGCGCCTGAGTGCCAGGAGCATGTCATTCAAGTCGCTGTCGTCGCTCGGGTTGAGGGTCTTCAGGATCTCAGGCCAAAAAGCATGTCCGTCCATCAGGATGAGCACCTTGTCGCGGGCTGCGTCAGCGCTCATGCTCCGCCCGGTCACTAGAGCATCTGCGCCAATGGCCTGACGGGAGCCGGTATCCGTCGTGTCAGGCGCGGCCGCGGGACGGTTTCGAAGCAGGGCCATCGCAAGCGCCAACAGGCCCAGCAACAGGCCGATAGACGCAACCACCTGGAGACCATTCACTGGCGCACTCCTCGGAGACACGGACCACAAGCCGAACGTTGGCAAGACGGGTCATTGGGGCATGCACGGCTGGCTCAAATCGAATGGATCAGTGACAGCAGTGACACCGTCGCTGGCCACCAGCCCGGGACCGACCCAAGCACCCTTCAACAACACCAAGCCGACACGCGATCATGCCATTGGCATGTCCGGCGCATCTTTGCGTAATAGGCGGCTTGAGCACCACTTTGACGAAGGAACGCTCCGCATCTGGTGAAGGGCGAGTCCGGTGTGTGCCGATGCGCTGAGCGCCAGTCAGTCGACGGCGAGACAAGGGTTCTTCAGCCACCATGGTGTCTGGGCGCCTGGTGTGCTGGTGTTCCGTACCCTGCAATCCAGCGGGCAAGGCGGAGCTCCGTGGAATGGCCGCGCCTATTGCGCGACGTTGGATGGCCCTGGGATGGCTGCGGCTGGCGCTCGCGGGTCTCGAACTACGACTAGGCGACGGCTGGGAGTGGACGCCGGCGTGCCGCGCGTCGGACAGCGGTACCGAAGGTGATGCCGAAGAGGATCATCGTGACCGAATAGACCGCAGCGGGCAGCGCCATTTGGGTGCTGTTCAATGCCGTCATGGCGACGTAGATCGAGAGTACAGCACTGCGCACACCAAGATGGAACGCGACGGCGATGGCGACGTCGTCCGTCATCCCTCGCGCTTTCGGAACCAGGTATCCAATCCCGATTGAGAACAGGTTGAACAGGACGACGCTGGCGCCCACCTGGTCGAAGCCGTCCATGAGGGCTCGCCATTCCTTGACGATCGCGAGCACACAGAATGTCGCCAGCACGACGAGGCTAAACAGACGCATGGGCCGATCCGCACGCGCAGCGAACTTCGGGGCGCGGGCTCCGACGACCATGCCGATCGCGACAGGGATGACCAGGATGGCCATGACCTCAAGCACCTTGCCAACGATGGACGGAGCCACAAGTGTGCCTACCGCGAAGTGCACCATCGCCCAGCCCGTGATAAGTGGCAGGGTGATCGTGCTGAGTAGGGTGTTGAGGCCGGTCAGGGTCGTGCTGAGCACCACGTTCCCGCCAAACACATGGCTATAGAGGTTGGATGAGATGCTCCCCGGTGCAGCTGCAAGCAACATCAAGCCAACGGCAAATACCGTGGGAAGCTTCATCAGCGTGGCGAGTGCCAGGGCGGCAAGAGGGAGCACCACCAGTTGGAGCAGGCAAGCGAGAAGGACGGGGCGGCGTTCGATCCAAAGGCGCTGAAAGTCAGCGACTCGCATTGACAGTCCCTGGCCGGCCATCACAAGTGCGAGGGCCCCGAAAAGGAACTGCATCAGTACCATCGTGCTCATTCGTGGCGCCTTGTTGTCGGAGCCCGTTTGTACCGTGAAAGTGGCCGCGTGTCTCAGTTATGCGAGGCGCAGGCGGGCGCGATCGAAGGCGCCGAGAAATCCGCACGGATGGCGAGGCATGGTGTCGCCCGCACATGCGGCGGTGGGGGGGTGCAAGCGTAGGTGGCACATTGCGAGAAGATGGGTACTTAGCGCAGATTGACGACAGTGGAAACTCCAGTCGTGGCCGAGCGAGGACTTGGGTTTCTGTGGCTGGTGGGAGCTTTGAATGGTGGACGGAACGTCGAAGAAGATTCGAAAGCCGCGCGAGCACTTCACCGAGAAGCTCGCGCAAGTGCTGCAGGTGCTCGACGACTGTGCGGTCCGCGACTACGAGTTCAACGGCGCGTTTTCTTGGGAACGAAGGCGCAGTGTCTGGTGCCGATCGACGGCATTGCGTGTGTGGGTGTGCGGCAGCTACGCACGCGGTGCGATGCATTGCCGGGACGTCGACGTCGTGGTCGAGTTCGAGGACGAGGCGATCGATGGAAAGCGCAAGGGCAATCCCGATGGAAAACACACGACGCGGGCATTCTGGGGTGCCATGCGGGACGTTCAGTTTCTCGTGGGTCGGCCTGAACACAACGACTCACATGCAAATGTGGCTGGCGACGCCATCCTGATCTGGACGCCGGGCATGGACTGGCGATCGGCGATTGCCGGTATTCCCGTGTCGGAGACGGCCGGCAGGTTCGAGCGGGTCACTGACGTCCTGCCCGTCGAGCGTTCGCGACTGGGACTCGAGATCGGCGAGGCGCAGGAGCTCGCGCACGCCTTCAACGCGGGGGTTGTGACGTGGCGGTGGGTACCGTTCCAACCCGGCAGGGCCTCAGCACGGCGAACAAAGGATGAGGCCGACCTGCTGGCGTGGGTTGAATTCAAGCGCGGCAAGCAGGCACAGGAGGTCGTGGGTCCATTGTTGGATGAACTGCGCACCTTGCGCGGCAGCCTGCCTCGGGGGAGTCGGCGTGGGCCGGCGTGGAGCTTCTCCTACGACGGGCCAATGTGGTGCGGATACGAGGTTCAGATGGGTACGGCAAGGCTGGGGGTGGGCTGGCTGCGTCGAAATCCAGTGCTCAAGGGGTTCGTCGCGGTGCCCTACATTCGCAAGTCAGCCGAGAACGGGCTGTGGTTGATCGAGCGAGGTGAGTACTTCGAGTCGGGCATGGAGACCTACCTGGAAGATCTCAAGCGGCGTGGAGACGCAGCGTGACCCTCAGGGCGCCAGCAGGACGTCGCAAGACCAACGTGGCACGCGGCGCAAGAGCGGACAGCGGGCTGCGGATGGTGTCGGTTGCCCGGCTGCGCCAGGTGTGCGATCCGTTCGATGCACCCCCGTGGGAGGCGGTCACGGCGTTGAGCATCGAGGGGGTACAAGCGGCGATGCTGGATGGGTTCGAGCTGTCCGACGCGTACAGCGACGGTTCACGATCGAGGGCCTGGTGTGTCGATGACCACATCGCGCGGATAGCGTACCTGGCCGCAAAGGGTTGGGACGACGCGATCGAAGTAGACGTCGGCATCCCGCACATGAACTGCTGGGTGGACTGGCCGGTGACGGATGGCAACCACCGGTTGGCAGCAGCGATCGCACGGGGCGACAAGTTCATCGTCGCCAGTGTCGGTGGCTGCTGCGACTACATGCGTGAGTTGCTGGGGCCGCTGCGACGCTGCCTGCCGCCGGGGTCGACCACGCGGCGGTAGACCACTGAATCGGCCGGCGCGAAGACAGGTGTGCCGTGAGACAACCTGCAGCGGCGCTGCCGGATTGCGACACCGAGCTGGCCACGCGAGCATTCTCATTGCACGGCAGCTATCTGGGCGCTGCCCGGGGTGACTCCCTGAGGCGCAGGACCGCGCGCTGGCTCAGCTTGTCAACACCCAGGGCCGGCGACAGATTCAGTTGATGGCGCCGGCCGCGGTGGTGTCTGAACCGGCGACGCCCGCAGCCTCGACCCGCTGGATCAGGTCCGCCTGGAAACTGTGCTCCACCAGAAGGTGTGACTTCGCCGGACTGCCGACCGCCTTCAGGCCCTTGAGGTATCCGACGAGGACGTCCTGCTCGGCAGCGAACGTCTCCCAGGGTTCAGACCATTCCAGCTGGTAGTCGTGGAAGAGGCGATAGAACTCCGGCCCATGCGTGTGTGCCTGCTCGTCGTTCTCGCGGTGGCAGTACTCATGCAGGATCAGGTACAGAAACGGCGTGGACAAGAAGCGCCGGTTCTCCAGCATGCGCCTGATCTGGTCGATGTTGATGGCGATGAAAGTGGCCCCATCGGTCCACGCCTGGGCGGTGTCGCTCTGCCCCAGGACCACGACACGGCGCGCAAGTCTTGGGTTGTCCTTGGCTTCCTTCCACCAGCGCGGCGTGTCGCCGCTTGGGGACCACCGCTTGGACTCGCCGAGTTCGGTGGCGATCAGGTACTCGTTGAGCTTCTTGCAGACCTTGTCGGCCATGCCTTGGAGCCCTGCGAGCACGGCGGCCTGTTGCTTGCCCAACTTGGTGGAGTCGAGGATCTTGTAGAAACTCTTGATGTCGGGTGCCAACTCGTGGACCGTGCAGGCCTTGAAGAATCCCCGGTAGATGACAGAGATCGAACGGCTGCGGCCGCCGGTGGAATGCGGGTAGAGCAGTTTGTCCAGTTCCGCGAGCGTGCTGATGCCAAACCTGCTGAGTGCGCCTTGCGCCAGGCAGATGGCAAGCCCGGCGTCCATGATCTTTTCGCCGATGCGTTGCTCGCTCAGGTTGGCCGCCATGCAGACCTTCGAGTCGCGCAGCGATGCCAGCGAGACGTGGTTGCCTTTGGCGTTGAGCAACAAGCGCACGTTGGCGATGTCCTGGTAGGCCATCTCGCCGGCGGCGAACGCTCGCGCGATGGCGTCGCGCTCCGCGTCGGTCAGCACCTTCTTGGTCACGAGCGCGCCGCGCAGCCCGTCGAGTTGACGCTTGATGGATCGCCACACGGTGCACTTGCTGGTGAGCAGGTCGTTGCGCGCGAAGTTGACGGTCAGGGCCCGCTTGGAGACGACGACCCCGGAGACGCCGAATTCCTCCGCGGCGTAGATGCGGACCAAGGCACCCATGTTGTAGACGGTGAGACCGCCCGACGGCGAGCACTTCAGGTACGCGTCCTTGGTTTCCAGGTCCCACTGGGCGTCGGCGGGAAACCTGTTGACCTGGCGTGCGTCGACGGTGACGACGATCTGCATCCACGCGCAGAGCCGTCCGAGATCGTGCGCCAGACGGTACAGCTTGGCGGAGTCCAGGGGGTCGTACCAGGTGCCTTCGATGGCACAGCCCGGCGTGTGCTCGAGGTCGTCACGCAGGTCGTAGTCCAGGCCGAGCTTCTTGATGTCGACCGACATCAGGAACGTGCCGGTTCGCCACGTCGTGAAGGCGAACGAGAACAGCTGCCCGCGACCCATGCGGAATTTGCCGTAGGTCGCGTCGCCTTCCTTGTGGGGCGTACCGAAGGTTTCGAAGAAGTCCTCGACGGTCTGTCGAGACTCGAAGCCGCGGCCATCGTCGACGATCCTGAAGCCGGTGGCCGAGAGTTCGATGTCGCAGCGCGTGGCGCCGGCGTCCACCGCGTTCATGACGCCTTCGAGCAGCGCCTTGTCGGCGGTGCCGGCCTGGGACTGGATGACGGACCAGAGCAGATCTGGATGCATCCGAAACGTTCGGCGTTCGGCGAGTTTGGTGCTCTCGGTTGAGGGTTGCGCGGTGGAGTTAGTGGATGTCATGGCGTCAAGAAGGCGGCGACTGCGGGGCGCAGATGAACGGAATATGGCACGGCAATGCGCGGAGATTTGAGCGGCAAAAGAGGGCTTGAGCCGGCGTATTGCAACCATCCGACTTTGGCGGACGGGTACGGACGAGCACGGACGGCACGGCCAGTTGATAGTTGGGCAGGTGCATTGAAGGTCTGCACGGGTGACGGGAGGACTTTGAGGGCTGCCGACGGAGACAAAACGGCGGCAGGATGCGCGACGCGGAGCGACGATGGAGGCAAGTCGGGCGGTGGCTGCCGGCGGCGAGCCCCGCTTCGTCATCTACAGGTTGGCATTCCCACTGATTGGGGCTGCGTGGCCCGTTCTTTTGGGTGCCCTCTGACGGGCGTCGAACAAAGTCCGTCGGACCCCTCAAGAACCTTAGACGTGCTCCACGTCTAGCTAGACGCGAAGCCTTTGCGGCCGCTGTTTTCCCTCGTAAAACCATTCGAGTTAGACGTGGGGCACGTCTAGCTAGACGTGAAGCCGACTCGCGGCGCACGGGTGATCTCCGGCGCTGGCCAGGCCCGGGGTGACGGGCACCTCGTGGCCGGCCAGCGAGGTAAGGCGGGCCATGCGATCGGCGACGCACAGGCCGCAACGCGCAGCCTTGGCGAGCCAGGCGCAGTGCCCCGCGGAAGCGCCAGAACGCCCCACAGCAAGCGATCGGCCCCAGGCCGACCCTGAGCCCGCCCGCCCCGAAGCGCGCCGCTCCAGGAGGCCCTCCACTTTCAATGCCAAACCCCTGCCACGCCAACAGCCAGGCCCACGGAAAAGCGCTTCGTAATCTACAGGCAGGCCCCTCTCACCGTATCCACCGGCTCGGTTCTCCCGACACCGGCTCATCTCCACCTGAGGCAGAAAAACCTTCCACTTTCTAGCTGTGTTTCGACCGCCCCCGAGGGGGCGGGCGGGGCCCATGTGGTAGGTGAACGGTAGGAATAAGACAGGAAAGACAGAAGGAACCCAATAGGAGTGAGGTGGAAGGGCACAGGAGGTACAGCAACGAGATGAGAGTCCAGTGGAACGCCCTGGCCTGTAGATTACGAAGTGGATTGGGAGGTGCGCCAGCAGGGGTTGGGCATGGAAATGGAAGTCCTTTGAAGAGGGGTGCGCTTCGGAGAGATGGGTGGCATTGCCTGCCCTGTAGATTACGAGTCCAGCAGGCTGCGAGGCGGCTCGTGCGGCGTTGAATGCAGGCCAACAAAGTCCGTCGTGACTGCGACAAATAATGTCCGTCGGGCACATGCCGCCTGTCGACCACTTTTTCACTGCTCGAAAGTCCGTCGCGACTTGCCCCAAACGGGGCTGCCAATAGCGGACGTCGAACAAAGTCCGTCGGACGCGACCGATATCTCAGCGAACACATATGCCGTCCTGGCTTCGATCCGAGCCAGGCGTTTCTTCCTGCGTCAGATTTAACAATCCCGGACAGCCGAGGCTCGCTGGCGCCGGTACCGGCCACAAGCGGCCGGTACCGGCACCAGCACAATCTGGCTGTATCCGGCCGCTCAGCGCCACAGGCAACAATGCGGCCAAGATGGCATCCCGGCCGCCTCAAGAACCTCCATACGAGAACAATGTCATGACTCCCGCCAAGTTCGTCTCCCTTTGGCAAGCCAACAAGCTCACGGAGCGCGCAGGCGCCCAGGCCCATTTCGACGATCTGTGCGAACTGCTGGGTGTCGACAAGCCCCGCGACCCAAGCAACTACTGCTTTGAGCGTGGTGCGAAGAAGTCCGGTGGCGGCGACGGATGGGCCGATGTATGGAAGCGGGGGCACTTCGCCTGGGAAAACAAGAAACCCGGGCGCGACCTTGACAAGGCCCTCAAGCAGCTGACCGACTACGCCCTGCAACTGGACAGCCCGCCACTGCTGGTCGTGTGTGATCGCGAACGCATCATCATCCACACGGCCTTCACTGGCTATCCGGACGAACCGCGCGAGATCCGCATCGAGGAGTTGGTCGACGACAGCAAGCGGCAGGTTCTCAAGTGGGTGTTCACCGATCCGCCCAAGCTTCGCCCTGAGAAGTCCACCGCCGCGGTGACCGAGGAAGCCGCGCGGCGCTTTGCCGAAGTAGCCGAGGCCATGCGCCAGCGAGGCCTGGACAGCAACCAGGTGGCGCACTTCCTGGTGCAGTGCCTCTTTTGCATGTTTGCCGAAGACGAGGGGATGCTGCCCGAGAAGATCTTCTCGAAGCTGCTGACCAATGCCAAGAGCGATGTGGCCAAGGCAGCCAATCGCATCGAGAAGCTGTTCCAGGCGATGCAGCAACCCAAGGGTGCCTATGGTGACGACGACATCAACTGGTTCAACGGGGGCCTCTTCAAGCAGATCAAGATCCCGTCGCTGACCGTTTCAGATCTAGAGATACTGCGCGCCGCATCCGCCGACATGGATTGGCGAGCCATCGATCCCACCATCTTCGGCACGCTCTTCGAGCGCGGACTTGGCAGCAAGCGAGCGGCACTGGGTGCGCACTACACCGACACGGGCACGATCGCCAAGCTCGTGCAGCCGCTCGTTCACGAACCGCTGCTGTTCGAATGGATGACGACTCGCGAGAAGATCGCGGCGCTCGTGAATAAGTCCAAAGCGTTCGACGATGCGAAGGCAGCCGCCATTGGAACGAAGGTGACCTCGCAAGCGAAATTGGAAATGGAGAAAAAGCTCACGGCCGCGAAGGCTGTGAGCACCAAGGCCTCGAACGCGGCCAACAAGCTATACACCACGTTCCTGCTTCATCTGAATCACTTTCGCGTGCTTGACCCAGCCTGCGGAAGTGGGAACTTTCTCTACCTGGCGCTCAAGGCGTTGCGGGATGTTGAAAAGCGCGTGCAAATCGATATGCAAGAACTGGGCTTGCAAGCTCAAACTCAGATGCAGACCGGGCCGCACAACATCCTGGGCATTGAAATCAACGGATTCGCGGCTGAGCTGGCGCGCGTCACCGTCTGGATTGGCGATATCCAGTGGTGTCGTCAGAACGGCTGGCAGCACAGCCTGAACCCGATTCTGAAGCCGCTCGACGGTATCGAGCACCGAGACGCGCTGTTGGACGGAGATGGTGCCGAAGCCGTGTGGCCACAAGCTGACGTGGTCGTCGGCAATCCGCCGTTCATCGGTGACAAGAGAATGCGCGGCGAACTGGGCAGTGACTATGTGGAAATGCTGCGGAGGACCTTCGCCGACCGGGTACCCGGCGGGGCGGACTTGGTTTGCTACTGGTTCGAGAAAGCCCGAGCACATATAGAGGCCGGCCAATTGCAAGCTGGTGGCTTGGTAGCGACCAACTCCATTCGAGGCGGCGCGAACCGTAAGGTCCTGGAGCGCATCGTTTCGACTACGCGCATCTTCGTAGCATGGAGCGACGAGCCTTGGGTTAACGATGGCGCTGCAGTACGGGTATCTATGGTGGGCTTCGGACACCGCGAAGGCGCGATGCTCGATGGTGTCGAAGTGCCCGTTGTTCATGCTGACCTGACTGCAAACATTGACGTCACACAATCCGGGCGTATTGAAAAAAACCTGAACAGGTCATTTCAGGGAGTCACGCCGCGCGCTGAAATCAAGAAGAAGCGCCGTCTTGAGCTCGGCCTTCCCTGCGCGTCCTTCAACCTCGATGGGGAGAAGGCCAGGAATATCCTGCGCGAACCAGCCAACGCCAACGGAGAGCCGATGTCCGCTGTGGTGCGGCCCTATTGCGTTGCAGACGAGATCACGACGCGCCCACTTGACCGCTTCATCGTCAACTTCGGCGTGCGTGAGAAATTCGATGCGTCACTATTCGAGCGGCCGTTTGCCGCCTTACACAATGTGAGATTGAACCGCGCTCAAATGGACGATGCGCAGGACTATCCGTGGTGGCAGTTGTGGCGTCCTAGACCAGAGATGTTCGCGGCGCTCAAGTCACTTTCGCGCTACATCTCGATCCCGCGACACGCCAAGCACTACCTCTGCGCTTGGACAAGTATGGCTGTCGTACCAGGTGATGCCTTGGTCGTCGTGGCGCGGGATGACGACACTTCTATTGGAATCCTTCAGTCACGCATTCATGAGGTTTGGGCATTGCGTTCAGGCTCGTCGCTAGAAGACCGACCCCGCTACACGCCTACCACCTGCTTTGAGACTTTCCCATTCCCCGAAGACTTGACGCCCGACATCCCTGCCGCGGAATATGAAGGCGAAGAGGCGGCGAAGGCCATCGGTGCCGCAGCTCGAGGGCTTTTCAAGCTGCGCGACCACTATCTCAACCCGCCCGAGTGGACTGATTGGGTCATCACCCACGAGGAACAAGCCGCGGGATTTCCAAAGCGCCCAGTTGCCAAGCCGGGTCATGAAAACGATCTGAAGAAGCGCACCCTCACCAACCTCTACAACCAGCGTCCGGACTGGCTGGCGATAGCCCACGAGGCCTTGGACAAGGCCGTAGCCTCGGCGTATGGCTGGAAGGACTACTCACCGCATTGGAAGGATGAGGACATCCTGCGGCGCTTGTTGGCGCTGAACCTGAAGCGCGGCGCTGAGCCAATCTCGGCGAAGGGCTGAGCGGCAGCTTTGCAAATGGGGTGACGAGATGCAATGGGTCGTCCATGGGCACTCGGTCTCGTGGACAGGAGACCGCAAAGCGGTCCGCCGTCGCCCCCATCGGTGGTGCTTGCGCCGCTCGGCCACTCGCAGCACCTACGGCCCACCAGTCGCGGAATTTGGCGCCAGTCGCACCGGGCTGGTCGGGAGAACGCAGGCCGGGAGAGTTCGTCGGTGGGTGAGCTGGCCTGTAGATGACGAACGCGGCGCGGACCGGGCAACGCTTACTGTGCGGGCCAGACGCGGTAGGGTGGTGGTACGAGCGATCGTGGTGCTACGCCGCGCCGCGAGTCGATGAGGAGACAGTTCGTGGTGGCGAAGACGGACAAGCGTGGCACCAAGGACCCGCGATGCCGCTGTCTGGGAAGAGGCGATCGCAGCCTTTGGCGAGCGCTACGGTCTG
>Ga0307509_10000586_pt1 | contig 62251 bp, 53 predicted proteins | sample 10_EM_MG_FD_202245 | JGI IMG/M metagenome (GOLD analysis project Ga0307509, IMG submission 202245) | Populus trichocarpa ectomycorrhiza microbial communities from riparian zone in the Pacific Northwest, United States - 10_EM | ecosystem: Host-associated > Plants > Roots > Unclassified | place...
GGTGCACTGCCCGGTAATGATCGTGGTTGCAGGATATCTGATTACTATCGCTCTGAGAGAGCTCTTGTATTTAAACTCATCTCCTGGCTAGCAGGAGAACGGCAGACTTCAGCAGACTCTTGATTTACAAATATACTTGGTGGAACGGCGATCTCAGAGTTCCACTTGCCCTTTAACTATTATTCCTTTATCTCCTGGTCTCTTGAAACCTCCCTTAGACCTAGCGCTTGCCAGTCAACCGCTAGCCTTCTATTGTACCTTTTCGTTAGACAGGAGTAAACCTGTTACAATTATCCACATAGAATAGATTGTGCCTTTGGTGTTCACACTTTTGAACAATTCATACTGGGGTTGGTTCCTGGTGGCCTGGGAAGCGCGGGGGGATGAATGAAGAGGAGCCGTTGCAGTTTTGACACTACCGGCCTCGTCGAAAGCTATTGCCTGCCTGCCTGCCAACCGGGGGAAGTGGAGATGGGAGTGGCTGAATTGAGGGTTACGGTACTCGCCTCTACTCGCTTCAAGAACTTTGTTCCATCCATTGATTTACCTTCCCTGACTGAGTCACTTTAGTGATGCAGTGTAGGCACCGCTTAGTCCATCGCTTTGTCTCATATCCTCAGATTTCTTCCGTGGAAAATTGCGACCTCCTCTAGACTAGTATCAATATTTGGCGAAATAACGAAGAATCTGGATACCGGGGTCGATAGCTATGCTTGGACATTATTAGAGTTCGTTACGAGGCCCCCGGGACCCCGAAAGCGACGGCCCCCCGGCCCTATTCCCCGCCCCGCCCCGTAATGAACATTGGATGGGAACTAGCATGGTCCAGACAATACCCTAACCGGGACCACTCCCGCAAAGGGTTTTCGCGACCGGACATGCACTGGCAACATCCTGGGTGTATTCTATCATCTGGCATTCGGCGGCGGTGGTGTCGACGTCCAGGTTGATTGTTACCTTGAAAGTTTCGCAGTTCTTGATGTTGAAAACGCGATACTCGGGAAGGGTGACCCAGGAGAGACGACCCATGTTTCGCCCAAGGTCATCAATACCCACATTAAACACCAAAGAATCTCTGCAGTTTGGATATCTCGCCGCCCTTGTGGATATCTTTTCGAGCAAATTCTCCGGCGATCAGAGTTTTAAACTTGGCTTTCGTTGTTCCGACAAGCCACTGCGCAAGTCTATCAAGAGGGGTGCAGGCAAGGAATTCGTCTGTACCATTGTTCTCACAATTTCCAGGACCCAAAGACAGGATTTTATTGCGCGATTGAATAGTCACGTCGGCGAGGTCGCCAGTTACCGAAGACAAAGGTGGTATTGGCCCCGTGTAATTTAATAGTTCCACGAAAGTCGGCCTGGAAAGGAGAGCGAGATTGGTATCACATGGGTTAAAAAAATAAAAATTAAGTGCCAATTCAGCTCGATATCGTACAGCCCCTCCTCCTATTTCCACCAACCCCCCTATCCTGTATTGTAAAGCACCAGCGCTCACTCCGGTGTCGAAGGATTGCCCGTGTTGCAATATGCACTCGATACTTGAACGAAGAAGTTGAATATATAACGGTCAAGAGTAGTGATTGCAGCGAACTACTTCCTAGAATGAAAGGAAATATATAAAGCAGTTAAATAGTGAAGAGATTCAGTCCTGCTTGTATCTCCCGAATTCCGTAACAAAGAACAAAGGTATTCAAAGAAAGTATATGGAGACGAAAGGAATAATAAAGAAGTCCAACTAATACCCGGATTCAGAACAGAGAGCTGAAAGAAGTATTTGAGAGGATTGAGAAACCTTCTACCAACGAACTTTTCTATGCAATAAGTGAGTGATATTGCATGACTATATACCACAATTCTTGTATTCGATTCAACTCACCCATCCTAGAATCACAATCCCACCATATCCTATCCTCTCCCAAATTCTCTATCAATTTGTATTGAAGGGTTGTTGATTTATAATATGGCAAGCGGCTTTAAGATCCTAGTATCACAATAATTTTGTTCTTAGCGAGTCTTGACCTGGATGCCATTTCCACTCTCAAGAGATTCTACAGTGGCAGCATGGTATTCCCACCCTACTTTAGATTGCTGGAATATTATTAAAATTTCCCATCTTGATCGTGGTTATTGTGACATTTATTTTATGGAAATCAGAGGGGGTGCCCGTTCGGGCTTCCTTTCTCCGGCATAATCTCACCTCTCATACGCAATGATTTATAAAGCTTGATCTGGGACCAGTTTGGATCAGACCGGGTAACCCAAGTTTGTCAGGTCCAGTCGTTGACATCAACCAGGACTGACCAGCCTGGTCCTGCCTCCAAGGCTTGACCGGTCGGACGATTCGGAACCCTGGCAGCATGTTCTGTAGGACGTTAGGGTGTGATACTTTGATGGGGTCATAAAAGGAAAGTGAACTAGGACACCTGCTATTTCTAGTATGATACATGTGCTTAGAAGATATAAACAGCGCTCCCCTAAATGCGAATCGTTTCCCACCGCTTCGACTCTATGTTGCTGAAATATGGGTAGAGGGCCTCTGATTTGACCAATCGAAGCCCCCATTAAATTGTTTCTACAGATGTTTTAGTGGGGAGATATATCTATAAGAAGTTGTAATTGTGAGGAAAAAGAACCAAAAAATTAGAAAGAGGGAGAAGAAAAAAAAGTAATGAAGAAAATGGAGATGCCATTGTAAAGCCAACTGATAGGATATAAGAGGTGAAGGGCCCGCCGTAGGAGTGTTATAGATCGAACTAGCCACAAGCCTGAGGCTGATCAAATGAAGAGAACTTGAGGAGTAGGGAGACCTTATGAACTTTGGCGTTGAGCATCAAAACCTGCGGATCCTTTTGGAGGGGTAATGATCCGGATCGGACGGCCCGGAGAGGAGAGCTGTGGATTCGTCGCCATCTGACTGGGGAATTGGGTTTTTGCCTTCGGATAACAGCTTCACAATGGCATGGTGTCCATTCCTCAGAGCTCGCGAAAGTGCGGTTTCACCAGCGAGATCTGCCATATCGGAATTGACATCCAGCCGCTCTAGGAGCATCCTCACAATTCCTTCATGCCCCTTACAGGCGGCTGCGGAGAGAGGTGTTTTGCCACCCTCAGAGGCTATGTCAGGGTTAATATCGTTGCGCTTAAGGAGCATCTTCACAACACCTTCATGCCCTCCGGCTGCGGCTTCGAAGATCGGCGTTCGGCCATCATAGCCCGCGGCATTAGGATTGACATCCACGTGTTCCAGCAGTATCTTCGCGATTGCTTCATCTCCGTACATGGCGGCTACAAATAGCGGGGTTTGACCATAATCATCCACAGTGTTGGGGTTTACGTCTGCCCGCTGTAAGAGCATCTCCAGAACTCGTTCATGCAGACCCCAAGCAGCTTCGAAGAGGGGCGTTTGGCCATGTTTATCAGAAAGGTTGGGGTTGACATCATTGCGCTCAAGGAGCATCGCCACCACATCCTCCCGTCCAAACCGAGCAGCAGCGGAGAGTGGTGTTCTACCATTATGAGTTGTAGCATTCGGATTAATATCAATGCGCTCAAGTAGCATCTGAACGGGTCCTCCGTGCCCCTCGTAGGCCGCTATGAAAAGCGGGGTCTCGTTATATCTGTTCGTAGTGTCGGGGAGGATATTAGTTCGTTCTAGTAGCATCTCAACCGCTGCATTATGTCCGTTCTTGGAAGCGACAAAGAGTGGCGTTTGTTTAAGGGGACCCGGAGTATTGGGGTTGAGGTCCGCTCGCTCTAGCAGTATCTTCAGGACCCTTGCATTCCCTTCGCAGGCTGCTTCGAAGAGTGGCGTTCTACCCTGATTATCTGCTGTGTTGGGATTAATATCCACTCGCTGGAGAAGCGCCCTCACGACTCCCGCGAACCCCTTCTTGGCGGCTCTATAGAGTGGCGTTTGGCCACATTTATTTGCAGTGTTGGGATCGGCACCCGCTCGCCCCAGTATCGCCTTAACAACTCCTTCATATCCCCCATCGGCCGCCATGAGCAGTGGTGTTTTACCGTGATCAGTCACACTATTTGGGTTGGTATCATACCGCTCTAGTAGCCTCTCCACGACTCTTGCATGCCCCTTGTAGGCGGCTATATGGAGTGGTGCGAGTCCACCAGCAGCGGCGGTATTGGGATGGACATCATTCCGTTCTAGTAAAACCTTGACGACTCCTTCATGGCCCCACTCGGCGGCTCCCCAGAGTGGGGTTTGACCAAAGGAGTTGGCAGTGTTGGGGTTGACATCACCTCTTGCGAGCAGCATTTTCAAGACTCCTTCATGTCCCTCCCTTGCAGCTTGGAAGAGTGGTGTCTGGTCATGGTGATCAGGAGTGTTGGTGTTCACATCGTCTCGAGCCAGCAACAACTTAACCACTGCCTCATGCCCACCCTTGGCAGCCCATGAAAGGGGTGTTAATCCCTCACTCTGGTAGGAACTATCGTCCGTTCCATGCAGCTCCATTTTCACTGTACTGAAAGGACCCATGTCAGCTTATACACTAATGAAAGGACCACCTATATAAACTGCGGAGTGAGCGCACAATAATGTTGTAAACGGTCAAGGAAGTAATTCGTGTTTACTTTCAAGTCGAGAACTCACTGAGGAACCTGTACGAACTAATTCGTCAAGATTCGGTGAAGTCCACAAAGAAAAGACCAAAAAGATGAAAGAATAAAAAAGCAACCGATTCTCGTTGTGTTGAAGTTGGCTCTTTCTCTTACAGAGAGATGTTGTTGTCTCTCGCGTGGTTTCTGTCTTTTATCTTTTTAATCGGTCAGTGGAGAAAACACGCACACTGAAAAGTTGTTCCACGACGAACCCTCCTAACCACAGTCACCTATACAATCCCTATAGATTGCTGACGAAAACTATACAGACAAATTTGGGTATTAACTAAACCCTAAAAATCAACTTCTCTACCCTAATATACTTTAACAACCGGGAGCCGGAGCAGTGTTTGCCCACATGTATCTACTGTGCCATATGAGGTAGCACCTACTGACTCCATTATTACCATCACGACTAGCTCATCCCCACCTAAGAGGTAGGAGCCCGGGTGTTGAGCAGTTGATATCCTTTGCTTTTGATCCGATAGCCGCCGGTTCTAGTGGCATTTCTAGAGCCTCCCTATGTATATTCCAGAAGTCCCAAGGGATTTAACTGAGCTTACATCTCTCTATGAGATTTGGCTTGACATCCACCCATTTTGGAGGAATGTGACCACACCCTCACACCTAGATTTCGTCCTATCGTACGGCGGTATATAAGAACAATAGTCTAACATCAAAAATCCATCCAGGGCAACCAACGTGGCAACCAAATACCAAGCTGGAAGTGATAAATGTGTTCATCCTGCCAACGGTATTATCGCTTTCAGGGTTAGAAGTGATTATTCGGCTTGCATGATTATTATCGCTTCCTGCCAAGAAACTAATGCCATAAACTACCCATAAATCTATTATTATCAGGGTTGGCAATTGATGCTTTTCGCTGCAGATCTCATACTTCCTAATCACTGCAGAACCTGGACACAACCACCACCACTTACAAAGAGAGAATTTGTACAACCAGTACTTTAGCCATGTTAAAAATAAGGCAGTGGACGGGATTGCTAGACTCAGTTTTGTGCAGGGCAAACTACCTAGAAAGGCTTAGGCTAGGCTTTAGTCGCCGGTAGAGTTCATAACAGAGCGTCCGGCCCTATTCCACCCTGTAACCCTATACTTTCCTTTCTCTGACCTAGATAAATTAGTCACCATCGGAATGGATATTTTGGCTTTGGAAATTAGCTACTCTGGTGATGTCACAAAAAGGCCAAACTATTAATGAGTGTTCCCAACCGTCCAGTGTGCCCCGTCCTCGTGTGTGGATGGGATGGACTACGGCTCATAGTCTCTCTTTTTGGCGGTGCTAGGACGGACTACTTTGGCGGTGCTAGGACGGACTACACCCGGGCAGATTAGGACCGGACTGGCTATAGGGGATTATAGTCCTAGAGCTCGGATCTCCGGCACTAGCGAGGTTGATATCTCCACTTACAAACAGATTCTTTTCACATCATGACAGATCACTCGTTCCATCTCATTCAGTCCCCCACTATTAGAGTTCGTTACGGACCCCCTTTCTGTTGAAAGGGGGCGAAAATAACAGGGGTTCACTACCTTAACCGCCAAAAAATGAGTTTTTTTCATGGTTAAGCGAGTTGACCCATCTTATTTTGGGGCTATTCCATCGAAACGGGGCCCCGGAATGAACTGTACCTACCGTCACCACCGTCCTGGAATAGTTGGGAAAACTCTATCTTGAAGGGAGATAATGAGAGGGGAAGGTTATAATTTGAGAAGGATAAAGGCTGCTGGTGTTTTCTTTACTGTTAATCATACTGCGGTGACATTCTATGCAGTTAGCTGGAACTTAGGGTTGCATTGGGGACGATTCCTTGCTAAGCACTCTAGGCCGATTGCTTATTAAAGCGAACTTGACAAGTGGGGAGAAACGACCAATTACCATCACCCTTCAGATCCCACCTTCCGTTTTTGGTTTTCCTATCATATACAAACTAGACTATTACTTGCACCACAGGAAGCGAAAATGTGGTTCACCACATAAACACATTTATCGCTTTCGGTTTGGCATTTCGTTGCCATGTTAGTTCGCCATAGCTGCATTTTCGATGTTGGACTTTTGTTCTTATATACTGCCGTATATCGCGTTATGTAAGAACAAAAGTCCAATTTCAAAAATTCCGCTGTCGCAACCAGCTTGGCCACGAAATGCCAAGCCTGAGGTCATAAATTTGCTTACACCGTCAACCAGATTGTCACTTCCGGTCATGGAAGTTATAATCTAGTTTATATGATGAACCACAAAGAAAAGACAAGGAACCTTTACCTTTCTGAAATTATAAGCCTCCACTCGTGCATAATTCCTGTACGTACCAAATCTCTCCCTAAATTTCCCTACTATGACATGATTCACTAGCCAACTATTTCTAAATTCACAACATTACTTTTTTTCCTCCCCTCCTTCAGATATTTCTCTTTTTCCTCACAAGGGCAACTCCCCATAGATATATCCCCCGACTAAAACATCAGTGGAAACAATTTAATGGGAGCCTCAATTGTATCCTGTGCGCAGAGGTCACTAGGGATGAACTAGCACAGGTTTTTCTATTGGTTTACTCAATTTCCACTAATATTAGAACCGTATCATACGGCACTCTCTTTCTGTTTGTCATATTTCTTCCCCTATTTTTTCTACCCCGTCTTGGTTTCCCACACCTCTATCTTTGGGACTTATATCTTATCTTCTGATCTTTTTTCCTATCAAATCAGAGGACCTCCTACCGTACTTCAGCAATATAGAGTAGAAAGATTGGGAAACAATCCCAGCTTAGGGGAGCGCTGTTTATAGCTTCTAAGAACATGTATCATATACAGCAATATCAGGGGTCCTAGTTGACTTTCCTTTTATCCCCCCATCATTGTATCATACCCCAAAGTCCTACAGAACATGCTGCCTTTGTCATTTCCTTATTAGGAGCTAGCGCGTGTCTAAACTTCGAGTAATGCCACATGAGTGCTTGCGGAATCTAATTAATCTTCAATAGAGACTCCCTGTATCCCTGAATGCCATAATACCAGCAATTGCATTGTGCTTTGTCTCTCCTCATCCTAAGCTGTGGTGCTGTGCGGCAATTATCGACTTTACTTTTCACTTCGGCTTTGTAGATTAACGGGCAAACCTTATATTTTTTTTATTTCTTAATAGTCAGATGCCGCATATGTGCTATGACTTACTTTAAGCCCCGATGGTTCCAGGAGTTTGCACACAGCGCTTAAATTTAAAGTATTTTATCTATTATACCAGTACCGGCACATGGCCAGTACTAAACGACAGCAGATCTTTCTTTGGCTCTGCCAACTGGAGCCGAATAATAGGTATCAAAGCGTGAGAACCGACACACTCGGTGGTTTCCCGGATCGGGATTTTTGAAACTAGCGAGTGTCGGGAGTGGAGAGGGGGTAAGGGTGGGGGCAATAAGGCTGTGCTGTTTTGCTCCGGGAATCCGGGAGTATTGAAGACATACCTAAAGTAGGTGGATTCTTTGAGAGAAGTGAATATTGCTAATGGCAAGAAATACAAGCTCTCTGGTGATCGACAGCCTCTGTATTCAGGCGAGGGAAGCATATTTTTTTAGACTTTAACGGCCGCGATACGGTATACGAGTGACAAGCGGTGGAACCACAAGACACGCCAGGGAACTCACAAGGGGAAACGATCGCACTCCCAGGGGTGGGGGAAACCTTTTCACTCAACTAGACTAACTACTAACTCCGGTCACAGGTATATATATCATACCCCAAGACATCCTATCCATCCAGAGGTGCCATGCTACTCAATCTGAATCTCCCCTTCCGCGGTGAGCACACCTGAGCTAAATAAAGGAAAACAAACACTTCCCCACCTCCGGGCTTCCAGCTCTTTCCCTCTGACCTTACAGTCCTTCCGCTTTTCTCGCCGCTTTCCCTAAATCTGTACGATCCTAAAACCATCGCTCATTCCTACCCTCGCATTGCTTTCCCGAAAGTCCAAACATACGCCCAAATCTGAGCCGCATGCACGAAGCTAAAGCGAATCTCTGAAGATAAACTTATGCTTAAAGCTGGAGCCATATGCTTGAATCCTCAGCGCATTTCCGAAGCCGCAAACAGATGCCGTCCCTGAAGCTATCTCAACAACAAAGGAAGTATCAAGGGAGAATGTCTAGCAGCACCAATTACCAATATATGAAAACCAACTTGTGCTCAAGCACTTGTATTATCACTCTGCTACGGCCAAGCACCTCTCGAGTACTTTTAGATCAGCGATGACTTTTTGGACAGGATTCTATATAGACCCCCGAGCTCACCATTAGTTTTAGAAAAGATGACTATGATCAACCAATCATGATCCCAGCTCATCCCTAATCCATGCCATCAGACCAGTATTACCCCTTCGGCGAATGCGATATTTGAATCTGTCGCATATCCTGTTCTCAGCTTTTTCAGTAACTTGATCTAAGAACACGGAAGCTGTGATCATAAATCCTTGTGAATAATTTCCTGTTATTCCGGAAAGTGAGGTTGCACTAGTCTTGCAACAATGTTGAACTCCTCATCCGTCGAAGGGATACTCCATTGCATTTTCGGCAGAATTCCAATCATGCGGACCATATCGGGATGACCGATACTCCAAATGACATATCATACAACTCATGTTCATCACTGTCTTCTCGCCCTCTCGGTATGCCTTCTCTTACGTATGTCCTTCTTGATTACCTCTCAGCAGTGTGTAATACCACTCCACTCCCTTCTGTCCCACCTGATCCAGGTCCAGGATTGTTCATTAGGGTTATTTCTTGAGTACGAGCACCCGGGCAAGGTGTTTTCGTACAAGGTGAGAATAGCAAGGGTGCCTAAGAAATCAAGTTTTTTGCATGGGGGGCATAGAAACAAGCTACTAATGCCACACTAACTCGCTGTTCGGTATTTCTCCCCCACTTACCACCGCACGATTTACCTTGCGAACCTTGCACAAAAACATCTGAGGAGGTGTTTGTAATATGGACAGGGCTTCTTCGAGCCTAGAGTCGTCTACTATGAAGCTTATGCCCCAGTAATGGGCTATGCTACGCATTACTACTCACAGAATATAAGATGAATGCTAGATTAGCTTAGCAAATAGACGGAACTAAGGCCAAAAAATATGATTACATGGACAAAGTCTAGCCAGAACACCAAGGGAAAGAGAGAAGAAAGAGAGAAAAAGCGAAAGAAATATAGATGAATAGGAAATGGTTGAATAAAAACTAGATAGAAGGCCTTTTATCAAACTCTAGTTACGCCTAAATCGCCAGAGGGCTCGCTAAAACCAATCCTACACTCGGTAATTATCTATGACGGGAGAAAATGTGGGCAAATGGTAAGGGAGGGGCGTACACGAGAAAGGCTAAGAGACAAATGAAAGTGGCCATGAGGAAATATGGGTTGAGTGCGAGCGAGAGGGTTGATTGTGTGCGTTTTGGATGGGTCTCAGTGGGCGAGGGGGGGCATGCGGGCTTTAAGGATGATAGGGGAGGGGGTTGGGGCAATATAGATGGTGGGGTTGAGGGTGTTAGAAAAAATCACGAAGGTTGCAAACATCGGGCATTGGTGAAACTGATATGATGGATAGTTGTGAAGGTTTGTGTTTGATGGTAGTTGCACGATTGAAAGGAAATGTAAGAGAATGGAGATAGTATGTTTGGCTTAATAGTTAGACGAAGCAGAAGTGTTTGGGATGTTTTAGGAAGCGACACTAGGGACAACTGGAAGTTTTAGGATTAAGGAAACGAAACTGATTGGTGTCGCACTATGGAGGTTAGGAAACGGAAAACAGTGTCAGTACTGCAACAGGTCAAGGATGATGAGGGAAACTATGTAAGAGATGGAAACGAACAAGATGGTGTTGGGAAAAAGGAGTGTTGGGTGCAAAAGTGAAAAGGAAGCACAGAGAGAGAAAAGACGAGTAGTGATATTGTTGATGAAGTTTTTTCTGTAGTGTCGAGCTTGTGTATATATAGGACACCTCCGAACAGCATAGAAACAAAATGAACCCCAATACACTCTCTACCAATCATAGCCTATTTTTGAAGAGAGGGGTCGCTATCTTCTGACTTGGAAACAGGATCCTCGATTTCTATCACGCCCTTCCCCTTATCGGGGTCAGCTGGTGGGGGTAAAGGTGGGTTCTTAAGGTCAGTGGCACTGATATAGGTATCGTGACCTTGGGATTGCACCACTGCTGCACGCCCGACCCCATCCCGAGAAGAGAGCGGGAGGGGTGCTTGGCCACCAGAACCCGCTGCGTTGGAATTGACGTTGTCCCGCAAGATCCTTATAACCTCATTGTGGCCATTGGAGAGTGCCAACAAGAGTGGGGTTTGGTTCTCATTATCTAGTGTGGTGGTGTGGACGTCTTGCTGTTTTAAAAGTATCTCAACTATCCTGCCATGCCCGTTCTTAGCTGCCCATGCAAGTGGCGTTTGGCCATATTTGGTATCCGCCTGGTCGGGATTGACACCCCCTCGTTGTAAAATCATCTCTACAACGCCCTCATTCCCGCACCTAGCCGCCCACACGAGCGGCGTTTGGCCATAGGTGTCTGCTTGGTTGGGATTGACGTCCTCTCGTTCCAAAAGGATCTTTACCACCCCCTCATGCCCTCTCTCAGCTGCCCACAAGAGTGGCGTTAGGCCATCAAAGGTGTCTATCTGGTTGGGATTGACGTCGTCTCGTTCCAAAAAGAGCTTTACGGCCCCCTCCCACCCATTCTTAGCCGCCCATGTGAGAGCCGTACTTCCCATTAAATCGGTTGCATTAACATCCCACTCCTTCATCTCCAGTACAGCAGCAACTATCTCGATTATCCCGAAAAATGATGCTCCGTGGAGTCCAGTAAATCCCAATGGTCCTCTCGTCCCCAAAAGTTGCTCCCAGCTTCTATTTTGATTATAGCCCAATAACAGTAGTTGGGCGGATATATGCTCATCAAATCTATCGAGAAGCCTCAGCGCTAGGACTTTCGCATTTTCCGCCGTGCCCGCTTTCATGTGCTTCCCCCAGTAATAAGAAGCGTATTCCAAAAAGGGCATTGTTGAGGGCGCCGAGGTAAGAGTTGGTGAGAGACCCCGGACACATTCGAAATTGAGGTATGTCAAGCAAACCTCAGCAATTGATGAGTGTGGACTATGGGATATGGTCGGGTTACTTAAGAGATGCTCCTGAAGTGTGAAGTGTACCAGTCGGACTATGGAGGAAGATGCCTCGAACGTGACAAGACCGAGACAAGATGATAGGAGTGTGCGTAACGTAGGGATGTTATTCGAATCTAGATCGGTAGTTCCCATCTCCACACCCAGAGCATGACAGAGCTCCTTGGCCCGTAATGGTCGTTCCGAATACAACACCCACATTAGGACTTTCAATCCGAGGACTGATTTATTTCCTTTCTGGGCTTTCAGTCTGGTTAAGGTTGCTGTGTATGCATCGCTCAATCCATGGCCTCGCGCCATCCCCTCAAGTTTCTTTCTCCTCTGACCAATTGTCACTTCCCCTAAAATAGCCTCGATATTGAGCGAAATAAGGAGGAATCTGAAAATTGTTTTCTGTAAGTATACACCATCAATAGGGTGAGAAGGTCAAATTCTCCTACGCACATATCAGACATCTTGTCTAGAATAACTTTCACAATATCCGCCCGTAGCTCATCGTTCATCGCCTCTGGCTCGTCGTCCTTAGCTAGCCTCATTTGTAGGTAATTTCTGATATCATTTCTGTTAGGACTGATGGGTATCACAACTGCCCCGAGGAAATATCTCTGAATCGCTCCCGTGACATGGGGCCTCCCGGTGAAGAATATTCTCGTCGTAGGGGACTCCCGGACAATTTCGTCTAGCGACTCAAGCAACTCTGGCAGATTCTTCGGTAGGCATTCATCGAGCGCATCGATACAGATGAACACTTGCGGCAGTGAAGCCATCGTGATTTTTAGCATTCGCATTAAATCTGCCAGTAGCAACCTTCGCCCACCAACCTCCCTTTTCCCCTCTTGAAATGCCTGGCGTATATCTTTCGGGATATCCCCCCTTCCTACTAACTGCTTCGAAATCGCTTCCACCATGCTGGCAGTTGTCTGCTCTTGCTGCGCAAGGTAGTCGCAGTACAGGCATGCAACGGCGATATTTTCCTCCCTTGCCTCATCGCACAGGGTGTCGATCACCAGAGAACTAGTATTTCTTGCCGTCAGTGATATTTACGTCTTTAACATAGTCCCTCCACTTACCTCAAATATGTTTTGCCCACTCCCGGATTCCTAGAGCAAAACAAGACGGCCTTATCGGCTCCACCCTCTCCACACCTCCACTCCCGAAACTCCCTTGTGCCCAAAAGCCAACCCCCGACGCCGTCGAATCGGTCGCTGCGCACCCCATGATGTCTCTCCTCTGGCTCTAGTGGAGAGAGCCAACGCATTATCCTTGCATCCTCATCCGATTTATAAACCGTCTTGTTGTAGCTCCCTATTGTGTTGCTGCAGTTGGCGTTGTTGTCGCCGATTTTGATGTATTGTGTATGTGTAATCTGGGCCATGATTCTCTACCCAAAATATTGGTTGCGCGTAGAAATAGTCAAGAGATATAGAGGGTTAAGGGGGGGGTTGACAAAATCTTTCTGTTCATAAAGTTGAAGAAAAGCGGGGTGATGTGGCTCTTTTTGTGGCAAGTATTATTATTCAACCAACACAAGCCAAGGAAATCCCAGTCCATTGGAGCGTGATAATTGGCTGACCTGACTCCGCCTCATACGGAGGTACAGGGCATAAGTTTTGTAGGTTACACAGAGGGTGAGGGCAGCAAACCTCGCGTGTGGAACCTACAAAACTTTTGCCCTGTACCTCCGTAGATTACCGTAACACACGATAGTAGCTATTCTTTGATGTATTCGGAGCCATCTCTCCCTGGCCCCGGTGGTGATGTGAGGAGAGGCTCGTTGATATTGTTAGCTTGAGAAGGCTCTCCTTACAGCCCGTTTACCTAACTGTCTAATTCTAAAAATTTAGGCGATAAAACTAAATGGTGGCTTGTCAACAGGCACAATTTTTCGATAGACGGCACAAAAGTGTTTGCCTAATTTTCTACCGTCCTAAATTCTTCGAGGTGTGTTTGGAAATCCCACCCGACACTTGACATTTCGCTAGGGTAGGTAAACACGGTCTCCCTGCCCGTAGTCTCCCCATTAACGGTCGGCACCGTCTCGAAGTACCAGTCCGCCCTCCACAGGTGAACGGCCCCTCAGTCGAGTTGCGCGCTAAATGGATATATGTTGTTTTGTCATTATTCCCAATCAAAATACCGTGGCTAACACCACACATCATCCCAGATTCCAGAGCGGACGCTCCCGCATAGTGAAAACCCCTCAACCTGAGAGGAAAAAAAAACTTGTAGCCGTTTCCTTTCCATTTCGGATCTTGTAGAGTGCTGAATCAGCCACGATATTGAAATGCTTACTCGAGTAGAGTCCTCCTGCGGAGATCACGATCTCGGCTAAATCTGCCCCTTTAAAGACTCAGCTGGCCCGACGCACGCGGGATGCAGCAAGGGACATGGCTGTCACTGCATAATTCCAGTTCCGTAAACCATGCCGTGCCTGCTGGATAAAGGGGCTAGGCAGCCCTCTGCGAACAGCACTGCAGTATTTGCTGCAGAACACGCCAGTGATGCAATACTTGCAACACCCGAGTAGAGGCATTCAGCCCCGGGGTCGAAAAACTTTTGTCCGTGCGGTTCTTCTTTTCTTCTTCGCAAACCTCACATACGAACCGGAAACTCGACATTTGAAAAATGCCTTCTCGACCACGGGACTGAATTCCCCCAATGTCAAAGTAATTTTTTTTAAAAAAAATGACTCATATTGCATACCACCAAAATTCAGCATTCTTGCCCCGATCCGGGTTGTATGCGGTAGCAGTCTTTTCTAAAAAAAACCCCGCTAACATTGCGAGTATTGAAATCATCCAACATGGCTTATGTCTTTTTTTTTTTGTGTTACTATTACCTCGTGCATAGAGGATCCAGCCCCACATAAAAAATTCCCTTAGATAATCCCCTTGGCATCACATCGCGCCTGATCAGACGATATGCATTTCCCAGGCATCTGGGTCAATGTATCAATATGCGGGAGGTGGCACACACAAGAAGTCGGAGCTAAAATGCGAAATAATAGGATAGTTTTGATAAAAGCAGGAGCAGGCATTAAAACATGATGCCCCCCTACCAACAAACTGCTTGAGAATAACTCTCGTGATTGTCTTCTCCCGTTTGGCAGGGGGATTTGCAGTGCCGGTGTGCAATAACGCTACCTTCCTTCCTTGCCCGATCGCGTAAGCTACCAATCACCAGGCATCGATTATTTCTTATCGTCAACTCCACTAGCACGCAAAGAATCTAACCATTGACCTAAGCGATGTCTTTCACACACTCCTGGATTCCCGAAGCCAATCTGGACAGCGGTATTCGCTCCACCCTCGGCAATTTGGAGCATTTCACTATGCTTGGTATATATACTCCTACCTTTACGGTTAGTTTGAGAGATGATGACTATCATCAACTACGGTACCGGTAGCTAAGGGGCTATTTGGCGCGACATGATTTGAAAATTTAGTAAGTTACAAACAATGGTTTCAAAATCCTTTGCACCAGATGGTCCGGGATTTTGAAGCAGGGGGGGAATAGAAGCCTTAGGGAGAAAGAGAAAAAGAGAAAAAAAGAACTAAGACAGCAAAACAATACGAGCGCGGCCGATAGATATGTTAGTCGCGTGGGTCTGATAATGAAAATTAAGTTAACCTTCCTGCTGCTTAGATCAGGCACGTGACTAATATATCAATCGGCCGCGCTTGTATGGCGGCTCCAATCCATGGTTTCCCTCGTAACCATGGTTTGAAAATCCAACTACGGTATGTCGTGCCAAACAATCCCGTAGTTCCCCACTCATCCTAAAGTGGCAAGCGGTGCGATCGGAACCGCGCTTTGTTGCACCTTCGCCCAAATTGTGCTCTAGTACACCAAACCCACATCACTGCTTCTTCCGGCGACATTTCAAACAACTCACATTTACCACCAGCTTCTCGTCTTCGGGGTGCACACAGACCCATTTTTACACAAACTTTGCTCAGCCGGTGTAATCACCCTCCCCTCCCTCTTGTCCTCCCCGAGGGCGGTGAGAGAACTACTTAGAGGCGTTAGCGGTCGAGATATCGAGGCGCACATTGCCTCTTCGAGGTCACTAACTAACGGTGACCCAGCAAGAGAAAACTTCTACTCATACGCTCGGAGGTATCGCAGGATACCGGCATACCCAAGACTTAGTGCACAGTGTCCTATTTTTTCTGCGGTTCGCGCTTTGGAGATTTCCTGCTGGGCTTATTGGGTAAAAAGGGGCTCTGTGGTCTTGGTGCAAAAGAGCAGACGAAAACTTGGATTTTCCTGGAAGGGGGGTTTTGATTGACATGGTTTTTCTTTCCTCTTTTCCATTCCTCTTTCAGTCCCATCGTGACCTTGATCGAGCCTCATTGTCTATACCCGCAAAAGAACCCTGATCCCAGAAGGACAACAAGAGCAAGAGTTCTCGAGTAGGGTCTATGTGTAGTCCAATACATCCACTTATGGCCTAGTGGGTTTTCACATGTCCATACTTCTGTGCTCCTCCATATACTCTTCCCTTTACCGGCCTCGGCTCACCCGCCGCACTAACTGAAATAGATCACATCTCATACCATAAAGAGAGGGAGGAATTTTTAATTAGATAATTTTTGGTTGATTTAGTCACCTACCATACTCTAACCGGAAGCCGTCCGAAAAAAAAAAGAGAACAAGATAACTACAGCTAGAGTGCCCGCTAACTTAATTCAAATCACCCGATAAGATAAACAAGGTTTGAATAAGAGAAAAGAAAGTGGTGAGCACGAATCAACCAGTAAACGAAATTGGATACCCTCCTTAAGAATGGCTGTCTAGCTATTTCATACATTTCTCTCAATGATGGGCACACTCTCCTACAAAACTCGCGGAGCGCAGGACATATCCCGACCATAGCTCCGTAGGACAATAGGGAATTGATTTCCTTACGCCTTAGCGCTTGTAGTCCTTTTTTTTTCGGTCGCTTTATGGACCCCATTCAACCTGGATTAGTTACCGGGGCCTGGGGGGGGGGGGTAATGACTGTACAGGAGTTGTAGTTTTGATGGCACCGGCCTCGGCGAAAGCTATTGCCTGTGTACGAACCGGGGGAGGTGGAGATGGAGGGGGTGGTTGATGAGGGGGGTAGCGGTACTGTCCTCTACTCGCTTCACGACCTTTGTTCCAAGCATTGATCTACCTTCCCGGACTCAGTCACTTTAGAGGTGAAATGTAGGCACAGCCCCAGTCCGTTGCCTTGTGTCATATCTTCAAGTGTTTTCCATGGCAAATTACCACCTCATATTGTCGATGTTTGGCGAAACAAAGAGCAATCCGCATACGGGATGGGTGGGTATACCTGCACACCATTGATAGAATGGAAATATTCCTATGCACATATTAGAAAGCTGTTCTAGGATAGTTCCCAGAGCACCTGGCATTCATCTCTACAAGCACGGCATCACAGTCTAAAATTATCACTACAAAATTCTTACGATTGCCTATATGAGGGTTGGTCTGCATCGCCACCGTCTCGGTAAAATATTTTTGAACGGCTCCCCAGATACCAGGCCTCTCGGTTAAGGGCATTCGCCTCCTATTGTACTCCGAGAGACTCAAGAGGCTTTGGTAGATCCTTCGTTATAAATTTATCCCAGGCATCGAGACAGGCGAAAATTCGGGATAATGAAGCAATATCCATCCCCAATATTCACATCAGGTCAGTAAGTGGCAGCTTCGTGCCCCCAATTCCCCCGAGGCTTCTTGAGGCGTCTCGCCTAGATAGTCCGGGATGTCCCTCCGGCTGACTAGCTCCTTTAGAATGTTGGAATATTCTGCACGCCATACCCTCACAATAGTTGTTTCACATTTTCTGATAGTCCCCTGAAATGCGCTTATGCTCCGGGAATAGCTTGGTACATCTACCCGAGGGAAAGCGGAAATTTGAAAATCCGGAAGGGAGGATCAAAGACTCGGACAAGCAGAGTTTAATTCCTAAAGGCTACATTCCCGGACGCTATGAGCAGTAGAAATTTCTCCTTTTTCCTTTGTTAGCACGAGGGTATGGAAAGGGGGAAGGGGGACATAAGGCAGGGAGAAATATGTGTCATGATCCATGAAAGAATAAGAAGACTACTTCGCGGTGGTTTATACAGACCTCTGTCTTTACAGTTAGTTAGTTGTGATAGATAGCGAAGAGAACAGGAGAACTTTACCACCCCTAAACCGTGTGCTGGCGACCCTATTTGGTTTTGTGAAAACTTGACCTTTCACTTGGCTGTCTTTACCATCCATCTGTTAATCTGTTTAAATAGAGATAACTTTAACCACTGGGGTGCTTGTCTGCTCGTTCTGAGCAAAGAAGTCGCATTACAAGTCTGAAGAGGCGATACATTTTTCCCTTACCGGATCCCAGTCTGTCGATAACCAGGAAACTCGTATTTCTCGCCGTCAGTGGTATCCGTTTCCTTCCTTGGGCCTCACTAACTACCTTGGATAGGTTCTCGCCAAACCCCGGATTTCGAGAGTGAAGCAAGGCAGCCCTGTCGTCTCCACCCACAGTCTCCCCACTCCCGAAACTTGCAGTGTTCCCAACTATTGAAACCTACTACGGCTGGCCTTGTGTTTCGCACTCTCACTGGAACACTGGAATGACCCAGTGTTTGGAAAACTCTTTTCTATGTTTGAGTTATATAGCGGAAACATTGGATGTTGGAGATATGGAACATACTAGCACTAGCTACCTACTATGAGACTCTTTATGTATCTGTATTGTTCGAGATACGAGACAGTTGAGGATTTCCTACTTTTCATTCGGTTCTTTCCTTTTCTGTCTCTATGATTTTTGGCCGACTCTGTCTCTATAAGAGACTCTACTGCTCGCGTTTCTTTTCGTAAGAACTCTCATTTCATATCGTCTACTTTCTTCGTTCACTCTTTAGATACAAATCTATTCTGTCTCTCCCGCTCGCACAGTTGCTCCTGTACGGAAGTGAATACAACGGCAGTGACATATTCGCCCTAAAACTTCACACCAACCGCCCTGGACGGGACCGGTCATTTATCTGTAGTCAGTCCACTACCGTCAAAATGCTTGACGGTCCTCCTTGGGCCAGACCGCAGGCCCTACTGTGTGAGTAGGGGGAGGGCGGGACACCGTGGTGGATGATTGAAGACGACAGGTGACGGGAGGTGACCGCCGGAGCTTGTGGAGGCCAGGCGGGGATGGTGCGGGACAACAGGGGAGGTGGGGGACTGTGGGGGACAGTAAGGACTGAAATTAAAAAGATGGACATTACTTTCAAGTTCTTGAAGTCTTTAGTGTTACACAAGTCTAAATATATTTTCCCCGCAGATTGCTACGGTGTCTGAAGGAACCAGGCTGGAGGGAATATATGTTATTGTTCACAAAGTTTCCTCTCATTTTCCTTCAAATTCCAAGTGAGCTCCCTCTCACCTAGTATCCAATTGTATAGTGCCTAGGCCCAAACTAGGATACTTCCGAGGAAGACGTGCGATCCTTTTTGAAGATAGTGGAATGGTGAACCAGTCGGCCGACCCGCCGACTACCGTAAGAACTCGAATAGAAGAAACATGTGCTAGGACGTTGTAGTTGCCTCTCCTAGTAAGGCGCGGTGTATATTCCTTTTTATTTTGTCTCAACTGAGGGCTGAGTTTGCAGTGTTTTCCCCTCGCGTAGCTGAGAAGGGAAATTCCAACGTCCTAGCACATGTTTCTTCTATTTGAGTTTTTACGGTATGCCACCGCAGCCCTGTAACTTGAATACACAGACTATAAGTCACCCTCCCTTGCCGACAATGTAGACTCGCATACTGGTGGTTGGATAGCCTCAGCATGGAAACTCATCATGTCTGAGCCATACTGCGTTCAATTCCCGCCAGCAAACTTCATCACACAGTCAGCATCACAACATCAAGATACCGCTGTTTTCGCCTTGTACAGTACAGTATGGTTCGTTAAAAACATTAACCGTACACATACAAGCGATGGCAACCCAACCATCCTCATCACCCATCATTTAAACACCTAAAGATATTTCTCTAGATCAAATACTAATTTCTACTATGTATTCTTCTATGTATTTATGCTTTATAACATTTTTCTGATTTTCATCATAGTAGGGTTGATGGGGGAGTGCTGTTTTCCTGGCCGAGGTTTTTCAAGTTCGTTGATGTACGGTTAATTTTGTTAAGGCACAATACTATAGATACATCGGTAGCTCTGAAGAACTTGTCATTAGTTCTAGCAGTGCGCTATCTCAACAAAGTCTCCTCCAAATGAAATGAGGTTCTATACGGCTGCTGCACTTTTCCCTTCATTCTTTTTAATGTGTTGGGCATAGGGAAGTTTTCCGTGATACCTGGTTCTAAAAGGTCCTAGCCGTTTCTAAAATAGTAGTGGGCGTGAGTCCTTGCTTTCGAAAGAATGTCCCGGTTTTCACCTGGTTTGGTGATAAAACGGATGCTGTTCAAATGGATTATTTTTTTCGTTTTTCCCCTTCGCTTTACTTCATATGCTGAGACACAGGGAGTACTTACTACAGACAGAATCACCCTAGCTACACACCTTCTATCTTGTTGATATACCTCTTTGACTTTTCACCAGTATTAGATTCATAATGTACAGATCATGCTAGCAATACGCCGGGAGTGAGGATCAATCCCGGATCCTGTCCAAAGGGTAGGTCTTAGGATTGGTTGGTATCTCGGTATATATAAGCGATCGCCCAAGGGATGGCGACCGGTTTGTGGCATTAAGAGCAATTGTAGAGAAGGCATAGGCCGGCTGCTTGCCAAACGGGCAAGGCTTCTGCGAGTGTAGGGTCGACTTCTCAAACCTATTTTACAGCAAAGACCACAAAAATAGCGACACGACCGCAAGGAAAAAAGGAAGGAGTCGAGGACCTATTGTAAATGGTAATAGACAGTGTTGTATTCTGAGGTGCCTGGTCGGGGGTGTGTGTTGCTAGCACGGACTAAGTAGTGCACCGTAACTCATTTTGCCCGGGAGTACTAGTATACCACTGCTCAATAAAAGGTAAGATAAACACTCTATTAACTTAACGAATTGACCGGGTGAAGTCCAAGAAATATGGTATATGAACAATGCTTAACCAGAAAGTGAAGGGAAGGGAAAAGAGGAGACAAAAGGATAGAAGAAAGAAGGAAAAGTTGGTGAACAGAAAGAAGCCGGTTGAAATCGGGAAGAAAGACCTCTATCAAAGTCTAGTTGCATTTGGATCGGGAGATAGGCCTTGCTAACACCAATCTTATACTCGAGAATATGTGAGGCAGCGGCAGAAGAAGGCTGTAAATGAGAAAAGCTAAGAACCAAACGAAACGGGCGATGAGGAGGCACCGGTGGGGTGTGAGGGAGAGGGTTGATCAGGCACAGTTTAGGTAGGTGTCTGGTTTGCTCGGAGGGCAAATGGGCTTTAGGAGAGACAGACATGGAAGGTGATTAAAGGAGCACGGATGGTTCTGTTGAGGAGAGGCCGCTATCTGCAGATATAGGGGTCAGAGCTCTTGTAGTCCAGCACCCCATTCTGGTAATCGGGGCCAGCTAGTGGGGATACAGGTTGGGTGTGACTGTCTTAGAGGTGGATGTTAAGATCATGACCTCGAGGTTGCGTGTCTATAACACACTCGTCCCCGTGTCTAAAAGCCCGCGGGAAGGATACCTAACCACCCCAACCTAGTGTTTAAGAATAGAGATTGGCTCGTAAGATCCTCATAACCGGATCATACGCTTCGGGGGGGGGGGAACAATAGGAGGGCTTGGTTCCTATGAGTAAGTGTGGCCGGGTTGAGGTATTTCTGTTCGAAAAGTGCCTCTGCTACACTTATATACTCATTCTGAGCCGCTCAGGGGAGTGGTCGGAGGGCATAATTAGTATCTAGTCTAGATTGAGGCTCACCCGTCTTAGCGGCATCCTTACTATCTCCTTATAGCAGTTCCAAGCGGCCCACAAGAGCAGCATTTGGTCAGCATTGGGCACCGGGCGGGCTAATATTGACACCCAATCATTCTAGAAGCATCTTTACTATCCCCTCATACCCGTAGTCAGCCGCTCGCGAGAGCGGCGTTCGGCCAGACATGGTGTCTGCCTGGTTGGGATCGACGTCGATTAGTTTCAAAAGCATCTTTGCGGCCACGTGCTTAGCCACCGAGAGCGGTGTCCGGCCATACTTGGTGTATGCTTTTTCGGAATTGACGTCCGCTCGTTCCAAAAGCATATTTACCACCCCCTCATGCATGTGCTCGGCCGCCCGCGAGAGCGGCGTTCGGCCAAACCTGGTGTCTGCCTGGTTGGGGTCGACATCGATTCGTTCCAAAAGCATCTTTACCACCCTCTCATGCCCGTGCTCCGCCGCCAACGAGATTGGTGTTAGCCCATATTTGGTGTCTGGGTGGTTGGGATTGACTTCCACTCGTTCCAAAAGAAATTTTACTATCCTCTCGTGCCCACGCCGAGCCGCCCACAGGAGTGGCGTTTGACGGCACCGAGTGTCCGCATAGTTGGGATTGACGTCCTCACATTCCAGAAGGATCTTTACTACCCCCTCGTGACCGTGCTCAGCCGCCCACGAGAGCGGTGTCCGGCCATACTTGGTGTATGCCTTGTTAGGATTGATGTCCTCGCGTTCCAGAAGCATCTTTACTACACCCTCATGCCCGTGCTCAGCTGCCCACGAGAGGGGCGTTCGGCCATACTTGGTGGTCGCCAGGTTAGGATTGACGTCCACTCGCTCCAAAAGTATCTTTACCACCCCCTCATGCCCGTGCTCAGCCGCCCAAGAGAGCGCCGTTCGGACATACTTGGTGTCAGCCTAGTTAGGACTGACTTCCACTCGTTTCAGAAGGTGTTTTACTATCCCCTCATGCCCATGCAGAGCCGCCCACAAAAGTGGCGTTTGACCGCATTTAGTGTCTGCGTGGTTGAGATTGACGCCCTCGCATTCCAGTAGAGTCTTTACTATCTCCTCATGCCCGTTCCCAGCGGCCCACGAGAGTGGCGTTTTGCCATACTCCCTATCTGCCCGGTCGGGATTGACCTCCCTGCGTTCCAGAAGCATCTTTACAACCCCCTCATGCCCTTTCTCAGCTGCCCACGAGAGCGGGGTTCGTCCATATTTGGTGTCTGCTTGGTTGGGACTGACTTCTAGCCGTTCCAAAAGGAGTTTTACTATCCCCTCATGCCCATGCCGAGCCGCCCACAAGAGTGGCGTTTGACCATATTCGGTGTCTGCATGGTTGGGATTGACGTCCTCTCGTTTCAAAAACACCTTCACTACCCCCTCATGCCCGCGCTGAGCCGCCCACAATAGTGGCGTTTGACCATATTCTGTGTCCGGGTGGTTAGGATTGACGTCCTCTCGTTCCAAAAGAATCTTTACTACCCCTTCATGCCCGCGCTGGGCCGCTAACAAGAGCGTCCTTGTCCAACACCCAGCGTCAGCCGAGTTAAGACTAACGTCCTCGTGTTCCAAAAGAATCTTTAATGTCCCTTCATGCCCGTTCACAGCCGCCCAGGATAGTGGCGTCCGGCCATACTCGATGTCTGGGTGGTTGGGATTGACGTCCTCTCGTTCCAAAAGCACCTTCACTACCCCTTGATGCCCGTGCTTAGCCGCCCACGAGAGTGGCGTTTGGCCATACTCGGTGTCTGCCTGGTTGGGATTGACGTCCTCTCGTGCCAAAAGCACCTTCATTATCCGCTCAAGCCCGTTCACAGCCGCCCACCAGAGTGGCGTTCGGCCATACTGGGTGTCTGCCTGGTTGGGGTTGACGTCCTCGCGTTCCAGAAGCATCTTTACTATCTTCTCATGCCCGTTCTCAGCCGCCCAGGAGAGTGGCGTTCGGAAAGACCAGGATTCTGGGTGGTTGGGGTTGACCTCCTCGCGTTGCAAAAGCATCTTGACTACCCCGCTGTGCCCGTTCTCAGCTGCACACGAGAGTGGCGTTTGGCTATATGCAGTGTCCGGCTGGTCGGGATTGACGTCATTTCGCTCCAAAAAGATCTCTACAACCTCCTCGTACCCCCTTCTAGCCGCCCAGGTGAGTGCTGTACTTCCCGTGCAATCGCTTGCATTAACATCCCATTCCTTCATCTGCAATACATCAGGAACTATCTCCACTATCCCCAAAACGGATACCGCGTGGAGTCCGGTAAACCCTCTAGGCTCCACCTCCACATAAAAATGATGCCCCCAGCTTAGATCATAATCTTCTCTCAATAACAGTAGATTGGATGATATATGTTCATCGAATCTATCTAGGAGCCTTAGTGCAAGTTTTTTGACATTTTCCGTCATCCCCATTCTTGTGTGCTCCCCCCAGTAGAATGAAGCATATTCTAGAAGGGGCATTGACGAGGGGGGCACGTAGACGGTTGGCGAAATATCCCTAATGGATCCAAAGTTGAGGTATGTCAAGCAAACCTCCGCAATAGCTGAGTGGGGGCTATGGAATAGGGCCGGGTTACTCAAGAGATGCTCCTGCAGCGTAAAGTGTACCAGTCGGACGGTGGATGAAAACACATCAAACGTGATAAGACCCAGACAGGAGGACTGGAGTGTTCGTAATACAGGGACGCTCTTCGGATCGAGCTCAATAGACCCAATCTCCACTCCCAGGGCGCAACAGAGCTCCTCGGTTCGTAATGGCCGTTTTGAATACAACACCCACATTAGGACCTTCAATCCGAGTACTGCTTTATTTCCCTTCTGCGCCTTTAGTCGCGTTAGAGTCACCGTGTAGGCATCGCTCAGTCCATCGCCTCGCGCCATCACTTCCAGTTTCCTCCTCCTCTGACCAATTGCCACCTCCCCTAGGATAGCGTCGATATTTAGCGAAACAAGGAGGAACCTACACATTAGTTTGTAAGCACAAACCATTCAGGCAGTCAGTCAAAATGCCAAATTTTTTCTAGTTACATATCAGACATCTTGTCCAGAATAACTTTCTCAATATCCGCCCGTAAATCATTGTCCATCGCCTCTGGCTCGTCATCCCTATCTAACCTCATCTCAAGGTAATTTCTGACATCGCCGGTGTTAGGATTGATGGGTATTACAACTGCCTCCGCGAAATATTTCTGAATGGCTTCCCTGATATGGGACCTCCCGGTAAGGAATATTCTCGTCTTAGGGCACTCCCGAACAATATCACTGAGTGACTTGAGAAGCTCTGGCAGATACCTTGGTAGGCATTCGTCAAGAGCATCTATACAGATGAACACCTGAGACAACGAAGAAATAGCGATTCGCAACATTCGCATTAAATCCGAAAGTAGCAGCCCCCTACCACCAATCTCCTTTTTCCCCTTTTCAAATGCCTCGCGTACATCTTTCGGAATATCCCCTCTGCCTACCAATTGTTTCAGAATTGCTCCCATCATGTTCGTTATTGTCTGCTCTTGTTGAGCAAGGAAGTCACAATACAAGCACGCAACGGCGCTTTCTTCCTCCCCTTCCTCATCACATAGGCTGTCGATCACGAGGGAACTAGTGTTTCCCACAGTCAACCCTAGTTGCTTCGCTCAAAGGGCCCCACCTCTTACCTCATATATGTCTTTCCTACTCCCGGATTCCCCGAACAAAACAAGATAGCCTTGTCGGCCCCACCCCCACCTCCCCTCCACTCCCGAAACTCGCTTGTTTCCAAAACCCATTCCCCGATACCGTCGAATCGGTCGGTGCGAACGCCTTGGTGCCGGTCATTTGGCTCGAGTGGGGAGAGCCAGCGCATAATTCGCCCATCCTCGTCTGACTTGTAGAAGTTGGTGTTGAAACTATTCGATATGTTGGCGCAATCGGAATTGCGGTTACCGATGTTGACCGATAGTCTGTGTGTGTTCTGGGCCATGATGTTCTGTGCAAGATCCTGGTTGAACGCAGAAATGGCAAAGCACTTGTTGTGCTATGGGGAGAGTGTTTAAATTTCTTAATGGAGCTGAAGAAAGCGGGGCGATGTGGCGCCTTGTGTGACATTACCACCCAATCACCTCCACTCACTACGCATTCCTCTAAATACGGGCTAACTTTCTGGTCTTTATTTCTCTCCGCTGAGCACAATACCTATTGTATACCTAATTATGAGCTCGATAATCCTCACTTGTCACATAATTCACTAATGTGTTAAATTCAGACTCAGTGGGCTTGGGTTCTGGGGGCGGGACGCCTATTATTCCATTGGTCTTGTATACCGATTAGTGCTATAGATATAGATATATCATTCACCCTGTAAGATTTGCCCCCGGTGCAAGTAATTTGACATCTTTACAAAAGAGTCCTACAAACTTAGGTTCTTCTCGAGTTAAGCACTGGGTAAATCGAATGCTACTCTGTGCAACCCAAAGTATCATCAAAACCCGATCACCTTTTCCCGCAGCCAAACCCGTTGCTGCTACCACCCCACCTGCACTCGGATAATTTCCCATACAGCGCGGCAGCTAGGTCTGGCAGTGCAAGAGAAAGGAAGCGCTCACATGGGCCACTCATCTTGCGATTTTCCACGGCAATGTGCGTCTTGACAGATACTGGATACAATCTTGCAGATTTTGCTAGTGAAAACAAAACAACCATCTAACCGAAAGACCTTTCCTCACTACACGAAAAGCATACCATCTCCATTCTCCCACGGCAAGAGACCACCGACTTATGCCGGCTGCCCTTGCTGGAGCCCTTTAGTGTGTTTTCAGTATAATAGATTTTTTATGCTACTGCAGTGTTTGGAAGTTCTAGCAATATGATGGGGAGGTTCAGTTAAATAGCTGATGCAAGACTGTACCATATATGTATGCTGACTGCGCTTTTTAGATATATATCTCACTTGCTCTGATTAGAGTCTTTAAAATAAAGTGGATTTCCCTTGTCACTAGTTTTCAAAGGTTCCAGCTGCTATGAATAAGGTATGGGGTGCTGATGCCCGCTTTTTCTTTGCTCAATTTTATTAGAAATCAAGTGTGAATTGAACCATCTCTTTTTAATTTTTATTTAGTATGATACATACTGTGGGTGTGGTGGCAAACTCGATTTATAGGTTATTTCGTTGATATGGTACCTGAATTTGTCCATGTGTGGCGTGGTATCATAGTTAGAATTTTTGATAGGGTTTGATTCGCTGACGAGCGCAGGCAGAGCTCAGAAGACAAAAAATGCCCTCAGACGGGGTTTTCCTTATCCTCTTATGATATAAAATCCTGGGGTGATAAGGTAGGCGACAGCGACATCTTCCAAAATCAGAAGCGACGGAAGAACAGGAACATGACTACGGTAATTAGGGGTTGTCGGGTTTTCTCCTTTCTTTAGTTTTCGCTGTTATCTAAAGTAAATAACATACCAAGCACTGTAAGGGGGGAAGATACAAACCTTTTCCAGAGAGATGAATAATCGCTTGGCGAGCATAACAGCAGACAGAAACCTTACCTACCAACACACAAATAAACCTCAGTAGCCGACAATTTTCTTATTAGATAAATGACGGGTTGGGACAACCCATTGCCAATTAGGCAAAGGACACGGGGGATTTACGGAAGGTCGGAGTCGTGTCTCGGAGGTCAGCGGAAAAAGGTATAGCCGACAGCGCGTTAAGCTCGGGGCCATAGCTCCACCATGGTGGGTCCGCGAGCCACCCAGGGTAGGTACCGTAGTAGCTCCCACGTCCACCAAACACGAGTTCCCCCAAAACACGAGATCTCCCCCAACACGAGATCCTCAAACCATTCTACAGCTCGCTTCTTCGTTTCTCGCCCACCACCCAGCCAGCGACCGGAAGTGCCCACATTGTCGGTCGGGAGAAAGCGGTGCCAACAATCTATTGCGACCAGGGTAGCGATCGGCTCGCCCCAACGCCTCCGGTAGTGGAAACAAACTTCATGGGCAATTGGATAAGGTCACTGGTTGTTTCATCTCGGAGTTCACATAGTTTTTTGGTTTCTCATGTCTTTTCATAATAGATACCATTTAATGTATATGTTCTCAGCTTTGGAAAATTGGTGTATCATATTCTTAAAGTTTGGTTAGTTAATCTACTGTAGGAGATGCCGAATTTTTTTGGTGAGGTAAGATGGCAGCCTGCCCAAACCCACATTGCAACAAAAAAAAATCACAGCCATCCCTCCCAGAATCTCTGAAATCCCTATTTGACAAGTTCGCTTGTTGCCATAATAAACACGATTGTCGCAGAGATAGCGATCCCTAACTTTGTGATTCGAAATCCCTTTATTATACAGACATGTCTTTGCCCTGTTATCACAAGAGTGTATATGTGAACAAGGGCATGTTCGTAAATACGGAGGTAAGTGCTGTGATCCATGGAAGGACCAGGACATGGGATCTGTGATTACTGTTAGTTTAGTTTACACCCTTATCGCTTAGTGGGGATATTATTATTAGAGCACACTATGACTACTTCCATTTTCATCGCGTATTCGGAATCAGGTAATATTAAAGATTTATGTCCTAATACTATGACCAAACATGGCTAGTAGTAGTTACTATTCCTTACATCATTTATTCTTGTACCAGGCCAAACTTGTTCTCTTTCATTACCTTTTAGTTCACACACAGGTCACTTTCACCTACTCGAGTACTTTTTACCATCGGCTACATTGTCCTCTTTGTATTAAACACATCAAATCTTTGATATTTCACATGATCCTGACACACCTTCCGGTACTTTTATAGCAACCGTATTCCGAATACACGATGAGAATAGAAGTACAGTACCGGTACTGCGCATTATGGTAAATTCAGCTCATGCCCTCAATAAAAAGCCTATCCGTTGCACTGTCCCAATGTACTGCTAACAATAAAGCCACACCCGAAGTCGACCCCGCATACACCCCCCCGTCCACAGCTGACCCTCCCGCGTGGAGGTGGGTGATGGAAGCGGGAGAGGTTATGGTACCGACACCAGCCTCTCTGACACATGCTTTAGAGCCTTAATTTTTGTTAGTGTTGTGACCGAGGCTTCGCTTAGTCTATGGCCTTGCGTTGTTTTCTCAAGTCTCGCCATCTAACAAATTGTCTCCACTTGCCGGATATCACAGCATCAATGTTTAGCAAAACAAGGAGGAATCCGGGCAAAATCACTAGAAGAATAAACTACCGAGTGGAAATGCTAAATGCTCCTATGCACATATGATATCAGAAATCTTTCCTAGGGCAGTTCTCAAAATATGCGCCCTTAATTAGCCGTTTATCACGACTGGTTGGGAACCCCTGCCTAACTTTTTCTCTGTATAATTCCTGATATCTTCCACCTCAGGTCCAGCAGGGATCTCAAACACCTTGGTGAGGTATCTTAGAATGGCCCCACGTGATATTGGACCCCCCGGTGAGGAATATTCACATCCTTTGGCCCTCCCGAAACACATGCTCGGCGTCTGGTGAGGTTCTAGTGGATCCTTCGGCATATTTTTCATCGTGCCTACACTTATCTGCTTTTGCCGAGGAAGGAGGCCGGCCTATAAACTAATCTACCCACCACCATATGTTCCCCTGTGGTGATTGAACAACTTGTCGATAATTGGGAAAAGCGTATTTCTCGTCCCCAGCCGAGTTCACCTTTTTCTAAGTATCCCGCTACTCACACAGATACCGTATGCCTTGCCCACTCCCGCAATAGACTACCGGGTGGAACAAAACACCCTCATGGCCCCCACCCTCACACTCTCGGCTCGTGAAAGTTACTAATTTCCAATCCCCAACGCTGCCAAATCGGTCGGTGTGGACGCCTTAACACCTATTATTAAGTTCCAGTAGAGAGAGCCAACACATAATCTATACATCCTCGTCGTATTCGGAGAAGGTGTTGTCGAAGCTATCCATTATATTCCGGCATTTGGCATTGCTGTCACCGATGTGAACCGATTGTGTGTACGTAGTCTAGGCGATAGTATTTTGTTTAAAATCCCAGTTGCATAGATAAATTGTGCGATAGCATAGTACGCCACAAGAAGGGTATTAGGGAAGTTTATAAACTTTCTGTGGGACGGGCTGAAGAAAGTGGCGCAATAAAACCTTTTGTGTGACATTAGCATTCAATCCCTCCTCAATCCGGCCAAGGCACGTGACTAAGATGAGACGGGGAAGGATTCTTCAAACGCCTGATTATACACCCCAATAAAAGCTAGCATTCGTGCGACTTGATCAGGAGGACTGGTGGAAGAGTGCGAGGTTAGATGGTCAACCCATGAATTATGTCACTACAATCTGGAAACTCGAATACTGGTATCTACCGGTCAGTTGCAGGACGCATTTCTTTTGGTAATGTTGGCTCAACGCAGCAACGCACTAGTGTATTGCATGCCCCCTGTATCAACTGGAGCTCAAGGAATAAGCCTAGCGCATTCCTCGGTATGATAAATGCATCATTAGTCCTACAAAATTTTCCTTTAACCTCGGTAATTTGGTGCTTTTTTAAAGACTCTTCTAAAGGGTGTGAGGTTCTGGAATAAAGCATTGACTAAACCCAATACCACCTCACTCGCTCTAAGCCACCGCAAGCTTTATTCCGAACCAAAAGTATCACCAAACCATATTTCCCGCTCTGGTTGAAGATACTCTGTAACACCGCTCAACCCCCCCCCCAATCATCTTTTATTTACTAAGTTATCGCTCTCTCGAATAATTTATCTCACAGCTCACCCGCTGCGTAGGGGGTGTAAAAATAAAGAAAGCACACGGACGGGTAACAGATTACGTAATTTGCAATTGCACAACTTATAGAAGTGAGGGATTTAAAGCACTAGATTTTTTCGAAAAAATCTTAGCCTAGATACCATTCCTGACGACTTCAAAAGCACCTATATTCGCTTTCACCGCGGGGACGACAGCGACAAATCTCCATTGTGTATTGAGGAGCTAGGTGGCTCATTTTTGGGATAACCCGAAGGAGCCTTTACAGTAGGGGACTTGTTGGGAATTGCGGGAAGGCTCGGTTAACTGAGTGGTCCAGTAATTCAAACAAATTGCTGTACTTTACTCTTCGTTAACTAACGCTTTTTAATGTGTTGGGAATAAGCTGGTTTTCTGCGGTCACTGGCTCGCAAAGGTTTCCGGCTGCCTCCAACAAAGCGCTGGGTAAGAGTCACCACTGAGCAGTGGACGCCTTGCCTCACTCGGGATTTAGTGTATAAACAGGTGTTGACCGAACCGCTTTTTCGTCCCCCACCCTACTTCATATACTAGGGCACCGGGAGCGCAGCGCTTGTAGGCCGCACAACAACTCCACACTTACTATCCTGTTGATATACTATTATACCTTGACCTTTCGCTGGTATCAAATACATATCTGATATGACAGCAATATGCAGAGAGTGAGGGTTAGGGTTTAGATCACTGATCCTAGGTGTTCTCCGCTATTATGCCCGAGAATTACTATAGTTCGTGCCGCTGTAGAAGGGATATTCTGTAAAAGTAAGGGAGGGCGAACGGTTGGGATCATTGAGCGGAATTACTTGAAAGAGGTAGGCCTGCTGCTTGGGAAATGGGCAAGGCTTCTCCAAGAGTTTCGCCGACTTCCAGAACAGTTGTCTGTAATGGGACTATACGGTACACGATTGTTCACAGAAGCTAAGGCAAATACTGTATCAATTGAATGAATAGACGGAATGGAAACCAAGAAATATGATTATATGAACAAATTTGAAACAGAACGCCGAGAAGGGGAGAAGGCAGGAGAAAAAAAGAGAAAAGGGAAAGGGAGAAAAGTATTATATATGAATGGAAAGTAGCGGGTTAAGGTTAGAAAGAAAGCCCTCTATAAAAGTCTATACATCTGAATCGAGAGAGGCCTTTGCTAACACCAATCCTACACTCGGTGATTATCTATGGGATGAGAATATGTATGGTAACGGCGGAGGGGAGACATAGACAAGAAAAGCGAAGAAAATAATGAAAGAAGAAAGGAGGAAATACAGGTTAGGTGTGAGCAAGGGGGTTGATCGTGTGCTGTTTGGATAAATGTCTGGTTTGCTTGGAGGAATTATAGGGGTTAAGGGCAAGATGGAAGGGGGCTGAGGCAGCACGGGTGGTTCGGTTAATGAGGTGCACCCATCTGCTGATTGGGAAACAAGGCTCTTGGGGTCCAACACCTCTTCCTGCTCTTCGGGGTGAGCTAGTGGGGGAACAGGGTGGGTGTTAAGGTCCGTGGTGTTCGGATTGAGATCTTGACTTCGGCATTGAATATCCACCGCACGCCGCTCCCTATCCCCAGCGGAGAGGGGGAGGGATGCCTGGTTACCACCATTTATTGTGTAGGAATTGGCATTTGCCCGCAAGGCTCTCCGGAACTCGTCATGTCCTTTGAGGAGGGCCGACAATAGTGGGGTTTGGTCCTTGTTATCTGATGGGGTGGGGTGGGCATCTTGCCATTCTGAAAGAATCTTTACTACTCCGCCATGTCCATTTTTAGCTGCCCATGCGAGCGGTGTCCGGCCATGTTCGGCGTCGGCCAGATCGGGATTGACGTCTTCTCGTTCCAAAAGCCTCTTGACTACCTCCTTATGCCCGTTTGCAGCCGCTCGCGAAAGTGGTGTTCGGCTACAGTAAGGGTCGGCCTGGTTGGGATTGACGTCCTCTCGTTGCAAAATAATAGTTACTACGCCCTCATGGCCATTTTCAGCAGCCCGTGAGAGGGCTGTCTGGCCGAATTTGGTGTCCGCCTGGTCAGGATTGACGTCCTCTCGTCCCAAAAGCATCTCAACTATCCCGACATGCCCGCACCCAGCCGCCCAGGAGAGTGGCGTTCTACCATAGTAGATGTCTGCCTGGTCAGAGTGGACATCCTCCCGCTCTAAAAGCATCTTGACTACCCCCTCGCGCCCCTTCTCGGCTGCCCACAAGAGTGGCGTTTGGCCACATTGAGTGTCCGCTCGATTGGGGTTAACGTCCTCTCGTTCCAAAAGGATCTTGACTACCCCCCCATGCCCGTTCTTGGCCGCCCACAAGAGTGGTGTCATGCCATATTCGGTGTCTGCCTGGTCGGGACTGACGTCCCCTCGCTCCAAAAGCATCTTTACTACCCCCGCATGTCCCTCCTCAGCAGCCCACGAGAGGGGTGTCTGGCCGTATTTGGTATCTGCCTGGTCAGTATTGACGCCCTGTTCCAAAAGGATGTCAACTACCTCGGAGTGCCCGGACCCAGCCGCCCAGGATAGTGGCGTCCGACCATAGTAGCTGTCTGCACGGTCAGGGTTTACATCCTGTCGTTCTAAAAGCATCTTTACTACCCCCCCATGTCCCTTCTCAGCCGCCCACGAGAGTGGCGTTCGGCCATATTGGGTGTCTGCCTGATTAGGACTAACGTGCCCTAGATCTAAAAACATCTTGACTACCCCCTCGCACCCACTCTGAGACGCCCACGAGAGCGGTGTTCGGCCAGATACGGCGTCTGCCTGACCAGGATTAACCTCCCCTCGCTCCAAAAGCATCTTTACTACCCCCGCATGTCCCTCCTCAGCAGCCCACGAGAGGGGTGTCTGGCCGTATTTGGTATCTGCCTGGTCAGTATTGACGCCCTGTTCCAAAAGGATGTCAACTACCTCGGAGTGCCCGGACCCAGCCGCCCAGGATAGTGGCGTCCGACCATAGTAGCTGTCTGCACGGTCAGGGTTTACATCCTGTCGTTCTAAAAGCATCTTGACTACCCCCCCATGCCCCTTCTCAGCTGCCCACGAGAGTGGTGTTCGGCCATATCGGGTGTCTGCCTGGTTGGGATTGACGTCCTCCCGTTCCAAAAGCACCTTTACGACCCCCTTATGCCCACCCTCAGCCGCCAACAAAAGTGGCGTTTGGCCATATTCAGTGTCCGGCCGGTCGGGATTGACGTCATTTCGCTCCAAAAAGATCTTTACAACCTCCTCGTACCCCCTTCTGGCTGCCCATGTGAGTGCTGTACCTCCCGTGCAATCACTTGCATTAACATCCCATTCCTTCATCTCCAATACATCAGCAACTATCTCCACTATCCCCAACAAGGATACCGCGTGGAGTCCGGTAAACCCGCTATCCTGCGCCTGCCCATAAGAACAACGCCCCCAGCTTAGATCATAATCTTCTCTCAATAACAGTAGATTGGCGGATATATGTTCATCAAATCTATCGAGAAGCCTCAGTGCAAGTTTTTTGACATTTTCCGTCATCCCCATTCTTGTGTGCTCCCCCCAGTAGAATGAAGCATATTTTAGAAGGGGCATTGACGAGGGGGCCCCGTAGAAAGTTGGCGAAAGGTCCCTAATGGATCCAAAGTTGAGGTATGTCAAGCAAACCTCCCCAATAGCTGAGTGGGGGCTAGGGAATAAGGTCGGATTACTCAAGAGATGCTCCTGCAGCGTAAAGTGTACCAGTCGGACGGTGGATGAAAACAGATCAAACGTGATAAGACCCAGACAAGAGGACTGGAGTGTCCGTAATACAGGGACGCTCTTCGGATCGTGTTCAACAGACCCAATCTCTACTCCCAGGGCGCAACAGAGCTCCTCGGGTCGTAATGGCTGTTGTGAGTGCAGCACCCACATTAGAACCTTCAATCCGAGTACTGCTTTATTTCCCTTCTGCGCCTTTAGTCGCGTTAGAGTCGCCGTGTAGGCATCGCTCAGTCCATCGCCTCGCGCCATCACTTCCAGTTTCCTCCTCCTCTGACCAATTGTCACCTCCCCTAGAATGGCGTCGATATTTAGCGAAACAAGGAGGAACCTACACTCATTCGTTTGTAAGCACAAATCATTCAGACCGTCAAAATGCCAAAGTTTTCTACTTACATATCAGACATCTTGTCCATAATAACTTTCTCAATTTCCGCCCGTAAATCATCGTCCATCGCCTCTGGCTCGTCATCCCTATCTAACCTCATCTCAAGGTAATTTCTGACATCGCCGGTGTCAGGACTGATGGGTACCACAACTGCCTCCGCAAAATATTTCTGAATGGCCTCCCTGACATGGGGCCTCCCGGTGAGGAATATTCTCGTCTTAGGGCACTCCCGAATAATATCGCTGAGTGACTTGAGAAGCTCCGGCAGATACCTTGGTAGGCATTCGTCAAGAGCATCTATACAGATGAACACCTGAGACAATGAAGATATAGCGATCGTCAACATTCCCATTAAATCCGAAAGTAGCAGCCCCCTACCACCAATCTCCTTTTTCCCCTTTTCAAATGCCTCGTGTACATCTTTCGGGATATCCCCTCTGCCTACCAATTGTTTCAGAATTGCTCCCATCATGTTCGTTATTGTCTGCTCTTGTTGAGCAAGGAAGTCGCAATACAAGCACGCAACGGCGCTTTCTTCCTCCCTTTCCTCATCACATAGGCTGTCGATCACGAGGGAACTAGTGTTTTTCACAATCAGCCCTAGTCGCTTGGCTCAAAGAGCCCCACATCTTACCTCAGATATGTCTTTCCTACTCCCGGATTCCCCGAACAAAACAAGACAGCCTTATCGTCCCCACTTTCGCCTTCCCTCCACTCTCGAAACTCGCTAGTTTCCAAAAACCAACCCCCGACACGGTCGAGCCGGTCAGTGCGAACATCTTGGTGCCTGTTACCTGGCTCGAGTGGGGAGAGCCAACGCATGATTTGTCTATCCTCGTCGGAGTTATAGAAGATGGTGTTAAAACTATGAGTTATATTGCCGCTATGGGAATTCCTGTCGCCAATGTTGACCGACGGTGTAGGTGCAGTATGAGCCATGATGTTCTGTCCAAGATACTAGTTGAATATAGAAATGGAAAACGATTGGTAGGGCTATTGGAGAGTGTCTAAATCTGCTGTGAATAGAGCTGAAGAAAGCGGGGCGATGTGGCTTCTGGTGTGACATTACCCCCCGGCCCCTCTCATCATGCCAGATGACTAATATGAAACATGGAAGAATTCTCAGGTCCAAATTCTGCCTGTCTAAATACAGTTCCCGATTATAATATCTCCCGGTATACCGTCGATGACGAGAATCACTAAAACTACCGCAGCCAGTAGAACAGTCAAAAATTTAGCTTGACAGCCTACATACTTCATCGCGGTCTGGGTGCTCGAATATCTACCTGTAGGCTGGCCCAATGTCACTCACTCGTCACATTACCGATCAATGTATCGCATTCACACTCTATTACCTGGGGGTGAGCCACCTATTATTCCTCGCCTCTGGTATATCGATTTGGACTATAGACGCATCATTCACACTACAGAATTTGCCATTGACGCTATTAATTTGATGTCTCTCTAAAGACTCTGCAAATGGGGAAGCCCCTCCAGCTAAGCGATTGGGAACTAAATACTACTTGATTCGCCCCGACCGATCATTCCCTGCCATTCCCGACCTTATGTATCAAGACTTCATCACCCTCTCCCGCAGATGATGCCCCTTAACACCTCCCGGCTCTTTGCAATTTCACCCTACTCTTTGACAATTTATCGTGCGATGCTCCGGCCAGGTCGGGAGCCGCAAAAGCAAGGAAGTACAGTACTCACATTGGCAACCCATCCTGCGATATCTTGTTACAGCACAGTACCTCATCAGATATATGCTACTAGGTTTTTCCAGAAAAAACAATAAAGCTATTCAGCTCGAAGACTTCTCCTTACAATAGCGAAAGCATATCATCTACATTCTCCCATGGTGAGAGACCACGGAGCAACGCCTGTCAGGTTCGCCGGAGTTCGGTAACGTGCTGTCGTCATAATGGATTTTTATGCTACTACAGTGTTTGGAAGCTGTCGTGATGTGCAGGGAAAGGTGGTTGAATGGCCTATTTCTATAATAGCCGGGTGGCTTACCGGTATTCAAAAGATGGGGACTGAGGAGCACGATATTATCTACGCTACTCGAGTAAGTGATCATAATTTACCAATACTCGGGCGCAAATTAAATACCGGCGCCGGTACTCGAAATGCTAGCGACAACAGTCCCCCCACGCCAACAGCAAGTAGAAGGTAACATAACCCAGTATGATACCAGAAAAAAATAAGAAAAATATATATTCTGTAACCTTAGGCCAAAACAAGTGTGGGGGAAAAAATGGTCGGAAAAATTCGATATTGCAGTTGTGCTGGCAGTAGGCGGCAGTGAGGTTGGGCAAAGTGGCAGTAGGATAGTTGGCGAGGAACAATCGTCCATCATGCTGGAGTGCCGGTATTGAACCCGCGCCCGAGCACCGTACTCACGTGTTCCAGATCCCTGAGTGTTGCGGTCTCAACCAAGCTGCGGCTTAAATTTAATGCAGGTGTGATGAGTATCAGGTGGTAGGCTTGGCGAACCATCCACTTAGAGCCTCAACGCCATCGTCAACAGAGCTTGGATTCAGTCAGTGAAGTAAAGTGGGAGCCAACTGGTGAACACCAAACAATGAAGCACGTTAGGAATACTCTCGTCGCAGACTTGTCAGTACCACATCTACTACCACCACAGGAAACCATTATTCTATCGTCCCCGCCACCCACCTACTCTCTTTCACCATTAGCCGAATTCGCCCCCCCCTCACAGGATGGTTGCGATTCAGCAACACGGACCTCTGCGGCACTCAAACACCTCTGCTCGAGTAGACTTCCTCCCTAGTAAGAAGCGGGGTCCCCCGTTAGTCTAAATCTACTGCCCCATGAGCAACGAACCGAGCTCCTTGAGCCTCCCCGCCCATCTACCGTACCCGACTTGGTACCAGCCACCTTGGTGGACTTAAGCTAGGGCGGGAACACAGGGGTGTATTAAATTTTTGAGCCTAGGCACAACACATCCATCGCAACAGAAAGGCTTTCGCAATGGCTCGCACGATTTGGAAATCCGGGGCGGGGGTGATCTTTCTTGCTAACTCCACGGGCGGGGGGGTGTATGTGGGGTCAAATTCGGGTCTGGCTTCATTATTAATAGCACATTCGGATAGTACCGCGGATGGGCTTTTCGATGGAAGGTATGAGCTGAATTTACCATAATGCGGAGTGGGCGCAGTGGTCAACTAAACTAACAATAAACAGATACGGTAGCATGTCCGGATCCTTCCATAGATCACGACACCTACCTCCGTACTCCCGCGCATGCCCTTATTACCCCCCGCGATAACAAAGGAAAGATATGTCGGTATAATACGGTATATTGTTAAACAATCTCCGCTACCCCAACCATCTGCAAAACTCCTCACCGACCTACCGCGCTCCCGCAACTATCAATGCCAAGCACATCCGTCCAATACCATGTTCCCTCCCCCATCCCCATCGATTCCACTGCTTCAGTACCTGCGCTTCCGGTAATCGTCGCGCCACTGGCGGGGCCCGCGCAATTTCATAACTTTAAATCTCTAATGTAGCTATGTATAAAGCGGCTGTGAAAGCGGCCGCACAGTGAACGAAACTGTCGGGGAAGAGCGTAAAAGAATTACGAAAAAAAAACCAACAAAAACTGGGAAAAAGCACTTCAAAACACCGAGCAGAACAAACTCGAAAAGACAAAGGAAGGGAAGAAGAAGACAACCGCCACTCCGGGAAAATGGTGAGGTGGAGAGACCAGTGCGGGAACACGAAGAGTGGTGATTAAAAGGTATTCCAGAACCACCAACGTATTTACAGCGCGGCTAGGCCTACAAAGCCCCATACCGTCCCCATCCTATCTAATCACCCCATCGCCACCCCCCGCCTACACACTCCCCAACCCCAACACCTGGATGTGCGAAACTCAAGGAGCCAAGAGGAGGTTTTGCCTAACCTTGTGCATGCCAGATGCCCGCTGGATCAAGGTTGAAGTGACGGGAGTGGATGAAGTGAGTACTCATTTCAGAGTCTTCTTTTTGCGAGGTGTGTATGTGAGGCTGGCCGGGGTGTCGCGGGAGCGGACAAAGGAGCAAGATAGTTAGGAGGAGGGTAAATTAGAGTTGAAGGGTGAGACAATGGTGTAGCCAGGGAAGAGAGGGAGGGGGGATGATATGGTCCGTGGACATTTTTACACTATTCTAGCCTTCTATTAGTTGCTAGAGCCGTAATTTGGTATTCTTCACGGGGACTCTTACCAACCGAGTCAAGTCCCCAGAATCAAGTGTTCAGTAAACCTAACGCTACTTTATTCACCTCCAACTATCATTAAATTTTACCACTCCGGACATAAAGTATTAGGCAAACCCGGTTTTTTTCCCCTTACACCAAGACCTCCGCAACCCCGCTCGATTCGTCACAATTACTGCTTCAGTCTTGGATAATATATCGTATAGCGCAGCGGGTGTATCGGGGGTGTGTACCGGTAAGGATAGTACTTACTAGACCCAAATCATAGATATTCATTCTCCTGCGGGGAGAACACCGACCAACGGCCGCCGCTTCCACCCAAGCTTCACGACGAGTTGTATGTAGGCATAAAGGAAGCCACACCATGGTAGTTTTCGGAGGTTGTGATTGTATGGGCGAAGGGTTGCTAAAACGGGCTGCGTTGTAGAGCATGTAAATCCCTGCTGCTGTGCATTTTTTTATTTCTAACTTGCTCTATTTTAGTGCGTTAGGCATAAAGTGGTTTTCTGTGATTACCCCTCTTTCAAAAGGTTCCCGGAGCCCCCAGCAGAGTGGCGGGGGAGAGTCCTCGCTTTGAACAGGATTCCCGGTTTCTTCATCGGATCTGATAAAGAACCTGCCTGGCATTGACCGAGCGGCGTTGGAAGTCTTGAGATGCTGCAACTGCCTGCTCCGGGTGTTGGTTTCATTATTCGGATAGTCTCCTGCAATGCGCTTGGGCTACGGGAATGCGCTTGGCACATCCGCCGGAAGAGAACTGGGAGAGGTCCAAGGGAGTGTGAAAAATTTTGTTCCATGGAGAGTCCAATCGTTGGAGAGTTGGATGCCCGGGGTTTGTGAATATGGGAGTATGCGACAGGGAAAGGGAAACATACGCGGAGGAGAGTGGACTTGTGTGGTTATCTATGGAGAAATGGGCGGACGATCTTTTGTTGTGATTTATATCATATGCTTCTGTCGTTACCGTTGGTTGATTGAGTGTAGCCAGCTATATAGCCAGTGTAGCCAGCTACCGTATATAGCCAGTCAAGCCATTTTTTTATTACTTTATCTACTAGGGTTTAGTTGCCGCCGTCGATTGATTTTTTCTTTTTTTAAAAAAAACAGGGTTTTCTCTTCTTTGTATTGTTCACTATACTTTTCCTGCTCGCTGTCATGTTGATGTAACCCTACCACCTTGATCCCCTCACCGGCGCAGGATGCATATATAAATTAGTAGTGATACGCAGTAGGCGAGGATTAGGCTTTACTTCACCGGCTTGAGATCCAACCTGATGGCATAATATGCGGTATGACAGGAGCGCTAATGTAGTGGTATAAGGGATAATCTATAAAATAACCGGCCGGTGATCATTTCGGTAGTGCTGAGAGAAATTACGAGGGAGATGGACATCTGCGCTGAGGCAAGCATCCACAGTGCTTCTCCGAACTTAAGTTAGCTTCGACCTCAATTATATGTATTTACAGGTAATAGGCTACGGTATACTATACACTATTATTGGCCTGGCAAAATAGACGGAACGAAAATTCAAGAAACGTGATGATATGGACAAAATCTAACCAGAAACTCCAAGGAAGGGGACAAAACGGAGGAAGAAGGGAAAAAAATGAAAAAAGGAAATCAAGAAATCAAGAAAAGCAAATGGGTAGCGATTAAAATCGAGGGGAAGAAGAACTCCCTTTTAATCAAAGCCCGTTTAGAGATAAATTGACCGCGGTTCTTGCCTTCGCCAATCCTACACCTCGTAATTATTTGAGGGGTGGGAATTTGCGTGGGAATGAGGAAGGAAGGGTATAAACGAGAAAAGCGAAGAGACAAATGAGAGAGGCGATGAGGAAATATCGGTTAGGTGCGAGAAGGAGGGTTGGTCGGGTATTATTACTATGGGTGTTGGTTTTCTTTAGAAGGTATAAGATCTTCATAGGCGAGATAGAGGAGAGTGGAGGCAGCCAAGGTGGTTCGCTTGAGGAGAGGCCGCTATCGACGGACGGGGAGAGGAATTCCTGGCCACGAGGGTCGGCTGTGTGAGAATTAATGCTGTCCCGCAGGATCCTCGCAACTTCATCATGTCCCCTAGAAAGGGCGAGCGATAGTGGTGTTTGATTCATGCAATCTAGTGTGGTGGTGCGGACGTCTTGCCGCTCTAGAAGCATCTTTACAACTCGTCCATGCCCGCTCCAAGCTGCCCATGCGAGTGGCGTCCGGCGATATTTGGTGTCCACCTGGTCGGGATTGACACCCTCCCGTTGCAAAAGCATCCTTACTACTCCTTCACGCCCTTTCCCAGCCGCCCACGAGAGTGGCGTCCGGCCATATCTGGCGTCCGGCCGGTCAGGATCGACGTCCTGTCGTTCTAAAAGCATCTTAACTATCCCCTCCAGCACGTTGTTGGCCGCCCATGAGAGCGGCGTATGCCCAACCACGGTGTCTGCCTGGTTGGGATTGACGTCCTCCCGTTCTAAAAGCATCCTTACTACCCCCTCATGCGCGATATCAACCGCCCGCCAGAGCGGCGTCCACCCACCTGCGATGTTTATCTGGTTGGGATTGACATCCTTTCGTTCCAAAAGCATCTTTACTACCGCCTCATGGCCGTTCCGAGCCGCCCACCAGAGTGGTGTTCTGCCGTCTTTGGCGTCTGCTTGGTTGGGATTGACGTCCCGCCGTTCTAAAAGCACCTTTACTACCACGCCCCGCCCGTTCAGGGCCGCCCACGAGAGTGGAGTCCGGCCATATTTGGTATCTGCCTTGTCGGGGTTGGCGTCCGCTCGTTCCAAAAGGATCTTTACCACCCCCTCATGCCCATTTCTAGCTGCCCATGTGAGAGCCGTACTTCCCATGCAATCGGTTGCATTTATATCCCACTCCTTCATCTCCAGTACTGCAACAACCATCTCCTCTATCCCGAGAAACGATACTCCATGGAGCCCGGTGAATCCCGAAGGTCCTTCCCAGCCGTGAAAATATGGGCCCCAGCCTCCATTTTCATTATGGCGCAATAGCAGTAGTTGAGCAGATATATGTTCATCAAAGCTATCGAGAAGCCTCAACGCTAGGATTTTTACATTTTCCGTCACCCCCGTTTTCATGTGTTTCCACCAGTAACAAGAAGCATATTCTAAAAGTGGAAGTGTGGGTGGGGCCGATGGAAGAGTTGCTGGAAGGTCCCGGACGGACCCGAAATTCAGGTACGTCAAGCATACCTCTGCTATTGCTGAGTGGGGATTGTGGAACAGGGTCGGAGTGCTCAAGAGATGCTCTTGCAGAGTGAAGTGCACCAGTCGAACTGTCGACGAAGGCGCCTCGACAGTCACAAGACCCATACAAGATGATAGGAGCGTTCGTAACATGGGGACGTTTTTCGGATCGAGATCTACAGCTCCGATCTCCACCGCTAGGGCATGACAGAGCTCTTCAGTCCGTAACGGTCGTTTCGAATACAACACCCACATTAGAACCTTCAATCCGAGTACCGATTTATTACCTTTCTGCGCCTTCAGTCGGGTCACAGTTGCCGTGTAGGCATCGCTCAGTCCATCGCCTCGGGCCGTCTCTTGAAGTTTCTTCCTCCTCTGACCTACTGTTACCTCCCCTAGAATAGCGTCAATGTTTAGTGAAACAAGGAGGAATCTACACACAATCGTTTGTAAGCGCACATCATCGATAAAGTGAAAGCGCCAAATGTTCGACATACATATCGGGCGTCCTGTCCAGAATAATTTTCACAACATCCCCCCGCAAATCATCGTCCATCGCCTCTGGCTCGTCATCCCTATCTAACCTCATCTCCAGGTAATTCCTGACATCGTCGATTTTAGGACTGATGGGTATTACGACTGCTCCTGTGAAATATCTCTGAATAGTTACCGTGACATGGGGCCTCCCAGTGAGGAATATTCTTGTCTCGGGGGATTCCCGAACAATATCCCTTAGTGACTCAAGAAGTTCCGGTAGATGTTTTGGTAGGCATTCGTCGAGAGCATCAATACAAATGAAGACTTGGGGTAGCGAAGCAATAGCGGTCCTCAACATCCGCATCAAATCCGCAAGTAGCAGCCCCCTACCACCAAACTCTCTCTTTCCCTTTTGAAACGCCTCGCGCACATGACGCGGGATGTCCTCCCTACCTACCAGCTGCTTCAGAATAGCTCCCATCATGTTTGTGATTGTCTGCTCTTGTTGAGCAAGGAAGTCGCAGTAGAGGCCCGCAACGGCGATCGCCCCATCCCCCGCCTGATCGCACAGCTTGTCTATCACCAGAGAACTAGCATTTTCCACCGTCAACGGTATTCACCTCCTCCGGAGAGTCCCACCACTTACCTTAGGTATGTTTTCCCCACTCCCGGGTTCCCGGAGCAAAACAAGACAGCCTTATCGGCTCCACCCTCACCCCCGCTCCACCCCCGAAACTCGCTCGTTTCCAAAAACCAGCCCCCGACACCCCCAAATCGGCCGGTGCGCACCGCTTGGTGTCTGGTATTCGGCTCGAGTGGAGAGAGCCAACGCATAATCAGTGCATCTTGGTCAGACTTGTAGAAGGTGGTGTTGAAGCTACCCGTTATGTTGCCGGAATGAGAATTTCGGTCCCCCATGTTGATCGATTGTGTAAGCGAAATATGGGCCATGGTATTCTGTCTAAAATGTTGGTTTTTTTAGTTAGAAATGGTGCGGCAAGTTTTAGTGGTAGTGGGGGAGTCTAAAGGCTTTGGGTGAAGGTGCTGAAGAAAGCGGGGAGATGTGGCTTGTGGTGTGACAATACATCAAGCTATCATACCTCCGCCTAGCCGACTCACGTGACTAATGTGGGAAATCGGGGAAGTGACAAGTCAAGTTCTCTTCGTTTAACTTTACCACCCCATGGCATAGTTCCTAGATACAGGCTAGCACACTTCGCAGGAAGACTGGGAGGTATTAAAGCTAGTGGAATAGTGAAACATATCTGGTTGACCCACCTACTATGCTCTCGCAGTCCTAGAACAAGAATATGCAGGTTGCCAGGCTCTCTTCCTTTCCCACAATGTAGGCTCGCATACCGGCAATTCGCTAGTCTGCATAAGAATTAGCCTTTCAGATTAAACTACGGTATATCGCCTTCAATCCCGTCTCGAAACTCTATCGCACAGCTAGCGACCGGATACCACTATTTTCAATTGTTGGGTAAATAGATACGCAGTTCACCCTGCAGAACTTGTCAGTGGAGCCAGCAGTCTGACATCTAAACAGAGCCCCCTCCGAACGGTGCAATGTCCCAGAGCTGAGAATTTAGCAGACAAAATATGGGGGTTAAGCACCGCCATGCGTTCCCTTTTTTTTTATACCCATTTTGTTACGCATTTCTTTAAGCCGCGCATGCATACTCGAAACAAATTACTGGGTTAAGCATGAGGGACACGCAAACTCTGAAATTTTTTCTTTATTAAATTTTGTTTCCATCTTCCTTCTTGTTCTTTACACTCTGCCTCTTGACCCCCCCCCTCCACATACCGGGACTCAATAGAAAGAAATCAACTCCTTCGTCACTTGATACAAACCCAGGCTATTCTATTCACCTGCGTAAAATCCCTCCTAGCCGATCATTACTTCTGCTTCCACCATTTCCAACAGCTATCGAAAAGAAAAATCGGAACTCATGGAGTTCGCCACCGGGGCGCGGCTCCGCCAACCCGACCCACCCCGTGCTCCAACGCTAACCCGGAAACCCTCACTACGGCCAAAGTTAACTTCGCACCAAATAATTGGCTAAGCCGAAAATTTCCGGCGACGATTAGCGAAATCACGGAGATCTGGCTCCTGGAAGAAGAAATCCCCCCCCCCGTTCCCTGATCTCTGGACATTATTTCCCTGAAATTAAGCCGGAGTCTGTCGTAGTTGACCCGACCTCGAGCTACCCTAAAAACTCCAAATAATAGAACCGCGTGCCACGTAGTTGAGAATTCCCTACTCTAGAAAAGGGGCGAAAAACACAGCAAAAAACCAGGTGCTCGGCCCCTCTGAAAGCCATAAAAAAACAAAAAAACACCAGACCATACCAGAGACGGCAACTCCAACGACATAGCACACGGTTCTATTATTTGAGTGTTTATAAGTATGATCTCGCACACACCAATGTGGCTGACCAACAAAAAACGTTAGAAAGTTGATGAGGTCACAAAGTAGTGTGTACGAAATCATCCCCCCTGTGCCTTGTACGGTAGTTGGACCGCCGTAATTCGTGTGGGGCCTGTCCTTCCGTGGCCGGGGTGAGCTCGAGTAGCTCTCTCATTCCGTGTGGTTGTGATCTCCCATTGCTCTAGACGTATATTTTTTCTTGACTCTGTTGACCGAAATGAGAACAACTATCTTGACAGCCCCCTTTGAGCTGTCAAGCGACCAGCGGGCATCGACAGTCAAGCGTCTAAGGTATTGTGAAACTCCGGGCTCAATCACCAATGTTGGCCAATCGTCGTTACAGCCGCCCTTAGAAGGTCAGCCCACGGTCTCCAATCGGTTAGAGAGATGATATGAGATTGAGTGGGCTCACCGTGTTTAGGTCGGCCAAGCTAACAATTTTTGGCGTTGGTAGGTGATGATGACGAGGTGTGTTTGTTTCACCTCCTCGATGGGCGGAAACTGTCGAAAATACCCGCCGCGGAGGTCATGATCGACGATGAGGGTTTTACGCAGCGGAGTGGAATAGCTTCAGGGGAGAAATAAGGTTTGAATTAAGCGGAGATCATGATTGATTGTGATAAATTTATGGAAAGGAAAGACTTGAGCAAAGTATTGTACCGGAAGAAAGGTGTGAAGCGAGTGAAGATACGAAGGAAGGAAGGAAAAACAGGGTTGTGAAAACTTTCCATAGCTTGCGGGTCGCTTCACTGGTGCATACGCGTACCACTGGGACCTCGGAGCGCGGGCACCTCCCAAACCAAGTGCTGCCATTGACTTCTATTTCCAACAGAAACTCCTACCTCTTATAAGATACGAATAATTTTAGGTGCCCGGCCACAGCCAATCCATCTGTGTCCAGATTTCAGCTTTTTACCGCGGGTAATGGCTGAGGCTAACTTCGGATCTTTACCAAAGGTATGAATAGTACTTGCGCCAAGGGTGTGGCTGGGCGCCACAACCCCCCGATGCTCTGACGCTCACAGCCGGTGGCACTCCCCACAAAATAAGATACCCGACTGCTCAATCTGAGTTATCAACTCAACGTAAGTCCGTAGCCTAACTTACCCCAGCAACTTTATAGCCCAACATATCGCTCAATATGTTTCCAGTTTTATGTCCAAGAACTTGTCCAAGCTAATAATCACTAGCATCAAGTCGCAAGCCAGGTTGCCCAAGCAGATGTAAACTACAGTAGAAAACTGTATTATATTTAATACCTACTCTTATGCTATTGGCCCACAACGTTACTATAGCAAGCCACAACCTTGGCCCGTGCATTACCAACACCTGTTGCGCAAACTTACCAGTACCCCTGCACCCTGAGCCCGTCAGTTGCTCCACTCACAAAACCTCTATCAACAAGCGCTCTGGTAGCGAAACGAGTGATAGACCAAGTTGAGCGTTGCGTTACCGGTACCCGTCAGAAACGATACTCTAAGTTAGGCGATGATTTAAAAACCAAAATGAGCGGCTGTATAATAAAAACAGATAATTTCCACAGAGACTATGATACCCGGATGCGGAAAAAAATTGCGAAGGACAAAAATGAGAATGAGAAACTTTCAATCTTCTTGATCTACGGTATGCTGTGGAAAGAAAAAAAAGGAGAAACATGGTGAAGAGAAAAAAAAAGCGAGAACTGCCCACCAATGAATGATGGATGACCAAGGCAACAGACCGTGAATAGTACATAAGCGATTGTCCTCCGGTGAGCAACTCACGATATACCTAAAATCGCTCTCCGATTGCCCGATGTCTCGTAGAATTAAATTCTGAGTAATTTCGCAATTTATTATCGACTAATGCCACTGGTGTCTGGCAAGCTAGTCCCTGCGATGACAGAAAACGCGAAGAAAAAAAAAACCACCCGCGAACAAGGACAAAAAATACCGGTAGGGCGATCAGATAATCCCCCCTTCACGCACAGATAAAAATAGTCCCCGCCGTATCATATAATACCGAAATATTTCGAGCGAGAATGCGCGTCCAATCCGTCGCAATAATATTGTCCTGGCATCGCCGAACGGGCGGATTCTAGAATGCGGGGTTATAGATTAAAAAAACAAAACATTGCGGCACCGGGGACAAGGGGTGAGAGGGAGTGGACGAGATATCCGTGATCAAAGGGGCGGATTCTGTCGAATCGTGAATATGCCCTTACATGCCGTACTCTCCTTGGGGGGGGGGGTTCTTCCAGGCTAGTGTACTTATCACCTAAAAAGATTAAAAAAAATTAGTCCGCGAGTTACCGTAAGAACTGGAATAATCGAACCTCGTGAGAAGACATCCGAAGTTCCCTCTCTTGGATAGGGGGCGGAGCGCACTGCGAAAGCTTGACCCGCTCAGCCTGAACTGAAGAGAGAGAAAAAAGAAAAAAAAGAGCCAGACTTTACCAATAAAGGCAACTCCAACGTCCTAACGCGAGGTTCAATTTTTCCAGTACTTGCGGTACTTCATAATCCGATCCACTCGCCACTTGCAGTCTCGCACGGTAGCGGGTAGTGACGATATTTGATTTTCCGTCCCTGCTACTGGTTCATGTGGGAGGAATATTCCAAGGATGATTTCCACAATTGTTTGGATATATTCTCTCTCTCATGCTGTCGTTCCGCCTAGCGCACTAGAGACGATAGAAGTTGATAAATGTGAATTGATAGGTGGAAAAACGCCTCAGTTAAGCGAAGGGCACCGGGAGAAGGGGATGGGTGGCAACCGGAGGTTTGCCTTTCGAAGCTATAAGTTAATACCGAAACCATCAACCGGGAAAGTTAATAAGGCAGGATAAGTTTTGTATTTCAAACGCAGACAGTGCTCTAGCCTAGTATAGTAGTAGTAGAAAATAGCGGTAACGGAGTAACACAATAATGCTAGTGGTGAATTTATAGGTCAAACTATAGTGGAAACTAATCGCAAAAGCACAAAGGGAGAAAATTGCTTTATTTCGAAAGTTTTTATTCCCCGGCGAAATTAGCCACCAGATAAGCTAGAGCAAAAAAGAAAGTTATCGCCAAAAATGAAACCAAAAGATAAAAGCAGACACATCAATCTACAGCTCTGCGGCTCTGGTTCTGGCTGTGCTTATCCTCCGCATGAACCTGCTGGAGGTACTTGCCAAACCAATCCCCAGCAAGATTCCCAATTTTGACACAAATCAAGGTGGGATGGGCTTTGACAGCCTTCATCTGCTCAGCCTCCTCTCTAAGGGTATCGTTAGTGACCCATCTAGTGAAGCTCTTGATATTCTCCGCCTTCAACGGGATGCCCATTTCCACCATGTACTCAATGCCCTGCTCGAGTCTACGTTGGCCAACGGCATAATTCACAAACTCATCTGCAATGCTCTTGGGCTCTTGAGTCTTGGGTGCAGTAGTCGCGCGGGCTCGGGGGGCGTAGGCAGTGGCCAGGAAGTCTTGGGATTTAGTCTTAAACCCGAGGATTCTGGCACGGTGATGGCGGATAGGAACGAGCATGGTCCAGACGATACCCTCGCCGGGACCACTCCCGCCAAGGGCTTTCGCGACCGGACATGCAGTGGCAACCTCCTGGGTGTATTCCATCATCTGGCGTTCGGCAGCGGTGGTGTCGACGTCCAGGTTGATTGTTACCTTGAAAGTTTTGTAGTTCATGATGTTGAAAACGCGATACTCGGGAAGGGCGACTTCGGAGAGACGACCCATGTCTCGCCAAAGGTCATCAATACAGACATTAAACACCATAAAGAATCTCTCCAGCTTGGAAATGCCGACACCCTTGTGGACATCTTTCCCCGAAAATTCTCCGGCGATAATCAAAGTTTTAAACTTTGCCTTCGTGGTTCCGAAAACCGACTGCGCAAGTCTATCAAAAGGGATACCGGTAAGGAATTCACCTGCACCATTGTCCTCACCATCCCCAGGAGCCAAGGACAGGATTTTATTGCGCGATTGAATAGTCACGTCGGCGAGGTTGTCACAGTCACGGAAGACCAAGGTGATATTGGCCCCGTGGATTTTAACGGTTCCACGAAAGTCGGCCTTTGCGGGTAGAGCGAGTTTGGACCCTTGGGTTCTGACCTGGCCCGAGCGGAGTCTGATAGCCTCCGTCTTGAAGCCCGGAAACTGCCAGGTGTTTGGGTACTTGATGAACGCTGGGTTTTTTGATGCGGGTTGGTTGTGGTTTGGCATCGCTAGTCAATGGTTATCAAACGTTATCAAACGTTCACAGGGTTTCCGGGAGAGGGGGATCGGGGAAGAATCCGAGGAGGGGAGTTGGGTAGACGGCAGAGAGGGGGGATTGCGAGGTGGAGCCTAGTGTAGCAACGTAAGGAAAGGAAACACTAGGAAGATTTATTTCTTGACGGAGAAGAAGATAGGAGGAGATGGGAGGAGATAGGATCAATAAAAGCCAAGCGACTCACCTTAATTTATTATGAGAAGGCGAAGCCTGATGAAGTGGTGAAAGTTTGTCGGGGAATCTTTGCATAAGGAGGCGAGGTGAAGAGGAAGGGTAGGGAGGAGAGAGGTGGGGGGGGGGGGTGGATAAATGGAAGGCAGAAACAAGCCCGGTGAGAGGGGAAGGGAAGCGACAGGGGGCATGAGGCTAAGAGCAAGGATCAAAGGATCAACGGAAACCAAGCGAATCACAGGTTCCAACTCAATTCCTACTACAAATATTTAATGAGCCTCGCAATTTCTAGCTTTACAGGACCACCTGCCTATCTGAGAAATATCGTGAATTCCCCCCTCGGCTACCCCGGTGGGCTGGGAAAATAAAGAAACAGAAAGGGAAATATCCACAGATATACACACATCCCAAACTTTAGAACCCGAATTCCACTCTTAAAAACACCAATAATTCCCCCTCATATCAGCGACAAAAGCTGCGATCGCGCACAGCACCAAACGAAAGTGTTATTATTATTAACAAAATTATTACTACAGGCCATCCGAAGGAGACTAGCTCTGACTCATTTTCAGCCCTGTGAAACCACCAGACCCGGCACCATTCCCTTATCGATAAGGATTTCACGTGGTACAGTAATCCAAGACATGTCAACCTTGAAATACCCCACATGCCCCGCACACCTCGACTCATAACCTCAATCCCCCTCCTTGTAATCCAATCGGAGCCATGAATACCATATCGCCGATTAGACTGCGCAGTCATCTAATACCGTAAATTCTGGGTAAACTCTACCCGCCACTATAACCTGTATGGTAGTTACTATACCTAGAAAAGCGAATTCGCCACAGGGTTAGTCTTCAAGAGGAATAGTGGCTACTTTAAGAAGTATGGCGGCGGGTCGAGTTTACCCAGAATTTACGGTACACAAGTCCAGTTGTTTTTTTAATCCTGGCTGCATTATCCTTATCGTGGACCCTGGTTGCCTACTTTCACCGGTTGTCATTCGTATTCATCCGCCGTCCCCTGCCGTTGACTACAAAACCCGCAATACACCCCTGGTCTTCTGCACCCCCACACATTGGTTATCGATCTTGCTGTTACTGCCCTGACACCTGATATGGGAATGTTGGAGAATTCAGTTGAGCAGAGAATGTAAATTAATCGTGACACTAGCATACAAACGAAACGGAAACCAAGCACAATCGTTTCTCAAACTCCCTTTCCTCATCCCATTTCCCCCGCAAAAGCCTAACCACCCAGGCCCACGCAGTTGTGGGAAAGATACAGAAAAGAGAACGGAGTGAGCGCCAGCAATTAACAACACGAAGGACTAACACTCCGGCAAAAGCCTCTTGTGGAAGAGGTGCCGCTCCACAGCCAAATTGATCGAGTCCCTCAGGAGATCCAATGGGAGGTCGACGATATCATCTTGAGTCCAGCCGTCAGCTGCGAGTTCGTCGAATTGATCCCGGAGAAGGTCATCTAGGCTCATCTCCAACCGCTGTTTCGCATGAGTTTTGGGCGGTGGAAACAGCTTCTATGCCTTCATATTAGCAAAATACACCCGACTGACAATATTAAAAAAAAATCACCTTTCTCCCCCCATCATTTTTCGCCTTCCCTCCTGCCAAACCCCACATTTCCACGAACCCGGCTCGGATTTCGGTCTCCCCTGCAACTAAGGGCTCTAGCTTGACGACAATCACCTTGCTAATCTCCCCCCCTGCCCCTTCCAGCAGCAGCTTCACGTCCTCCTTTAATTGCTCGTATGGTTCGGCATAGCCAAACTCGAAAGCCACCGTCGGCCACATGCGCTTCCCGGGGAAAATTGCGACGTCCGGTACCTTCACCCTATTCACATATATTCTTATTAGTATCACATTGACAAAACCAGTGATCTCATTCATCTTTTTCTTAAGATAGGACAGGCCTCCCTGTACCGTATTATCTGGCAAAAGTCAGATTGACGCTACTGAGGATTTTCTTGAACCTGTCCAATCATTGCGGCCCATGTGTTTAAACTTTGGCGAATTCGGCTTCTTCGTGCCCTCTTGTTGGTGCGGTTGCCTTAGTCCAGCTTTAGTTTCAATCCGAGCTTTGCCAGATTATACAGTAGTCCGTCCGAATCTCTGCCCGGTAGTCACAGGACTACATGCCCGCTAAGGTCCCGCCGGACGCCCGGAACCGTTGGGAACACTGGACACAATACCAGATAATCTGGTCAAAGCCAGATTGGCTCTAAAGCGAAGCTACGGCAACTGAGCCAACAGGAGGGCATGAAGAAGGCAAATTCGCCACAGCTCAAGCATATAGGCGGCGGTGGTTGGACAGGTTCAAGAAAAGACTCACTAGTGTCAATCCGACTTTTGCCAGATTATACGGTGGCTTGTAGAATAGAAACAGTACTCACATGTTTTCATACTCGCCTTCGAACCTTTCGAACCTCCCTTTGGCAATGAGTTCTATCTCGTCCTTGAATGCCCCCGCATCCTTTCCATCATCTATCAGCTGGTTTGCCCAGTTAAACACGGTCCCGTGCATTTGGGTCGTTATTTTGATGGTCAATAAACAGACATCAGGGCGATAGGTATACCTAGTCATAGCTATTAATAACTAGTCACATGAAACTCGAAGGATACATACGCTCTATCTTGAATGAGGGTTTCTAATTCGCCAAACTCCTCGGGGGGGATGTCAATGACTAGGTACTCGTTCAAGGAAAGAAGTTTTAGCAATTTCTCCGGCGTCATTGAGGCGGTGGATTTGTTGGTGGGCTGTCTGGTATGGGGATGGGAGAGTGGGAGATGGAAGACCGTGGGTGGAGGCAACCGTAGTCATCCGCAATTTTTGGTTCTTATATTAGTCAGCATTACAGTCCTCGGGTGTCAGGGTTAGTCCGCGAACGGCAGGGTTTATTCTCAGCATAAACTAAAGTGGCAAATAACGAATAGAAACCGGTGAATAGATCATTCAACCAATAGCAGAGCAGATAGCGTTCGAGGAATGCTTCTGGTTTTCAACACATGCCCACTAGTGCGTGCACTATTCCTAATATCGTCCATAGCTTTGTCAGCCTGGTGTTCGCGGACTAACCCTGGTACCGTATCCGAGTACAAACAATATACGCGGCGCCTTACTAGGAGAGGCAACTCCAACGTCCTAGCACATTTGTCTTCGTTGTATGCGGGGTCAAATTCGGGTATGGCTTCATTATTAATAGCACATTCGGATAGTTCCTCGATGGAAGGCATGAGCTGAACCCACCATAATGCGGAGTAGGCGCAGTGGTCAACTAAACTAACAACAAACACAGATAGCGTGCCCCGACCCATCCATAGACCACGACACCTACCTCCGTACCCCCGCGGATGCCCTTATTACCTCCTACCCCCCCCCCCCGATAGCAAAGGAAAGATATGTTGGCATAATACGGTATACTGTTAAACAATCTCCGCAACCCAAACCATCTGCAAAACTCCTCGCCGACCTACCGCACTCCCGCAACTATCAAAGCCAAGCACATCCGTCCGATACCATGCTCCCTCCCCCATCCCCGCCGATTCCACTGCTTCAGTACCTGCGCTTCCGGTAATCGTCGCGCCACTGGTGAGGCCCGCGGGATTTCATAACTTTAGCTCTCTAATGTAGCTATGTATAAGGCGGGTGTGAAAGCGGCCGCAGAGTGAACGAAACTGTCGGGGAAGAGCGTAAAAGATTCCGAAAAAAAAAAACCAACAAAAGCTGGGGAAAAGCACTTGAAAAGACCGAGCAGAACAAACTCGAAAAGACAAAGGAAGTGAAGAAGACATCTGCCACTCCGGGAAAATGGTGAGGTGGAGAGACCAGTGCGGGAACACGAAGGGTGGTGATTAAAAGGTATTCTAGAACCGCCAACTTATTTACAGCGCAGCTAGGCCTACAATGCCCCATACCGTCCCCATCAAATCTACTGACCCCATCGCCACCCCCCGCCGACACACTTCCCAACCCCAACACCTGGATGTGGGAAACTGAAGGAGCCAAGAAGAGGTTTTGCGTAACCTTGCGCACGCCAGATGCCCGCTAGATCAGGGTTGAAGTGACGGGAGTGGATGAAGTGAATACTCATTTCAGAGTCTTCTTTTTGCGAGGTGTGTATGTATGTGAGGCTGGCCGAGGGTGTCGCGGGAGCGGATAAAGGAGCAAGATAGTTAGGAGGAGGGTAAATTAGAGTTGAAGGGTGTAGCCAGGGAAGAGAGGGAGGGGGGATGATATGGTTCGTGGCCCTTTTTACATTATTCTAGCCTTCTATTAGTTGCTAGAGCCGTAATTTGGTATTCTTCACGGGGACTCTTACCAACCGAGTCAAGTCCCCAGACTCAAGTGTTAAGTAAACCTAACGCTACTTTATTCACCTCCAACTATCATTAAATTTTACCACTCCGGACATAAAGTATTAGGCAGACCCGGTTTTTCCCTTACACTAAGACCTCCACAACCCCGCTCGATTCATTACAATTGCTACTTCAGTCTTGGATAATATATCGTATAGCGCAGCGGGTGTATCGGGGGTGTTGAGGTAAGGATAGTACTTACTAGACCCAAATCATAGATATTCATTCACATGCGGGGAGAATACCGACCAATGGCCGCCGCTTCCGCCCAAGCTTCACGGCGAGTTGTAGGCATAAAGGAAGCCGCACCATGGTAGTTTTCGGAGGTCGTGATTGTATGGGCCAAGGGTTGCTTAAACGGGCTGCGTTGTATGATAGAGCATATAAATCCCGGCTGCTGTGCATTTTTTATTTCTAACTTGCTCCATTTTAAGGCGTTAGGCATAAAGTGGTTTTCTGTGATTACCCCGCTTTCAAAAGGCTCCCGGGGCCCCAAGCAGAGTGGCGGGTGAGACTCCTCGCTTTGAATAAGATTCCTGGTTTCTTCATCGGATCGGATGAAGAACCTGACTGGCATTGACCGAGCGGCGTTGGAAGTCTTGAGATGCTGCAACTGCCGGCTCAGGGTATTGTTTTCACTATTCGGATAGTCTCCTGCAATGCGCTTGGGCTACGGGAATGCGCTTGGTACATCCGCCGGAAGAGAACCGGGAGAGGTTGAAGGGTGAGTGAAAAATTTTGTTCCATGGAGAGTCCAATCGGTAGAGAGTTGGATGCCTGGGGGCTGTGAATCTGGGAGTACGCGAAAGGGAAAGGGAAACATACGCGGAAGAGAGTGGACTTGTGTGGTTACCTATAGAGGAATGGGAGGACGATCTTTTGTTGTGATTTATATGATATCCTCCTGTTACCGTTAGTTAATCGAGTGTAGCCAGCTATAGCCAGTCAAGCCATTTTTTTATTACTTCATCTCTTAGGGTTAGTTGCCACCGTGGATGGGTTGTTTTTATTTTTATTTTTAGAAAATAAGGGTTTCTCTTCTTTGTACTTTTCGCTTTATTATCCCTGCTTGGTATCATTTTGATTTAAGCATACCAGCTTGACTTTTTCACAAGCGTAAGATACATAATATGGGTGTAGATATGGGAAAACTGGTCCGCCTTTTGAATGCAACAAATCTGGTTCAATGCATCGAATACTTCTAGACCCTATAGAGCATGATCTGATAGCCTCAAAAAATATTTGATGAGTGAATTGAAACTTTTACGGGCCTTCAAATTCGAATTATGTAAAGGTCTGTTTTTTGTATTATTACATATTTGCACAGCCAGTATCTCAATCTATCAGAAAATATTTATAAGGGTGTTCTAGGAACAGAATTAATTATTAGAAGAGTTTTATAATGCAACAGGCACTTTAAAATAATAGTATTGAAAGAGTATTTTCAGGATGGTTTAGGTAGCAACAGTTTCTATGAAAACTTGAAAGGGGAAAAACACAAAACAAAGTTTATAGTGTGTGCCGAATTTTCACATATTGAGACCAATAATACGGCGGCCTATAGCAACCAAAACCGGCACGACGCAAAATCTTGTAAATGAAAACTTAAGAAAAGAAAAGCCCATGCAAAGATCCCTCAACCATCAGAATTTTGTAATTAAGAGGTATAATCATCATGGGTATCATTGGGCATAGATAAATAGCATGATAGATGAACTAGGAGAAAACAAATAACAGAAAACCCGTTAACCATAGTTGAAATAGAAAATCAAAAAATGTGAAAATAACAAGTAAACAGAGAACAGATTTTGACAACTTGGATAAGAAGAGAGTACAATGAAACAGGAAGAAAACAGATACAAGTAAATGGTTAAGAAATAGCCTATTGCTTATTTAATTCAACTCCAGAGCAAACAGGCTTAGGTGCCTGCTTCCTACCATCTCTTCGGTGGAGAAGAAGCTGTGTCCCAGGATTTGGAAGTAGTGGTGTCATAGCTGAGGTGGTGAAGAACTAACAACTTGCAAATGATTACGCTATCTATAATATTAGATTGGATAGATGGACTTGGAAAGGTCAAAGAGGAAGAATGGAAATATGACGAATCTTAGATGTAGACCGAAAAGGAATTTCTGACACAGAATTAAGAGAGGATTGTAGTGGAAGGGGAGCAAGTAACATTGAGAGTGAGTCAGGTATTGTTGAAAGTGGAGATAAAGGAGGATAATTCACTGGCAAGCACACCGTAATTGAGGCTAATGCTTGCTCAGTGGTAGGCTTAGTGGTATAGGTAGAGGGAATGAGCTTTTGAATTGATGGGAACTGGGAATCTGAACTCGAATGGACAATAGACTAGGAAGGTGCATGATTTTTGACAGTAGTACAAATGGTGAGTTCAGTTGAAGTGCCTCAAGTAACAGGATTTGACAATTAGCACTTACCTTGGCTATGACAATTTCACATCTTGTCAGAAGAGGGGGAGATAAATGCAGCTGACAGGATGAGGAAGTTGGGGGTAGCAGCTGTTGTAAATCAGAACGGGAAGTAAGTATTTCTAAAGGTTGATTATTGGATAATTCAATACTAAGAGAGCGGAACCTTTCAGAAACAACAGGCTCTGATCGAAGATGATCTTTATCAATGAATTCCAAAATAATAGTAACTTTGTCCTTCGTCAAGGGAAACCATTCTTGCAAAATTGAGAAGAAAGTTCCAGGATTGCTCACTTTACGGGGCAGCCAGAGTGGTGTTTTGGAGTGCTTATTCCAGCCATGTGGGATATAGCAATCACGTATAAGGGGCTTTTGTCCATAGTGGTCTTTTGAATATAGCTGATACCAGTGTTCCCATGCGGTTTGCTGGTCTAACACATGAAACCGCAGAAAGTCAGGCCAGTGAAGACTAGTCTTAGTATTTGGGCATTGTAATGGCTTGTCGAGGACTATGAGACTTGGGCGCCATACATGTTGACTGATGTGTTCAAAAGCATTAAAGTTAATGCCTGGTCTTTGCAATTCAAAATCATAGTAATTGTGCCCGGACCCACAAATGATTTGTAACTGCTATTGTAGTACTTGAGCTGTGAGGACTTCGGGCAGGGATCTTTGCTTGCTACTGAGGAAATAGGAGCCAGAGTTCTCTTTACTGGGTAGAAAGGTGGCGATATTGTGAATAGTGGAATGGGGTGTTGGATGGGGCATCGTGGCCTTTGGGCGTGGCTTCAAGAGCAGTCGGGATTGTTCTACAATACAAGATTTATTTTTGAGACTGGGAAACCGTCAGAGGGATTTGTTAGAGTTCTGCACTGTAGATGGAAAAGAGAGCTACCATAGTAGATGGTGATAAGGAGGTGTACCTGGCCAAGGTGCTAATACTGGATCCCAAACAGAGTGTTGGGATGGATGAGACTGGTGAGTAGGGTGAAGATTATAACCACTATAGGAGGTGCTTATATCAGGAGGGAATAATAGTCCTGTAACCGGCACAGGTTACCAGTTTAGGTATGGATTGGTTTTATGTATTGTTTCAGGATACAAGTTCAGGAGACTTGTATAGCTTGTTAGTTTGTGTTATGTTTTGCTCTAGGATACGAGTTCAGGCAACTTGTAAGCCTTGTTATATGTTACTTGTATTCTTTTAGGATACGAACTCTGGAACTCCGTAAATTTTGTTTACTGTTGGTTGTTTATGGGTTAGATATAGGTTGATGCCTTAGGATTTGGATATGAGTGATGCAAGATGGATTATCGCAAGGGTATTTCAAGACCTGTGTCTCTCCGGACTTAGAGAGATGAGACTTCGACAGACAGAGTTTTCAATATACTTGATTGAACAGTGATCTTCTATTCAGTTGGATTCTAGAATCGTTGAGCTTTGCATAGGTTTAAAGCACTTAGCCTTCTCTGAGTAGTTTCGATAAAGTAATAGCATCTATGGAATTACTTGTTGACATCTCCAGTTGTAACCGCTTCCTGGGGGTAGCGGTCTTGCAAGAGGTATCGGTATTCACTCTAACCAAACCAGTGGTCTGAATGAGATCAAGTACCGGAGACATCAACAAGTAAGCGAATAGATTCTATTAATTTATCAAAACTAGTAAGAGAAGGCCATGTGCTTTAGGCGTGTGCCAAGCTTGAAGATTCTCGAATTGAACTGAATAGAAGATAACTGTTCAACCAAGTATATTGAAAACTCTGTCTGTCGAAGTCTGATCTCTCTAAGTCCATCAGCAAAAAAACTAGCTTGCGTCCAGTGCGTCCTGTGCGTCTGACGCACCTGACGAACAGAACGTCAATCGCGAATTAGGACGCCACGTCGATCCGACGTTGCATCCTGATTTGCCTTTGTTTCCACCCTGAATCCTGACGCAACCGGGGCACAGACCTCTTTGCCCTGGGCGTCGTGACAGAGTCTCGTGCCTTGCTGCTGCGTCGTGGCGGCATCTGGTGCCCTGCCGCTGCGTCCTGACAGTGTCTGGTGCTGAGGGCTGTCGTCCTGGCAACCCATGATCACCCCTACGTAATTCCCACGTCGTCTGATACTGTCCTCTTGCGTCCTGACGCCGGATCTCTCTCCCCCGTAGTCAGGGCTTCTTTCATCTGGCCACGTCCCGTCCAGATATCTCTGCTCCGTGGTCCTGCGTCAGGATCTCACGATCCTGATCCATTATCTCCAGATGCTTGATGACTTCGTTCAGATTTTACTCCAAATACGGTACGTCCCCTGATTCTTACACATGACATGTTCAGACTCTCTGCCCTACGATATCCTGACTCTCGTATGGTGTTCTGACGCCGGATAAACTACTTCTGATGATATCACAACGTCTCCCGGAATGGATTTTCTTTCGCATCTCACGCTCTGGCGATGAGCTCTACTATTTCCACTTTTGGTTCTGTCTTCTTAGGAATACGAAATAATTATTACTATATATTACTCTACAAACACACCATTTCCTATATACCCTCTCATACGCTTGCCCCATTTCCCTCCTCCTCCGTTCACGGGTCACCATGAACTGTTTCCTTGAGCTCTGGTTCCCGATCTCAAGACTCAGAGATAGCTGACACAACGGAGTTGGGCTCACTGCGGTGTCCAACATTAGCCCCACAGTCTCCTCTGGTGAAGAGTCCAGACTCAGAGGATCCGAATCTAGATATCTGAGAAGGCCCGCTGCTGACACGGCACCGAAATCGTAAGATGCTTCTGCCGTCTGGGAACTGTTTTGGCTCTTGGGCAGAGGCCCAAGATGCAGGTTATTCGGAGTTTGACTCCTTGGTGCTGTTCATCGCTGAAGGTTGGTCGAACTTTGACCCTCTAGTTCTGCTGCCACAGCAGCCCAATTGTCGGTGAAGCCTTCCCAGCGATCTTGTCTGACTCCATGCTCTTGCTCTATCTTTCCACGGATGGTCCTACAAATTTTGTCCAGAATCAGAGTTTCAACCAAGTCGGGGCATAATGCCCACGGTTGCCTTTGGCGTGCAAAAAGATCTTAAATGGTTGCCGTTAGGTTAGTCTTCTCGGGAAAGAGAAAGGTCAGGGTTCTGGCTCACCTCCGGCGGCTTCAGGCTTGAAGTCGGCCTGATCCTTATATACTCCTGTCTGCCATGCTCGCAGTGTATGGCAGATTATGGCACACGTTAAGCAAATCATGGTACCGTTGATGCGCCCAAGAAATGCCCAATGATCCATAATCCCACGCATTCTCCTACCCTCGAAGTACTTTCCCCATATGGCCTCGGGAATCTAGGGCGCCAGGAATCGATTTGTTATTTTCTGCGTCAAGTTCACTCTGATTAGTTGCACGAGGATAGATCGCATCGTTAATAAGATCAAAAACACACCTCATATCCTCTTGGGGAGCACATAAATCTATCCTTTTCCAGCAGGTAGTCCAGACGTCTAAAAGATTCTTCTAAAATTGCTTGATGTCTACTTACCAATTTTACGCTTTCCTCAGATGCTTCTATATTTCCTGTATCGGATATGTGATTGAGCGCCTGAAGCCAAACACGGTGCACCTGAGTGGTCAATGCAACTGGTCCCGGGAGTGGTTCATCAAAATGGGTATATAGGAGAATAAGTCCCTTGGCCTGCGCTACGACGGCTCCCTCCGCTCCCCTAGCTGTATTGCGCCGTGAGTTAGTCTCAGGCCATATATGCTCATGGCCCAGCATGCCCTGTTCGCCCCGAGGACTTGAGCTTCAGACTGCTGACGTTGTGGCTCTGTGTGTAGCCATTGATGAATAACGCGATACACCGGATGTCGAGATCGTCGGTGGAGTGTATGCACTACTTCATATTATAGGTGCTCGTGCAGCAGGGGTACACCTGACAATTGCGGCTTCCTGTGATCCGGAGGTGGTCGAAGTTCGGACAGTTGATACCCTGTTGTTGGTTCTTTTCTCCCCGACTCGTGATTGTTGATGTGTTATTGATCTAGTGCCATCCGCATTATCAGTCTCATCTGTGTCTGGCTCTGTGTCCAATTCGGTTTGATCACATGTGTGGGAGTTTTGGTACTCATCGCTGCTATCATCGCTGAGATGAAAGATTTCTGTTATTTGTTGTCAATCCTCATCCTGATCGGCCTCGTGATCGTTATACGCCACTGGGTAAAGTGTCCCTTCAGTGGCGCTTGGCTGGTCGTACCAGAAGACGTCTTACGATCCGTGGTGGGGAAGATTTCCGAGCCCCCGAATGTGCATTGTGAGTGCTGCCTGATTCGGTCGGCTGCGTTCCTGATCTGGCTGCCTTATCGACTGGTACATCGTCGTGCCTAGGTCGGTTCTGATTGGCTACCCGTGCGGTGGGTTGGCTGCGTGAATTGGCTTGTAGTTGTTTATGCATGTTTGAATGCCAGACGTTTGATAAAGGTATAGGATAAGAATTACGAGGCATGAAAAAGCCATATATTGTGTGGTAAAGATGAAGAGTGTGTTGTTTTGTTGAGTAGGACACGTCTGGTCTTATACGCTGGGACTTAGGGGGCGGGTGGGGGGGGGTTGAGCATAACATACAATCACTCGTTAATGAAAAAGACTATTTGGCTGCAAACGGGTTTTTCTGCTTGTTCATCATTAAGTTAATACTCTGGACGAGCTCATGTATGATGTTCGTCTAGACTCTGGTATGAACCAGTTCAACGGAATACGGGCGTTGCTAATGTACGAGGCGTCGTCGATGTCTGAGGCTAAACAAAAACTAGCTACAACGAGTATCACTTAGCGACACCAATTCTAGCAAGACACACGCCATGTTAAAAGCAGTTTAGATTTATCGATCTTAATCTCCGGACGTTGATTCAACATCATTGAACTTCGAGATATCAATTTTCACGTCATGCATCCTCGCTAATTGTCTAGTTGTATTGGCCATCGCCTGCCGCGTTATGGACAGACTATGTGAGGCGTGCCCAATTGGGAAAAACATATTAGACGTTAGCTCAAGGGGAAGTAAGGTCAAGAAGCTGATGCAAGGGCGCGCACACGTATTATTAATTGTGTTCTATCTGATACTAGCTATGAACAAGAAGCAGAAAAGAAATTCAATGACACCAAAGGGAAAACAACATCTAGTAAACGGTAAGGTTGTTGGGGTAAAAATGAAAAAGAAATTACTCAAAAAAGTAGTGAATCTGGTTATATTTGCTGCCCATGCTGCGTCTTGCTGAGTGGCGCATCTGAGGAGTAGATAGGGTATTGTTTGGGGCTAGCGGAGAACTACGGTTTTGAGATCCGCGTGCCAGGTGTGTCACTGGAGCTGGTGGCTGGGTCGGGGACTCAATGATTATGGTTGGCGGGTGTTCAGGTAGGGGAGAGGGATGTTCTATTGGTCTCTCCAGAGTTGTGAGATCGAGCACAGCATGTGTAGCTGCAGGAGGTGAGAGTGGAAGTGCGTTGCAAATCATAGATAGACTGGCAGGAGGTGTGTCCTCGGCGCCATCGTGTCCTTGATGCCTCACAGATACAGCTCCTGGGTTTGCCAGCCAATCAAGCATCCATGGGTGCTCCTTGGCCATTTCGCGAAGCGCTCAAAGTTTCTCCAACTCAGAAGGCCCAGATGGGCCCGAAGAGTGCAACCCCGACGGCGTCGCAATTGGAACAGAGCTTGCCGGTACTTCGATTTGCGATGGAATATTCCGCTGGCGTGTTGACGGGCCCGGATCTCCAAGTGCCTGGAGATTCTACTGTAATTAGCTATTCCATTTTAATGTGAAGGATAAAGATAGATGAATGATGCTGCGGATTAGATACTTACATCGCCGTCGTCCACATAGATCACCCCAGCACCATGAGGCGCCCGAGTTTCCCCCGCGGGCTCGGCCTCTAGCCATTCCTCGTCGTCAACAGACTCTTCATCCCGCATTTCCCTCACAGAGTCTTCTCCTCCAGCCGACTCATCCCAGAGGTCGCGGTCAAAAAAGTGGATACCTCCCATTGGGTGACTCGGGAGCTTCGTTGTCACAAATCGTGACTAAGCAAGGCAGATTTCACATGACTAATAGTTATTAGTCATAAGGTATGTTTTCCATGACTCACGATTGTGAGTCATTATGATGTTTCACGCTATGC
>Ga0307509_10000587_pt1 | contig 62241 bp, 60 predicted proteins | sample 10_EM_MG_FD_202245 | JGI IMG/M metagenome (GOLD analysis project Ga0307509, IMG submission 202245) | Populus trichocarpa ectomycorrhiza microbial communities from riparian zone in the Pacific Northwest, United States - 10_EM | ecosystem: Host-associated > Plants > Roots > Unclassified | place...
ACCATTCCCGGTATGGCAGTTACTATCCCCGGAAGAGCGAATTCGCCACGGGGTTAGTCTTTGAGAGGAATAGTGGCTGCCTTAAGAAGCATGGCGGCGGGTCGAGTTTACCCAGAATTTACGGTACGCGTGCGTCTGCACTGGGCTTTGGATTCCTGTTCTATCATAATATTTCTTGGTGGAAGAAAAAATGCACTCGCTGCGCTTAGGGTATTTGCTAAGGATGCCTCAGTGAGCCGAATATTTGGTGGTGGCACTCTCTTGGCAAAGACTCGTGTGAGTAGGCTGTGAGGTTTTGGCGTGCGGCTCCGGCTTTGTACTCGAGTACCCTATCGCCACCGGTTTCCCCCAACACAAGTAGCCACGCCACTAGCCTCAACACTTGAGACTTGCACGCAAGCACCGATAACACCCTTTAAACTCAGAGCTCTCACGCCTCTACATTAAGACATCCTCATATCCTACGGCATTTAAGAGGTGAAAGTCAGACAAGATGGGTGGTGTAAGTTCCCCTACTATTTGCGCTCCCCCCCCCTGACGAAGCAAACGCTAACCCCCCGCAGGATCTTAATCTCAAAAAATCCTGGCATCCCCACCTCCTGAAGAACCAAGAGCGCGTTTGGCAGGAGGAGAAAAAGGCCCTAGAGGAGCGCAAGCGCATCGACCAATGGCGCAAGGAACGCGAGGAGGAACGCCAGCTCCAGGAGCTCCGGCAGTTACAGGCCGCCGCTGGTGGCAAACAGGCTGTTGACCGGGTGGACTTTTTGTACTCTGGCCCTTCACAGGGAATGGATAGGACTACCGAAGAGATGGAGGGATATTTGCTTGGGAAGCGCAGGATCGATTCACTATTGAAAGGGGGAGATATGGATGTCTTGAAGAAGGATGCTGGCGTCGGTGTTGGTGCTGGACCGGCGGCGGGTCCAGATGTGGCGGCAGGGTTGACGGGCATAGCTAATGTTAAAGATATTGCGAGCAAGGTTCGTGAAGACCCATTGTTGGCCATTAAGAGGCAGGAGCAGGCGGCGTATGAGGCATTTATGAAGGACCCTGCAAGGAGGAGACAGTTAAAGGAGGCTGTTGGCGGGAGGTCTGGGGATAAGGATAAGAAGAGGGAGAGAGACAGGGGTGATGGGAGGCATAGGAGCAAGCATGACGATGAGAAGAGAAGTCGTGACGATAGACACAGACGGGGCGATGATGAGAGGAGAAGTCGTGACGATAGACACAAACGGGGCAGCGATAGACATAGGCGCGACGAAAACAGAAGCCGACGAGACGACGACGGTGAGAGGATCAGCCGTAGGGATAGGGACAGGGACAGGGACAGAAGGCACCACTACCGGCGCCGCAGAACATCCTTATCCGGTGACCGCTCTCTGTCCCGCTCCCGAAGCCCCCCCCCTCGTCGTCATTCTCCCCGCCGGCCCTCTTCCCCTCACCGCCGTGTTTCGTATCTTCCCCCCGACCGCAGGTCTCCTCCCTCTTGCCACCGTGATCCAGAGCCGACACGGCCCCTAGCAGACGACCCCGGCGCCCTGCGCGCGCAGAGGCTCGCGATCGCGGAAATGGTTGCCAACGCCTCACAAATGAACGCTGACAGGGCGAAACGTCTGGCAGAATTGGCAATCACGGAGAAGGCCGACCTCGAAGCTGAAGAGAATGCTCGTATGCGGAGCTCGAAACTTGGTGGGAAGGGGGAGTTCCTCAGTGCGGTTAATAGGAAAGTTGGGGATTTGGATCTTGGGGAGAGGGTTCGGAGAGGGCGCCAGACCCTCGTTGCTGAGAGGGAGGACTGATACTTTCCGTGATACTTGGGAGGTGGGTGGGGTTCTATCGCATAGAGCCTGTTGAGCAGGCGGGTGGGGTTTCGGAGAGATTTTGATTGTACTGCTTGTAATGGCGGGTGCTTGCTCGAGGGTGCAATTTGATAACTGCTAGCTGATTGGGTTTGACTTTTACGGGCTGTGCTGCGGGTTTTGTCACGACACTGGGCGCCTTGACCCAATTGATTCTACATTCTAGGATCATTACTAATAAATAGACAAGCAGGATGTTGCTTGCATCTATGTTTGTACGAAGGAAAAGAGAGCGTCGTAGGACTGCGCATTCAGGGATATTTTCTTCGCGGTTGGTTTATCGCTCTGCCAGCTAGGCTTCTTTCCATGGGCATGTTCTACTGTCGTAGGATTTGGTAGTGACGATGAGCCCAACCCTGTCGAAGCGTCTTTTTGTATTCTGATTCTTGTAATAAAAGCGGGGTTGTTTCCCGCCTTGATTTAGCCACTGCTGTAACTCCAGCCTGGCAGGACCCCCGGTTAAGAATAGAGGTACAGATTGAATATACAAGCACCCCCAATTTATAACATAGGAGGCTAACTGTGGGAAGGCTCAAGCACCACAGCCACTACACATCGTTGTCGTAGCGCCAGTAAAGATTGGCGCATGGGCTACCCAATTGCCCCGCGCGCCTTCCCGATTGATATCGCCCACCTTGAGCCCACGATAATCCACCTTTCATTTTAGGTCGTCCGCCTCTGTTACTGGGTGTGGTGCGATGGCTGTACTCGCTGTTATGGTCTTGCTACGGCCACAATGCCCAACAAGGATTCCAGCAGGACCTCGACTGCCGATTACTGTTGCAGGTGGAGTAATTGCAAGGAACAAAAGCTAAAACACAGAATATCAGGTCCGTAAACAGGGCACTTCAGAAACCCGGGGCTATTTGATCATGCAAGATACAAACTTCCATATTGGGAATCAAGGATTAGAAGAGCAGGAATATGGGATCATTGGTGAGTGGGATGTTTTGTGGGTGAAGCCGTAGCCAATGACCAAGCCGAGCTTAAATACACGACCCCAAGCTCGTCGCCTTATTGCCCTACCATTCTGTGTCAGCCAGCAGCGGGGGAGAGCAGACAGTTGCGCCTTGTCTTCTTGTGGATTTTCGTATCGGGAGCCATTGAAGGACGAGTTGGGTCCCACGCCAACTGCCATGAACAGGTCATCTGGAGAGTGCTGGTTTCCCCTCTTTTCTTTCGCCACTAGTTCGTCTGATTCACCGCCATCACTCCAATCCCTCATCAGCCTCCTCCATCAAGTCACCTCCCTTCTGCCCCGACTCTCATCCCACCTCCCCCTCTCAGCCCTATCTCTCTCGCGCCCGACACACCTCCCGGTGCCCCTTACCACCTCCTTTCCAATCTCCCCCAAGCCCATGGCTACAACCCTCCCCATAGGTCTGGTCTAGCCTTTGTTAGGTTAACTCGGGGTTTTCGTTAGGTTGGGTTCGAGCTTGAGCCTCCATGAATTATGTCAAACCGGGATAGGCCAACCTAGGACTATCCAAATCAACCCACCTAATATTTCTACTTTTGTTTCTGAATTTTAGCACTTTTTCGGAGCGTCCTTCTTGCTATTACCCATGGAAACAATTGTCTGGGTATGATACGCAGAATACTAAAACTGTATTTAACATTACCATGGTAGAAAGGCGAAAGGGGAAGCTGGTCAGAGTCGGGGTGAAAAAGTAGGCTCAGCATGATAGCAATTTGTAGTCTTGGATCATCACTCATTCCCAAAGTTTGACAAGTCAGATATTATAAGCTAACTTCATCTTGAGAACAATTCTTTTTCCGAGTACTCTACATACCTGTTATTATCCCTCTTGCCCCAGGTGCATATCCTTTTTTTCTTTTATACAAGGACACACAAGGATACAAGAACCATGGGGTGTTCAGATACGGGTAGTGTTTCCCTCTAGCCCTTCAGCTATCCCGCGAACACCCAGCTCCCTCCTGGGCCTTCGGCTATATGGATAATTTTTGAGCCTAGGTAGGCCTTGGAAGTACGGGGGCCTGAGAAGGACGAGTATGAGCGATATTGCTCCAACAGTGGACCTAAAACGAGCATTGAAAACACACTTTAGCTAGTCACGCAATCTGTCCTTCATTAGCTACGCTTAAATTTCAATCCACAAATATATAAATTTCGTTCCAGCTAGGGGCGAGAAAATTGCCGACAGAAAGGGTACCCAATACTTTCAGCCTGGATTATTACTCTGTTATCTCTTCTGGCGGGGTCTGGGGATAGAGCGCGGGTATTCTTAGGAGCCAAAAAGATGATATCTTCCTCGCATCACTCTTGATCTAGGAACAATCTGGCCAACTCACTATTGGCAATCCTCCCGGTCAAATTTGAACCGTAGGTTGTCAGGCGATCATGATTCTTTAGTCCATCACATCTGATCACTCGCTACATCCGTCCCCATCCATTGTCATCAATCCTGTACCATCACAATGTAACATTAATACAGGGGTATGTTTTTTCCTGACTATTCCTTCTTTTCTTTTATGCTTGGGTCTAGTCGGGCCCTCCATATCCCGACCCGGTTAACCCATTCGAAGGGCTGCATACCCCTCATCTCCGGAAGTAGGTAATTTCTATCCCCTGCAGTGTTGGTAGTGACGAATTTCCCTACATCGTGCTAAAGAGACACAAGTGAAATTAGCGTATTAATTCGATTGGTAGATTCAACCTCGTCTAGGTGTAAAGCTATCACATGACTCTGGATGTTGGCTAGTAAATATTAACCAGTGCATTACCTCACAGCTCTGGCTAACATTACTCTCATATTAGGTTTGGTGCTCATGTTGATAGAAAAGGATCTGCATCATAACTTGACCAGAAGTGCTTTTGATATTGCTCGATTGACATATTAAGAAAAGTGGGGGGCTGGCTTTTTAGTTTGCATTTTAGAGTGATATAGGCAAATTCGGCACCATCAACACTGCAGGGGATGAAGTTATTTCTTAGCCAGTGTTAGTGACTAACGGTGCCAACAATCGCCTCCCTTTCAGACCATCTTGGAGGTAAAGACATAGGTACTAATTCCAAGACTGTCAGTTCCCTACTAGTAGCCTCCTCCCGCTCTTGGGTGGAGTAGCTTGGGAAACTTGAATTGGGCTTCCAATGGGTGGTAAATCTCCTGACAGCAGGGGATAAGAACTTTGGGAAGGAAAGAAGTTACCTTTAATTTACCACACACTTACAACACACACCGGTCCCCTCCAGGTGATTCCCTTTGCCAGTTGGTCAACTCAAATGCTAAGGTGAAATATATCAGCATTAAACAAAGGTTTCTGAATTTCCAAAAACCTCATGAAGAGGCATTAAACCAGCCTGCTACTAAATGGACCACTAAAAGGTTAAGATTCCTAACAGACAATATTTATAATACAATTTATACTAGTCAGCAGGAACCACTGAAGGAGAGCATAGCTAAGCTAGTGGCTGGCGTGTTGAGACTTAAAGTGGAGGGATCATGATGGCTGCAGCTGTGCAAACAGTACTATTACGGATTTCCACCCTCCTAGCAGGTATTATTAGGAAAGTTCACATCCTAGTAATATCGTTATAGTTATACCTTATAATGTTAGGACTTCTGACCGCTATGATAGAGCACTCATCTCTCCCAGTTAGTGTTGCGAAATTGTCTTCAATTCATATATCGAAACAAAGATGAGTAAATATAAGGGGTGTATAGTGTAATGGTTTGCTCCCAGTAACATCTAATTCTGTATCCGGCCAGGCCGATCGACTTGAAGGGGTACAGGGTTATGTTGTCATCGGCCCGGGTTCGATTCCCCATACGCTCATCTTTCTTTTTCTTTTTTGATTTCATGGGAAGGGGGATCTGGGGTTTGAGGTTTGGGTCAGGTGGAGGATGGCTTAGTTGGGCTTCCCCGGGATGGGTCAGGCATTGCCCGCTACAGGCTGGGCTTAGCTATTACCCTAGCGGGAATAGCTTGCATAATTATGCGCGAGGTATATGCCACCATAAGGGAAGAGCATATACCCGAACCCAAGCTCCCTGAGTAGGAACTTCCCAGAAGACTACTCAGGAACCCCAAAGAGTTCACGTTTCAAGATATGGCTAACTGATTGGAACGATGATTAGAGAACCAGTTCTCTACTCGTACTAATGCATACGCATCATGCATTGATAGCTTAATATTGGACCTGATCACTCCATATTCATGATACTATTGGTATGTAGACATTTGGTCTGCATATTCCATTCTAGTCTATCAGGACGAAGAGATTGAAGACTGACTACTGGTGGAGTGGGAATACCCTCAGAGGAAATAGCAGTCGGGGGATTCTCAGAGTTGAGCTGGGCAAGTTTTCAGAGTCAAATAGTGTTCACACTTTGTTCTGACGAACTGAATTCTTAGAAAGATACTTCTTTACTAGAGAAGCCAAAGTAGCATGAACATTAGTATAAATAGTAGGGCTCTCCCTGATGGTTGAGAAGAACATCAAGCAACGGAGAAGAGACCTTAACAATATTATAAGTTATTACAATATTCCTCTATTACTTTATCAAATAATTCTTCTTGAGCCTTCCTAACCTATAATCTGTTGTCTCAAATATCCTCAACCTAGTTAGCCCGGAAGCCTACCATGTTAGCTACCCTGTAACATTAGCCTTGAACTTATACTTGATCAGCTCATAGGGGAGATGAGCTTGGGCGATGGTGAAGAACCTCTAAAGAAGGGTGCAGCTAAATTAGTGGTGGATTAGTATCATACCTAAAGGGAGGGATAATTGCAGTTGTGCCAGTGGGAACACTACTGTTACGGATCTTTGTGCCCCCTAGCAAGTATCTAACTTACACTCTAGTAAGTATCACTGGCAGAGTTCACATATCGTATTGATAGAGCCGTAGTGATACCTCAGAAAACTTCCCACTGGCACTGCTATTATGCCATTACATTTATAAACCCTGCGATTGTACTTATTCTGAACTTGAAATTCTACTTGTCTTTGCCAAGAATACCTCCGCCAGCTGATATTTCACCAAATATTCAACTCAAGGAGGTATTCATAGCAAAGACGGACGAGTATCCCCTGCAGTGTTGATTGTGCCAAATTTCCCTAAATCGTGCTAAAGAGGCACTAATGAAATTAGCGTATTAATTTGATTGGTAGATTCAACCTCCTGTAGGTGTAAAGCTATTACGTGGCTAATATTACTCTCATATTAGGTTTAGTGCTCTTGTTGATGGAAAAAGATCTGCATCATAACTTGACCTGAAGCGCTTTTGATATCACTTCATTGACATAATATTATTAAGAAAATTGGGAAGCTAGTTTTTTAGTTTGTATTTTAGCGTGATGTAGGGAAATTCGGCACTATCAACACTACAGGGGATACGGCGCACCGGCCACCCCGCCCAGTGGACAAACCCCAGCACAACACACCTCATGCCCAGAAACCTCCAGAAAACCATACTGGTTCCCACCTTCATCCTCACCCTCGCCCTCGCTCCCACCACCTTCAGCTAACCTCGCAAGGGAATCTCCATAAAGAATCCCACAACCCCTCTCAGGTCTTCACGCCCCTCATCAGGTAAGATGGCATGCTTCCCTTTAACAGCGCACCCACACCTACTGGAGTAGTCATCTGCTGTGAGTTTAAACCCATCTTGTATCCCATCTAGAGGCGTAAAACCCGAAACACTCTAGTTCCAAATATGATACAATCCTGTAGTCTCTAGAACTGCAGGGGGGCAATCTCTTTTTATTCCCCTCTATCCCACAATGCTCCCTCGCCCTGGCTTCGGGGAAGCATCGATAGACCAAGTACGCACCTCTCCTACAGCCAAGAAAAGCGCCCCCCAGACTTGAGGTCCTCCGGAAGCGCCTCTACACTATTATAGCTCGTGGCAATTGCCTCCGCGAGGAGAGGGCTGAACAAGGAATTAGCGAAGAGCAAATTTTGAACACCTGGCGGGCACGTAGAGGCACAGAACTCGCGCGCTGAATTTAAGGTAGTGTTCGTTTGGTTTTACTGGCTTGCAAATCCGTGCGAAGGGTATGCGTTCCTGGGGTCAGGAGGCCGGAGATGGAGGATCCTGAGTGGGTCTTTTGGCGGAGGGCGGTTGGCGGAGAAGGAGAAGGAAGGTAGGGGCTTAGTGGACAGAGCTATTGATCAGGTGGCGGGGTGAGAGTTGGGCGCGGTTAGAAGGAAAAAGGAGAAGAAGCGGGAAGAGGATGAGGGGTGAATTTTTTGAATTGGGTGGGGAACTGCACGAGCACTCGGGATGGGCAGGTGAAGAAGGAAGCAACGGCGTGGAGCCGCTACTACCTATAGGGGACGCCGAAGGAAAATAAGAGAAGGTATATCATACTTTTATCTCCGATCTGGAAGAATTTAACTTTCCCTAACTTTGCATAAATCCGAAGGACCTTCCCATGTGTTCTATGGTCTCCCAGGGCCGTCACTCCACTAGCCCTTCCCTCAGGGAACCAGACCAACTATGATACAATCGCCTATCACTTGGCCCCTAGCCCTACATCCAATAGGCGTTTCCTCGATGCTTTACCAACCATCCCGCTTCGTCAGCGAAGACCCGGAAGCCATATTGGCAAAGATAGAATGGGTTGTAACTTAACTATCCCGGTAGTAAGAAGCACTCTTTTCATCATATAAGCCATCATCTGGTTCTTTGGTCCTTTGTTCTTCCTCTCAAGGTTTATAGGCACATTCATTTTGCCTGCTGCTTTGGCTACCTTGTGTAATAGGAGCCAGCGAGGCTTGGACATACTCCTAGCCTTGCCTTTATTTTTGGCTAATGTAGCAGGATCAACCCTTGGTAGCAGGTATATTATTATTGCCTCTCTACATACGTCTTGTCTGTTTTCTAAGAATTAGTGGGTTTGGCAAAGCTCCCACCCTCCCTTCTCACCTCACCGCTAATTCTTAGAAAACAGACAAGACGTATGCAGAGGTAATAACAATATACCCGCTACCAAGGGTTAATCTAGGTTCTGCGCTAGGTATAGCCGACAGAACCCGGAGCTGCTTGGTTATTTCTAAAACCACAGACGTCGCTGTAAATTCTGGGCCAGTGAAATTATCCCAGCCATAAGTATCAATCTTAGTCGCAGCGGCATCAGCCCTGACACGGCCAATAGCCGCAGGCTGGCCCATGAACGTGTTCTTGAGCTGCACACCAGATGTCTGCATCCTCCAGTATTTTCCTGATGCCCTTACCAGGGTTCAGCAAGCTAGGTGGTGATGGGGTGCTCTACATCCATTGCATCATCAGCGGAAGCCATCTTCTTGTCAAGCCTGGCTAAATCTTGAAACAAGGGTAAAGTGCAAAAATGCGGCGTTGGGAAAATGCAATTTCCAAAAAGTGAGGGAAATACGGGGGAAGAAGCTTGCCTCCTCCAGGGATAAGATATGTCCACGTTTCTCCATGTCTGTCCGCACCTTGTTGCGAGCGCCAAACCAGGAATCTCTCTGGATTTTCCTCCTGCTCTCGTAGCCTGCTTGCCGTCATACGGATGAAGGCTGGATACATAAATCTGTGGGTTTCCTTGGTGGTGGTGCCGGCAGCCCACTCCACCGCAGTTCGTCCGACTCGTCAAATAATTTTCCGGAGTTCCTTGTCATTCCGCCCTACCCCCCGGGATTTCGGACCAGGTGACCGGGATTTACCCTTTCTTTCTTCGATAATATTTTCCCCGTCTCATATCGCCCTTATGCTTCTCATTTTCCCAGACTCATCTTCCAATACGAGTAATTCAAAGATCAGCAATGCCTCACGCAGAGCACTAGTACTATAGCACTGTACTATATAGTCGGCATCGGCTGCCACAAACCCCCCGAGAATTGGCCGTCAATGTCTTGCTTTTTTTTTCTCAGGCCTGAGGTAAATTCGCCAGTCGATACCTGAAAACAGACCCTTTCCATAAGTAATACAGGGCCAAGTAACCGCGGTGAAGAGGTACTTATATTGAAGGTTAGTGAGATACGTCGATCGGCTGGTTGTAATCAGAGAAGATCTACTGTCTTGTAGAGTTCTGCCAGTACAAGCCAGCCTTAACCATCCCACGCTGTTGTACGAGTACTGTCTCATACAGCTTGTTAAACATGCCGGCAGAGGCAGTAGGAACCCAAATCTACTGATAGTTCCCAAGTTATGTATTGTGCGTAAAGATACCGATACCGTACAGTTCAACGATTTAAGCCCTATAGGGCCGGAAACAGGAGGATTGATGGTGATTCTTAGATCACATGTGACTCAATAGTTGGACTCAGCTATAGCTTATCCTCTGGTAGGGGGCGTACGCAACCGCAGCTCCCAACTGCTCGCAGCATTTGTTATACCCGGAAATAAGCAAGGTACCATACGCAAAAACAAAATAGAAAAAGGTAACCCGGGAGTGGAGGGACGGAATGCGTAAAAGCGCACTGAGAGCGAAAAAAAAACAAAAAAAGCAAGAGCCCAAGGTGGTACAGTGCATCATCAAGGTCCGAGGTGGGATCATCGCGAAACTGTAAGCACAAAGGTCCGACGGAGCACGAGAACCCGGTTTCTCCAGCAGAACGGGCCCCGTTTTCGAAGAAGAGACCCGCACCGAGCACGAGAACGGCATTGTAACGATAGCGTATCCATAAACGACTTCTGCAAACAGAGCCAGCTGAGAGAAGCCGAGAGTCAGCTCCGCTTCTCGGCCGAGCAAGCAAGAACCCCAAGAGACTCATGATAACATGATGCGCATCTAAGAAGAGCTGCTCCAAGGGGCCGCGATAGGTATAATGCTACCTCAAGTTAGTACGTAAAATTTTTGCCTGGATCAAAGCAATGATAAAGTTAGAAGACTGTTTCAATGATGCATATCAACATAAAGATAGGCCGTGGTGGGGGTTAGACAACGAGCGCCGCAGGCAGGTATTATGAGCATTGAATGGATTAATGAATGAATGAATCCTTAGGGATTCCTTACTTTATCCGTGACTTTTCCAGAGTTTCTCGCTTGTGGCTTTAGACCCTCGCTCGCCTTACTTCTTTCGCGTTCTTTCCATCTCTTTTTTCCACTTCCCTTGCACCTGCTTCCTCCCCCCCTACCCCTCGCTCGCTCACTCGCTTGGTCGGTTGATTAGACCGCAGTGTACCGTGCAATACACATCTACGCACAGGACAAAAGAAGACGCCATTATCCAGATCGCGTGTTGTGATGTAATAGCCTCCGCGTGCGGTCAGATCTAGTCCACCGCCCCACAGGGGTGGATCAAGTGTAGTGCAGTAAAGCATCACAGCAAAGTTGATAGGAGTTCGAGGAGGGGCACTACAGGACTGTAAACTGTTATATCATAAGATGCTTTTTTCTTTTTTCTTTTTGTTTTTACAAAAATAAATAAATATGCAAATATATCAGAGACCCGTAGGTAAATAGGTAGGTAGGTATTATAATACGGTAGTATGGTAAGGTACGTTGATAGTAATAACGAAAAAGAACTAGTGGTGCTTTACGAAATATATATCATAATAATATTATGGTCGCGTAGATATCAGCCCTCCCCGTCCCTTATGTCGACAAGTTAACGAGTCGTCTACTGTAGAGCACTGTACCAGTGATGCACTTTCACCTGCCCCCGTACGACAGCTTGTTGAGAAAGCAGTTGAGCCTGTTGGCAGTAAGCAAGATGCGGTCCGACACCATCTGTGAAGTGGGAGTGTGCGCTTGGACGAATGGGCATGTTCTTGTGCTTATATAATATATCATACCTATAATACAAATCACCACATGAAGCTTAAAAAAAGAGCCCGTGATAACGATACCTCTCACTCCGAAAACTCAAGTATGACAAGTCACTTCGTATCATAATAGAACGTTCCCTACGTTCAGCTCTAACAATCCAAGATATGACCCCAAATCGCACCGCCGCGGACCGGCTTGCAAACGAAAATGGAAGCAAAGGTTATAACAAAAAACAAATCAAGAAATCTATACTGTAATCCATGCAAAGTCTGTTGAGAGCAAGTTTAAAATAAAAAAACATACACATGCAATAAACACCCCTCTAAGAAACACAACATCCCACGTGAAAAGGAAAATGAAAGAGCGCAAGCAAACTAACCAACTAATATACAGGAGCACAGAACCAGCTATTGTATGCATGTATGTATGTATGTTGTATGTAGGTATGATAATTCTAGGAATGAATATGAAAAACGCCAACACCCAGTTTCCCAGTTCCGATTCTAATACTGTAAGTTCATCCGTCTACCGTATGATATGTTCCCCCCGCCCCCACCAATTGCCATCCTGTTCCATCTATTCTAGTAAGGAAAATGCTTTTAAAAGGAAAAAAGGAAAGTTGCAAGGCAAGGCAAGGCCAGGCCGGACCTTTGCTAGAGAGGAAAGTCAGACCGTTGCAGGACAGGGCAAGACAAGAAACCCCGGGAAAGAAATGCAAAAAACGAGTGAAGAGAGAAAAGTGTAAATAAAAACAAAGGAAAGGGCGAAAAAGAAAGAAAGAGAAATTTCTAAGGGTCCGTCCCAAACCATGGAAATGCATTTTTCGTTGTTCGTTGTCGCCATTTGCCGTTGTTGCTGCGATCATGATCACCCATCCGGCTATCTGCTTGTACTGGTATCCAGCGGATCTTCAACCTCGTACTTGGGAGTCGCTACGGGCGTAGGCGGCATCTCGATCAGGAACTCATCGCTCTCACGACTCGCTGCAAGACTAGTAATCGGAATCTTCTCCCCGCCGTCAAGCTCCGCGAGTGCCCTCTTATACATCCTCCGCACAAACTTCTCGCAGTCGTGTTTGAGCAGCCAGTCCTCGCGCGGCAACTTGATACTCCCCGGATTCAACCTAACCTTCTCCCAGTCCGCCTTGTGCCACATGTCGCGCACCTCCTCTCCCTTCTTCTGCGCAGACTTAACGCGATCGTAGCGCAGTCGCTCGTAGATCTTGAGCGCCGAGGGGATCTTCTGCGCGTCCGGGATCTGCTTGTCCGTGTGGGTTAGGGAGAGGAGCGTGGCCAGGGCTACGCCATCCTCAATCGCCTGAGAACAGCCCTGTATGGAAGTCGGTAGAAATGGGTGAGCGGCATCTCCAATCAAGCATATGCGACCGCCTGGAGTAATCCACGTTGAGAGGGGCTCCCGATGTACAAGTTTCCAGTCGACTAGTGAAGGGGTTTTGGCAATCTATCGCAGGTTGGCGGTTAGTTTGGGTGAACGAGAGCCAACATGTGATTTTATGTCTGTGTGCTTACGATTGCCCTACATCTCGGGTCCCAGCCTTCCAGAAGTTTTAGAACATCTTCCACGCGTCCGGGATAGGACCACGATTCGTCAATGTCTCCGTCGTCCTAACCGTCTCATCGTCAGCGCACCACACACACAACACACAACGCATAACAGTTTCCAAAAAAGGAATTCTAATCTTCCAGAGGAAAACCATACCTTGTGTGTGCAAACCCACGACAGCTCTCGCCCCCCTTTACACGTAGCCACAAGCAAATGAACATCTGGTCCCAGCCAACCCGTATGCGTGTCTCCCCGCTCCGCGAATTCCCTAGTAAGCGGGTCGTCCAGGATCCCATGCTCCTCGACATTGAACCAAGAACGATATACCGCATATCCGGTGGGCTCGACCTTATCGTCCAAGCCAAGCGCCAACTTCCTAGCTCTGCTCCTGACGCCGTCCGCGGCGACGACCACGTCTCCGACGAAGGTCTCGCCATCGTCGCACTCGACCCAGGCCTTGCCCAACTTGGGGTCCTCCTTATACGCCGTTACTCGCTTACCCATATAGAAGCGCACACCCAGGTGCTCAGCATAGTCCAAGAGAACCCTGTGAATCTCCGCCCGGTGTCCGTTGTACGTTGGTCGTTCGGGGTCCGGGGCCACGATTGGCTGTTCAAAGATGAATTCGCCTTTGTGCGTGTTGATCATAAAGGATTTGTGGTTCATGCAGATTTTGCGCAACTTGTCGCTGACCCAGGCTGGGTCCCAGCGAGAGAGTACTCTTCCGGCATTTTGACCTGTTCATCCGTAGACCGTCATTAATCAGGATTCCCTCGCTTTTTCCTTCTTCTCTCCAGTTCGTGGAGCTGGGGCGAAGAAGGGGGTAGAGGAGTTTAAGCTCACTTATACTAATAATGTCGCCGTGCTGCTCCCACCTTGGGGCCTTCTCTAGTACTGATACTGTGTGCCCCTTTAGTCTGGCTTCGATACTCGCTGTTAATCCGCCAAAGCCTGCGCCTACTATCACGACGTGGACTCCTGTTGGTAGATAGGGCGCTATTGGTGTGGCCATTGCGACGATGTGGGAGTGAGGAAAGAAGAAAGAAAAGAGTATATAGAGGCGCAATCAGAGGAATCAGGTCGAGTAAGTAACAGGTCGCAGGCCGCAGTTATTGTAGTATATATAGCAAGGAAGAAGGATGCCAGGGTATCGCAATTGAAGACTCCCGATTCGAAGAATGTAATGTATGAGCGGGTGATGAGGTCCTTATAAGACTCTGGAGGAAGAGGCGGGTCAAGTGATCTTGTGTAGTGGGATAGTAGATGACTGGAGAAATGGGGACGGGAGGAGGAGGAGATGAAGCAATATATACCTCGATATGTCCCAGATGCTGATGGTCCATAAAATGGTTGGTGGTGGTGGACCCATGATAAATTCAAAGGATGAAGGAATAGTAATAAAGAGAAAGGTGAGGGGAACGAGCCATGAGCTAGAGTCTGGATATGGATGGGGGAAGGAAGAAGAAGAAGAAAAAAAGAACCACCCGTATGAAGTTGATGAAACAGCTGGCCACGCATGTGGAGTCGATAGTGGACGCTAGATGGAGAGAGCCCCGACCCCTGGACCTGCTCATAGCCAAGGCACATCGCTAGGTTTGGCTCTTTCTCACATAGAGAGAGGTAAAGCTTCCATTGGTGATACTGTATGGAAAAATCCTTCCAATGTACTCGAGTAGTAAGTAGGGGTTGGGGAGGTGGGAAGGTGGAGTGGGGAGGGAGGAGGGGGGAGTAAGCCTAGACGAGTTTACATAGCGTAGAGTAACACCTCAATAACTTTTACCTTAAGTTATAAGTTATGTCTCTCACCCTTGTGCACTTAGAGGAAGGAAGATCCTGGTGCCTACGTGCACGGCCCAATTTTGCCAATAAGCATGAGATTCCTCCATGTTAGTCGTACTCGTAGGGCACAATACTGCGGACGCAATGAGTATTAATTATAACGTGAGTCCAAAAAACTCAGGGAAGGAACGGGAAAATGGTGAATAGTGCTTTCCGGCCCGCGGTACCACACAGAACAACACCCCCCCATCCATGATACTTGTATAGGATGGCTGTAGTACTCGAGATATGTCCCTCTATAGAATTTTTCCTCCCTCCTCTCCCCTCCCGCCTGACTTTGACAGCCACTTTTTTCTTTGATGAAAAAACTATTTTGTACTCTTTGGAAATTTGAGGCTTGCAACTTGAGGGTTGTCGTACAAATAGTAAATAATGACCAGCCGAGCTGGTACTTGTCACTGCCCAGCTAGTCTACTAGTGCAGTACCTATCTGCGCTACTTTTTTGCCCACTAGCGGATTATTATATATTCCTTTCTATCGTAAGTGCGAGCAAATGTTTATTTTCTTGTCCCCGTCGTTTGCAGCACAGTACAGTAAACCCTCGATTCACCCTTCCCACCCTTCTCCGCCGCCGCACACTCCACCTCCGGTTCAATAGAAGAGAACTTGCATGTGCAAGCTTATTGGCAGATCTAGATTGTAATATGGAAAGTTCTGTGGTTCTCTTTCGCGGGAGCAATTAATTACTCCCGGATTATAAGGGATCCCTCCAACGCTGCTTACCTTCTTTCATCCAGCTACTAGACGGTACTTCAGTTGCATCCGTAGCTTAGCTCCTGCGATCTACTTGTATCTGTTCCGTCCAACTAAACCACGAAAAGTAGGCCCCGTGTAAGCAACCCCAATCAAAATAAATGCTGATACTGGACCCAATGCATCTCAGGAAGTTGATTGAGCTCTCCTTTTCTCCTCCCCCTCCGTGCCCTGCAGGGACCTCCCTCTCTCACTTATAAAAGTCCACATCGGCGGTCGTGAAGGCCGAGTTAACTTAAACCGCCATCCCTCCTCATCCTTCACCACCCCCCTTTGATGCCACCCGTCGGAAATATCCCGAGCGTAAAAACCGAGCTTTGAAACCGCTCAGGCTGCTCCAAACCCACTCAGAACAATCACAAGCACGGTCGGCCGGGTTTCCCAAAACGCTGAGATGTATTCACTCTCCACCGTTTTGTCTCTAATCCGACGTCCCCTCCGGGTACCCCTTGCTGGTCAGCGGAGAAGAATAGCTCCGGTAACAAGTTACTTATGTTATTGTGGTCTGCGCAAGACCGCAATCATCACCACTAGCACACTATTCCCTGCCTACCTACCAAACTACTCGCCAGCAAGACGAGGTCTCTAACGGTATCCGGCTGCTTCTCCCCCCCCCCCTTTCAACATCTGCCAACAGCGCAGCCTGAATGGCACCACCAGTGAGCGGAATTAAAAGACACCCGGAATCACTGAGTTTCCATTACGGGCAATCAACCCTCTATCTCTCAAGAAGGCCGCATGGTTAGACTTTCGATCAACAACTTTTCACCTTCAACTCACAGAGTACGGGAAGACATGCTTGGCGCCGCAAATCTGGTAGCGGCCGCCAAGAGTAAACCCTGTTTACTTACTAATACATTAGTAGAACACGATATTGCCCAGCCAGGAACATTGTACGGGAGGGCCGAGAATATTTTCACTCCGGGAATGCTGTCCGCGAACTACAGTATAATATCACAGTTAAAACAAGTACAGTAAATTAAAACCTCAAAGTTGAGGCCAAAAAACATGTTCCTCGCCCCCCAGGTGCCCTCTTTTTTTCCTTCTCTTTTTTTGGAAGCCCCCGGCGGGATGAATCTGTAGAGATCATGGACAGTGATATTTTTCTTGTTGCTGCGTCGGTGACGGTGGGCGAATTGTGTGAGTGAATTGAGGGGGGCATTGACTTCACCTTAGCAACATCATCGTCGGCCTCAGCAACAACACCGAAATCCCCGTCCAGAGCATGATAATTACTTTTTCTCCTTCTCATTCTTCGTCCACTATGATATGGGGGCAGAATACTTCTCTTTCCTTTTTTTTTGATCTGAGACCCTTTCGTCACATTCAGTGGGAGCAGATGCAGTGTTGGGTCCCTTTCTTCCTAGATCTCTCTTTTTTTCTGTCCTTGGGGGTGGGGGAAGTACTCAAGTACTGTACTTTATTTTTCTTCGCCAATTTTGTCCTTTTCTCCATCTTTCATTACGCATTACGCATTACGCATTACACAGTATTTTTTCGGCTGTGATTAGACCTGACCTGTGGTGGGGTCAATATCACTCCAACAAAGAGTCTTTTCCTGTCTTCCTTCTTGTCTTTATTTTGGTTGCTGCTGTCCTTTTTTAACCCATCTGTTTTATGGCGACGATAGACCTTAAATCCCTACTCACTAGCCCGCTAGGTTTACTACTCGGCTATCCAGCTAAAATCTGGGAGTCTCCCAGTTAACTGATTCATGATAGGCCCTCACAACCCCCCGTATCACACCCATTACATCGTATTCGACCCTTCACCGCCCCGTGGGGGGGAGGACTAAATGACCGCGGGGTCAAAGATAGTCCACCGGATATTTTAAAGTTGAAAGCCACACACACGTGGCTCGACTGAACTGCTAGAAACAACGTTTCCTTCTTTTTTCTCATTCACCTACTTACTCCCTAAATAATCTATCTATCTACTCACCAGACTGACTAACCCACTTGAAACCTGTTTCTTTGACCACATTACACCCCTCTATCTATCTTGACTTCATTTAGCTTCCCAATTGTATTTTTTTACCTTCTTCCTTATCGCCTAGCTTTTGCTTTTTTCTTTCTTGTCCTCTTCCTCTCCTTCATCGTTGGCCAGCTAATAGTGGTGGTGGTATAGCATATGGGTTTCCCCGCCTATGGCTGGTCTAATGCCTGTCATGACTCGTATCCAGCAACAGTAGTTAGCTAGTTAACTAAATTTATTGTCGCGGGGTTTGCATACGTAGTGGGATAGTGGATCAATAAAGAGGAGTGAATATCCTCACTCGCTAGTACCAAGTCAACTTACGACCCTGCCATATCATACCATGCTCTGTAGGCATCCATTCATTAACGCAATCAAGCAACCAACTCCCAAAGGAAAAGGAAAATAGTGAAGAAAAAAAGAAAAAAGTGAAAAAGTGAAAAAGTGATGTCATGTATGTACTCGAGTACCTTACTCTTCTTTGGCTCTTCACCTGTGAGTTCACGCAGAGTGCGGGTAGTTCGCTTTCCCGAGATATCACCATGTAGAAAGTGCGCGGGGGGGGGGAAGACGAGGGGTTGCACGTAAGCGCTCAACAAGATTCCGCGCAGACCGCCCTAGAAACTTTGCGGACAGACGACAACCTACGCCGCGCACCGAAGACGGGAGTCCCGCCGCACGAAGTATGTGTGTGTCTGTGTGTGTGGGCAGGCGTATCTACTAGTACATGAGAATCTTGCTGTAGCAAATCTGCGGGATGATGCTGATGATGTTGATGCTCGATGGGTACTTCAGCATCATACTACGGTACTAGCGCAGCTGCTGCCGTTTAAGGGTCCCAAAAAGCCTCTTTTTTCTTCCTCTTTTTTTCCTTTTTTTTTTGACGCCTAAAAAAATCACATGAATTCTGAGGGAGTTACGTAACCTTCCCCTCCCCCTCCTTCTGCCCCTCCTGCTGCTCAATTGAATTCGTCCCATTCGAACGAACCTATTCCTATTACAATCATTTTGTCCGGAGAGTGATAGTTTGTGAAGCGTGTGAGTTATGTTGGTGGTGGGGCTAGTGGGGGAACATGACGATAGCGATTGATGTTGACTATCCTCCATGGCGGGCATCCAGCTGCATGAACGTTCCCCGTTGCATGGTTTGGGGAAAGGAATGTTTCGACTCCGTCCTCTGGCAACGAACAGTATTGATCAACCATGCCGGGAAATTCAGAAATTAGATCTGCAAGTGCGTCAGCACCCCCGGAAACATAACCGAAGAGCGAGGCCAGAAACACAAGAGGATAATAGTAGCTCCGTAGAACAAGGAAGGAAGAAAACGCGAGTACGGTAATCGAGCAGACCTTGCAGGGCACCACGGAACATAACACTGTAATATTCCGGGTAGCAACGGTCCCGCCATGCAAGGAGGCCACTGCAATCCAAAATCGTACGGAATTTCCTCCCATGGAACGATCCCCCCCCCCTGGCTTACAAGTATCTGGCAAGTAGAAGTCGAACACAAGGGGGATCCTGGGAGCTGAATTTTGTATGGGGTCACAGATGCGCACAGACAATTCGCCATACAAAATGTTGACCCCTGTGTTCTGGTTCTTCATGCCGAGGACTTGTAAATATATAGATGATCCCTTGAGTAACTGAGGAATCGGCCAGCCCTTAGAGTAACTGTAACTCGGAAGCCAGCGTTCGATGATCCGTTTTCCTTCCCTTCGAAAAGGGCCTTGAAAAGAGAAAAAAAAGAGAGAGACTTTCTTTACCCCTCCTTCTGCCCCCAGCCTTACACGCCCACGCAGAATCAAGATTATCATTCGGCTAGGTTGAACCCAGCCCACCAAGGTCCAGCCAAGCAAAGGTTACGCTTTTTGCATGTGGGGCCGAATCCCCGCAGACAGAAGGTGAAAACAAATTTTAAAAAAGGCGAAAACCCAACCATAATTTCAGTACGGGAATTGATCAGAATTGATGCATGGCGGGTCAAAAATTCACATCTTTTTTGGAAAAAGTGAATATAATCCTATGAAATGCCATGTCCCGAGAACTGCAATTGTGCAGTGCCATCCTGTGCTGGTATGGTGCGAATACGCAGAGCTTCCACTTTCAACCTTCCGGTTTCCTGAATAAGAGCAATGGATATCGCGCTGTGCGGTTCTTCCGTATTACTATATTTGACTTGAACTGATTGATTGATTGCATCACGAACCCTCCTGAAATCCTCGCTTTTTGAAAGTGAGGAAGTAGAAGCTATACCTGATATAGGCAATTCTACAAGGAACATGAGTCCCAAAAACCTGCTTTCCAAGTTTGAAAGGAAAAAAAGGAAAAAAGAGCACCATTTTTTGGATTTGGAAAACGTCTGTGCGCACAGCGGTATCAGAAACATTTTTTCGGAACTAATATCGCTGGGGGCCGCTTGCTATGCTCTATATAAAATATCCTCGCAGCCACATCCCGGGCTCCATACACTTTCTCTTTTCTCACATTCCTTTATCTCCTCCTGCTATTCATCAGCCCTCAACTCACCCGATCTCCGAACCTACCGGTATCATCTTTTAATTGTCCGGAGCTCAGGGAGGGGGGGGAGCTAAAGTGCGAGATAATATCCTACAATCAATGCTAGATGAATGAATAAAGAGAGACTACCATACATTAGCCCTAACATGTGCAAAATTCGTTAGCTACCCTTCCTTACCTTTTTTGTCTCCCCAAATTTTGCGATTAAGTGATAGTGATAGTCCGGCACGGGGCGTGACCGCCGCCCCCCTCCCATAATAAATCTTTCGCCGGAATTGTTATTTTTTTTTTGCACTTTCCCGAGTTTGCATCTGATGGTGATCTGCCAGCTGACGACGGGTGATGACCCTGAGCTTTGATAGCCTTCCAGGGTTGGTTTGGCTTCCTACCACTCATATCTCACATTGATTCCGGCCAAAGCCAATGCGGTACTTCACGCACTGCTGCTTCAAGTAAACGGGACTTTAGGTCCTGGGGCTATCGAATTCAATTGGCAACAGTAGAATGGGGGGAGGGAGGGAGGTAAGTTACGGAGACATAGTCTTGCCGGAACAATTCCTCTTTCTGCAGTACCTCGTTACAATTGGGATCACATTTCTATACTCTACTAGAGACAGCTGCACTGGACATAAATTACCATGTACGAAAAAATTCAATCCCGTGCAAAAATATATATGCATGAAACGATGCTATTCTTTCTTTCCCTTTCATACACAGCACTCCGCCGCTTTAGGTACATTTGCAGGCACCTAATGCCGCACCGGTAAAGCTGTAGGGGAGTTTTGTATATACCTGGGACGAGTTTCGGTATCCACAGCAAAGCAGGCTAAAGTACATCAATATCCATTGCCGTGCCCGCTGGGCGGCAAGTTAGGGCACTACATCGGTAGCTGATAAAAGCTCAGAGAATCGTAAGATCTCCTTCTGGCTCTGTTTGTCATGTCAATGCATTAAGAGCAACCTTGGTGAAGTACGTCTTGGGCTAATTGGTTGGTATACTACCATAATTAAATTTTGAAGTTTACTGCCGGGTCCGTCAGACCGCTTGATTACATAAGCATGTAAGGTCAGGGGCTTTTGTGATCCACCAACCCCAACCCCCAACTGGGTTATCAAGTGCCTTGCGAAGTTTTCTCAAGGACCAGTTTTGCTTTTACATAGTTGCATACCGCCGCCCTATTCTTCGAATTAACTGGGAAAAGAGAACTGACTGACCAGAATAAAAGTAATGATTGTATTGGAATTTGGTTTCCCTTTTTTTGGCCCGGCGGATTAAATAATTTACTGTACTATTCATCGGTTCCCCTGGGCGGAGGGAGAGGGGAAAGCCTGAGAGCGGAACGACCGGGGGCGGGGCGGGGGGATGACCAAAAGCGGTCCAAAGCCATCCAGAGTCCGGAAAGTCAAGAGTGGTTTTCTGCCTTATCTGAGAAATAAGGTTCTCAGTCCTCTCTCTGCTCAGTCACACCCAGTATATTTAAGATTTCACATAGTAAATCTGAGAACGTGGCTGTCGGTAAGTTCCGAATCTCGCAAATAATTTCAGTTTAGGGGTAAGACAAAAAAAGGCGTGAGGCTCGGCCACCCTCCCCGGTTGAAAAGTGAGAAAGTCGATTCAACCCCACCACTCCAGGAGCAGCGCGCAGAGCATCCGGTATTAACAATCATGGCACCAGCATGTCCAGGTCCCTCAGCCGACAATCTAAGGCAGACTCGCATCGCGTCGGATTCACAGCATGCGACCCCCATCCACCGGTCCTCTGAGTTAAGATACGATCACTCGACGGCTCTCTTCTTCATAGGTCGACCCACAGGCCTATTTTGCCCACAAGTGCCAGAAGGAGCGAAGTCAACCTATCGGCATCCACAGCCTTGGCAGAGATCCAAACGATTATGATAATGTTGCTGATCATGGTTACGAAGCATAAAACTATAGAAACTAAAATTGCGGAGGAATTAGCTATCCCATACCTCTCGAAGGCTACGGAGGCTGGTGCCAACGAGGTGGCTCAAATGTGCACTGGTTATATCCATGGATCGAAGCGTAGAGCGATATCGATGGGCGTCATGATTACACGACCACAAGCATGGTGGCCGCTATCAGACCATGATGATCAACAATGTCTGGTGAGGGATAAATTTACCTCACTAACAGTCTTTGGCTCTTGTTGGCTCCTACTCATAAACCAAATATCCATAGAAACGGTGATTTGCACTTTGTCGTGAGCATAGTGGGGTTTGGCAGGGAATTGACATGAAGAACACTACCATTCGTAATCTTGGCTTAACAGGGCCCCGAACCCCTCTGGCTGCTCTGCAGAGGACCAGTTTACACCGTCCTCCAAATGATGAAACTCGACCGGAGACCAAGGATGGCTTTCTAAGTAATCTTGCTCATTAAACCTGATGACCTGGACACTGTCATGAGCTGTACTAGTACAATCAATACATAAAAAGGTTACAGTATCGGGCAAAAAGTGTGCTTTTCTTGAAGAAATCCCGGTATCTTGAGAGTCGCTTCCCACAAAACGGGTCCTGGGGAATTCTCCGAAGAGTCACTGTGCTTGTGGTAAGTTACAGGTATCCTGTGGTGTTACCATACTCCATCATCTCTGCACATTGCTTGAGAGATAAAAGATAATACTCTTGAATATTATGGAAGGTTCCCTTGCCCCGCCCACGGGCCAATAGAGAAAGAAAGACTGAAATTCAGCCAGATGCTTGTTACTATACATAAGTTAGAGGGGCGAGTGACGGGGCATAACCGAGGTGGCGCCGTCGTTTCGAATACGGTATTGGCGATGGTGTTATTCACAGCAGTCTGAGGCGATTCTTTCCTTCGATCTTGACGAAGATGAGAGTGATAGACACAAGCCCCGAGAGCATATGCAACCACTGTATGCTAGCGTGACCACAATAATGAGCGCTTTACATCATAATAAGAATTCAAAACAATAACCTTAAGCCATACCGAATCAGTTTGCTCCTCTTATTGCCCTGAGCTCAAACGGTCTTCCTTCCTTCTCGGCGGAAGCCCGAATTGCCTTGGCGCTAACAAGTAACTCACGGAGAAGCCTTTCCCCTTATCAGATTAATTTATTATAGCACGGGACAATAACGCCAACAACCTTTCTTGTTAGCGAGAGCGAGGAAGAATCAGCAAGTTCGTTGCAACGCAACATTGTCAAGAACCACCATCCCAGTTTTCCACGAGCAGCCCTCCCGCGATCATCGACCAGCATGGTTTACCGGGATTCCCCTCCTCCGCCCTCAGACTCATTTTGTCTCCTTGCCCCTCTCCAGCAAGCTAAACGGCCGACCAACTCCGCTCACACGCAGCGTCCAATCCCTCGTCTCATCCAACTGCTCAAGGTTGCCCCTCCCGATCGCTCCAACGCTACCGTACGGAAAGCGAGAGAAAAAAGAAAAAAATACATGACAGAAGGACCAAAGTTAGGCCTTGAAACGATACCCAGGGAGTACCCGGGTTCCCGGCGACGACAACAAGGGAGGTCTGTTGGTGGAGAGGGTGTGGTCGTCCGACCGCTTCCTGGATTCTGCCTTTATGGTTAAGGGTTTTCAAAAGTGGGTGGCGTTGTTCGGACTCGGGTCTGAGAAGATACGGTGGCTTCTAGAAGGTTTCGGGAGGTCCCACGAGCAGGGAATGGACCTGTAATTGTTGCGAGGAGCTTTTTTCGGCCGCAGGCCCGGTCACTCGTCCGATTGATACAGGACGCAGGGAGTACAAGCCCGGAGGAGGGAGGGGGGTATTAGGACATAAAGGGGATTTTGTGCGGAAGTGAATCAGTGGCGGGATCACGCAAACCCCCAGAAAGGGTATAGATTTTGCCAGACACTGCTTAGGTGTGTAGGATCTGGATCAAAAGCTCACAGAAACGCCCAACTGGATCTTTGTTCTCCGAATAAAGTAATTACACACAGACGACTGCTTGTGGTTGTCCCAATACTTTATACCCTTATCCCAACCAGACATGAGGCAACTCTAGCACTAGTCCCAGCACAAGGATCAGAAATTTGCATGGCAAATTTTCCGTGCATAACTTCAGACCAAAATCACAGTTTCCAATGAGGCCTCAAAAATGCCCGGATACTTCAAACGAGATACTCGGAGATAGCAACGGAACTCGAGTATCATACCGCTATACCGTGCTGATAGATCCTCAACATGACTGATGCGCTGATTAGTTACTTTTGTAAATTATTGTCATGCTCTTTTGAGCCCGCATTCTATTGATTGGTTTGTCGCAGAAAACGGGCCAATCATTTTCAAGAGGTGTGACCATAATTGCACCCGCACTTCTCCAACCCGCTTGATCGCTCGAGTATCGATGCGGGTAACTCAATATTAAGTTACGGGCCCACAACCCAAAAGCCCAACACGCGCACGGACTGCGCACACACAACACGCACACACGTCTAATTCATCTCAGGTGCTTGAGCTGCGCCCGTAGGAGGAAGAGGCTCGCAATCTGTTGTATCATACTTGCGGGCTTATTTAGAATTGAGTGGTCCAGAGGGGGGAGGCAGCTACCGCACTCTATCTGATAACTACAAACTGATAGGTTCTGGCAGGGACCCTGGGAAAAGAATCCCCCAACAGCTGACTACTCGCTCGGTTCTCACTTGTCTTTTTTATTTTTATTTTTGTTTAAATGACCATGGTGACTGTTTCGGCAAAAAATTGATGCTGGTTGGGCAGGGGAGGAGCAGCGATTATTGGCCGAGAGTCAAGAGATTGCTGCAGGGATTTATCTCTACATCCTCCGCATCCGGTGCGGGGCGTTGGAGGGGGCACTTGAGAAGATGACGGGTGGGTGGGTGGAGTGAGGGACACAGCATTCCAACAACAGAAGAGGACTGTGCTGCGCTACGTCTTGTATTCCCGCCACGAGTGAGATGTGATGACCGTGGTTAGGCTCTTTTCTGTTGCTTGTTGCTGAGTTGTTGCCGTCCAATGTTTGATCCTCCCAAGATGGGCGTTGGGGCGTAAGTCCCGGAATAGCAAGATCTGAGCCTCCCCTTTAGGGGGACTCCGGAGAATAAGACTTTGTCTTGAACATCACTTCACATCCATCCCAAGACTGCGATTCGGACTCGTTCCGCGATAATGTTATCGGGTTTAGTTGGCTTGGTTGGTTGGTATATTTTGTGTTGGCGCTCAGATAGCCACAGATTTCTTTTTTTTCTTCCTCACCAGACCGGATGTCTTTGATCCCTGTTCTCGGGCACTTCTTGCCTTGTACAAGTTCTCTCCTCCGAGAAGGCACGCTTCGACCATCCTACGGGTATTGTGCAGTAGGCTGTCTTACCGTCCCCCGAGAACGAACCAAATTCCGCCGATAGAACTCGGAGATCACTCCTGGCTGAATTTGCCAACGGAAAAGTTGTTATTCTAACCGGTTCAGCTTTGTGTGCCCTTGTACCTCCCTCGATATTTTATTTTTATTGTCTTTTCTTTTTAACCTTTTCCTCTTCATCCCTCTCTTTCGTATTCAATGCTGGATGCGGTATCGTATGCAAGCACTTGCACCGGCCCTTTCCCCCACTTCCCTACCGGCTATGCTCTTAGCGTTGGAATGTAGAGTGGCGGATGCTGGGCTACGGGCTTTCTCACCGAACACAAACGAGTGAGTGCATCTCCGGTGCCCTCTGCTGAAGGATCTGGGATTCTCCCCTGTGAGCGGACTTATTAGGTATTGTCATTTCGGAGCATTCTTTCGATTCTTCGGCTGGAATCGGTTGTAATCCTTCTAGAAGGGTTCAATTACCACAAAACACCCCATCTCACTCGCAAAGGATTTACTGTGGTGGTAATCTTGTCATGATGAAACACGTAATGAGACTATTTAGGTCGGGAAGATGTACCGGTATGCCTCTTTTGTTATCTAGGGCATGTTTCTTTTTCTTTTTCCGGGATTGGAAGGAGTCGTGGGGTAGGACAAGTCTGGGTTGGCGGAGGTCTCAGCCCATCACCCTTGCAGCAATGCTAAGCTTCTTTCTTTCGCTTGTTTGCCTGGATTGGCTGAACAGGGTTCCTCATCCACTTTGACTACTTGGCAACGGCTCCCGTGTGACACAGCAGCGATGCCCCCCCGCAGCCACTACGAAGGACTTGATGGAGTTATAGCCTAGAGCAATGGAAAAGTGAAAGGGAATCACCCGGTAGGATATTTATTTTTTTCGCTGTTCCCGGCGATGGGAGCCAGAAACTGGAACTGGGGGCGCGGGGTGGTCTAGACTTTTGCAAGATGGAGATACTGCGGTGCCCCGCCCTTAAGCATGTTAGGCGTCGTCGACAGGTCCGCAAACAGGCAGGTAGGTATCCAGGAAACCTTTTGACGATTGCCTCCTCCATTGCACTGCCCTCCCGTTCCCGTAGCCTTGCATCAGGCCAGGGCAACTTGCCGGGGGCCGAGGGTGAGACCTATCGTACCCGGAAGTTGTAAATTATCCTCTTTATTTCCACTCCTTGCATGAGGAGTGGGCCTCGATCCAGAATACCGTATGCATGGCTAATTCCGGATTTGTGACCCACTGCCTCGCAATCGTCCAGGGAGACCACAGTAGATAGTGGTTCCTGGAGTTTGGAGTAGGCGATAGAAAGGGGGGGGGCAATGTCTACTATCGCTCATACCGTTCTGATATCTCATATGCACTCAACTAATCACATCGCCTATGAATGTGATACTGGTTCCCATGGTTCAGTACAACAGTCTACGCACGAGTCCGGGTAATCGGAATCAATGCCGAAACTAGAGGAGCTATTTGCTCTTCGTGGAAGTCTGGCACTCTATGAGTGCTGTGGAATTATATGTAGCCACCACTAGTCAACCCTTGAAGCATCTAGACATAAAAAATACTAAGGACTAGTGTTTTACATCCAAATTCAGGGATTTTGGCACTTCCATTTCCGAATACTTTACGAATTAGCGAGTAAATTGAGCTACCGCAATCTATTAAGCAGAAGAGAAAGAACTAAAAATCTTGGTAGACTGAGCCTTTTTTTCCTTTCCTAAATCCCATCTAGCAACATGCCTGCGCATTCCAAGAGCATCTGGGCATCTTGGCGTTTCCTTGGCCTCAATAGTGCCAAGATTTCCGGATGCTTTTTACAACGAGCAAGCAGATTACCGGTGCGGTATTTCGGAAAAGGCGCATCCTCTCCCAAATTGTTGAAATGTTGCTTGCTGCTGGTCGGTTGTTGGAGATACTTGCTTCCAGTGCGGTGGGCAGGCTATGTTGATCCCTGGTTAGAATAATTCCTTCCGAGTCGTTACCACTGTCGAGGGGTCATCTGCTGTCACTTGAGCCAAAGGGAGCGTCAGACAACAAGGGCCGATGGATCGGCCGAGCAATGGCGGGTATCATCTAAGACTCCACTCGTCAACCCAAGCTTCGTTTGAAAGAACAAATATTTTCTGGTAGGGCAAAACAGTCATGAGACCTCGGTGCCGTCTCTCGACAATTGGTAGTGCGTAATCTGTTTTCCAAAGGCCCTGCGCATACAAGTGGATACTCGCCACAAAGCACGGGGTCTATACGGCACTGGAGTTACCTTACATGATAACTTATTACACTAAGTGATACAGCCGGTCCAACACTTGTGATGAGGGATGCCACAGGTGCGGACGTGGTATGTCCCAACTTGAATCAACCAACAAAAATCAACTCACGGACCAATTTTTTTTCTTCCCTCTCCCACTTCTTCTCGAGAATGTTGTGAGCGGTATCCACTTGTGCTTCCCGCACACGGCGTTTGCTTATCTGTCAGCTTATTGTATGTTTTTGAGCTTGATCCGGCTTATGACCTATCGGGCGGGCTGAACGCGCAACGGGGAAAGCAAATAGGCAAGATCTTATGTTGTTGGTACTGTCTTCCTCGTATCCCTTGCCAGGCGCCCCCTCCCCGCCGCGGGAGCTACAAAAGGGGAAAAAAAAAAGGGCGCAAGTGAAAATCCTGCGAGTGCTCCCCTATGACGCTTCCAATGGTGAGCGGGCGGGAAATCTGATATAACAAATTGGGGACGGAGTAGCATTACAAACGGGATCGGGGTGAATGCAAGTTACCGCGCGTGGCAGACAAACGAGGAACTTTGGGTAACCTTACTTGAGTTTAAGCCGCGTCATAACAGAAGGAAAAGGGAAAAAAGGTATGTAAGGAAAGAAGAAGAAACAAAACCAGTGTTAGGCCATCACACCGGGGGCAGTAAATTATGGAGAATTTTGCTAGAGTCTGCCACTAATTCCACCGTGAACCGTCTCACCCGGATCGATAAGGCACCAATTGACGAGAGATAAAGGCTGATTGATCTGATCCCGGGATTAGTTTATCCCCTCTAAGTTATGGGCTTGCGAAAATTTCCGTTGGTGAAATACCCCCCCCCCCCTTGCCTAGTTGCTCATTTACTGGTACAGAATTTCGGGCGGAACTTGGTCACAGGCGGCGGTATTCGGTGTCATGAGTTGTCCGACGTCGGGGGTTGTAGGGAAGATGTTTAATTGATGATAGGAAACACAACTTACTAAATGTAGCACTTGGCTGACATATTTAGGCTAAATGGATGGAATGTTAGATTTCTGTTATAGTAGCTGGTAAGGGTATCGGAATTGCCGCACGGTGGCTGTACTGGATCATACGAGGTGAGGGATCAAGGACTTTGACAAGAATCACAAGCAAAAAAAAGGCGAAACAAGCCCACGTGCTTTTTGTATTGATGGAATTAGTTCAGATAGGGGGGTTATTGGGCGCTTTGCCACTTCACATCCCAAGTCAGATCCTAGGGATCTGGTTGGTCCCAGAGCCTCATTTGCCTCATGTTAAGGTCCTCCCAACAGTCACCTCCTGTACTCGAGTACCACGAAGCCATGCTCTGGTCCAAAGCTCGGACCCTGTGAAGAATTCTTCTCTTTGGCGAAGTTTTCTTAAACATCACGTCACTGTTGCTTTTCTTGCGACGGGTCGCTTTTTTTTTTTTTGGAAGAGAGAAGGGTAACGGACCCACATCTCGGAGTACGTGCTGTAGGGAAGTAGTTTTGTTCAATTCTCGTGCAAGGGCCTCAGAATTTTTTCTTGACCCCGATTGCTAGTTCAGGACTTTGTGGGGTAGTCCGAGGCAAGTCGACGCGTGGTCGGCCTGGATTGTGAGAAAGTCTCCAAAGTCTCTCGCACCGAAGGCTTACCGAGATATCCTTAATTGGCGGGAATATGATCGCTCTGGGACGATGTGAGCTCTATTTCCAGCAATTGACCAATTGCCTTATCCTAAGGTTAATGCCTTTGGTTCACCTGACGGGGAGGATGATTAGGAGGAGGTAGGGTATGAATTTCCCTTAGTCAATGTCGGATGTTGCGAGTGATAATTGGAGATACGCTACCGGTGATCTCCTAGTTTATTTTTCTTTTTCTATCGTGGTTCACCGCCACTATCCTTAACTTTTGTCCTTTTTAACACTCGGGTCAAATTCCTGGGGCTCCTTGCCATTTTCCGGGCACGTTATTTGAGGATGGCGAGGCTTGAAAATCATCATCATCCCACATGGGGGTTTCTGTCATCCACAGATCTTGACTGTCTTGTCAGTATTAGGGATTCCTTTCATAACCCGACTGGGCGGAACGCTAGTGTGGAATCCCAGGTTCTACGAGGTGTAGCACTGTTTCAAGGCCATGTATGACTGTAGACGGACATTCTTGCTCTCCCACCCCAGTCTCTGCTTCCCCCGCCCCCGCTTTGTACTCTACTTTGGGCGGCCGTCCCGCGCGGTCCGCATTCCAATACTTTACCAAAGTTTGCACCGGTGTGGCATCTCCGGAGGGCTCGTAATCTTGACGTGGGGATTTTAATAACTTCTTTGCTTCCCCCCACATTTCCCCTAACGGCTGTTCCAAGCATCCATTATCAAATCTTGTACACTAGCGGTGTTGGTGCCGTCTGATCTATCCTTGATATCCTTCTTGTATCGTGACTATCTTGATTGTTCCGTGGAAGTAGTCTCTACTTTAGTTACGTTTTTCTTCTGTGGAGCGCATTCCTGCCATTCTGATTCGACGAAACCCGTCACAATATATCACAAACTGTGTTATATGGCTAACCCGTGTACACTACTATGTAATCTATATGTACCGTACAGGATCACACGGACAAAGACAGCAATAGCCTAGCAACAACAGAAAAAAAGACATGACTCAACAGGAGAAAAGAGAGGGAGGGTGAAAAAGCAAGGTCACTTCATGATTCTCATTTTCCCTACACCAGGTCCTTGATTCTTTCGATTTTTACTTTTTCCTCTCTCTCCCTTTTTCTCTTGTATATTGTTCCCGTAACTTAACACTAGTTTTGACTTGCTTTTTTCCTTTTCATTTCATCTCTTTTAGAGGTTCTCGGGGCTCTCCGATCCAGATACACCCTTGGAGAAATACGATATCCCGTTGTAAGATGATATATACCATGGCCACCTATCAAAAGTAACTGAGCAAGTCCCATAGCAACGGGGGAAACATCTATAGAATTTGTCAACTGACCAAGACTATAGGCAAGAATCTTTATGGTGAATCCTGGCCCAGAAACTGCTTCAGTAAGAGGTTTCGGTCAACCCGTCATCATCTATCCTAGAGCTCCGGAAAATAAGGGATTTCATGGAGCCGCCACAGGAGTGGATTAAACCTATGGCTCACAAGTACCGAGAAGTCTTTCTTGTCACTCCCTGTGGTCTTTCAGTTGTTTTTTGATAGGTAACAATAGGATGATGGCAACACGTATACATTCAGTAAACGTGGTGGAAATTTCAAAGAAATACCATACTCTGAGACCACAGCCCCAGTTTACGAGACACTGGGGGTTCGAGTGATTGTAAGATGATGCTGTAGTGTATCGTCATCGGGTTTCCCCCCGGTTCCCATTGTCGGATGTTTTTTTTAATCTCTGGTTTTTGATCCTCTGAATTATCGCCAGCCCTGACTCTGCAGAATACTCAGCTAATCGCGTTCTTGGATTACATAGATTGGTAAGTCCGCTGTGGTTTATCCTGGTGGGGCATCCTTCCTCCGTTGCTGGGAATGGGGCGGATCGGGGATACTAGTATTGTTCTAGAAGGGGGTTGAGAAGGGGATTTTTTAAATTTTTTTAAATCGCAGTTGAAAAGCCTTTTATTTTTTTCTTCTTCTTTCGTCTCGCTCGTTCTCGTTTTCGCCTCGTTTCGGAAGATGACGAGAGTTTCATCAGGCCATCGCATCTTCAGCAATGAACTGGGACTGGCGTTAATAGTCCTGGCTGTACTCGTGTACGGTACATGGGCGGGCTTGGCAGATGTTTCCTGACGGCGATCAATCGTGATTGGCGAATAGGTGCGGATCAAGTCAAGTGCAACATTCTAGAACTTCGATTCCAGGATTAGGAATGGAAGGGGGAGGAAGAAGGGGACAGGGCAAATTATGGTACTCCCCACAAGTGCTTACAGTTGCTAGTCATCCGGACCGTGTACCTGGTTAACACTCTAATCTGGCTGGCTGGCTTGTTTGTCTGGCGGATTCGTTCAGGGAATCTTGCCCGGTTCGTTCCGCCATACCCGGACGGGCCGAAGCCTGATCTGCCGTCGGCTTTGATGGAGAGTTTGCCGGAGAGTAATTGCGGGTCCTTCCCCCCCCCTCCTCTCTCCTCTCTTCCCTCCGCTCCACGGGGGGCCATCAGGGGCGGAGGAGGGGGGATCCACCGGAGACAGAGGGGCCGGTCGGTATTCCGACCGTCGTTGGGCTTGCGCGTGTTTATGTCTCATTTGCAGAGAGAGGAAGAGAAAGGCTTTTTCTTCTTCATCTGCCGCGAGGGGGAATGTGCTCAATAGATCGTTTCGTTGCATTATATAATATTGCGCAATACAGTGCGGTACAGCGTATTGGGCTCTGATTGCTCCTCACTTAGAGCAGTCAGGGCACGGCGACTGGTGAATGAATGGTACAGCCAACTCCCAAATAACTCATTTCCTACCATTCCCGGGATATCAGACAGGATTTCATACATCACTATCTACGGTGAAGGTGGAGAGCACTGTACTGTAAGTCGGCTATGTCTTTCTGAGATTCTGATGTCAGGAACTAACCGGTTTCATGTCCTAACAGAATAAGCGCGATGCGCACAGCTCTCTGTGGGTTCCTTCAAGAAAAAGAAAAGAAGTAAAGGATAACAGACTGCCAGAGCGACCCGAGGCTCTACGCAGAAAATGCGCTCACGGTGGACAGAATCAGGACGAAACCTAGGATCGTTTCTAAGCTGTTGTAGTGGTTTAGCAACACTGTAGACTAGGCGGTGGGCCGGTCGGCCATCCAGCCAGCCAGAAAAACGTGATGAATTCGCCAATCAAGCCAACGTTAAGGTGAACTTTCGCCTAAGGAGTGACGGGCGAACGAGCGGCGTGAGGCTTGCAGATGCTACCTAACCGAGGTGCTGTATCAGGGAAGCCGTCAGTTTACAATACCCCCACACCGGGAAGCTCATTGGTTTCCAGAGTTTATGTCCTGCGGTGAGTGTCGTTGGTGGCAGCCGTTGTGGGGGTGTCGGCGGAATACGATGATATGACGAACCCTCTTGCCTGAGTGGATAGTATAGAGCGGAGCGAGAGGAGTGATGATTTAAACTCTGCTTAATCGGCTTGCCCGGTATGCAGCGGGAGGCGTGTAAAGCGGGGTTGATGTCTCGGAGATGCAGAGCAGGGGCTTTGACGGACTTTGTTGGGTGTTGGAGTGTAGGCTCTGGGGCAGATGGCTACTTGAGTAGTATGGGATCCAGTGAATTCGCTGGCGGGGGATGTAGGGAGGCGCTTTTTTGTCGGGATGGCATCGCATATGCCCGTGAGTGATAGATTGTGATGTGTGGCTTGCATAATGAGAGCTGGATCTTGATTCACAATTGGGAGTTTGAATCTCAACTGCAAATGGGAATCATGTTTGAGGATTTTTCGATGCTGCTGATGTTTGAAATATCGATGTGAGCTGGCTGAATGTGCACTTGTTCTATGTAGTGTAACATTACAGGTTACAGGTATCCGCGATGAGTGAAGATCAACTCGAATATTTGAGTAGGTCGAATGTGGGGGTCTTGTAGGGCAGTTTCCTATCAAAGCAATATGACGATGTTCGAAGCTTTTCCGGGGGACTTGGCGGCGCACTCTCTGGCTTGCACCGACTCTGAGCTCTAAAGTCTGCCGCTGGATGGTTGCTTCACCTTCATAATTCCAGTGCGGCGGTCTAGCATTGAGTATCCCTTGTTTTCTTTTATTTTCTCCGTTTTTTTGATAACTGGGGCCGGTTAACTTAGGAAGCCCTTTGGGTGGTTCTGGAACTGGAGGAGTGATTTCATATGATTGTCTTCAGAAAAACAGGGCAAGATTGTCTTCTGGCTTTTTACTGTTTCAGAGTAATACCTCTGTTGGAGATTCGTTTCTTCTATTCCGCTAGCCCAAGTAAAATTCATGGTGAAGATTTTATTATCCTGGGGTGGCTATCTTCTAGGGCTCACCCCATTGTGGGCTCTACTATATTGCCCTCATTGCCCATATATTCCCTTGAGTAGAGTAGTAATTGCTTTGTGATACTAACTATTGTTTTTGTTTCCTGGCACGATCCACCTCTTATCATAGACCTATTTTGGCATCGAGTGAAATTTCTAAGTTGAATGATTGCCCAACTTTATTAGCGTCCTCGAGTGTTGGTGGCGCAGAAATATGAGCTAAATGAAGTGATCAGTTCCAATGAGGGAACAATAATAATGGTAGTGGTTGCTTATATCAAAATATAATAAATCCTGGGACTATCTATTCTCTGCCGCTTGGCCTGGTGGTGTCTCCGGGTTGTGGTTTGGGAAATGTGGTTTGAAGGTGCAATTATTTCCTCATAAAGTTAACCCCAAATTGTGATTATGGGGTTTGAAAATTGCAGGTGCGTTTGGCAGAAGGCTGTTTACACATCGTGATGCCCAATCAGGGCTATCTCAAGTCATGCGAGCCAAACGGCCCTTACGCTTGTCAGGTATAATTCCCCTGTTCTCGTTTTCTTGTTTACCAAAACCCACCTTCAATGTTCCCCGCTCATTAGGGGTAAGGCCCGCTATTTTGCTCCGTTTAGACGGCATGTTGGAATTTTTGCTGAACTCTACCTACTCGGTTTATAATTTACGCTATCCCCTACTATGTTGGTAGTGCCGAATTTCCCTACATCGCGCTAAAACACCAACTAGAAAACTAGCTTCCCACTTTTCTAGATATGTCAATCGAGTGACACCGGTATCAAAAACATTTCAGGTCAAGGTATGATGCAGATATTTTTACCATCAACAGGACCACTAAACTTGATATGAGGGTGATGTTAGCCTTAGCTGTAAGGTAATGCACCGATTGATGTTTACCAGCCAACATACAGAGTCATGTGATAGCTTTACACCTCTATGGGGTTGAATCTGCCAATCAGTGGAATACGCTAATTTCACTAGTGCCTCTTTAGTACTATGTAGGGAAATTCGGCACTATGAACACTGCAGGGGGTAGTTTCATGGTATTTTCTATCTTTATTATGATAATTTTCTTGTATTATTCTACTGGCCTCAAACCCTATGAAAGAACAACTGCTTTCCCGTTCCTCACCCCCTTCTTCCCATCAACAATCTTTTATTTTTGTCCCTAATGGGGTTTCTCTGTCTTGAGTGCAACTCTCTCTTACCACCCTAGACACCTATCGCCTGTGAATCTTATGACTAAATTTCAGGGTATTAGGGTGGTCTGAAGGTGCGGCTGGTCACAATATCGTAAAAAACCGGCAGTCTCCCACCGTAAATTAGAGCCTTAAGGTAAGGTGCCGAGGGATAAAGTTTCACATAGGAGTTTCCATTGCTAGCTAGCTGTCTGTTCTCCTTTGAGACCTGGAGCTGGACTTGATGTGCAATCTGCTGGAAAACTGTATATTGGCCACGATCTTTCCCCGACCTCCCCTTCCCCTCTGGCCCGGGTGATAGGGTGTGATTGACTTGAAGATCTAGCGTGGGGCCCAGAGTTAATCGCGCACAGAGCAAAACACCGGGCGTGCGCGGGCCTCAAAGACCAATTAAACTACCACACTTTACTATCTATTCTTTGGGACTTCGTCTCCACCAAAGTCATAGCCACACAACGAGCTCGTTTTTATATCGAACTTATGGTAGCAGTGCTTGTTGGCTGGCGGTTTTGGGTCTTCTTTTTTCTCCTCGGGTGTCCTGCTGGTCTTGGAAACCAACAACAAGATTGTGGTCCGGATTGTATTTTATAAATGGACGGGATGGGCTAAGGAGTTGATGGGAATTACGATCTGGAGGCCCCGGTTTATGTTTTAGCATTAGGATCTCTTGTATAGTGAGGAATTCTCTGAAAGCGGGTCTAAGACTGAGGTCGCTTGGGTATATATTTGGGTCTACGGCTAGGTGAGAAAATGGAGCACGAGATCTGAGAGCCCTCCTACTGACCCCCTCTGGGGAGAAGAGCTCTCAATAGGTAGACTGCCTGTCGCAACTCTGGGTTTACCACCCTTCCTCATCCACACCCCAACCTCCCCACCTGAAACTCGTTTCCTAGGAGAATGACGTCCATATGCCAGTAAATCCGTGGGTTTTCTCATGGTCATACGTGCTCCCGATCATAGGATTCAGCCTCTTTTGAAAATCCTATATAGGAAGGTGCTTTCCCCCTCTTTTGCTTTCCTTCTGCCTGAGAGACCGTTCTCTCTCTGGTTGCCTTCATTCCTCATTGAATTGGGAAGCAAAGGGGGTTTCTAATATGTACTGTACGTCGTATCTAAATGTTCTATCTCAAAATACGATCTAATCTATACCACAATGCTTACTTGCTTGCTGGGAGCGAACCCCCCACGCGCGGCAGAAATGAGGCATCCCTAGAAAGCCGGGTGGAATGCAAGCAAGAAAGAGGAGGAAGAGAAAAGGGAAGAAAAGAAAACCTCCACAAAACACTAGAACGAGCAGAAGACTATAGTGAGATAACACATGGGAGCAAGTAGGGAGGCTTGAGGTCTTGAGTGGGGCTTTGCTAGCCGTATCGTACCAGAGCAACAAGCGCGCAAAGCACTGATTCTGTTTTAAACCACCGAGAATCTCTCATTAAACACCTAAGGAGTAAGAAACACCTCCATTGAAATCTACTAGTAACTTGGGAAGAGACACACTACCCACCCATTAAAATCCCGAAATTGGGCTTCCAGTAGGATAAATATTAGTTCCCAAGTTTACCTTTCATGAAATACCTAGCTGGCGCAGTGGTTAACACTCCTGTGCACTTAGCGGGAGCTCAGGAGTTCAATCCATGCTGGAAATCAGTTATTATTGAACGATCCGTCATGTAGGGCAGGAGAATTAAAAACCTCCTGCGCTATGGGAACTGGGAGATTGAAGAACTTAGCCCTCATCAATAGGGCTGTGGGGTTTAACAATCCTGCTACGAGGTGGTAGAATCCGACTCTAGACCTTAAAGGTTGGCGATCGGCGGGTAGCAGAAGCGAATGGGAGTGGGGTTGGCAAAGAAAGAAATATGAAAATAAAAATAAAAATAATAAATATATAAAAGTAAGAATAGAAAATAAAAAATAAAAATAAAATAATTCCTTCTTTTACCTTGGGAAGGTAGCTATCTCTCTATGATTTAAAATTTGTTTTTATTCGTCTTTTGCTCTCTATAAAGAAGTATGCTGTTTTCAGAAATATGGCATATTTTTATATTGTGACGCGCAGAACAGGGCCTAAATAAAAATGGTCGAACCCCACCTTCGGCCACGTTTCACCGACTCCCTTACCACTACCTGCATACCCAACAAATAGGCATCGCCAATCACGCCTCGCATAATGGATTCACGCATTGTTGGGATTCTCGGGGGTGGCCAGGTTGTTTATAATATTTCTCCTCCTTTATCACCGAATTAACCGGTAGCTAACATATTGCACAGCTTGGTCGAATGCTCGTTGAAGCAGCTCACCGCCTCAACCTCTAAAAAATTGTCTTAGATGCCCCCAAATCACCCGCAAAGCAAATCAACGCTCTCCGCGCACATATAGACGGCTCATTTTCCGGCCCTAAAGCTATTCTGAAGCTGGCTGAGGAATGTGACGTTTTAACTGTTGAGATTGAACATGCAGACACCGAGGTTCTGGAGGAACTAGAAGCATCTTCCAAAGCAGAGGTAAATCACCTAGCACCCACTCTGCGGAGAAATGATAAAAAAACAAAACAATTGGGTATCATCACTCATTCGGTCTCATACGACACCTAGGTTCAACCTTCATGGAAGACAATCCGCACCATTTAGGACAAATATGTGCAGAACTCTCATCTAGCTTCCAGCGGTGTAGCTACCGCTGAATCCTTATTAGTCGAATCAAACACTTCGGCTCATTTGGAGAATATCGGCCGAAATTTTGGTTATCCTTACATGCTCAAATCACGAACGCTGGCCTACGATGGACGAGGAAACTATGTGGTCTCTGACCCTGAGTCAATCCCACCGGCATTAGAGGTATTGAAGGACGGACTACTATATGCTGAGAAATGGGCATCGTTTTCCAAAGAGCTTGCAGTTATGGTGGTCAGGAGCCATCCAATCGTAGAGGTGGTCCACGAAGAGAACATTTGCAAACTTGCATACGCACCAGCAGCAGTCTCGGCAGTGATTCGGGAGAAGGCAAGAGAACTTGCGGAGAAGGCTGTAGGGAGCCTTTGGGGTGCCGGTGTTTTTGGCGTCGAGATGTTCTTGTTGGAGGATGGTAGGCTGCCGTTTGGGGCAAAGCTCGTATTGACATGGGGGGCCCAGGGGAACTTCTCGTCAATTAGCTCGCCCCCCGGCCGCATAACTCGGGCCACTACACCATCGAAGCATGTCCCACTTCGCGGTATGAAGCCCCCCTTCGTGCTATTCTTGATCTGCCCCTCCCTGCCCACTCAACCTCGCTAGCTACACCTTCAACACATGCCATAATGCTCGACCTCCTTGGCCCCTCCCACAAGACTGTTGCTAGCAAGGCTCTAGAGGTTAAAGGAGCGACCGTCCACCTGCATGAAAAGGGCGAGGCTAAAAAGGCCCGAAAGATGGGGCACATCACTGTTGTGGCAGGGTCGATGGCAGAAGCTGAGAATCAGATCCAACCACTTATTAATGCAGCAGACGCAGACAAGATGAGTCTAGCTGAACAGGACAAGGCGTCCTTTGCTACTACTTACTCGTATCCTCCCAAAGCCCCCTCATCTACGAATCCTATTATCTCGATTATCATGGACTCTGACTCTGATCTTCCGGTGATGAAGGCTGGTGCCGAGACTCTCAAGAAGTTCGGAGTTGAGTTTGAGGTTACCATAGTCTCTGCGCACCGAACCCCAGACAGGATGGCCACCTTCGCAAAAAATGCGAGAGTCCGCGGTCTCAAGGCTATCATTGCCGGTGCGGGCGGAGCTGCGCATCTCCCTGGGATGGTCGCCGCCATGGTTACTCTTCCTGTAATCGGGGTTCCGGCCAAAGGAAGCACCCTAGATGGCGTAGACAGTTTGTACAGTATCGTTCAGATGCTAGTCAGTAATATTTTCTTGTTCTTTATCGCTCCTTGCTAATTAATACCCATGATAGAGAGGGGTCCCAGTAACTTAGCTACTGTAGCGATCAATAGTTCAACAAACGCTGCGCTTCTCGCATTGCGGATAGTATCCGCGGAGGACAACCCTCTTGGGAGGGAGATTAGATGTAAGCTGGACAAGTATGTCTCTGACATGGAGAGCGAGGTTATGGCAAAAGTCGAGAGACTTGAGATTGGAGGCTGGGAGGCGTCTGTCAGGAAGTGATTTAGGCCTAGCATAAAGTCACAGACGGTAGCCTAAAAGTTGTGATATATCATATACCAAATGTATGACGGGTGGTGTCCAATCGGGCTAAAGAGGCAACGGATGGAGCTGCATCTGAGTGGAGCACAAATGCAATCACGGAAAATCACCCGCCAGATCGATAGCGGCCACTGAGGATCTAACAGGTGGGGGTAGGTGGAAGCGGGTGAGAACCAAGATGCCGGAATTGTGAGCACTCAGCTATCATAATCTGTCCGCCGGGACATGTCCACTGCGGTCTCCACCCACGCGGGCGAGGGTCTCCATGAACCCTGCTTCCCCAGCCATACACCCTTGGACGACCGGTTCCTGGTACCGGAGCCACCCCGAACGGGCTCCCCGGATATCTAGATCCGAGCGGGAAGCCCGACGGCTTTGTGGATCGGCACGTGTCTGGGCCATGAGATGTCACTCTGCAGAAACAATTTAGGTTATGTTGGAAAATGTGGCTTCTCAGGATCCGGTTGCGGGTGGATGACCATATCGGATTCTTTTTTGTATACGGATAGTTTACCGAGATGGGATGTCACTAGTGCGTCATGTTAGAGATGTGTTCTCTATGATAGGACAGGTTGTCCGGTGTGACTGCTAAGTCCGTGTGGTATATTAGTGCTCCTTTCTCGCAGGTGCTGGTCGGTGGTTGGCGGATTGCTTTTCTTCAATCAAGCTATTTTACAACAGGTTAAATGCGATTAAAATTACTAAATAATTAATGTTTAAGGCTTTGGCTGCGTCCGAAAATAATTGTAGTGTTCCGTTTAACTGATAAACCTTTAGCTGATTTGTGAGCATAGCATTTCCGTAATGATAGTCTGGGGTTGTGTCCACCTCATGCATGTAAGAGAGAAAAGGAAAACCCCCTAGCTGGATGGCACGGTGCAACAAACGAGACTGCTTTAATTATAGTGCAAATTATCTAAAGCGTGTACCGGTATATACCAGCGGCGTTGCAAAATGGAAATGCCTTATATAATCAGGGTCAGGGTGGTTAATAAGTGTTGCAAAATGTAATGCCTTATATAATCGGGGTCAAGGTACCTAATTATAACAAAATAATTTGTGAAGGTCTATCGTTCAAGTCTTGTAGTGACTTAGGTTTCTGAGTTCCTGTTTGTACGCTTCTGGTCTTCCTTTACACTGTTTTCCCCCATTATTCAGGCGTGAGAGTAAAATAGGCTGAAATGATCAAGGGAAAAAAGGCAAAAAAAAAGCAGCTCTCATAAGATTTGAACCGTAGACCTCCAAAAATCAGTTTATTATGCTGGTATGATACACGCTTTAGATGATTTGCGCCATACCTGGCACACATATCCTTCACACGTCATTGTGCTCGGGGCAGTTCCTCCGAAGCCCAAAGCGGGATGGGTGTGCACATTCTCGGGTGTGCGCTCCCCGGAAGGAGTGGACCGAGATTTAAATAATTGGCATTTACCCTGGTGGGGGTGGTGTTGTAGCCCCTCTGGGTGGGAGACTTATAATAGCCCAGTAAAGAATAATCGTCCTGGAACAATAAAACAGCGACAACCAGCGAGCGACCTCACCATCAATCGCTACTTGTAAAATGGTGCAAATAATTGGCTACGAATCTCGCGATGTCCGCTTTCCGGTTAGTTCCCCTCCTTCATATCCCATAATTCCTAGAAGAAAAGAGCCAACTGACCAAACCCTCCAGACATCCCTCGACAAAACTGGCTCTGATGCCATGAACGAAGCGGTCGACTATTCAGCCGCCTACTGCATCCTCAAAACCGACGGAGCCCACAGCGGCCACGGGATGACCTTCACCATCGGCCGCGGAAACGACATTGTCTGTCGTGCGATCGAGCAAGTGGCCCAGCGCATTGCCAATCGCTCGCTAGGGAGCCTGACAGCGGACATGGGCAAGACGTGGCGGTGGCTGGTATCCGATCCGCAGTTGCGCTGGATCGGGCCTGAGAAGGGAGTTATTCACCTTGCCCTGGGCGCTGTCGTGAATGCGCTTTGGGATCTCTGGTCCAAAGAGGTTGGAAAGCCGTTGTGGAGATTGGTGGCGGATATGTCGCCTGAGGAGTTTGTTAGGTGTATTGATTTTAGGTACATTACTGATGCGATTACGCCTGAAGAGGCCGTTGACATGTTGAGAGAGGGGGAGAGCGGGAAAGAAGGGAGGATCCAAGATGCTTTGAAGGATAGGGCGGTGCCGGCGTATACTACTTCTGCTGGTATGCTCCTTTCGCCGAGTCTATTGGGCTTCGGGCTAACTTTGGAGTAGGGTGGTTGGGATACAGCGAGGATAAGATGAGGAGTCTACTGCATGAGACCTTGGCGCAGGGATATAAACATTTCAAGATTAAGGTTGGAGGAAGCGTGGAAGAGGATAGGAGGAGGCTAAGAATCGCCCGTGACGTTATTGGATATGATAAGGGAAACGTCCTCATGGTCGATGCGAACCAGGATTGTCCCCCCGTAGTCTGTCGATAAAGAAATCAAAACTGACTGTTTCTAGGTCTGGTCCGTTCCGGAGGCAATTAGCCACATGGACCGACTCGCAGAATTCAAGCCTTGGTGGATACCCTCCTGCCTTTGTACAGATCAATGCATGATACTAACGGATCCAGGTTTATCGAAGAGCCCACCTCCCCGGACGACATCCTAGGCCACGCCGCGATCCGAAAAGCCCTAAAACCCCACGCCATCGGCGTCGCCACCGGCGAGATGTGTCAAAACCGTGTGATTTTCAAGCAGCTCCTGCAAGCCCAAGCAATTGACGTTTGCCAAATCGACGCATGCAGGATGGGCGGTGTGAATGAGGTTTTGGCGGTTCTGCTCATGGCGAAAAAATTCGGCGTTCCTATCGTCCCGCACTCCGGAGGCGTGGGGCTTCCCGAGTATACGCAGCACTTGAGCACGATTGACTATGTGGTTGTTAGTGGGAAACTGTCGTTGTTGGAGTATGTGGATCACCTGCATGAACACTTCTTGCACCCGAGTGTTATTAAGGAGGGCTATTATGTTACTCCTACGAACCCGGGCTACTCTGTCGAGATGAAGGAGAGTGCTTTTGCGAAGTTTGGCTTTCCGTCAGGGGAGTTTTGGAAGTCGGAGGAGGCTAAGCCTATACTTGAGCATTTACCTAAGTAGACGCTAGGTAGTCACAGGAGGTCACTGTAGAAGTTACCGGTAGTTTAACTTAATCTAAACCCTTCTTTATCATCTCCCTTCACTCCCCCCCATTCTCCATCTCTCGTAGAGCGCGCTTCTTATCTCTCTCCCTAATCTTCTTCTCCCGATTCTTCCTCGCCCTCTCTGCCTTTGCAACTTCCTCCCGCTGCTCGGGTGTAAGCCCCTTATACTTCTCCAACCCTGCAATACTCTTCCTCCTCGCCTCTTCCAACACCTTCTCCTTGGCCGAGATCTTCCGCAAGTGTATCCTCCTCTTCTTCCCTGGTCGCTTCCTCCCCCTCTTTTCCCCAGCGACCTCCTCACCGAACAGTACTCGTCCTGTAGCCGCGTACTTTAGTGAACGGGAGCCGGCGCGCACACTCTCCCCACTGATGGCTACCTCTGCTGCGCGGGCTTTTAAATGCGCGAGTTGCGCAGTGGTTGGGATGTAGTAGCCTATCGGCCGGGATTGGGATTTTAGCGCGAGGGCATAAGGGTCCGGAGGTGGGGTTGGTGAGCGGAGCCGGATGGTGGTAGTGGTGCTGCTGAATAGTGGGAAGGAGAACTCGTCGTTCCTGGGGGTAGAGGCATCGCCAGGATTTACTTCCGTGGGCGCAGGTGTGACTGGGGCAGTTATTGGATGAACGACTTCTTCGAATTGTAAGTCAAGGCGGTGGTAGGATTGCTGTGGTGGTGGTGAGTGGCGGGAGCCGGCGGTGGAAGTGGGGGATTCGGGTGGGGAGTAGAGGTCTTCGCGACGGATTCTATTGATCAATTGCTTGTTAGCGGTGTAGTAATTAAGAGATAGTGGATCAGAGTTGGAGACGAAGGAGAGGTTACCGTTTTGTTTGGGGCTCTTCGAACATTGTCCTAGTAAGTTAGTGGTGGGTTAGTATGAGAGGTGAAGGCGTCAGCACATCTGGGTTTCAATGGTTTTTGGTTTGGCTTGGCGAGACAGACATCACTGTCTGTGCGCGGTCATGAGGGCGCACTCGGGTTCTGGACTCTGGACTTTCGTGCTGAGGTGACTACAACGGTGGTGATAAAAAAGCAGTAATTGGATTGGTAGAAATTAATGCCTGGTACACCGTCCCCCGGCCTCAATCACGGGGTTTATCCTCTTAGGCATGCTCCTAGCTAAGGGAGTGTTTGGCACGAATCGTGATTTGCCGTTGTGCCAAACGCCCCCTAAACGTTAAAGGAGTCGGAGTTCAATGCCCTGCGGGCGGAGGCAGCTAGGTGCTAGAAATGCCCGGTAAACTGGTTCTCTGCTGGCCTGGGTATTAGTGAGATTACCCTCCATCGTGCCTACTATCTCTGGGCATCTATGCTAAGGGAAACATCGGTGTACTAGTATACTCATTTCGGCTTCTACTGAAGGAATTTGTTTAGTTAGAAAGCTGCTGGCAACCCAAACTCATCCCAAGAACAGGAGGAAAGAAATCAAACCGCATCCTAACAGAGGGAAGATGAGATTTGCTTTTGTGGGGCCAGCCTCGCTATTGGGGGAGGGTTGGTGCTCTTTTTTCAGTGTTTAGGGTAGCTAGAGATGTAGTACTCTAGGGGAAAAAGGCCATGATTCAACCATGGATGCTGTCTAATGGAGGGTTGTTTGCTTTGGTCTCCCTCGCCAAATCAGTCGTGCGGACTGTCTAGCAGATTCATTTTGGTATTGGTAGATTCTTGAATTGCGGCGATTAGAGTAGTCTAACAATTACTTGTCAACCTGACTGCTCGCCTCTTACTCGACAACGCAAATATGTCCTATCATATATAAAACTTCGAAAGGGAGACCCTCCTAGGGCCTTATGGGACCCTAGCCTGACTGACTTGGAGGACAACTACTCGAGAGTCCTCAACTCCCCGATTTCATTGGTTAAATTTTAATAATGTGGGTATAAACTCAGTTGGTGCATTCCCCAGGCTGACTTTTGGCGGGCGGTGTGCGGTAGAGGGAAGTTATAGATAAGATATTAGGTTTTTATTATTCAGCTAGATGATAAAGGAAGGGGAAAGAAAGCTATGATAGCTTAATTCTGACGTAAAAATACATGCTCGAGTATGTATACTCATAGTGGAAAGTGAGTACACAGTACACCCATCACTAAATCGTCCTCCTCTTTCCACTCCCCCTGCAGGATAACCACGGTTCTCTAGAAAAGCGCTCTATGGTAAATTAGCTGATGTTGGTACAGCTCCCACACCTCATCTTATAACAAGTGGGGCATTCCCGATCAGCCTTGTAATTCTGGGATCCACAATTGCAGCATTGCCAATAGCGCCCGAGGCACTCGTGGGTTTGAGGTTTCGGGATGTTAATTTCCGGGAGAGGATACCCTGTGGTGGCGGCAAAGTAGGTTGAGGTAGAACTGTGGATATTCTGTTGAGGCATGGTGTTGGTACTGCGTTTGATATCTGGTTTCTGGAATTCGTGGTTGATTGTGTAGTGGTCGTGCTTGATGTGCGGTGGGTGTTGGGAATAGTTGTTTTATAGCTAAGGGCGTGTTTGTTATGTACCATTCTGGAAATACTATGGTATTCTTGAAAATTGTTTATAAGCTAAAGTGAAAATATGGTTCAAGAAGTCTGTAGCTGTGCACCAAGCATTTTGAAACGGGGGACGCTTTGGCGTTCGACAAATGGTACTTACGTTCAATTCCTAGCTAATGCGCAGTTATTTTAAAACTCGCAAGTAGCACTTGTTCGAGCACAATGTTTGGTGCACACTATAGGCTTCTTGAACCATACTATGGTATTTTTGAAAATAAGTGTGTTTGGCAGTCCTAGTATTTTAGACAGTATTTTTTTGATTCTCAGGCAATCTCATAAGGTCGGAATACTATCTGATTTCTCACAGAGCCCTAAGCATCACAGAGGGCATGAACCTGCTAACTAGAACCGGAAGGCGCATATATCTAGCTCTCAATAACTTTGAATAAATGTTCCATAACTTTATAACGGCCCCTTGTGCCCTGCTATTCAAGACTAGAATATTTACTTTTCTCCGTTTGCCCTAAACTACAACGCCATTTTAGAAAGCACTAGATTAAAAAAGTACAGAGGACAGGCAAGAAAAGTTGCGATTTTTCTCTTTTATTGCATTTTTTCATGATTTAAATCTATCCAAATTGGGGCACTGCGCGGTGGCTACAAAAGCTGTGATTTTCTTTTAAAAATATTGTGATAATTTAAAATTGTGATTTTTTTCCCTCATGTACCACAGGGTATCATATGATAAAGCGCAAACTAAATATATTTGTGAAATGTTTGGCATATCGACGTTTATGGGGATAAATTTTTTTATCTATTCATAGTATGATAATATGAAGAAAGCATAGGGTCAGTTAGTTGACTGAGGGTTGACGGAAATATCAACAGGTGAGGTTTAGGCCAGGTGCAAGGTATTCACTAACCAGATAAGATTCCGGAAGAATTTATGATGTTGCTGAGCACCAATTTTTCTAAATTGTGCCTGCCGGGCGGGGCCAATTTTTTTCATTTTCACTGATACCATGGTATTTGCCTCTGCTGAACATGGCCCCGATTGATTATAGAAACACCATAGGAAATATGCCACAAAAGTGGAAATACTATGGTATTTGGAGCATGCCTAACGGGGCCTGTGGCGTTTTGGCCTGTTTTGCACAGCTGGGAGGAAGATGGCGTTTGAATATGAGACAACCAATGTTGAACAGAGGGTATTGAAAGCAAGTTTCAAACGAGGTATCTCGCTATGGCTAACCATAAACAGTGTCTATTATGGATGCCTGTCTGATGTGGACTGCACTGAGTTCTGTAGTTTGGAGTCAGTGGGATGGTGAGGTTGAAAATGCAACACTGATCCTAACATTGGGAAAAGCAATGTCCCGTGGTCGAGGCGCTTTACCCGTGAAGTCGAATAACACTAAGATTCTGACCATTCTTTTTCCGGTATAACTCCCGGTAAGCCCAAGGGCATCTTTGGCACAGAGGCGGAAGCTAGAGTAACTCCGGGGGTCCGCATTCTTGCTTTCAAAATCTTGGGAGGCCAGGACATGATAGTCATGAAATCTCGGGAGCCCGACCGCGAGGAATGGCCGGTAGCCACAAAATTTAGAGGCAGGCTACCAAGCTGACTCCCCGCTATGGGGCAGATGTAGCAAACGCTGACGGAAAAAAATAACTAAGCCCTGGCAGATTACCCTTCTGCCATCGAGCTTATTGGTTTTTTTTGCCCTGAGACCAGATATTACGACCCATCCTGACTTAGGAAACAGAGAGCAGAGGGCATATCCACTTTCACCTTACTTGGGAAAGGAAGTGGAGAGAGGTATGGATACTAAAATTTGATAAATCACTGGATGGTATTCGGTATTGTTGCAGAGGGAGCCCTTGGCTTCATGGGCGGTCACTCGCTGAGTTGTTTACCATTGGCTACTCCGGGTGATACTTCAGTACGGGGCACCGTAGTAGGCTATGTCGGCTACCACACGGCCTTGAATGGGTTGAAGAAAGTGCGAATCCTCCTAGGTGTCGGGAGTAAACTTGTGTCGAGTTATGTAAGTACTGAGAGACTAAGTAGATATCGTAGAGCAGGTGGAACACCGGCATGGAGTGGACCCTGGATTGGATTCGTTATTGTTGTGGTGCTAAAGCTAATTTGACCAGAGAACCAGCTCCGGAGGTTTACATTTTGCGTTTCCCGAATAACGAATCTCTTATTCGGCCCCCCACAACCTTTACTTTATCGCCTTGTTCAAATCGTACTAACTCCCTCTGAAGACCTGCTCCGGTCGCCCCCATAAAATATAGTTCTGACTTATGCCGCCAGATCCTCGAATCCCGAACTCCCTTCCGGGGACATCACACCGGTTGGAAGAGGAGGAATGTCTTCCGGGGGTGTCGAAACAAATCCAAAGATTGAGGAATTTCTCCAGGGTTGGCGACCAGATGTGTTGAAAATTATAAACACCAATACGATCCTGCTATGCACATTGGAGACAACCATTGACCTTTGACTGGTATCCACACCCCAGATGAGCCCAACTGCTCTTTCCATGACACTGCTGATGATTCTCGTTAGTTAAGGAGGCCCTAAGGATGCCTTTTGGCTGTCTTAGGCTCACTTTAGCGCTGGGCACTCCAGCAGCGCTCAAAAATTTCTGACTTGTGAAGACTTAATGTCTCAAACTCCCTTCTGTCGCTACCCCGCCAACCAGCAATGGATTAGTGGGATTCCTTTTTTATTTTCCTTGATAAAGGTTGGGTTTGTTTATGAGAGGGGTAGCGAAAACTCTCTTGGGGAAAGGGTTAAGTGAGCCGAATTATGGTGGAATGATCATTGGCAGGATCATTCCTGGAAAGACCTATCTCGTCGCTCTAGATCATAGGTTGGCCGAGAATGTGGGATTGCGCAGATGTATCGTTCATTAAGCGTGAGCTCTAACTAATCATTAAGGACAGATTCGAGAGACGTCCCCTCAGGAGAATCCTGCGCTTCCAAGTGACCCTCCCGAGACCCAAGAGTAGAGATTCTAAGAATAAAACTAGAGCGGCAAAAAAAGGGCGAACTACGGTACACGCCATAGGGAAAATTGGAAATCCCACAACGAAAAAGCACGACACTGCACCCACATTATCACTACCCATTGCAAGAGGAGACAATTCTACCCCCGCCCAAGGATTGTCTGAATTCTAACACCCCAACCTCAATGACAACACCAGTCACAATCTGCCACATCCCAGCGAGCAAAATCCTAGCAGTTGAGGCCGAGGTCTCAGCATGGAAAGTTCCATAAATTGCTAGAAGTACAAGCCATTGAGAACACACCTTCCCTGGAAAGACTAAGAGGTAAGATGCAACTCCACCGCCTGCGCTCGCGGATTCATCCAAGGAAACAACTAGAGAACTTTTGTCGGTATAGCTGACATAGGCAGCAATATTCTGATACTGAACTTGATTTACTATACGTGGGGCAGATGCCTTGGCACCATGAATCTATTGGTTCCAATAAGTGACGAGTACGCAGTGTTTTCGTGTGTTGTGAGCCCCAGTAGTCGGCGTGGACATTACTCATGTCTTTTTTTAGTAATGCGGAATTGAGCTATGATGTCTTTCTCCTTTAGATGAGGCGCACTCACTCCAGTCTTGTGGGTCTTATGCCCCCCCTTCTTCATTCCACACCTTCAATCGCAGCAACCACTTCAAAGGTACGAACATCTGACCAATAGGGCACTTGTTTCCCTAGAGCTTCCCCATTGTTCATGAGCTATCCTAGAAACACACTAAAACGGTGGAAGAGGAGGATAGGATCAGAATTTCCTGACATATCCAGGGTGGTCAGACTCCTGAGCTGACTAACAGGTTTTAGATAGCCCGCAGAGAGAGCGTTGATGAGGCCCGTGCCACCGTTGGTATCTGTTTCCCTCCATGTTACCCCAGGTGGAATCCCTTTCAATCCCGAGATCAAGGAGAACCCCATGAATGATGCCAGCAAAGTCTGCTCAGGAATCGGGTCTCATAGCCTGAAAGGCTCGCAACAAACCCTCCGGATTTCTGAAGGCAGGTGGTTACTATAATTCCCTATGTCGCGCTCGGTACTCGACTCGCTAGTTTATTGACAGCGAACTCTTCATCCCAAATATTCATTCCCCCGACATGCAGGAATTTAATGCGGTCCTTCACCGCCAACCCCCCATCCAGGTTCCCATATCCGGAATGGCCAGGCAGACGCTAACACCCCCCAATCTGTACGATAACCACCGCCCCCCCCCTAAAACCCCTTGGGCATATCCCACAGCTGATCATAGCGTCCTTTATAGTTTCTACAGCATACCTAGCTAGTTTTACCAACCAATTTATGCGACAGCTCTCTCTCTGTGCCCGAGTCCAACAAATAATCGCGCATAGGGCATACAACATAGCACTGGACCTTGTATAACCACCGATAGCCACTTAGCCCGCCCGGGAGGCCATTCCCCTATGCAGGAAATACGTATATACTTCCACTTTAGTGGGATATGGAAGAACCTCGAGTTGACACACCGTCACTATCGCGCCCCCGCTCGGTTTCGTTCTCGCTCTTAGGAGAATTTAGCTTGCAGAAGCGGTAAACTTAAATATCATGAGTGCTCACTCGGCCATCGGCGAAGGTGGAAGCTCACATTCACATGCAAATAATTTACCTGATTCTATTTACTTTTTTTCCCTCTAGTTCCGCTCGGAAACTAGACTACCTACTCGAGTACTGCTCCTCGAGCGCCATATTTGGGAGGATGGAATCTTCTTCACATGCTACGAGTCAAGAGGAAAAAAAAGAAAAAAAGAAAGCAAAAATTGCCCTTCCTTTTACCCACAAGATGGGGAAAGAAAAAAAAACAAATCTCTGACCCCAGTGTCTGATTCGCAACGAAACCGCACTTGACCAAGAACTTGGGCGCTCGGACCGAGTAATCGAATCCGCATGATACAATCCCGCCGATCCCTTCACTGCCAGTCTAACTTAATCCGAAAATCAGTGAGGTAGAACCACAAGGACACAAAAGATACCTCGGTATCGCCAGTCTTGGCAGGGGCAGAGATATGGTGCCAGAATCCATGGAGGGGAAGTGTGTAACCCCCCTCCCCCCCGCTCCGACTCTTTTTAATTGGTAGAAGGCAGCCAATAAGACCGTTTTGAGGTTGAGAATCATGATGAGCTGAACATTTGCGCGCAAGCCGTTTTGTGGCCACGGGGGTTACACATCTCCCATATCGCTCCTAGCACCACACTGCGGGGGTTGGTTGGTTGGCGGGGTAATTGCGATTCTCATTATGGTTATCATCATGGCTGTCGCAACTTCAATTTCATTCCTGCTTTCTATTGTTTGCTAGCTCGAAAAACGCGGCACCCTCCTGACCCCAAGCCTTCAGGAGTTGGGGGGGAGGGGGGAGAGCTAAAACCCCGAACTCTAGTTGGCGTTTTCAAGCTAGTGAACGAACGCTGGGGGGGGAAAAGCAAGGAAATCTCGAAAGTTTGCGACTAAAGAACGAGGACCCGTTGGAGAATCACGATCACTTTATGGAGATGGCCAGGTTTGTTGTTCTCATTAGGTTATGGATTTTGCGTGCATGCAGTATGTACCAATGCATAAGTGCGGGGAAATGATTCCTCCGGAGAGGTGTGTGACATGGTTGCAAGTACTCGAGCATCGTATATTTAGTTTCCCAGCCCTTTTTTTTTTGGCACCTCGTATTCTCTTTCATGTGATAAGGGAGTTGTTCTGGAAATTTGATTTATGATAAACGGGATCTACTGTGCTGCATCTACCAAATACTGTAGCGTGGCATCACAGCGAACCACGGGGGGCAAAGATTACTGTAAATCACTCTCATAGCTGAATACGGGCAGAGGGAGAGAGGGAGAGGAAGAGAGGCATTCACATGTGAAACAACTATCCAAGCCTAACGTTCTAGAAAGTCATGAGACCGGGGTCACACACATTATGCTTCTGCACCCCATAATTGCGCATGCGGAGTTCCAGCCTGTGATGGGCTCTGCTAAATTATTATCACCCATGGAATAGCGGAGTACGAGTAGAGTTTGGCTAGCTGAAGGATGGTGCAAACTTACCTGCCAAGCTAGACTCGTAGTAAAAAGTTAAGCCTTCGTACGCTTGAGGGAGTACTCGAGTAGACCCTGTTTCATGGGATATTTCAAGCTCTATGCGGTGTCTGTAGTCGGTGGGTATGGTGCAAACGTTGGGAAAGTGGACGAGTTCGGTGTGCCGATGCGCACCCTTACACCTTGTGGCTCCAACCCGCCCCCCTCCTGTGGCTCCAGGCGAAGACGAGGTGAGTTATCCATACTATTGGTATGGTCAGTGTGGTTTATTAAGCAGTAGGTCATTTCCTAATATGGTAGTGATATGCGTATAGTGTTACCCTGTCGGGTAACCTCCCGGTCGGAAGTGTAGTGCCAAGATATGGCTTAGCTTCACGCCTAGCTGACTGGGCCGGCTCTTTATACAAACCTGAATTAGTCTGGCTCCTTCAGAATATTCGGAGAGTTCCTTCTCTATCTCTGGGTGGTGATAAATTGAACATATTTACACAAAATCTTAAGTGGTTGTTCAGCTGCGCGGGTTTCTAGGTTAGCTGAGGTGCTGGTTTTGTCGTGTCTGAAGCAATAACCATCAGAGCGAGTGCGGGAGCAAGCGAGTAACCGGAGCAGCTTGATGAACTCTTGATTTTTTGTTGTCATTGTAGCATCGTCTGACTTGGATACACCACCAAAGGGAAATCTTTATATTGTACAAGATGTCAAGGCTACAGGGCACGTGATGGGGAAAAAAAGAGAGTACCAGTATGATACGAAAGGGACAAAAGGAACCACAAAAAAACTCCATCACCCCCACCAACCCAGTCAACAAAGCTTTTTCCGTCCTCCGCTATACTATGTATCGCAACATAAATTGTAACCCCGCCCAAACCAAACCGGAAAAACTAAAGGGGAAAAAAACCAAAAAATGACTATTGGACAATTAGTAAAAAATATGGAAAGCTTAATTAATCTCCGTCTCTAAAACCTGAATAACATCGTCGATATCGAAATCCACGCTATCCAGGATCCTAGTCATGTCTTCCTCCAGCCATGAGCTTGAATTCCCGACGAAGTCGAGCGCTCGGGTGCCACCAAGGAAGCGTTTCTGACTCATCAGCGGTGCATCGTCATAATGTCCAAAGAACGGATCATTATCCTGGCCATCGAGGTTGAGCAGGGCGTCTAAGTCTCCGTTTTCTTCGTCGGGAGCGCGAGGAATGGATAGGCACGGTGTCATTGAGGCGGGCTTTTCCGATGGGAATAGCAGTTCCTCGCGGACGCGGAGCACGCCATTACTACCAATTGTGAAAGTACTCGCAGAGTTCTGGGGTAGCAGGTATGGGGTTGGGGACCGGTGATCATCGTGTTTTGGTGATGGCGGAGACTGGAGGAAGGTTTCTAATTTGAACTGGAGTTCGTTCTCATCTAGGTGTGTAGCATCAGGAATGTTGATGTTTTCAATGTCAGGGGGCGGGGTGAGTGCTGCATTGGACGGTGGAGCAGAGGCGGGGATTGTGATTGCATTGCTGCTGAATGGTGCACTGTGCGGGGAGCTAGCACCAGTGGGCTTTTGCGGGGTCGGATGGTCAAGGTTCTGATGGTATCTTGTTCTCCTCCCTTGGCTGAACTTCTTGTGGCCGGTAACCTGGATTTCCGCTTTCTTGATAGCAGCCTCCAAGAAATGGGTTGCATAGTCGGCTGCCGAGTATGACTGCCGAAGCCCTTGCATCACCTGCATGCAGAGGCCAAATCCCTCCAAACTAAGCTCCCTAGTTAATGCATTTGATGATTTGATGTCGAGCAAGTGAATGATCACTGCCGGGAGCATGACGGTAACACTATGGTTCTATCAGTAAAGGTGAAAAAAAAAGAACAGTGGTTCGCTCCTACATACCCAGTGGTTGGGAGATACTTAACGAGATCAAGGTCTATGAGTTCCTCCGCAAGGCGAGTAATCTCGGAAGCTGCTTGTCGAACCTTCCTACGGGAAATCTCCTGAAGTTCAGCATCGCCGTTCCTCGCTGGCCAAGACGCTGGTGCGGACGGCAGAACCTGGGGTCTGTGAAGAGCGCTGACAGTCGTGCTACAAAGTAAATGATCAGTCATCATTATCATTCCAAAGGGTATCATAAGTTAGATGTTTGGGTAACCTACTAATAACACATGTGAAGGAGATTTCTGTGCAGGGTAAGGGCTTCATCTACCGGAGCATTGGCACCAACTGGCCGATAGATTGCCTCCTCTGGTAGCCCCTGCACCCATCTGGCCAATTCCTCATCACATTTCTCCACCTGGCAACACCCAAGATTCAGCTTTTTGGGCAACAGCATCATGGTGGTTTTAGTGCTTCCATCGGCCGCTAAACTTCCTTGGTTGGTGTTCAATACTGAGTACTGTGCGGAAAGCACTCGACTGATTACCATACACAACTTGGCTTTCTGGATGCATAAGATAGCAAGCTCTCTTTGCCGACGTGACTCCACTTCCTTCCTCTGCCTTTCCCCATAACTCCAGAACATCGAATCCTCATCACAATCAGGGCCTGTATCAATTGAAAAGTCATCTAGTGTAAGCATGGGTACATCGCAATCCTCGCTCTTTATTCTTGTTGGCCTCCTCATTCCCAATGCCACCAATCTATCCCGCATGAAACAGCACCACCAAATTCGCTTCCACAATTTCTTGCGGTCGGGATCCATATTTGAGTTTTCTGGGTCTCTGTGTAGACCAATTGTATGCGAAAGGGATATGGCAACCCCCATCCAGTGCCATGTATCTTTTTGGTCATCTGGTGTCTCATACCAATATGTCATGAGCAAAATCGCTTGAACGAGTGACATCCGGTCTTGTTCATGGTCGAAATCGTAAAGCACCTTTTTGTATCGGTTAGAATTATTAGGTTATAGCAGAGAGACTACACATACCCTAGCCTTTGTGAATAATGCCTTCCGAGCAGCTTTGCGTGTTGGATATCCAGCAGCACGAAGGCTTTCCATATCGACAAACTAGGAAGTTCGGTAAGTCCCTATCAGCTCCGGAGAGGAAGGTGCAAACATACTGCACTTCCAGTGAACATCACCGCCTGAAAGAGCAACAGGCTAATTTTCCCTTTACTCCCATCGTCGGAGGTAACGCTTCTCAAAAACTCCTTCCTATTCAATAGCGGCATATACGGATGTACAAAATCAAAATGGCTCCGAAGTAGCTCGCTTCGCAGGGGCTCCTCCGGGAGTGTTAGCGCACCCTTCTTTATTAGGTACTCTAGATCATCGAGAGGAATCTTTATAGGGGTAGGCTTGATAAAGGCCGGTAGTTCAATGTATGCTTGTGAGATGGTCAACAATCTGCGTGGGTGCGATGACGAAGCCGAAGTTTGTGTGGACAGTGAATTCGCCAAAGAGGGAAGAGATTCGTGGGACGATGCGTAAGATGCCCGACGGTCACGCCCCATTCGCAGGCCTTGTGCCTGGTCTGTTTACAAAAAAAAAAGTGAGAAGGGTTTCGGATGATGAATTTCTTTTGAATACACAGGAGCTTTGAACGCACAAATCAGATGAGGCACATGGCCACTACTCTCCTTGTCGGAGTGAACGTCGATCGGCAGTGCCGAAGGAGAGCCCAAAATACCGGTATGGGACTCAGTATTATGACAAGCGTTAGTTTTCCTTGGTGAGACATTTGTCTGCGTTTGAGCGGTTGCGTCGGCACCGGTGTCGGAGGCGGAGCCGGTACTATCAACCTTGGTGCCCCAGAGTTTTCTAGAACAAAAGGGTAAGCTTAGGTAGATTATGGGGGGTAATAGGAATTCAGGACCTACTTTCTTCGTTTGCTCTCTGTAATAATGCACTCTACCTCATCCAGTCTGCAGTTTGTGCAAGGGGCACCATGTTCAACAACGTTGCAACGCACTTTTCTCGCTCGACAGCATTGACAGGCCTTTGAAGCTCGACGCTTTACCGGGCGAAAGTTTGAGCCGTTTGTGTTTCCAGCAGCTGCGGTAGATCGCTTTTGACCCGCAGTAGCAGGACTATTATCCGTAGTCGTTAACTGTAGTGCTGTGTTTGTAGTAGTAATAATAGCAGAGCTGGGAGCAGACGTTGTAACTGTCGTGCCTGGGAGGGCCATAGCCAGTGACGTTAATGTGAGACAGCAGTGTTTGGGCGGTTTTGGTGGGTGGCAACGGAAGAATTGACTGGAGTCTGCAGACGAGTTTGATGCTGAGGTTTGTTACAATGATAATGTGCCCAGCAGAATAACGGAAACCCTCGATATTATAGGCTGAGGATGAAGGAGTGAGAGGCGTGGGTAAAGGGAGCAGAAGAAGGAGAGGGAAATCCAGGGGAGGCAAAGGTCATGTATATAGCTGAGGGGACGTGGGGCGGCGGTCCAACGGGATTAAAATCACTCCGTTCGAGACAATCTTTGAACACTAACCAAGTGGAAAAAACGAGCCAAAAGGGTGGGTAGGAATTGACATACGGTAATGGACATGTACCCGTCATCCATTCCATTCCTAGTTCCACATCCTTTGAACTGCAAAATCTGTGTGCTCGAGCATCCCATTTCCTTGTAACTGTGTAGGTCCTGTCGTAGCTTATTTACCTTACTCCCATACGAGAACCTACCGCTTCCCTATACCTACTGTGGTAGCTATCCACCCTCTTCACCTACGTAGCAGATTTCCTCCCCGGTGCTCTGTTACCATCAGAACTTGAACAGAAGTCTCCACAATCACCATCACCACCGTGACCCAAGGTATCAATTATTGATCTCAACACCAGCACCATCACCACTGCCACCCACTCCACAATCACACTTGACTTCCCCACTCGAGTAGAGTATCCTGGTGTCGATTATACCACGCCTAATCCACTCATCTATCCACCCACCCACCAAATCTTCCAAACTTACACTTTTATCGTCTCCCTTCCCCTATTCCAAGTATGGTTTGACGTTCATCCATCCCTTCATCATCCCTCCCACTTCCCTCCTCCCTGCTTCGGCTTTATTGCGTCCCCCCTCCACGCAAACGGGATCCCCCAGAGTCTCAGCACAAGGCCCGGCCAACGCTCTCCGTTATTGTGGGGCAAAATACTGTAACGCTTCCTGCCATAGACTACTTGACCCAGGTACCTGACTGGCTACTCTGGGAATATATTCAGACATCCATCAGCCTCTTGCTATTCCTAGTGTGACGGGCGCAGACGCTAGCCAACGAAGAAAGAAAAAGTATCTTAAAACCCCGGATTCCTGAAGTGGTTGCTAAATACCAAGCATTGGCAGAGGGCATGGATTGGATGGGGTGATCCGGAGCCGCCGCTTTGCACGCATGTGATTACTGTATGGTGGTGCTCCAACATCATCATACTTGTATCAACGGATGGTATCTACCTACCGAAGAGATCGCGTGCCCCTCCTCATGGGTACAGAGGCAAGACTCGCCAAAAAAAGAACGAGAGTGGAAAAAAAAAACTTTTTAGGAGTGAGACTTGTACTACTGTCTATGGTATCATCCGTGAGCACACTATTGAAAGCTGCAACCTCACGATAGCTGGGTAACGCAAGAAAGCCCAATCGCCATGAACCTGGGAATCGGCGAGACTAATCCGTCTCTAAAGGAGTGTGTGGAGTGGAGTGAGTAGCCGGGAAAAGCAGGCCCCATGGCGCTGGCAACTTAGAATTAGCCTTCGCGACCGGCCTATCCATGACAACCAAATTTCTCCATCATATGCTATCGTTTTGCTTGCTCCTGTGCTCGAGCACAGTTTTCGAGTGTAATTTTGCTGGGAGGCAGGTTTGGGGTGGGCTTCGAGTGGGGAGTTTGCAATTGTAAGGAAAAAACGGTTTAGCTGAGTAATATGCCAAATATAATGTCCAAGGGAGTAGGATAACTACAATTTTGGGACTAGAGATCTAACTCGGAGGGGCACTGTACTGGATCGAGTGCGCTCTCGTGACACCTGACCCTGCTGAACACAAGAGAAACCCCGGCTATCCCGGCTGCCGGTCTGGAGGCCAAGAGAGGATATAGAAACACTTGCGATAAGTTCCATGCAAACAATATGCATGATACCGTAGTCAGACCGGAATCGCCCCCCCCCGCCCCGAGAAAAGTAGGAGTCTAGAATGCGTCCCTCCCACAAAGACCGGTAACTGGGACAATGTTTAATACCATGGGGGGTTAATCACCCAAGGTATGATAACATATGAGTGGAGAATCTTGTTTAGCAAGTGCTTCCGTGAGGGTGGAAGCATTTTATGCTGAGGGCAGAGAAACCTGTGCGATTTTTGCCGGTACAGCACACCTTCTGTTATCGTCGGGCGGACGCAGGCTGTTTGTGTGAGAAAAATCGGTCTTCCCCACTCTCACCCCGCCCGGCTCCTCCGACTCTCAGGAGCCTCCAAGATAGCCGCCCCCTCGTCATAAACGATAAGTTGGGATTACTAAGCCGCTCATCACGTTCCCACCAGTTTCTTAGCAGCACCTCAGTCCATCGGCATCACGGGAAACTCGCCGGAGACTACTATCACGAAATTCCGGAGGACGGATTAAATCCCCCCTATTATTCCCACTCTACTCCCAGCCTGAGCTAATGCTTTCAAAGAATTGCGATATCGACTGCACCAACCGGAGCGATAGGCGACTCCGCTTCCTCCGGGAATCATCAGAGTTTGACTTCGTCTCAGAGGAGACTCGAGTCTCTCTGCATCAAAGTTTCGCTAGCTAACCGGACTTTTTTTCTCTCTCTCGCTCACCGTGGTTTGTTATCTCCGACAGGACCACTCCTGACATAAGGGTCTTGGTTTCACTACAAATAACCTTGCGTCCCGATGAAACGGAAGCCAAAACATAACGAGGAATTGAATCATCGGTACGGTAGACCAGGCCAGATTGAACGTTGAGATAACTCCACCCAAGGCACCACCTTTATGACCAGTCGTAGTGCCAAATGATATACCCTCCTCGAATGGAAGTACTCGAGTCGATTACATGCTAATTTTCCGCTCGTATTGTGCCTATATAACCCCGTGCTATTGTCAGCGCCACTACAGCACAGTACTGTACAGTATAGTTAATCCTATGACAGCGCCCATGCGCCGACGCACGTCAGACTAGAACATCAAGCTGTGAGCCGAGGCATCTACCAGCCATGTGGATCTGGGCTTAGGTTTATACACACAAAACACAGTGCGAATGGTTTTCAGGTTCGAAAAAGTAATGTGGAATTGAGGGGGTCAGGTTAGGGGATACAGTGTATCTTGCAAGTGCTTGGGAAAGGAGCGAATGGCCGAGTGATCAAAGAAGTGGAAGGAACAGGAAGCAATTATTATTAATGACTCCCGGTGTCATCGTATGCAAGAGCTTCCACAGCGAACAGCCATCGTCCTTGTATGAACATCCGTCAATGCTTGCAAGTGCTGGGATCCGATTTTCCCCGTCCTGATCTATCCCCCCCTCCGCGCAAGGCCAGTATAGGGGGAACCTTAGGCTATGGATAGCTCTCGCCGTTGAGCATAACCCCTGGTATATTGGCTCATACTGGTAGAGCACAGTACCGTACTAGCTGTTCGAGCAGGTGTACTGTACCTGCGCTTAGCGGCTACCGCAGCGACAGCCTTTCTCAATCAATCCCCTTGCGAGGCGCAACCCCGGCACCACACATAGAAAGATAAGACTACCGTAGAACAAAACATCACTCACGCGCTCACACTGACACACACTTGCGCTATTTGGCCCTTTTTTTTCTTCCACTTCTATTCCATTCCTTACTTCACCTTCTTTTCTTTTTTCTCCGGGGTGGAAAAAACTCTCTCCTGGACTCCGAAACACCCGCACTCACCTCAGCCCTGTCGCCTTCTCTGTCCCATCGGAAGAATTAGGAACCTACCGGGGGTGCATCGGGCCTTCTCCATTTTTCCGGATTAAACTTTTTCTTTTTCCTCCTTCCTGGTTTCCTTGCTCTTGTAGGCATAATAATGTTACTCATTTTTTTCCTTTCCCCTCACATTTTGTACGTTCTTTTTGACTGTGTTTTGTCTTTGCTGTTATGATAAGGAGTATCTGGAGCTTGTGGTGGATGGAATGCGATGTGGGTTATCTTTGTTACTCACGGGCGGATGGACTAACGGATGGGTGGATGGTTGATAGGAGGGATGGATGGATGCGGCGGACTCTCCTCTTTTTGTCCTCCATACTCTAGTCTTCTAATTCCGTACAGAATCTTGAACGTCACACGGTTCAAGTATTGGGGTCTTACTTGTACCTCCTGGAGGCAGTTCATACATAAGTGGTAGTGGTCATGGGGAGGGTTAGGTGTGTCAGAGGATTGTGCAAATATACTGCTTGATGCTCCGGAATGAGGTCTTCACTTTCTTTCTCTCTCCCGCTATATTTGTTCCTTCCTCTTATAGATGCAGGTGCACACCCTGCGTTCAATGACCTCAGCCCGCAGTGAGCAACAGTACTTGAAAGCTCTTTTCCAGATTGGTGAGTGTGGGTGGCTTAACGAGTGCGAGTAACTTACAGTAAATCGGTGAACTTGTTTGTCAACATAGTTGTGCTGGGAATTAACTCAAATTCGTTAATTTTAACAGACCCAACACCTGTATATCTCTGGTTTTAGTATCAGCGGAAGAAGAAGAAAAAGAGGAGGGCCGAGAAAAAATAGACACTGGGTAACAAAATACCCTATTAAATTTTGGTAGAGCTAAGGGAATGATAGACTATCGCTTTTCCGCAGGGCGAGATAGTCTTGGGAACAGGGGGGTCTCTAAAATGGGGATATGAGTGTGGTTTTGTTAGAACCTGCAGCTAAGGGATAGTGCCCCTAATACTCAACTACAATTGAACTAGTTCTAGATGATAAATACCTCCAAGTTGTTACGCAATTATACCAAAGTCCCTGTTTATGCGGGATCAACTACCCTTATCCCCAGATATGAAGAAGATACTAAACACTAGTCAAGTAAACCTGTCAAAGATTACATACCTCATTTCATACCTACATACATATGATAACACTCTCGAACCCCCCCCTTGATACTACCAACTTTCCTTGCCCGTTCCCCAAGGTATGATAGTTCATTAAAGTAACTTATATAAGCCACAAGAGGGAAGAAGGAAGGGGAAAAACGGTCGAAAGGCCCTATATTCTTTTTCCAAGGAGGTTTTTATCTACTAGCCAAGGTGCCTGAGGTGACTCGACATTCCTTCAAATATTTCCAATATCTCAACCGACAGGATTTCTACCAATTTTAATATGAGAATATATCCATTTCACCGACTACTTTGACAGAATCCTAAACTCAACTCAGCCAACTACACCCCTAAGCACATCCAACGAATCTGCACACTCTCTCCAACTGAGCCGGGAACCCAATCTCAATTCTCTCAATATTGGCAGAGATTTCCCTAATTTCTTTCGATATCCGGGAGGCTCCCACCTCACAATTGTTTTTTAAAGACACAAGGGAAGGCTCCTAGGTTTCTGTTGTTAGCGAGCAGAATTGGAACCTCAGGAATGTGAGAGAAGGAGGGGGGTGGGGGGAGGTCGCAGTCACTGCCGGGTTCGCGAACAAACTGCCCGTGGCCTCATAATTTGATTTCGCCTTCTGTTTCTGTTCTATGATAATCTAAGTCGATGGGGAATGCTGGGGGGGTTTAGGCACGCATCTGGTGTTTCAGACGGCTGCTGAAGGAGGTCAGCATGGTTGGGAAGTGGAGAATTGTTTTCCAAGGTAAATGGGGGGGGGGGGGGTGTGTTGGTAATATATGAGGAAACACCGCTCAATATGGGAGAGAGCTTCACATATGGCGCACTCATTTTTTGGTGTTAGATGGTGCTTAGGCTATATTTAGGTTGAAGAAGATGCTGAGGCACTTGGGTTCTATTGAATGTCGCCCGCCGCTAGTTTTTTTCTCTCCGGTGGAACGAGGAAATGATATTGGGGTAGTGTTAGATATGCTGTAGGGAAGGCTCCCAAATTCCGTTACCCTTGATGCATCTCGTGTTCTGGGGTGGGTCCACCAATTGAAGTGGTCATGAAGAATCACTCGCAAAGCGCACAGCTGACAGCCGGTAATCCCAAAGGAAAGTTAGAATGATGGGCCAGGAGCAAACCCTCCATCTTGGCTGCTCCTTCGCGAGGTGTGCTACTTTAATGGCGTCCGACCAAACCACATTCAATAGCACAAGACCAAGTATTTTAAAGATCTTATAATAAACCACTTACAAAATTCCTAACGCAATGCCCACCCATCCTTTCCCTGGCCCGGGGTAAAAAATCCATGATATACCTCCTTAACAGAGCCCAAAACTAACCTGCTACCCACCTAAGCACGTCCATCGAATCTGCGCACTCCTTCAACGCTCTCAATTCAACCTTAAGCTTTGCGTCTATGGCATTAACCCTTTTCGACGTCTCCACGGCCTCATCCAGGAACCCCTGAATATCGCACCGGGTCTCTTGGAGATCCCCCGTGATCGCCTTAATATCCAAGGACAACTGTTGAAGTTTTGCGATCGCGTCTCGAAGCTGAAGCCGGAAGGCTGAGGGTGTTTTAGTAGTAGGCTCACTACTGTAGATTAGAGATAAGGGAGATAGGGAGGAGCGTACACCCCGTTTTGGGAGCAGATTTCATAACACCAGTGGGCTTTTTGGCACCGGGTGGGTTCCTTTTGGTTTTGATTCTGGCGGTAATCGGTGGCTCATCCTCCTTTACTTGTGGGTATAGCTCTTCGTCCTCCATCCTAGGTGCGGGAAGCGTGCTTGAGAACGGGGTGTTGGCTACTTTGATAACAGTAACGAGGGATTGTGGAGGGTGCTAGTAGCGCAGCCTCTTCCTGGGAGAAGCCAACTGTGGGTGTGTGAACGTTATTATGTAGACTTCCCTTTCTTGGTCGTTCATAGTATCAATCAACTTTACCAGAGGTCCCCCTCAATGTCATGTGTTCGCGCTAAGACGTGTGGCGGAACTGCCATAGGAACAATTCTTATGAACAAGCCACACAAAACCATGTACGTGCTTCTTGGAGCTCGAACAATGCTATACAAGTGAGTACAATGGCCGTTCGGTCACAACCCTGAGGTCTCCTGAGTGTCTTTAGCTTTCCCATACTTGTTCTACCATCCACCATACCGTAGAACTACACCCAAGGCTTACGCCATGAACTAGATATGAAAAAAGGCCCGAGAGCGCTGATTCCCATTCTGGTCGCGAGAAGTCCCCCCCACTTACCAAACAGATTCCCAATGGGGGTGGGGGTCTTTACAGTGGGCGATGGATCTTTGGGGGGGGGGGGGGGGGGGGGGGGGGGGGGGGGGGGGGGGGGGGGGGGGGGGGGGGGGGGGGGGGGGGGGGGGGGGGGGGGCGGGGGGGGGGGGGGGCGCGGGGGGGGGGGGGGGGGGGGGGGGGGGGGGGGGGCGGG
>Ga0307509_10000588_pt1 | contig 62135 bp, 37 predicted proteins | sample 10_EM_MG_FD_202245 | JGI IMG/M metagenome (GOLD analysis project Ga0307509, IMG submission 202245) | Populus trichocarpa ectomycorrhiza microbial communities from riparian zone in the Pacific Northwest, United States - 10_EM | ecosystem: Host-associated > Plants > Roots > Unclassified | place...
TCATACAGGCGTGGGGCCTCCCCGCGCAGATGCGTGTGCGCCCAAGAACATCTAAGAGCCCATAGAATGTGAGGCAATCGACCTCTAAGTTCTAGGATGACTTTGCCGGTGAAGGTAGGGTAACTTGTGTTCCTCAGTAGGGTAACTGAGACCTATGGGCATAATGAACAAATTTCCAAGGTAGGGTAACTTTGCCCTCTTATGCCTTTAACCGCTCAGGAAGTTCTCCAGTCGACCACAGAACTCATCTCGGAGGTCCGTGTAACATTCCAATAAATCGCTTGACTTTATACGAATGTTTTCCCGAAAGGTTACCCTGCCTAGTGGAGTACCTCAAGGCTACTCAACTATTCCCTAGGTCTAATCCTAGGATTACCAGCCATGTATATAATATATACGAGACCATACCACCTCTGGATACTACTTGGTATACCATTTGGGCTAAGGTGATAGTGATTGTAGCTACCTATCGTAGGGTCGTTACAGGTTACCAGCCAGGTAGTTGTGGGTACCAGCCAAAAAAGTGGAGAAGCAGTAGGGTGCCAGCCGATCCGACGATAAGAGGAGGCAGAGAAAGAGGGGTAGACCCAACTCTGTGCCGTAGAAACTATCGGAAACGCGTTCGTGTCTTGACTAGGTAGCCTCTTAAAGAGCACGAGAGTAGAGAAATCGACCGGGGCCTGTTGAGTGTTTTCTCTTACTGCAAACTGTGTACCCGACCGTCTGTGACATTGGCGTTGAGAAGAGTGTTGCCGACAGTGTGAATGTTCTAAGCGGTAGTCAAAACAAAAGCTGCCTGGGAAGAGGAAGCATCATTAAAAGAAGACGAAATCCATCGACCCAGGGAGAAGAAAGCCCCAAGGGATAAGCCTAAGGGTGGGAAAAGATGAGGGGAGATGCACACCACCCCCTAGGTCGAACCAATAGCAGGGGGTGGAGTTTGGAAAAGTGGTGATAATCTCATGGTGTTGAGATTTCAATCGCCGGGTGTGTAGAGGAGACGGAGGAAGGCTCGCTTTGTACCTCTTTTTTGGTTCTTTATTTTTTTATTTTTTTTTTGAAGCATATGATTATTGTTTTAGGGTTCAAAATCTTGCATGCAGCTTACGCTATGGCATAAAAAAACCCCCAAGTACCCCTGGGAAAAATCCAACCCCTCAAGTCCCTCTGGTGTGGAACCAAGCGCACATCTCGTCCCCAACAAGAAACCCTTGACTAGCTAAGAAGATAGACAAAAGGAATGAAATCAAAGAACAAGCAGGAAGAGTCAAGAAAACCCATGACACAATCATCCGAACAAAGGAAAAACAAAAAGCAAGCAAGGCGGAGACCACTTGAAAGATTCCGCACACTCAGCGCGGGAGGGGCCAGGCTCGGCATGATCGAAGTCCGGGGGAGGCTGAAGATGCCATCTATTTTGGCCGTACACTCGAAAAAGAAGGAGATAGTGCAATACCATCCTCCCAGAGGCAGGCCGTGATGGACTGTGGTTATAGTCTGAAGGGTGAAGAAGTAGTTATGAATACTAGCCAGGTAGTTGTGGGTACCAGCCAGAAAGATGAAGAAGCTGTAGGGTGCCAGCCGATCCGACCGTGAGAAGAAGAGGAGAAAGAGGGGTAGACCCTACTCTGTGCCGTAGCAACTATCGGTAATCGCGTTCGTGTCTTGACTAGGCAGCCTCTTAAAGACAAAGAGAGTAGAGAAATCGACCGTAGCCTGTTGAAAGGTTTTCTCTTACTGCAAACCGTGTACCCGGCCGTCTGTAACATGGGCGGTGAGGACAGTATTACCAACCGTTCTAATGCTCTAAGCGAAGCAGAGCAAAAGTAGGGTCGGAAGAGGAAACATCATCAAAAGAAGACGAAATCCATCAACCCAGAAAGAAGAAGGCCCAAAGGGATAAACCTAAGGGAAGGGAAGTGTAGAGGAGGTAGGACTCCACCCCCTAGAGCGAACCCATAACGGGGGGTGGAGTTTGGAAAAGTGGTGATAATCTCGTGGTGTTGAGATTTCAATCGCCAGGTGTGTAGAGGCGACGGAGGATGGCTGTCTTTGTACCTTTCTTTTATTTTACTTTTTTTTTTTTGAATCATATGAGTATTTTTTAAGGTACAAAATCTTGGATGCAGCTCGTCCTATGGCATCAAAAAACCTCCAATACCCCTGGGAAAAAGCCAACCCCCCAAGTCCCTCTGGTATGGAATCAACCTTACATCTCGCCCCCAAAAAAAAACCCTTGACTAGCTAAGAAGATAGACGAAAAGCATCAAAACAAAGAACAAGCAGGAAGAATCAAGAAAACTCTTGGCACATTTATCCGAACAAAAGAAAAAATCAAAAATCAAACAAAGCAGCGACCACTTGAGAAGGTTTCCACACAATCAGCGCGAGGGTTGCCAGGCTCGGCATAATCGAAGTCCTGTGGAGGCGCAGCCAAGGAGGAACGGGCCCGCTGTGTTGGCAAACCCCAAAAAGAAGAAGGAGAATGTGCAATACCATCTTCCCAGAGGAAAGCCGTGATGGACCATGGTCATAGCCCGAATGGTAAAGAAGTAGTTATGGATACAAGCCAGGTAGTTGTGGGTACCAGCCAGAAGAGTGGAGGAGCAGTAGGGTGCCAGCCGATCCGACTGTGTAAGGAGGAGGAGACAGAAGGGTAGACCCAACTATGTGCTGTAGAAACTATCGGTAATCGCGTTCGTGTCTTGACTAGGCAGCCTTTTAAAGATAAAGAGAGTTGAGAAATCGACCGTGGCCTGTTGAAAGGGTTTCTCTTACTGCAAACTGTGTACCCGGCCGTCTGTAACATGGGCGGTGAGGAGAGTGTTGCCACCTGTGCTGATGCTCTGAGGGAAGCAGAGCAAAAGCGGGGTAGAAAGAGGAAACATCTTCCAAAGAAGACGAAATCCATCAACCCAAAGTAAAGAAAGCCCAAAGGGATAAACCTAAGGGAAGGAGAGAGTAGATGAGGTATGACTCCACCCCCTAGAGCAAGTTCATGGCGGGGGGTGGAGAAAAGAAAAGTTGTGATAATCTCGTGGTGTTGAGATTTCAATCGCCGGGTGTGTAGAGGACACGGAGGATGGCTGTCTTTGTTCCTCTTTTTTTCTTTTTTTTCTTTTTTTTTCTTTTCCTTTTTTTTTGAATCATATGATTATTGTTTTAGGGTACAAAATCTTGCATGCAGCTTACACTATGGCATAACAAAACTCCCACCTACCCCTGGGAAAAAGCCAACCCCCCAAGTCCCTCTGGTATAGAACCAACCGCACATCTCGCCCCCAACAAGAAACCCTTGACTAGCTAAGAAGATAGACAAAAGGAATCAAATCAAAGAACAAGCAGGAAGAGTCAGGAAAACCCATGGCACGATCATCCGAACAAAGGAAAAACAAAAAGCAAACGTAGCTGAGACCACTTGAAAATTCCGTACACTCAGCGCGGGAGGGGCCAGGCTTGGCATGATCGAAGTCCTGGGGAGGCTGAAGATGCCATCTATTTTGGCCGCACACTCCAAAAAGAGGAAGGAGATAGTGCAATACCATCCTCCCAGAGGCAGGCTTTGATGGACCGTGGTCATAGTCCGAATGGTGAAGAAGTAGTTATGGATACCAGCCAGGTAGTTGTGGGTACCAGCCAAAAAAGTGGAGAAGCAGTAGGGTACAAGCCGATCCGACCATATGAGGAGTAGGAGAAAGAGGGGTAGACCCAACTCTGTGCCGTAGAAACTATCAGAAAACGCGTTCGTGTCTTGACCAGGCAGCCTCTTAAAGAGCAAGAGAGTAGAGAAATCGACCTTGGCCTGTTGAAGTGTTTTCTCTTACTACAAACCATGTCCCCAGCCGTCTGTAACATGGGCGTTGAGAAGCGTGTTGCCGACCATGCAAATGCTCTAAGCAAGGCAGAGCAAAAGCAGGATAGGGAGAGGAAACATCAACAAGAAGAAGACGAAATTCATCAACCCCGAGAGAAGAAGGCCCAAAGGGATAAACTTAAGGGAAGGGAACTGTAGAGGAGGTATGACTCCACCCCCAAGAGCGAACTCATAACGGGGGGTGGAGTTGGGAAAAGTGGTGATAATCTCGTGGTGTTGAGATTTCAATCGCCAGGTGTGTAGAGGAGACGGAGGATGGCTGTATTTATACCTTAAACAAATGCATATTATTTAAAAAAAAAAAAAAAAAAAAAAAAAGGTTAATATATGAAGATAACCTTGCTTAATAAGTTTATAAACTGACCGCCCTTATCTCTTAATACTTGTAAATTAAACAATATAGTGTTATCTTTGTAAAGACTTTGTTTCAACATTTTTACAAATTGAAATCACCTTATCTGCTATCTAGTACTACTGAAGATAATATAGAAGGAAAAAAATATGAAAGGCATGTCTGGTTAACTTCAAACACTTTATACTTGCTTGAATAACTATAATAAAGTATATTTCAAGCAATCAAGTCCATATGTTAACTGAGTACTTAGATATCATATGCCAAAATTGATACAATTTGTATGTAGTTTTCCACCACTCTTTTGATTGCCACCACCCCACAAAATGCCCTGAAAGTAAATTCAAACCAACTAATTCTGAATATATAAGACTTATACTATGCTTGTATCCCTTTTAGAATACCTTTCTTGGGGGTTTTCAACTTTTGTACCCTTGGTAAAGCATTCAAGTTCTTTTTGAAGTAAGCACTCTTAAAACTACTATGCCAGAGTAACACTTTATTAATATGAAATAAAAGCTAGATTTACTGATTCTCTATATTTCAAAGTACCTATAGCTAATTTTACAGAGTATTATCTCTATTATTCATGGAGAAAATCAAATGTAGACATCATATTTCACTGGTTGCCACAGGTGAGCAGGATCCCCGTACTGATCGGTTACCCCGTAAATGACGTTAAGCGCAATTTAGCACCCAGGCCTTTCGCAACACTCTTTTCACTAAACTCCGATTTTTAACTTCTAATAATCCTGGACACCCACCATTCCCGTGCTAGAGGAAGCATAGCCGACGATTGATCATCGAACAGGTTGGGGAGGATTTTACGAGCTTTGGGGACGGCCTCTCCTCTAAGCGAGGAATGAATGTGACGTATTCTACACTATACAGAGCCCCCGGCATAGCGAGCCACTCGCAAATTTAGGCAATGTAATTGGCTGAACCTCTGTCAGGATTTAAATAGTGGCTAGTATTTTGGTGGATGGCTCGCTATGTGGAATACGGTATTTCCAAGCCACGGTCTTCGCTTGGAAGGGAGAATACACAACTGCCGAGCGTCGCGAGCTGCTCGCCCTCAACTCTGTTGGAATGGGAGAAGGTCCCGAAAGCTTAAGTGGGGGGTTGACCGTTGGTTGGTGTGTTGAGGCGCGCAGGCAAGGATCGCTGTTTACCCCCGAATTTGCGAGCTGACATCCGAGGCAAGGTCACGCTTTGATAATCTGGTGCTACCGACAGGGGTCACACGGAAGTACTTGTACGGTACTCCGTAGACTGAGGGTATTCACGTGGAACTTAGGCGGTCTGTAGGAAAAATAGCGGAATGAAATGTAACTTTCTCCTTACACCTCGCTCATTCGCTCGCTCACAGTTATCCATAACTAAATTAATGGTAAAGACAGGGGTGGAAGTAGTGCACAAATACCATGTCCAGATTGATCCATGGATCACTTATGGCTATTCCCTATTCATCCGTAGACCCCCCTGATAAAGGGCAAGACATGTCGGTTCCATCGATTATTAAACCACCGATATCAGAACCATCTGCACATCAGCTGAGCAATCCTTCAAACTCGCGTAACAACGCCAAGCACATTCAGCGAAAGGTTTTGACAATCTAGCCACAGGAATCTAGAATGGTGGAACATTGGGTAAACACTTTTGCGCCGGAAAAGTATATCGGAAAGTGATGTCGCTTGAGACTACGCCGTCAAGTTTTATCACCAAAATTCTAGAACGAGAAGGCTAAGTTTGGTAAAGTGGACCTTAGTTTCCGGCAAATGAAGCACACTTTACAGATATGGTTATTTCCTTTACTAAATTCATATCGGGGGGTATGGCGGTTCGGGAGGTATGTTGTTTCCGATTTTAGTTACTTGGAATAAGGTGAAATACTAATTCGAATTTCTACACCTACTGTCCCTTCCGACTCCGACACGTGTTTCGGTCTCTTGGACACAGCACGCCGCAAAATGGAGTTTATCCCGTGATACTAGCCTCACAGCCTCGGTAAAGGCTTTGCTTCCAAGATTTAATTACTGATAATGCTGGGACCTACTGTTAGGGTTCAGAGGCGAGACGATCCATAATTTTCGTATAGCGTAGGAACCGACCGATTGCTCTGGTATGATACCTGAAGTTATATAATATAAGCATTAAGTAAGGGTTTGGGATATTTACTCCCTCTATTAATGAGAGCAGTAAGGTTGGCGAGGGAATGGCTATTTGAGAACTTTGTGTACAATACTCGAGTACAGTGAGACCCAAGTACGGGTAACTGAAAAACAGGAGTGCAAGAGTTTTGGTTACACAAAGTGCTGGTCTATGACTTAGTTGCAATGTGGTGGCTGCGTGGCAGAGCGATGAACCCCGCCTCTCCTAAACCTACGCGAACTTCGTCAACCAGTCCAAAGGCCTGCAGGACAAAATTCTCTACACTATTTCGAGCAGCAAAAAGAGAACGATGTCTCGAGCTTTTACCGATAACATCAATTCTTTCAATGTGTCAACTAACATTATCCTTACTACTACTGATGACGAGCCTAAAATTCTGGCATGGTTGTCACCCTTAGAGCCCCAGGTGCGGCATCAGGATATTTGCGAACATCGCGTGGATAGTGTAGGAGACTGGCTACTGGAAACGAAAGAATTCAGGGGCTGGTACAAGGGTAGTGAGAATGAGGGACCCGATAATGTGGCCCTGTTCTGTTATGGTGAGCCAGGGGTGGGAAAGAGCTACATCTGGTACGGGAGACCGTGAGGTGGGAATGAGGGGCAAGATTGCTGATAGATTACGGTGATAGCTCTGTGGTTGTAGATTATTTATGCGACCAGGTCACGGAACAGGATATGGCGGTGGCTTGCTTTTACTATGATTTCGCTTCCCGGGAGGCCCAGTCTCCGATAAATATGCTGGGATCTCTGCTTAAACAGCTTCTGAATGGGTTAGGAGCGATTCCAGAGGAAATTGTGAAGAAATTTCGGGGCCAGAAGAAGGCGATTGGTGGACGGAGGTTACAACTCCCCGATATTGTGAAAATGTGTGCAGTTGCCACATCCTTACAGCCCACATTCATCTGCGTTGATGCCCTCGACGAGTGTGCTCCCAGACATCGGCTAGAGGTTCTTGGTGCATTGGGGCAAATTCTGCGGGGGTCGACAGATACACGAATTTTCATGACCGGGAGGTCGCATATCCGGGGGGCGGTTGAGAGGGAACTAGGTGCGAGAACAAGAAATGTATCAGTAGAGTCAAGGGAGGACGATATAGTCAAATATCTGCGGGCGAGATTAGGGAAGGACACAGCTCCCCAGGCGATGGATAGTTTCTTAGAGAATGAGATCATGAAGAGCATTCCAGAAGATATCTCTGAAACGTGTGTATTAACGTGGGTTCCAGGAGATTATTGTGAGCCGTATACTAATAGATGTGGATATAGATTCCTAATAGCCTCGCTCAAGATCGAAACAATTTTGAGAGAAACGACAATCCATCGGAGGCGAACCAGGTTGAGAGCAATGGGAGATGGGTTTGGGTTGGGAGAGGTATACGAGACAACTCTGAGACGGATAAGGGTTTAAGAAGGGGAGAAAGCAAAACTTGCTATGGCAACACTGATGTGGGTATGCCATTCGGAAAGGCCATTACAGATAGACGAACTATGTCATGCGCTTGGTGTGGAAATTGGGTCTACACATTTCAATAGTGGCAATGTCCCTGCGATAGAGATAGTGCTCGCCTGCTGTCAGGGGCTTGTCACGGTAGATAAGGAAGCCTCGACGACCCGGTTGACCCACCACACCCTCGGCGAGTACCTCACTACTCATCGAAACCTTTTCCCCCGAGCTCAGTTGGAGATGGCGGAAACCTGTTTGACTTATCTGAATTCAGACGAGGCCAAGGCCCTGCCGGCAAACCCCGAACCTGATCTCTCAACTATGCCTTTCCTCAGATATTGTTCGCGATATTGGGGGACCCATGCAAGGAGAGAACTTTCAGATGGCGTGATATCACTTGCGATGCAGCACTTGGACCAGTATGAGAACCATGTAGCCTCCAACTCACTTTTTGAGCAAATATTAGAATCGGATGATTCCCTGGGGGTCGATTCCCCTTCGGTGTTCGGTGGTCTACACTGTGCATCATTTTTCGGAATTGTAGATGCAATGACTAGGCTCTTAGGAATGCAGGGCTGTGACGCCAACCGGGGAGATCCCGCTGGCATAACTCCACTGATATGGGCCGTGAGGGGCGGGCAGGGGGAGGCGGTAGAGCTATTGTTGAGACAGGGAGCTGTCAAGCCCGACAAGCCCGACAGCTATGGCAGAACACCATTTTTGTGGGCTGCAATTCAAGGGGACGAGTTATTAGTGAAGCAGCTCTTAGGCAGGGAAGACGTCGACCCCGACAGGCCCGACAACAAGGGTGGCACACCACTTTCATGGGCTGCATCGAGCGGGACGAATCAGCAGTGAGGCAGCTTTTGGGCCGGCAAGGCGTCGACACCGGCAGGCCAGACAAAGAGGACCATACACCACTTTCCTGGGCTGCGAGGATTGGGCACAACTCAATAGTAAAGCAACTTTTGAATCGCATAGAGGTCGACCCTAGTCACGCAAGCGACAAGGGTTTTACACCACTCATTGAGGCAGCATATGGTGGGCATGAGTCAGTGGTGAAGCAACTTTTAGACCGGCCAGACGTCAACCCCGATAAACCAGACAACGAGGGCAGGACACCACTTTTGTGGGCTGCAATGAAAGGGCACGAGTCAGTGGTGAAGCAGCTCTTAGACAGGCAAGATGTCAACCCCGATAAACCAGACAACGAGGGTAATACACCACTTTTGTGGGCTGCAATTAGCGGGAAGGGGTTGGTGGTGAAGCGACTTTTAGACCGCCAAGACGTGAACCCCGATAAATCAGACAACATGGGCAAAACACCCCTTATCGAGGCCGCATATGGTGGGCACAACCTAGTGGTAAAACACCTTTTAGACCGGCAAGACGTCAACCCCGATAAACCAGACAATGAGGGCAATACACCACTTTCATGGGCTGCAATTAGTGGGAAGGAGTTAGTCGTGAAGCAGCTTTTAAACCTGCAAGACATCAACCCTGACAAGATAGACAACGAAGGCAAGACACCACTTCTGTGGGCTGCAATTGGTGGGCACGACTCAGTCGTAAAGCTACTTTTAGACCGGCAAGACGTCAACCCCGATAAACCTGACAACGAGGGCAAGACACCCCTCATTGAGGCAGCATATGGTGGGCACGACTTAGTGGTAAAGCAACTCTTAGACCGGCAAGACGTCAACCCCGATATACCAGACAGCGAAGGCAAGACACCTCTTTCTTGGGCCGCAATGAAAGGTCACGAGCCTGTAGTGATGCAACTTTTGAACCGGGTTCAAGTTGACCCTAGCCATGCAAGCAACAATGGCTTTACACCACTCATCGAGGGAGCATATGGTGGGCACGAGTCAGTGGTGAAGCAACTTTTAGACCGGCAAGACGTCAACCCTGACAAGCCAGACAGCGAGGGCAAGACACCACTTTTGTGGGCTGCAGTTAGCGGGAGGGGGTTAGTGGTGAAACAACTCTTAGACAGGCAAGACGTCAACCCCGACAAGCCAGACAGCGAGGGCAAGACACCACTTTTGTGGGCTGCAATTAGCGGGAAGGGGTTGGTGGTGAAGCGACTTTTAGAACGCCCAGACGTGAACCCTGATAAACCAGACAACAAGGGCAAGACACCCCTTATCGGGGCCGCACATGGTGGGCACGACTTAGTGGTAAAACAACTTTTAGACCGGCAAGACGTCAACCCCGATAAACCAGACAACGAGGGCAATACACCACTTTTGTGGGCTGCAATTAGTGGGAAAGAGTTAGTGGTGAAGCGACTTTTAGACCTCCAAGACGTCAACCCTGACAAGATAGACAACGAAGGCAAAACACCACTTCTGTGGGCTGCAATTGGTGGGCACGACTCAGTCGTAAAGCAACTTTTAGACCGGCAAGATGTCACCACCGATAGACCAGACGCCAAGGGCAAGACCCCCCTCATCGAGGCAGCATATGGTGGGCACGACTCAGTTGTAAAACAACTCTTAGACCGGCAAGACGTCAACCCCGATAAACCAGACAACGAGGGCAATACACCACTTTCATGGGCTGCAATTAGTGGGAAGGAGTTAGTGGTGAAGCGACTTTTAGACCTCCAAGACGTCAACCCTGACAAGATAGACAACGAAGGCAAAACACCACTTCTGTGGGCTGCAATAGCTGGACACGACTCAGTGGTAAAGCAACTTTTAGACCGACCAGACGTCAACCCCAATAAACCAGACAACGAAGGCAAGACACCACTTTCGTGGGCCGCAATGCAAGGGCACGAGCCTGTAGTGAAGCAACTTTTAGACCGGCAAGACGTCGACCCCCGCAAGTCGGACAAAGATGGTCACATCCCGCTCTCCTATGCTTCCAGCAAAGGCCATGTAGCGGTGGCGAATCTACTGCAATCCAGGGAACATCCAGGCCTAGCCTCGTTTGTCGTCGATCACCTCCGAGCTTCTCTACCCTCTTCAACTCTTTAACCGCTGCTCTCTTTGCCTCCCCCCAGTCTCCCTTTGCCCCCCTATTCACCTCTTCCTCAGGCTCCTTGGGGCTACGACGCGCCCTTGATATATTTGCCTTGACACGCACACTTTTTTATTATTCATTTATCATTAACTTATAAATGTGCTTGCAAATTCTATATCTATGCAATTCAGCATCTCTCCACAATTTAGGTTTTATATGTAATTATCTGAGGTCTTGCAGATATTTAATGCGCCGCCTCGATGGGGAATCTCCTGTTTCAATTATAGGTGGAACTAAGAGGTGGGAGAGTATTTTCATAGTTCACCTGCAACCTTTTATGGAGCTTGGTTGATTTTTGTCTCGACATCCGATTATTGATCCCCCCTCGTGTATTATCACGTTTTTCTCATTTGTTCAACCCTACCTTTACATCATCAAATTTCTTCTTCTATTTTCTCCTATAAATGATAGATTGGTATTGGCATTCTATTAGCTCTATATATTTAGATCTGTTTGCCCTATAAATTATTCCTCGTCTATTTCTCTAATTACCTCCCAGCGAGGTCTTTTCTTGTGCTTCCCTACCAGACCATTGATATTTGTATAGTTATATAGCGAAAGTAGTCGGAAAATGGGCTTTCAATTTGTCCAGATTTTGGCAGGTTTAAAGGCGGTGGGGGGTTGCACAATTGGTGTCTATATGGAGGTGGGGGGCCCTTTGTTCAATAGTGATAAGCGAACCATTGACGACCCACGCTGAGTGGCTGTACTGTACTGTTCACTAAGGTACAGTACACATAGGCGGATAGCAACGTCCATTGGCCAGCCAAACATCCTGATAATTGCGGCCAAAGAATAGCTTACCTCGGGTAGAAACTGGAAAAATTGAACATTGATATTTTCCGAGCTTGGCGTCCAGACAACATGAACTATTACAGTCTCGCTTGGACTGGTCAAAAGATTTTGTTTGTGGGAATCAGGAGAACTGAAAAGTATCCTTCCATACTCACCCGGGGCAAGAGGTACCAGAGAACAGGGATTAAAGAAATATATGGAAAAATATCTCTCCCTATCTGAGCCCTCACGGGAATGCAAAATGCGCCCTCGTTTTCATGGCACCTCGTGACTCTGATGAAAACTTGACAGGTAATTACCTAGGTTTCAAAACGGAGGAACCATTCCGTCAGCCCAGCACCCAAGCGAAGGGATTGGGCACCGATCATTGTTCGGACTGCGTGAGTCCGGAGCATGAGCCCCTGAAGTTTCCGGAATTGGTAAATCTTTGCACTCTGATTGGCCAAGATCCTCCTATGTGCCGTCTCTCTTCTGTCCGGATATGGTTGCTCGTAGTGATAAACCAGAACCTTCGGAAACTAGAACGGACTACTTGTAGAATCCTAATGGGGTTTAGCACAATTTGGCACCAGGGCCATTCATCGAACCTTTTTACACAAACCTCAATATGTTTGGCTAGTGGTTGTGTCTTTTTTTGAACTTCCAGCAGTCCTGGAGACCCTTCTTCCCCGGCAATTGAGGAACGGTATAATCGATGGTTAAATAGGTTGCCGGCAACCTTTATCGGACTTGGGGGTGTAAGCACGGAATGAATGTATTTCCTAATTGCAGTCCTGGCTTAGGAGGAGAAATACATAACTGCCGAGCGTCGCCGGAGGCTCATCCCCAACCCTGTAGCCTTGACGAGAACACCCTGCATCTAATACAATAGTCCTGGTGTCTTGATTTGAGCATCGTGCAACCATATTCAATTTCGATTTATGCTTAGCCTTATACAGTAGAAACTTGAATAATTGAACTGTGTGCTATGTCGTTGGACTTTCCTCTCTAGGTAAGGTCAAGAAGTTTTTTCTTTTTTCTGTCTCAGCAGGGGGAAGGGGGCTGTGTTTTTGCTGTGTTTTTTGCCCCGATTCCAGAGAAGGGAATTTCCGACTTCATAGCACACGGTTCAATTATTCAAGTTTTTACGGTATTTGGCCTTCGTTTACTTCCTTATGCCGGAGTACGCGATGGCTTGTATTTGTCCGGGCGTTCAGAGGTGGGGGAAAAGAGGAAACGAAACAGGGGGGTTGTGGCCAGATGTGAAACGACATGAACAGTCGTTGTTGTTCCGGAAGTATTATGTCACGTGCGATAACCGAGATAGACTTCCCGGAAGACTTCTGCAGACAAAAGAAAACTCTCGGATTCCCTTCCGAAATTGTGCCATTACCAAATGGGATTCTTATGTCTGATAACTGGACTTTGACTGCGAGACGGAATGATAAAAGACGTCGACAGAGAGGAAATCGGGTGTGATGCATTTTTGCATTTCGCCTTTTCGCCATGCCGTACGATCACTATTCTTCCTTGGTATCCGCGTATCTCCAGTTCGTCTGTTAGTGCGTCAGGGCACTTGGCGAATATAAAGAATATATCCTAATTTACTGCTCCGGTAGTTAAGGCCTATTTGACAGTAGGTAGAGGCCGAGCAGCTCGAGAAGGCACCGAACACTAAGGGGACTTGAGGGTTGGAAGTGTCTGAAGATTTGCATGCAGGAGGATGGTATTTACCTAAGTTAGCATGCCCTCTAGCTCCCGGCGGAATTGCAAATTGACCTACGAGACTAGGTCATGTTTTGATAGTATAGCGATAAGAATGAGTTGTTTGAATATATAGCTATAGTGCATAATATTTACTGCTATGTGGAGAATACTATACAAGTGCAAGGGGGTTGTGTTGCACGTTAAGCAAGGAGGATTTGCAAGGTATAAGAGCAGATTGGGAGGAGTTTTGAAACTTCAACTGCTATAAAATACACGACGAGTGACGGGCGGTGAAAGGAAACGAAACGTCAAGCAACTCATAACGAAAACAATCGCACACTTGGGTATCGGAAAAATCTGTTCACCAACAACAACTACAGGCTCACGCTCAATGATAGCTCCACGATACTCTCAACTAATTAACTAATTGGCGAAGACAGGAGCATATATCAACATAATAACCTATCCCCCATGGGACAACAGGCACTCCCGTGCTGGTCCATGTGAGTCTCCTATTCTTTTATCACGACTACTGGGCTAACAAAACGGAAGCAGGCACCACTGCTCACAACATCCGCATATGTTCTCTTCCGGTGTAAACCCCTTTTATATCATTTCCGGCTTGCCTTAGGGCCTTTCCGCCTCTCTTCTGACAGCTACATTCCTGCACAGGAAATGCTTTCCCGAACATCCAAACAAACGCCCGAAGCAAAAGTCCTATGTCCTCATCCTCATCCCATTTCCAAAGCCACAAATAAGCGCGCTGCCGGAAGCTATCCTAACAACAGAGGAAGTATGATCTCATGAGAGTATGGCGGGCAGCATCATATCCAACATTTTAACATCAATCCATCCATCACGAAATGTCTTCCGAACGTTAACGGATCAGTCCCAGCACTAGTTGCAGTTGAATCCACGGCGCAAACCCTTGAACGACACGCAGAGGCTAATATCATGAGAGAGGTAAGGTCTTTGTCCGTCATTCGGTTGTTGCTGCGCCCAATGGACCTAGTCAGGGAAATACTGTAGAGAGTTGATATCGGGAAAAAAAATGTCCTTTATTTGCTGGAACCTAAGGGCCCGTTACACAATACTCACATGGGACAATTTCTGTGTGAAAGCTTGATGGTCGGCTCTCAACCGGCATCATTTTGTGATAGACGGTGCAAAAATGTGTGCCAAGTTTTCTACCGTTGTAGATTCTTATTGCTAGACCGCCATAACTGTTAGGCAGATGCGCTTGCTTTGTTGCGGAAGTGTAGAGCACCACCGACGAGATATGTAGATGGTTTGGATATGGGAGATTGTTCTACAATTCATCATATAGTACGTTGACAAAATTAACCGCGATTCAATGATTGATGCAACGGAACCCTCCTCATCACCCTACACTTTCAACACCACTTAAAGAACTTTCGCTACCTCAAATATTAACTTCTCCTATGTATTCCACCTTATACTTACATCTTTAATTTTTTTTCTTAGTTTCAACTGTAGCGGGGTTGGTGGGGGAGTGTTGTTGTCACGGCCCAAGTTTTTCCCTCTTGGTTGAAACGCTGTTAATTTTGTCAACGGACCATAACAGAGGAAGTGGATAATATTCATGCAAGAAAGAGAAGAAGGTTAAATAGATCATTAAGTCCGGCGAGTATTAAGATAAGATTGAGCCAATTCGTTCCTCCCCGACCTTCAATTTCTCTTTTAAAAGACCTCTATAAATCGTTGTTTCTTAAAGATGTGGTATTGCTCGCTTATTAGTTCACTCATGCAACACATGATTTGCAAGATAAACAGTGAGGGACACGAAATCTTGATATTCCAGTGTTTGAGCATACCGGTTAAAAAGGTGAAACTAGAATCTAAACAGTGTTAAGCGCAATTCAACACCAGGGCCATTCACCGCACCCACTTTTACAAAACCTCAATAAGGTTTCTCAGGGGGTTTTGTTTCGATCCTCCGGTAGTCCTGAGTACCCATCTTTCCCTAGGCGCAGGAACGGTATAGCAGATGACCGAATGGGTTGTTGGGAACTTTTATGAGCTTTGGGGGTGGCCTTTCTTGTAAGTTCGCAATTAATGTATTTCCTAGACAAACTCCGGGCTTGGAAGCCGCAATACATAACTCCCAATTGTCGCTGGCGGCTCATCCTCAAATCTGCCGGGATGAGAGATGGTCCTGACACTTAAGGGTTAACGGTTAGTATGCGAAGGTGAGCAGTCAAGGATGGCTATTTACCCCCGGTAGCATGTCATCCAGTGCAAGGCAGGATTTGTGAACTCACCTCAGCAGCCACTTCAGGGTTTTAATAATTTTCGGGTTATTAGAGTGTCACGGAAGTACTCGTAGACTTTGAGAATTCACGTTGAACTTAAGTTAGGCACTGTAGGAAGAATATGACATGTAACTCTCACTGATCACGCTTCGTTCATTCGCTTGTTAACAGTCAACTAAAATAAATTAATGGTAAAGACCGGAGTGGAAGTAAAGCACAAATACCACTCCCTAATCCTTCAACGGATCATTTACTATCGCTGTTTCTGGAAGGTCCCCACTAATAACGAAGGAACGAAATCCGATAAGCCATCCTTCACGCTCCCGCAACAAAGCCAATCACATCCGTCAAACAGTTTTGACACTCTAGCAATGGGAATATAGAACATAGGGTAAACACTTTTGCGCCGTATATCGGAAAGTGATGTCGGTTGAGAGTACGCCATGAGGTTTTATGACCAAAATTCTACAACTAGACGGTTGGGTAACGGGGGTTCAGTTCCTAGCAAATGAGTGAGACTCTCCAGACATGGCGCGGAATTCCCTCTACAAGGTCTCTTGGGAAAGGCAGTGACGGAATGACGGAAAAAGAGTTTATCCTTCCGGTGATATTAGCCTCGCAGCCTGAGTTAAGGTTCTGTTTCATGGGTTTAATTACAGAGAGTGAAGGGATACTATGTTCAGGTTCGGAAGAGGGGCAAATCATGATGCTTGGATGAATTCCACAAGATTTGTTTGGTTGCCGCCTATCAACCGTGCGGATCGTGCAAGTGTACTCGAACTGGCAGTTCATGATCGTGCCAGAGCCTCCAGACATCAGAACTGACTGGAGTCTAAATAGGGTTTAGCGCAGTGTGACGCTGGGGCCGTTCATGTCACCTTTTTTCAAAACCTCAATAATTTTAGTTTTAGCAGGTGGCGGTTCTTGCCTCTCCTGAACCAACATTTCACTTAATTGGACAACAGGACAGCCGATGGCGAAATAGGTGGTCGGCGGTCATCTACGGTAAGTCACTTCTTTACCTAAACCTAACTAAATTAGAACTAGGAAAAACATTCATCCGTCCTGTTGTTACACCCTAAAGCTCATGAAATCGCCCCAGCGTCGGTGATAGCTTACCCTCAAATCTGTAGCTATGAAGAAAATATCCTGTACCAAACAGGATAGTTCTAGTATGTTGATTTAAGCATTGTGCGACTAAATTATGATTCCATTTTTTTGGGTTTGTATTTGGTGTTTTTATTTTATTTCTCTATACTTAGGTATATGCGATATCGTAACTTGTGCTTGTCCGTGCTTTCCGAACCGGGGGGATCGGAAGGGAATGGTAAGTTGTAACCGAGTGTGAAATGAGGTGAACGGCCGCTATTCCGGAAGTATTATATCACGTGCGATAACGGAGATATATTTCCCGGAAGGCCCCCACGACAAAGAGAAGCGGTAGGGTCCTGCTAAAGTTGTGATTGCGGAATGTGATTCTTGTAATTACTGGCTGGATTTAGACTGCAAGGCGTAATGATAAATGAGATTTGACAAGGGGACACTGATTGAGATGCATTTTTTGCATTTAATCCCCCCTCGCCTTTTCTCCAAGTGGGAAATTGGTGCGATCACTGAATGTCCTAGCGTGGTTGGGACATGGAAGAGAAATGCGAGTGATATTTGATGCTGTGGGTCTGTTGGTTGAACACAATGAAGGGGGAAAATATGTAGCGGGAGGGAGACTAGCGATGAGCCACAAACGACAAAGTTGGCAGATTAACTAATAGACGACAAAATGAAAGAAATAGAGTATCAGTGTCTAGGCGACCTGAACTATTACGGTCTCGCTTCGGTTGTTCGGAGGGCGTGGTTTGTTGGGGCCTGGGGGCGAGAAGGTGTCCTTCTCTACTCCTTCCGGGAAAGTGCTGTACGTGGGAAAAGGGATTAAATAAATATCAGGTGGGGTGTTCGAAAAGTTGACCCTGGATACAAAAACATACAGTCTCTCGTGGGGTCTTGACCAATATCAGCGGGTGACGAAAAGGGATTAACCGGTGTTTTTTGTTACCCTACTTTGACGAATTTGATTTTTTATTGGCCAAAGGCCCTGTTCGTCACGCGCTGATATTCGTCACGACCCCATGAGGGACTGTAGCCTCTTGTTTCAGGGCACTTCTTGTTTGGGATGAGTACTGTACTTGATAGCTAATTACCCGAGGTCTAAATCAAGGTATCATTCGACTAGTCCATCACCTAAGTGGATTGGACATTACTCATTGTTTGGTTTACTTTACGGGGTGAAGCTCTCGAGTTGAGAGAATTATAATTATAAGACCTTATAGTCTGATAGCTCGAGATTTGGTTCCCGTATGCTTGGATTGACGGTAAGCCACATTAAATCACGTGATACCGTGTCTGAACCGATTTCCCTTCCAGAGGGTTTAGCACTGACCGAGAGAACCTCGCCTCGCAATCTGCCAGGAAAGCTGGTTGCCTCATCCCGGTTCGCAACCACCAATTTGTATCACAACTAGCCCGGCATGGGCTTATTCATGCAAATCTCCTTCTGGATGTCAGATGTGGTCCATTTTATGCAGATTTAGAGTTGCTCATAGTACGGTAGAAGAATTCAGCACGGGGTCGAAAAAGCTCTTTTCGAGTGCCATGTTTCTAGTTTATCTCTCGGTTTTATTTGTAAAAAGGTATCCCACACGCCAAGGTTTCTCGACTCGAATAACTTTGCGTAATCGTTTTTCAACCATGGGGCTGAATGCCTCCGGTGCTAGAGCCTCCCCACACCGCAAGCGACCGGAATCTAACCGCTGTTAAGCACAATTTAGCACAGATGCCATTCAAGGAAGCATTTTTTTTTTTCAAGACCCCAATAAGGTTTAGCAGCGGGCTTGATTTTGAACTTCCAGTACTGTAGTAGCCCTGGACACCCATCTTTCCCGAGATGGAGGAATGGTATAGCCGATGATCGAATAGGTGGTGGGGATTTTTATGAGCTCTGGGGGGGGGACCCTTCTCGTACGCGCGGAATAAATGTATTTCTTAGTAATGGTTTGGGCTTGGATGGGGGAATATATGTTTGTCGCGAGCTGGCGGCTCAACTCTGCGCGAATGGGAGAAGGCCCCAAAACTTAAGGGGGTGTTGATGGTTGGTGGTGTGTGGGGGCGCGCCTGCAAGCATACGCTGTTTACCTGCTGTTGCGTCCATCCAGCCCCAGGCGGAATTTGCAAACTTACTCCTGAGGCTACCGTACGTTACGTTGATAATTTTGGGTTATGCGCACGGAAGTAGGCAAAGAGTATTCACGTGGAACCTAGGTGCTGTGCTGAAAGGAAGCTATGAAATGTGACTTTCAATAATCACACTTCGTTCATTCGGTTGCTCACAGTTATCTCGAACTAAATTAATAGTAAAAAGGAGCGTGGAAATAAAGCACAAATACGACTTCCTGATCTTTCCATGACTAACTTATCGCTGTTCCCCGTATGCCCTGATTCCTTTGATAAAAGAGGATCCGATGCGAGATCCGATGCGAGATCCTTCGCTGTCCCGCAACAAAGCCAAGCACATTCGTGGAACAACTTTGACCATTTATCATAGCAACGGGGATCTAAAACGGTGGGACATTGGGTAAACGCTTTTGCGCCGTACAAGTATATCGGAAAGTGATGTCGGTTGAGACTAGGCCCTAAAGTTTTATCACCAAAATTCTAGAATCAAAGAGTAAGTAACGGGGCCTGAGCTCCAACAAATGAGGGACACCCTTGGATATGTGACTGAATTTCTTTAACTAGGTCTCTTGGAGAAAGACTTGATTCCTCCGGTAATATTAGCCTCACTTCCTTGGTTAAGACTTGGCTTGGCTTTACAGGTTTAATTACAGAGTGTCGAGACAGATGTGTTAGGTTTCGGAGGAGAGAAAATTCGTGATGCTTGGATGGATTTAGGACTACGGTACTGGATTGCTCGGGTAATTGAAACCATACAAGGGAGCATTTGGAATATTGACCCTCTATGTTTAGGGGGGAGTAACGAGGCTGGGTCGGGGCAAAGTTGTCTGCTTTTTCGGGGGCCTTGTCCACAGTGGCACCCAAATAACTTAGGAACACGAGCGCAAGAGCCTTGGTTTCACAAAGTGATTGTCCATTGACTTGGTTGCACTGGGGTGGTTGTGAGGCAGAGAGATGAACCCCGCATTTTCTAAACCCAGGCGAACATTGTCAACGAGTCCAAAGGCCTTCAGTACAAAATTATCTACACTATTCGAGCAGCAAAAAGCGAAGGATGTCTCGAGCTTTTACCGATAACACCAATTCTATCATCGTATCGAATAGTTATAACAATATCACTACAGCTATTGCCGATGATGAGCCCAAAATCCTGGTCTGGCTCTCCCCTTTAGAGCCCCAGGTGCGACATCACGACATTTGCGAGCAACGGGTGGAGAGTATAGGGAACTGGCTATTAGAGACGCAAGAGTTCAAGAGTTGGCATAATGATGGTGAGGATGGCAGGTCAGGTCGTGCGGCTTTGTTTTGTTATGGCGAGCCAGGGGTCGGAAAGAGCTACATCTGGTATGGGAGGTCATGAGCTAGGAGTGAGGGACATGATTGCTGACAGATCACGATGGTAGTTCTGTGGTTGTAGATTACTTATGCGATCGGGTAATAGAACAGGATATGGCAGTCGCTTGCTTTTACTATGACTTCGCTTCCCGGGAGGCCCAGTCTCCGACAGATATGATGGGATCTCTGCTCAAACAACTTCTGAGTGGGTTAAGTGCAATGCCGGTGGAAATTGTGAAGAAATTTCAGAGCCAGAAGAGGGCGATTGGGGGACGGAGGCTGCAACTTGCGGATGTTGTGAAAATGTGTGCAGTTGTCACTTCCGTACGACGCACATTCATCTGCGTTGATGCCCTCGACGAGTGTGTTCCCAGACATCAGCTAGAGGTTCTTGGTGCATTGGGACAAATCCTACGGGGGTCAACAGATACGCGGATTTTCATCACTGGAAGGTCGCATATCAGGGAGGTGGTTGAGAGGGAACTAGGTGGGAGAACAATAAGTGTATCAATAGAGTCAAGGGAGGACGATATAGTCAAATATCTGCAGGCGAGGCTGGGGAAGGACACAGCTCCCCAGGCGATGGATAGTTTCTTGGAGAATGAGATCATGAAGAGCATTCCGGAAGAGATCTCGGAAACGTGAGTAGAAAAGCGGGTTCCAGGAAACTGTTATGAGCCGTCTGATAGATGTGGATATAGATTCCTAATGGCTTCGCTCAAAATCCAAACAATTCTTAGAGAAACGACAATCCACCGGAGGAGAACTAGGTTGAGAGCGATGGGAGATGGGTTAGGGTTGGGAGAGGTGTACGAGACAACTCTCGCACGGATAAGGGCTCAAGAAGGGGAGAAAGCAAAACTTGCGATGACAACACTGATGTGGGTATGTCATTCAGAAAGGCCATTACGGATAGACGAACTATGTCATGCGCTTGCTGTGGAGATTGGGTCCACATATTTCAATAGCGACAATGTCCCGGCGATGGAGATAGTGCTCGCCTGCTGTCAGGGGCTTGTCGCGGTAGATCGGGAAGCCTCGACGGCCAGGTTGACCCACCACACCCTCGGCGAGTACCTCACTACTCATCACAACCTTTTCCCCCGAGCTCAGTTGGAGATGGCGGAAACGTGTTTGACTTATCTGAATTCTGACCAGGCGAAGGCCCTTCCGGCCAAACCCCAACCTGACCTCTCAACCATGCCCTTCCTTAAATATTGTTCGCGATATTGGGGCATCCATGCAAAGAGAAAATTTTCAGATGGCGTGATATTACTTGCAATGGGACTCTTGAACGAGTACGAGAACCACGTGGCCGCCAACTCACTTTTTGAGCAAATATTGAATCCGGATGACTCCCAAGAAGTTAATTCTGCCTCAGTGTTCGGCGGACTACACTGTGTATCATTTTTCGGAATTGTTAATGCGATAACAGGCCAGTTAGAAAGGAAAGGTTGTGATGCCAACCAGGGAGATTCTGCCGGCATAACTCCCCTAATATGGGCCGTGAGGGGCGGACAGGGGGGGGCAGTGGAGCGATTGTTGAGACAGGAAGCCATGAACGCCGATAAGCCGGACAACTGTGGCAACACCCCACTTTGGTGGGCTGCAAGGAATGGGGACAACGAGGTGGTGAAGCAGCTTTTGAGCCGGGGAGAAGTCGACCCTAACCACGCAACCAACAAGGGTTTTACACCTCTCATCGAGGCTGCATATGGTGGGCACGGGTGTGTGGTGAAGCAACTGTTAGACCGACAGGACGTCAATCCCGAGAAGCCTGACAACGAAGGCAATACACCACTCATCGAGGCAGCAGCTGGTGGACACGAGTCCGTTGTGAAGCAACTTTTAGACCGGCAAGACATCAATCCTGACAAGCCTAACAGCGAGGGCTGTACACCCCTCATCGACGCTGTATATGCTGGACACGAGTCCGTGGTGAAGCAACTTTTAGACCGGCAAGACGTCGACCCCGACAAGCCAGATCACGAGGGTAGGACACCACTTTTGTTGGCTGCAATGAAAGGGCACGGGCCAGTAGTGAAGCAACTCTTAGACCGGCAAGAAGTCAACCCCGACAAGTCAGACAATGCGGGAAATACACCACTTTCATGGGCTGCAATTACAGGGCAAGAGTCAGTAGTGAAGCAACTCTTAGACCGGCAAGACGTCGACCCCAGCAAGCCAGACAACGAGGGCAATACACCACTTTCGTGGGCTACGAGGCATGGGCACAGCACAATCGTGCAGCAACTTCTGAACCGGAAAGAGGTCGACCCTGGCCACACAAACAACAAGGGGTTCACACCCCTCATCGAGGCTGCATATGGTGGACACGAGTCAGTGGTGAAGCAACTCCTGGATCGACAAAAGGTCAACCCCGATAAACCAGACAACACGGGCAGGACACCACTTTTGTTCGCTGCAATGGAAGGGCACGACTCAGTGGTAAAGCAACTCCTAGACCGGCAAGACGTCAACCCCGATAAACCAGACAGCACGGGCAGGACACCACTTTTGTTGGCTGCAATGGAAGGGCACGACTCAGTGGTAAAGCAACTCCTAAACCGGCAAGACGTCAACCCCGATAAACCAGACAACACAGGCAGGACACCACTTTTGTTGGCTGCAATGGAAGGGCACGACTCAGTGGTAAAGCAACTCCTAGACCGGCAAGACGTCAACCCCGATAAACTAGACAACGAGGGAAATACACCACTTTCGTGGGCTGCGATTTCTGGGCACGTGTCAGTAGTGAAGCAACTCTTAGACCGGCCAGAAGTCAACCCGGACAAGCCAGACAATGAGGGCAGGACGCCACTTTCGTGGGCCGCAATGCAAGGTCACGAGCCAGTAGTGAAGAACCTTTTGGACCGGCGAGACGTCAACCCCATCAGACCTGACAAAAGTGGTCACACCCCGCTCTACTATGCGTCCAGCGAGGGCCACGAAGGAGTGGCAAATCTACTGCAAGAGTGGAAACCTCCAATCCCAGGCTTCTTTGCGGGCCAGCTCCGGACTTCCTTACTTAATTTTTCCCTTTAACCGCGTCTATCTGCCTTCCGCCTCAGAGTCCCTTTGCCCCCCCCATCTCTCCCCATCTCTCCTAACAGCTACGACGCGTCCTTGATATATTTTCCTTGACACCCTCCTTCATACCCTTCTCCACTGATTCTTAACCTATACCTCACCGGGCAAATTCTCTGTGCTTGCAATCCATCATTCCTCCGCGATGGGGGCCATATTCTGTGTAATTATTGGAGACCTCCGAGATTTTCAATGCTGCGATTGGAAGGAGAAATTTGAGTTTCTGTTGTAGGTGGGAAGCTATCTTCCTACTTCGCTTGCAACTTTTTATTGAATTTTATAGGCCCTTGCCTCGACGACATATTATTAATCTTCTCCTTTCCTGTGTGATTGCCGTGTTTTTTATTTCATTTGTTCAACAGTACATTTTAGATCATTAGATATCTTCTCTTGGTTTCCCCTGTAAAATTTAATCATAGATTGATAATGCCATTTTATTGGTACTTTATTAGGTGGTATGTTGGCTAAACATGCAACTAATCTATTTTCTTTCCACACCTTCAACTGTATAACTTTCTTTGACGGTGGCACTGTCTCTGGCTGCTAGACGGCCGTCTATAGGTAAACGGGCCCTTAGAGAGTTCACGTGGAACTTAGGCACTGTAGGAAGAGTATGAAATGTAACTCTGACTGATCAGGCTACGTTCATTCGCTTGCTCACCGTCATCTAAAATAAATTAATGGTAAAGTCAGGCGCAGAAGTAAAGCACAAATACCACGCCCTCATCCTTCAATGGATCACTTATCGCTGTTTCCCGAATGCTCTTATTCCTCGGTAGGCCCCACCAATAACAGTCGAAAGACGTCCGATGAGAGACCCTTCACGGTCCTCGCAACAAAGCCAAGCACGTCGAACAGTTTTGACCCTCTAGCAACGGGAGTACAGGACATAGGGTAAACACTTTTGGGCCGTATATCTGAAAGTGATGTCGGTTGAGAGCACGCCGTCAGGTTTTATTACCAAAATTCTAGAACTGGACGGTTGGATAATGGGGGTTTAGTTCTAACAAATATTAGAGACTCTCAAGATATATCGCAGAATTTTCTTCACTAGGTCTCTTAGGAGCAGCTTGACTCAAAAAGACTTTATCCCTCCAGTGATATTATCCTCGCAGCCTCCGTTAAGGTTTTGTTTCATAGGTTTAATTACAGAGAGTGAAGGGCAGTTATGTTAAGGTTCAGAAGAGGGACAATTCATGATGTTTGGATGGATCGTAGGAGATTTGTTTAGTTGCTGCCTATCCCCCGCGCAGATGTACGTACAAGTGTACTGTACTGGCGGTTGGTGGTGATGCCAGAGCCTGTACTCGCCCAAAAAAAAGTCTGTCCGCGAACTTTACCCGTACTAGAGTAGTATACTAGGAACCCACCTGTTGCCACGAGGTTCTAAACTGCGCTCCCAGCATGTAGGTAAAGGTCTAGGACAGACTCTTATTTCGGGCGAGTAGATATCAGAACTAACTGGAATTTAAATATGATTTATCCCAATTTCACGCCAGGGCCATTCAGGTTACATTTTAAGAAACGTCAATAATATTAGTTTTGGCAGGTGGCGGTTCTTTCCTCTCTTGGACTCCCAGCGGTCCGGGAGACACTTTCCCTTGATTAAGCAACAGGACAGCCGATGGTGAAATACGTGGTATGGCGACTTTATGAGCTTTAGAGGAGTTACCACGGAATGAATGTTTTTCCTAGTTCCAGTCGGGTTTAGGTGGAGAAGTAACGTAGATAATTACCGAACGTCAGTGACCATTCATCCTCAATTCTGTAGCGAGGAACAAAACATCCTATACCAAATACCATAGTTTTGATGTGTTGATTTAAGCATTGTACGACTAAATTACGATTCCATTTTTTGGGTTTGTGCTTGGTGTCTTTCATTGATTTCTCTATTTGAGTATACCATAGCTATGCTTGTTTAGGCTTTCGGAACTTAGAGGACTGGAAGGAAATAGTGAGTTGTAGCCGGGTGTGAAACGAGGCGAACAGCTCTTGTCCCGGAAGTCTTACAGATATAAAACGTGCGAGAACGGCGATAGACTGCCCTGAAAGCCCACACAGACAAACAGAAGCTCTAGGACTCCCTATAGAAATTGTGCGATTACCGAATCGGATTCTTCTACCCTTCCTCTAGATTTGGAACGTAAGTCGAGGGGACATCGATTGTGATGCATTTTTACATTTAGCCTTTACACCATGCAGGAGATGGCGAAAAAAGTACGATCACTATTCTTCTTCGGTATCCGGGTATCTCTATTTCATCTATAGTCTATCATGGCACTAGGCGAATACGTAGAATATATCTCATTTTACTACTCCGGTTGTTAGGGCCCAATTCCCAATAGGCAGAGGTCGCAGCTCAAGAAGGTACGAAGTGCTATCGGGGCTTGAGGGTTGGTATCTGAAGGTATACATGTAGGAGGATGGTACTTAACTGAGGGTGCAATCTAGCGCCTTGAGGAATTTGCAAATTAACCTGCAAGACTAGGTCACGTTTCGACCGCATACCGATAAGAATAATGGTGGTAGAAAGTTGGGGTAAACACTCTTGCACAGTATATATCGGAAAATGGTGCTTGTTGAGAGGGCCACCGTGAAGGTTTACACGAAACTTTGAGCACTAAACGGTTAAGCAAACGAGGGATTAGCTTCAAGCAAATGAAGAACACTTTCCGGATATGTTGATTTCTTTAACTTGGGGTATGGGCATAACTGGCCACGGAATCACGGATAAAGACTGTAGCCGGTGCCCTTCCCAGGTGGAGTAACACGTGACTGCCGAGCCTCACCCGCGGCTCTGCAGCTGTCAAGATTACACCCCAAATTTAAGCGGGGCCTGAGGATCAAAGGTCCGGAGGTGTGTCGTTAAAAACCGTAGGCTGTTCCCTGCTGCAGCGTGCCATCTAGGGCCTAGCGGAATTCAATTTGGAAACTCACCACTAACTAGCGCGACAAAGTCTTGCGCCAATTTGGGGGCTCTGGAAGAGAGACAGAGAATTAACGTGGAACCTTGGCACTTTGTAGGATATGAAATGTAACTTTCGCTGCCTAAGGTTCATTTATTCGCTTGCGCTCATTTATCTCTAACTAAACTAACAGTAATGACAGGCGTAAGCAAAACACACGTACCAGCTCCAGATTCTTTCTTGGAACACTGCACCTATATCTATGTCTCTTCACGTGCCCTTATTCTCCCGCAGATTCCCTTGATAATAGAGCAGAGAGCAAAGCGATCTCGGTAGAATTTATTTGGAAAACATCACACTCCAGAAACAAAGCTAAATACACCCATTCAATAAAATTTTGATCGCCAGCCACAATAATATAGGATGGTAAAACCTTGGGTAAACACTTTTGCGCTATATATCCGACAATGATGGTTGAGACTAACTGTTGACCTAAATTTTGGAACGAGACGATTAAGTCACTAAGCCTTAATTTTAGCAAAAGGAGGAAACCCCCCAGGTAAGACAAGGAATTTCCTTCACTAATTCTTTTGAGAGCAGCAACAATGGAATGACGGATACTGACATTGTCCCACCAGTGATATTAGCCCCGCAGACTCGGTCAAGCTTTTTTTGATGGGTTTAATTATAGATAGTTCTGCGACTGATTTATTAAGGGTCGGAAGAGAGGTAAACGGTGATGGATTTGAACTGTCAGGCTGCTCTGGTAATTGAAGCTATACAAGAAAATAATTGGAATATTGACGCTCTGTCTTTAGGAGTGAGCAGCGAGGCTGGTAGGGGGAGAGGGGTGTAGTGGTCACCCGGGAGCCTTGTCCACTGCGCACTCAAGATCCGTAGCATAAAAATATGAGGGAAAGAGTTTGGTTTCACAAATTCTTGGTATCCCCTCAACTGCTGAAACATTCAGCCCTGGCTAAAATGTTAAACACTAGCCTATTTACTATAAGTAATCGGGAGGAAATCTTCATGTTCCGCAGCGTTTGAGGAAAAAATATCCCAGAAAGCTGAGCACAACATCTCGAGTAAACGACAAGGTTTTCCTATCACAGTTACTGTAATAGGCTAGTGTTCAACATTTTAAACGGGGCTGGATGTTTCCACAGTTTAGGGGATATTATCGATTGTACGAGATACATACAAGTATTGCAATAGCGTGTTTGCGGGGCTGAGCGATGAACCCCGCATTTCCTAAACTTACTCGAACTCTGTCGACCAACCCAAAGGCCTTCGGTATAAAATTATCTACTCTATTTCCAGCATCCAAAAGCGAAGGATGTCACGAGCCTTTACCGAGAACACAAATTCTTTCAATGTATCGAATAGTTACCACAATATCACTACAATTATTGCCGATGATGAGCCCAAAATCATGGCCTGGCTCTCCCCTTTAGAGCCCCAGGTGCGACATCACGACATTTGCGAGCAACGGGTGGAGAGTGTAGGGAACTGGCTATTGGAGACGCAAGAGTTCAAGAGTTGGTATAATGGTGGTTGGAATGGTGGATCTGATCATGCAGCTTTGTTCTGCTATGGGGAGCCAGGGGTCGGCAAGAGCTACATCTGGTACGAGAGGCTAAAGTTAGTGGCGAGTAACTAGGGTCACAATTGCTGACAGATCGCGACGATAGTTCTGTCGTTGTAGATTATTTATGCGATCAGGTCATCGAACTGGATATAGCAGTCACTTGCTTTTACTATGATTTCGCTTCCCGCGAGGCCCAGTCTCCCACGAATATGCTAGGCGCTCTGCTAAAACAACTTTTGAATGGGTTGGGAGTAATTTCAATGGAAATCGTGAAACAATTTCGGGGCCAAAAGAAGGCGATTGGCGGAAGACGGTTGCAACTTCATGATATTGTGAAAATGTGTACAGCCGTCACATCATTACGACGCACATTCATCTGCGTTGACGCACTCGACGAATGTGTTCCCAAGCATCGAACCCAGGTTCTCGGCGCATTAGGACAAATTCTCCGGGGGTCAACAAATACGAAGATTTTCATGACAGGAAGGTCGCATATCCGGGGGGTGGTTGAGAGGGAACTGGGCGAGAGAACAATAAGCGTATCAATAGTGTCGAGGGAGGACGATATAGTCACATATCTGCGCGCGAGACTCGAGAAGGACACAACTGCCCAGGCGATGGATAGTTTGTTAGAGAATGAGATTGTGAAGAGCATTCCAGAAGAGATCTCTGAAACGTGTGTACAAACGTGGATTCCAGGAAACATTTGCAAGTCGTATACTGATAGATGCGGATACAGATTCCTACTGGCTTCACTTAAAGTCGAAGCAATCCTAAGAGAAACGACGATCCATCGGCGGCGAAATAGACTGTATGCGATGGGAAACGGATCAGGGGTGCGAGATGCATACGAGACGACTCTAGGACGGATAGGATCACAAGAAGGGGAGAAAGCAAAACTTGCCATGATCACACTGATGTGGGTATGTCATTCGGAAAGGCCATTACGAATTGACGAGCTATGCCATGCGCTTGCTGTGGAAATTGGGTCAACACATTTCAATAGCGACAATGTCCCCGCAACCGAGACGGTGCTGGCCTGCTGTCAGGGGCTTGTCACGGTAGATAGGGAAGCCTCGACGGCCCGGTTGACCCACCACACACTCCGCGAGTACCTCACTACTCATCGCAACCTTTTCCCCGGAGCTCAGTTGGAGATGGCGGAAACGTGCTTAACTTATCTGAATTCCGAAAATGCCAAGGCCCTTCCTGCCACTGAGAAAACTAACCTCTCAAGCATGCCCTTCCTCAAATATTGTTCGCGATATTGGGGCATCCATGCAAAGAGAGAACCTTCAGATGGCGTGATATTACTTGCAATGGAGCTCTTGGGCCAGTATGAGAACCACGTAGCTGCCAACTCACTTTTTGATCAAATATTTGATCAGGATGATTCCCTCGAACTCAATACTCTTTCGGTGTTCGGCGGACTGCACTGTGTATCATTTTTCGGAATTATTAATCTTATGACTGGTCTGTTAGTAATGGACGGCTACGATGTCAATCGAGGAGATGCTGCTGGCGTAACTCCACTAATATGGGCCGTGAGGGGCGGGCAGGGGGCGGCAGTGGAGCTATTGCTAGGACAGGAATCTGTCACTGCCGACCAGCCGGACAACCATGGCTGCACACCCCTTTGGTGGGCTGCGAGGAATGGGCACAACTCAATAGTGAAGCAGCTTTTAGGCCGGGCCAATGTCGACCCTAACCATGCAAGCAAAAAGGGTGCTACACCGCTCATCGAGGCCGCATATTATGGGCACGAGGTAGTGGTGAAGCAACTTTTAGACCGGCAAGACATCAACCCAGATAAGCCAAAGAACTCGGATGAGACGCCACTTTTGTTGGCTGCGTTGATGGGACACGAGTCAGTGGTGAAGCAACTTTTAGACCGGCAAGACGTCAACCCTGATAAGCCAAACAACGAGGGCAAGACACCACTTTTGTTCGCTGCGATGAAGGGACACGAGTCCATAGTGAAACAACTTTTAGGCTGTGCCAATGTCGACCCTAACCACGCAAGCGGAAAGGGTACTACACCACTCACCGAGGCTGCATATTATGGGCACGAGTCAGTGGTGAAGCAACTTTTAGACTGGCAAGACGTCAACCCTGATAAGCCAAAGAACACGGGCGAGACACCACTCTTGTTGGCTGCGACAATGGGACACGAGTCAGTGGTGAGGCAACTTTTAGACCGGCAAGGCGTCAACCCTGATAAGCCAAGGGACTCGGGCGAGACGCCACTTTTGTTCGCTGCGATGAAGGGACACGAGTCAATAGTGAAGCAACTTTTAGGCCGTGCCAATGTCGACCCTAACCACGCAAGCGGAAAGGGTACTACACCACTCACCGAGGCTGCATATTATGGGCACGAGTCAGTGGTGAAGCAACTTTTAGACCGGCAAGACGTCAACCCCGATAAGCCAAAGAACACGGGCGAGACGCCACTTTTGTTGGCTGCGTCGATGGGACACGAGTCAGTGGTGAGGCGACTTTTAGGCCGGCAAGACATCAACCCTGATAAGCCAAGGGACTCGGGCGAGACGCCACTTTTGTTCGCTGCGATGAAGGGATACGAGTCAATAGTGAAGCAACTTTTAGACCTTGCCAATGTTGACCCTAACCACGCAAGTGAAAAGGGTACTACACCACTCACCGAGGCCGCATATTATGGGCACGAGGCAGTGGTGGAACAACTTTTAGACCGGCAAGACGTCAACCCCGATAAGCCAAAGAACACGGGCGAGACACCACTCTTGTTGGCTGCGACGATGGGACACGAGTCAGTGGTGAGGCAGCTTTTAGACCGGCAAGACGTCAACCCTGATAAGCCAAGGAACTCGGGCGAGACGCCACTTTTGTTCGCTGCGATGAAGGGACACGAGTCAATAGTGAAACAACTTTTAGACCGTGCCAATGTTGATCCTAACCACGCAAGCGGAAAGGGTACTACACCACTCACCGAGGCCGCATATTATGGGCACGAGGCAGTGGTGGAACAACTTTTAGACCGGCAAGACATCAACCCAGATAAGCCAAAGAACTCGGGCGAGACGCCACTTTTGTTGGCTGCGTCGATGGGACACGAGTCAGTTGTGAAGCAACTTTTAGGCCGTGCCAATGTCGACCCTAACCACGCGAGCGAAAGGGGTACTACACCACTCACCGAGGCTGCATATTATGGGCACCAGTCAGTGGTGAAACAACTTTTAGACCGGCAAGAGGTCAACCCTGGTAAGCCAAAGAATTCGGGCGAGACGCCACTTTTGTTGGCTGCGATGAAGGGACACGAGTCAATTGTGAAGCAACTTTTAGGCCGTGCCAATGTCGACCCTAACCACGCAAGCGAAAGGGGTGCTACACCACTTATCGAGGCCGCATATTATGGGCACGAGTCAGTAGTGAAGCAACTTTTAGACCGGCAAGACATCAACCCAGATAAGCCAAACAACGAGGGCAAGACACCACTTTCCTGGGCTGCAATCCGAGGGCACGGGTTGGTGGTGCAGCAGCTTTTGGACCGGCCAGAAGTCGACCCCAGCAAGCCAGACAAAAATGGCCACGTCCCCCTCTACTATGCATCCAGCAAAGGCCATGAAGCAGTGGTAAAACTACTGCAAGCCCAAGAATCTCCAAGACTAGCCTCGTTTGCCGGCTAATAGCTTCGGCTTTCTTTACCATCTTCCATTCTTTAACAGTGGCGCTCTACACCTCCATCCTGACTTCCTTGTCCCTCTCTCCACATCTTCCTCAGTCTCCTGGGTACTAAGTTATGACGTGCCCCTGATATATTTCTCTTGACCCTCACTCCTTTTTCCTTATCATTAACTTATACATCCAGATTCTCTACTTTTGCCATTCGTCATTTCCCCGCAATATGTTATATGTATAATTATCCGAGACCTCCCAGATATTTAATGCCGGTACTTGATGGGTAATTTCCAGTTTCTACTGTAGGTGGGAGCAAGAGGTGGGAAAGTATTTTCCTGGTTTACTTGCAACTTTATGTTGCGTTTCGTTGACTCTTGTCTCGACTTCCGATTCTTGGTCCTCCCTTTCGCTGTATGAATGCCTATATCTCATTTGTTCGACCGCACCTTTTAGAGCATTAAATTTCTTCTCTTAATTTCTCCCGTAAATTATAGATTGATATTGGCATTTTACTAGTTCTTTATAGTTAGGTCTGCTTGCCCTCCAGATTATTCCTTGGCCACTGATCTATTTGCTCCCCAGCGAGATCCCACCTTGGGCTTCACTACTAGACCGTCGGCATCTGTACAGTCATTAGCGAAACTAGTCAAAATGGAGGTTTTCCACTTGTCGCGATTTGGCGTGTGTAAAGGCGGCGGTGGATTTTATAATTGGTGACTCTATGGAGGTGTGGACCCATTTATTCCAAAGGAAAAAGAAAACAATTTCACGACGACTTTCGCGGACTGGCGGTACTGTACACTACCCTACACTAGACAGGCGTATATCTCTAAAAAAAAACACAAAAAAACAATAATGGACATGACCTACTAGTGCTCGAGTATTCGGCTCCTCCGGCTGATGACAAGAATAGTGAAACCTCCGATATTCCCCACCTCCAGGACTTCCAACCCTCTAGTCATTCCAGCGTTTACAGAGTCACGACATTTGATGTATGGGATATCCCTCTGAAAATTGTAAGCTTCTTATGGTATCCGTTAAGAGGACATTCCACGGATCTTGATTCCAGCAAAAGTAGTCTCTCGTCATACTTCACGGTGGAAAATAGTCTTTAGTTATGTCTGCCTTGGCCGCACTCTCTTATCTGAATTCATACTCTCTAGTCAGTTCTTTGTACGTCATATCCCAGTTCTATGCAAATTTTCCTTTTCTCTTAGCCATCACGAGATATCACTCGAAAACCATTGATGTCCAACCACCTCTGTGCCAAGACCCCTCTCCTCTTTCCACACTCCCTACGTGGTGAAATTATCGGTGGTTTCACTGTATCGCTTATTTTCTCACCCAAACAAAAGATCTATCATCAACGATCATTCATTCTCCACCGAATCATCCAGCTGGCTAATAATATCCTGACTAAGCGAAGATTTAATTTACCCGCAACAGGACTGTGCTTGTGTATCACGAATGGCTTGGCATGTGCTTTTCATGCAAATATCCATCAAGCTGTCGGTCTATTTTGTGCGGAGGGAGGGTTGCTCGCCTTGCTGGAGCCTCCCAAAGAGTGGAAGCGACTAGGATCTAAAACGGGTTAAGCGCAATTTGGCACCCAGGCGATTTACCAAACGTTTCTTATTAAACCACAACAAGGTTTGGCAAGGGGTTTGGTTTTGGACTTCCGGAAGTCCTGGACACTCATCTTTCCTGAGGTTGGGGGAAGGTATAACTTTAGCTGAATAACGTCATTTACCTATAAGCGGCTCGGCACCGGGATGTGGCTCACCATGGCAACCACAAGAAAATCAAATGTATATTATATTATCTACACAAATAGTATTGATACTGTATTAAAAATTTGTTAGAAAGTACTTTTCAATATGGAGAATCAGAATCTGTAGTTTTTATTTAATAATAAAAAAGGTGGACAAAATTAGCTGAACACCAGGGTGAGCATGGCAACCCATCTTCTTCGGGTCTCCACGAAGGTTATTACCACTCAGCAGCCATCCCATAATACTTTCTCTTTTTTATTTATTAAGGGTAATGGATATTATGCTCACTGCTGATTACTGCCATGTATTTAAATTATTTTTACTTATCCCCCCCCAAATCTCCGACAAATATGCTCGGCGCTCTGCTCAAACAGCTTCTGAGTGGGTTAGGGGCAATTCCGGAGGAAATCTTGAAGAAATTTCGGGGCAGAAGAACGCGATTGGCGGGCGAAGGCTGCAACTTCCTGACATTGTGAAAATATGTACATCTGTCACATCCTTACGACGCACATTCATTTGTGTTGACGCACTCGACGAATGTGTTCCCAGGCACCGACTCGAGGTTCCTGGCGCATTGGGGCAAATTCTCCGGGGGTCGCCAAATACACGGGTTTTCATAACTGGAAGACCACATACCCGGGGGATGGTTGAGAGGCAACTGGGTGGGAGAACATTAATTATATCGATAGTGTCAAGGGAGGACGATATCGTGAGATATCTGCATGCGAGACTGGAGAAGGACACAACTCCCGAAGAGATAGATAGTTTCTTAGAGAATGATATTATAAATAGCATTCTAGAAAAGCTCTCGGAAACCTATGTACCAGGGCGGGTTCCAAGAAACCCTTGTGAGTCGTGTACTAATAAATCAAATACAGATTCCTACTAGCTTCACTCAGGGTGGAAGCATTCCTAAGAGAAACGACAATTCATCGGAGGCGAAATCGGCTAAATGCGATGGGAGATGGATTAGGGTTGGGAGATGCATACGAGACAACTCTGGGACGGATAAGAGCTCAAGAAGCGGAGAAGGGAAAACTTGCTGTGACCACACTGATGTGGGTATGCCATTCGGAAAGGCCATTACTGGTAGACGAACTGAGCCATGTGCTTGCGGTGGAGATTGGGTCTTCACAATTCAATAGCGACAATATCTCTGCGGTAGAGACCGTGCTCGCTTGCTGTCAGGGGCTTGTCACGGTAGATAGGGAAGTCTCTACCGTCCGGTTGACTCACCACACCCTTCGCGAGTACCTCACTACTCATCGAAACATCTTCCCTGGAGCGCAGTTGCAGATGGCGGAAACGTGTTTGACTTATCTGAATTCAGACCAGGCCAAGGCACTTCCAGCCACACGCCAGCCTGACCTTTCCAGCATGCCCTTTCTCAAATATTGTTCGCGATATTGGGGCATCCATGCAAAGAGAGAACTTTCAGATGATGTCATATTACTTGAAATGGACCTCTTGGACAAGTACGAGAACCACGCAGCCGCCAACTCGTTTCTTGATCAAATATTAGATCCTGCCTATTCTAAGGAAATAAATTCTCCTTCATTGTTCAGTGGGCTGCACTGTGTATCCTTTTTCGGAATTGTTGATATTATGACAGTTCTGTTAGGAAAGAAAGGTTGTGATGCCAGCGAGGGAGATTCTGCCGGCATAACTCCACTGATATGGGCCGTGAGGGGGCAAGGGGAGGCGGTAGGGCTATTGCCGGGACAGGAAGCTGTGGACGCCGGCAAGCCGGACAACCATGGAAACACACCACTTTGGTGGGCTGCGGGGAATGGGGACAGCTCAATGGTGAAGCAACTTTTGGACGGGCAGGAGTCAACCCTGACCGCCTAAACAACCAGCGTTTTACATCCCTCTTCATGACTGTGAGGCAAGGGCACGAGTCAGTAGTGAAGCAACTTTTAGACCGGCAAGATGTTGACCCTGACAAGTCAGCTAGCGAGGGCAGTACCCCACTTTCGTGGGCTGCGAGCGAAGGGCACAAGTCGGTGGTAAAGCAACTTTTTGACCGGCAAAATGTCAACCCGGAGAAGGCAGACAACGACGGCAGGACACCACCACTCTCGTGGGCTGCAATGAAAGGGCATGGGCCAGTGGTGAAACAACTCTTAGACCGGCAAGATGTCAACCCCGACTGGCCAGACAACAGGGCATACACCACTTTCGTGGGCTGCAATGACAGGGCACTGGCAAGTAGTGAAACAGCTCTTAGACCGACAAGATATCAGCTCCGACTGGTCAGACAACGAGGGAAATACACCACTTTCGTGGGCTGCAATTAACGGGCACGAGTCAGTTGTGAAGCAACTTTTAGACCGACCCGTCAACCCTGACAAGTGTTGTTATGAGTTTTGGATAGAGGAAGAATCGGCTGGCGAGATGAAGAAGGACGAAGAAGTCAAGAAGGCAGTGTATGTATATTGATCGGAGGCTTAACTGTCTTACTTCTTTATCTACGGAAAAGTACTAGGTTTATATAGAAAATACAAGATCTTTCCTGCGCACTCAAATCCTGTCCCCAGGACACAGAGAAGGTTCCAACAACTTCCTTTGACGGCCAGAAGTCCATTCGGTGAAGGTACCGTATCACCGGAACTCCGGTCTTCTCTTTTTCGGTCTTCAACTATCCACTTCGCTTTGCCTTCCGATCATCTTCGGGGATACGCCCGCCCCCTTCATTCCACTATACAACCAGGTAGAGTAATCCTCCTTCTTCGCTTGATAATTGGCGACAAAGGAAACTAATAACAAACGAGCGACAAGATAGGAAATGGTACAACAAAAAATACTTCAGCTGGGAGAGATCACCGGTGATTTCCAACAACAAGCCAGACAAGGAGGGGAAGACATCACTTTTGTGGGCTGCAAGGAAAGGGCACGAGTCAGTGATGAAGCAACTTGTAAACCGGCAAGACGTCAACCCGGACAAGGCCGAAAACAAGGGCAGGACGCCACTCTCGTGGGCTGCGAGGAGAGTGCACGGGCCTGTGGTGAAACAACTTTTAGACCGGCGAGAGGTCATCCCAGAGAAGGCAGATAATGACGGCAGGACGCCACTCTCGTGGGCTGCAATGAAAGGGCACGAGCCAGTAGTGAAGCAACTTTTAGACCAGCGAGACGTCAACCCTAGCAAGCCAGACACAAGTGGTCACATTCCGCTCTACTGTGCGTCCAACGGGGGCCATGAAGGAGTGGTGAATCTTCTGCAAGTGTGGAAACTTCTAATCTTAGCTTTCTTTCCGGTCGACTAGCTCTGGACTTCTTTACTTTCTTCCCTTTTTTAACAGCGTCCCCTTGTGCTTCCTCTTCGACTCTCTTTGTCTCCATCTCCCCCTCCTCCTCAAGCTCCATAGGCTACTACTCGCCCTTGATATATTATATCTTCCTTGCCACACTCTTTCTTATCCCTCTGCATTGATCCTTAACTTATACCTGAGCTCCCAAATTCCCTCTGCTTGCAATTTATCATCTCCCCGCAATACGGGTCATATATATAATTATAAGAGACCCCCGAGATATTCAATGCTTTGCTTGGAAAGGGAATTCTGAGTCCCTGTTGGTGGAATCAAGAGGTGGGAAGCTATTTTCCTACTTCACTTGCAACCTTTTATTGCATTTCGCGGACCCTTGCCTCGACCACAAATTATCCATCCTCCCCCTTCCCATATGATCGCCTTCTTTTCTATTTGTTCAATAGTACCTTTTCGATCATTAAATTTCTTCTCTTGGTTTCTCCTGCAAAACTTAATGATAGGGTGATTTACCGTTTTGCTGGTACTGTATTCTTAGGTCAGTTTGCCCCATAAACTACTCCTCGTCTACATCTCTATTGGCCTTTCAGTGAGGTCATTGCTGGGGCTCCCCTACCGGACCGTTGATATTTTCAGTCTTTGGTGAAAGTAGTCAGGAAACAGGGACCCCGCCGCATTGGTGAAGATTTAGCGGGGCGTAAAAGGGGTGGGGGATTGCACAAGTGGGGACACCGGAGAGGTGGGGACTATTTATTCCGAGCCGTCCGGGGGCCCCACAGGGATGTCCGGGATAACGCCAAAAAAACCGGAAGGGACGGGGTCACGAGACGCGATCCTATGTTGGGCAAATTACCTAGCAGACTGCCGTCCTTGGCTATGGCCTCCTGGCCCAACACGCTATTCCTTTATCACTACACCCGGATAGACTAGACAGCCACCGCTCAGGCAGATGGTAGTGAGATACCATGACGACCGGGATTGTGGAGGGGGGTAAGGGTATTAGAAGACTGCGGGGGGGGGTAGGAAAGGCCCTTAGGGTAGTGTTGCAAAGAAGGCCTTGGATCATCGAACAAGTGGGGTAAGGATGGGGGTTTCAATGGGGCTTCTAAAAGTGCTGATTGAAGGGGGGGGGATTATTTAATGCCTTAATAAGCAAAATAGCAGGAACTCTGATGGGAATTTCCACCTCCAACCCAGCTGTGTGAGTATTTAGTGCACAGAAGCAGCTGAAGCAGAGAGTGGTATTACTCTCTTTGCCTCACCTTCTACATTTTGCTTCCTTTTCCTATCATTTCATTTGATTCTTTGCTTCCAACTACCTTGAAATATCATTGATTACTGTTTTGTTAGAAGAGTTTCTATTTTATAACCCCCCGGTTTGAAAAGCATGTCCTTCTGTCATTTTTGATCAAGCCCCCCCTTCGCTGCAACATTCCTGTAGTTTGTGGGGAAGGACTGCGACAGGGACCCCCGATGAAATATGAGTGATGCATCATGATGCACAGGTGTGATCGGCAAAGTGGACAATATTCCTACAAGCAACAGGGTTAAATAGATCATCAACTACTCCGAATATTAAGATATGACTGGGCCAATGCATCCCTCTCCCACCTTTAATTTCTCTTTCAACAAGCTCTATAAATCGTTGTTCCTTAATGATAGGTACCTGCTATATTATGATTCTATTAATGCTTTACTGTGTGTCTGGCGTCAGTGGTTAATTCCCCTATACCTGAGTATATGCTTGAACCTTGCGAAGGTTTCCGGAAATGTAAACTTCGACTTGGCGATATTTAAGTGTGGCCATTTTTATCAAAAGAGCCAAGCCTAGTCTCCACATTTCCGGAAAACTTTTCAATGCACAAGTACGATTACTTGTGTTTTTCCAGGCTTTCGGAGCTGTGGAGGGCTTGGAGGCGAGTGTGTGTTGTGGCCATTATGAAACGAGGTGCGATAACGGATATCCTGCTCTTGCCTGGGGGCCCGGCGCACGGGGAGAAGGTCTAGGGTTCCTTATAGGAATTGAGTGATCGCCGACGGGGATTCTTGCATTTACCGGCTACAGTTTATTTCCATCGCCAGGTGGAGTGAGAAAAGTTATTCGCTGAGGGGATACATATTTTGATGGGCTTTTTGGGCATTTTATCAGGACACTGGGAGAATGTGTAGAATATGTCTTAGGTGTGTTGAGGTGTACAGGCTAGCCTATGGTGTTTACTTGTGGTAGCTTGTCACCAAGCACCAGACGGAATTTGCAAACGCGCTTCCGAGGCATTCTTACGTTTTTGTTGATGTGAGAAATGAGGAATACGCGGAAGTACACCATAGAGTAAGGGAATTCCCGTGGAACTTAGGCACTTTGGGGGGATGATATGGAATGTATGCTTCACCTCTTGTACTTCGTTCATTCCCTGGCTGCCAGCTTCTATTCTATTAAAACCAAAATGTATAGAGAGGTTTATAAGTAAAACATAGATAGCACATCCTGGCCCTTCCATGGATCACCAACCTATCTCGGCATTTCACGCATGTTCTGATTCCTCCGTAAAGTACCTTCCCGTGGTGGGGGGGAAAGGCGCCGTAAGATCTATTCTTGAACAATCTCCCGTAATCGTACTGTTGCTGATGAAAATCAGCTTTGCTTAGTAGGGATATTTCAGCCAGTTGGGAATTGTTTAGCGGAGGATGAATGGTCGTTAATGATATATCATTGCTTAGCAAATAAAATACGGGTGCTTAGATTCCATAGGGGCCGGATATAGTAAACATGGATCGACGGCGAAGCTAATATGGCGAGTGACGAGCGATGAAACGAAACGAAACGCTAAGAAACTCAGACTAGAAAGATCGCACGATCAGGTGCGGGGAAAGTCTTTTTATTCAACAACAACAGTTTCACGCTTGACGATGGCTGCTTCAACTAACTAACGGCAATAGGAGCATCTATCAACCGCAATGACATTTTATCCATCCATGAGGCACCATGCTACTCCATGTGAGTCCCCCCCCCCAGTGAGCACTCCCGGGCTAACTAAAGGAAAACAAACTCTCTCACAGCCACCAGGCTGACAGCTCTCTCACACTGCCTTATCGCGCTTCCGCCTTTCTCCCGGCTTTTCCCCCCAGCTTTCCCAAAAGCCCCACCATCCCAAAACTATCGCGCATTTCTACATTCGAAATGCTTCTCGCGAACACACGCCCGAAGCCGAAACATGCCCGAATCCTCAACCCACTTCCGAAGCCAAACAAACAAGCACATTCCCGGAAGCTATCCGAACGACAAAAGAAGCATCATGAGAGTATGGCGAGCACCGTCACTTCCAACAGGATAGCCTGGATAGATCATGTCTATTGCGGGGGGAGTTGTTGGCTATGTCTTGGCAGACAAGTGGGGGGGGGTCTATGAGGTAACGATTTTCACTTCTCACATTTCTTCCCACCACGGACCGCGGGGAAACACAGGGACGGTTTCTGACAGTCAACGAACAAGGGAAGAAGGGGAGGGCCACCTGTATATGGATAGTCGGACGGCCGGGCGGAGTTCGACTTTCTTTTCAGTTAGATTTTTTCTTTTATCTCGATTTGAATTGTGTGAAGGGCTTGTAAATTAACTTGAAAAATTGAATTAATTGCGAATCGCGTGACTTTTTTTAACTGGTGGTGTCTCTCATCTGTGATAGTTAGTGAATTGTAGTTCCTTGCGCTTCGGAGAGTAGATACACTGGTCTCAAAGTTTCTCGGTTTTCAGTACCATTTGCATGTCTTCTAACCGATGCTTCACACTGCCGCAACAATACCAAGGACATCCGTCCAACAGTTTTGACCGTCTGACAACAAGAATTTAGGGCTGTAGAAACCTGGGCAGGTTGAGATGCTACTATCGAGTTTTATCACCAAAACTTTAGAGCTAGACAGTTTGTTACTGTAAACGGGTCCTGAGTTTCCCGGGGATGAAGAATGGTTTCAAGATACCGATATGTATATTTCCCTAAATAGGTATCTTGGGCACAGCACTCCAAGGGATGACAAGTAATCACTTTATCCCGCGAGTGATATTAGCCCCGTGCCTCGATTGAGGCTTTGTTCCATGGATGCCTTTAGAGATAGTGCTGGTACTGTACCGTACACGAGCCCAGATCTGTTAGGGATTTCAGGAGAGACAATTTCGTGAGGCTTGTAGGGATTTAAAGTGACTGATTGCTCGGGTAATTAAAGTCACACAAGCCAGGATATTCGCCACTTTTCTTTTTACAAAAGAGTAAAGAGGCTGGCGAGGGCCAAGTGGAGTTGTCTTTCAGGGGCCTTGTCCAAGTGGCGCCCTATAAAAACACTAGGGCAAGGATTTTGGTGTCACAAGTTCCTGGCCTATTGAATGGGTTGCAAATAGGTGGTTGTGGGGCTGAACGATGAGTCCCCGATTTCCTAAACTTACCCGAACCTTGTCAACAAGTCCAAAGGTCTTCAGCACCCTATTCTCTACAGTATTTCAAGTAGCAAAAAGTGAAGGATGTCACGAGCGTTCACCGATAACATCAATTCTTTCAATGTATCGAACATTATCTTTACCACTACCGACGATGAGCCCAAAATCCTCGCCTGGCTGTCGCCCTTGGAGCCCCAGGTGCGACATCAGGATATTTGCGAGCAGAGGGTGGATAGTGTAGGGAACTGGCTACTGGAAACAAAAGAGTTCAGAAGCTGGTATAACGGTGGCTGGAATGGTGGATCTGATCACGCGGTTTTGTTCTGCTATGGGGAGCCAGGGGTCGGCAAGAGCTACATCTGGTACGAGAGACTTCTAGCGAGGAACTAAGGAAATGGTTGCTGACAGATCACTATGGTAGTTCTGTGGTTGTGGATTATTTATGCGATCGGGTAATAGAACAGGATATGGCAGTCGCTTGCTTTTACTATGATTTCGCTTCTCGGGAGGCCCAGTCTCCGACGAATATGCTCGGCGCTCTGCTCAAACAACTTCTTAGTGGGTTAGGAGCAATTCCGGTTGAAATCGTGAAGAAATTTGGGGACCAGAAGAGGGCGATTGGCGGGCGGAGGCTGCAACTTCCTGATATTGTCAAAATGTGTTCAGCTGTCACATCCTTACGACCCACGTTCATTTGCGTTGACGCACTCGACCAATGTGTTCCTAGGCATCGACTCGAGGTTCTTGGCGCATTGGGACAAATTCTCCGGGGGTCGCCAAATACACGAATTTTCATGACAGGAAGGTCCAATATCCAGGAGTTGGTTGAGAGGCAACTGGGTGGGAGAGCAATAAGTGTATCGATAGTGTCAAGGGAGAACGATATAGTCACATATCTGCGGGCGAGACTGGAGAAGGACATAACTCCCGAGGAGATGGATAGCCTCTTAGAGAATGATATTATAAACAGCATTCCAGAAAAAATCCCCAAAACGTATGTACCAGGGCGCGATCCAGGAAACCGTTGTGAGTCATATACTAATAGATGCAAATACAGATTCCTAATGGCTTCACTCAAGGTCGAAACAACCCTAAGAGAAATGACGATCCATCGGAGGCGAAATAGGCTGAATGTGATGGGAGATGGGTTAGGGTTGGGAGATACATACGAGACAACTCTGGGACGGATAAGAGCTCAAGAAGGGGAGAAAGCAAAACTTGCGATGACCACACTGATGTGGGTATGTAATTCGGAAAGGCCATTACGGGTAGACGAACTTTGCCATGCCCTAACTGTAGAAATTGGGTCTACACACTTCAATATCCACAATATCTGCGCGGTTGAGGCGGTGCTCGCCTCCTGTCACGGGCTCATCATAGTAGATAGGGAAGCCTCGACTGCCCTCTTGGCCCACCACACACTCGGCGAGTACCTGACTACTTATCACAACCTTTTTCCGCGAGCTCAGTTGGAGATGGCGGAAACGTGTTTGACTTATCTGAATTCAGACCAGGCCAGGGCCCTTCCAGCCACACACCAACCTGACCTCTCAACCATGCCCTTCCTCAAATATTGTTCGCGATATTGGGGCATCCATGCAAAGAGAGAACTTTCAGATGGGGTGATATTGCTTGCGAAGGAGCTCTTGGACCAGTACGAGAACCACGTAGCCGCCAACTCACTCTTTGAGCAAATACTACATCCTGATGATTTCGTGGAATTCAATGCCCCTTCGTTGTTCAGTGGGCTGCACTGTGTGTCATTTTTTGGAATTGTTGATGTGATGACAGGGCTGTTAGAAACGCAAAGTTGTGATGTCAACAAGGGAGATTATGCCGACATAACTCCATTAATATGTGCCGTCAGGGGGGGGCAATGGGAGGCAGTGGAGCTATTGCTAAGACAGGAAGCGGTCAATGCCGACAAGCCGGACAACTGTGGCAACACACCGCTTTGGTGGGCTGCCAGGAATGGGCATAACTCCATGGTGAAGCAACTTTTAGACCGCGCAGAAGTCGACCCTGACCACCCAAACAACGATGGCTTTACACCCCTCTTCCTGGCTGCAATGGAAGGGCATGAGTCAGTGGTGAAGCAGCTTTTAGACCGTAGAGATGTCAACCCTGGGAAGGCAGGCTACGGGGGCTATACACCCCTCTTCGTAGCCGCAGGGGCGGGGCATGGGTCAGTGGTTAAGCAGCTTTTAGACCGGGCGGAAGTCAGTCCTGACCACCCAAATAACAAGGGTTTTACATCCCTCCTCGCGGCTGCGAGTCAAGGGCACCAGTCAGTGGTGAAACAACTTTTAGATCGGCAAGACGTCAACCCCGATAAATCAGACAACGATGGCAAGACACCACTTTTATGGGCTGCAATTGGTGGGTACGAATCAGTGGTAAATCAACTCCTAGGTCGGCACGACGTCAACCCCGACAGGACAGACAACGATGGTAGGACAGCACTTTCGTGGGCTGCAATGAAAGGGTACGAGTCAGTGGTGAGGCAACTCTTAGACCGGCAAGACGTCAACCCCGATAAACCAGATAATCAAGGCAATGCCCCTCTTTTGTGGGCCGCAATGGGTGGACACGAGTCAGTGGTAAAGCAACTCTTACGCTGTGAAGACGTTAACCCCCAAAGGTTAGACTGCCGCGGAATTTCACCCCTCATCGAGGCCGCGTATGGTGGGCACGACTCAGTGGTGAAACAACTTTTAGACCGGCAAGACGTCAGCCCCGATGATCCAGACGACGAGGGTAAGACGCCACTGTTGTGGGCTGCAATGGGTGGGCACGAGCTTGTGGTTAAGCAGCTTTTGGACCGGCAAGATGTTAACCCCAACAAACCTGACAACGAGGGCAAGACACCACTTTTGTGGGCGGCAATGGAAGGGAACGGGTTGGTGGTGCAGCAGCTTTTGGACCGGCCACACGTCGACCTCGACAAGTCCGACAAAAATGGTCACACCCCTCTCTACTATGCTTCCAACAATGGCCACGAAGGAGTGGTGAATCTACTGCAAGCCAGGGAACCTCCGATCCTAGCCTCGTTTGCGGTCGAACTGCTCCGAGCTTCTTTACCCTCTCCAACTCTTTAACCACGACTAGCTCCCATCTCCTCCTCTTTCTCGAGCTCCTGTGGGCTACGACGCGCACTAGATATATTTCCCCCGACTCTCTCTATTTCTCCTTTATGCGATTGCCATTAACTTATACATTGGCTTGCAAATTCTGCATGTTTGCAATTCACCATCTCCCCGCAATCTAGTTTAAATGTACTCGTATAATTTTCTCTGAACTCTCCCACATTTAATGCGGCGACTCGATGAGGAACCTCGAGTTTCTATTATAGGCGAAACCAAGAGGTGGGAAGCTATTTTCTTAGTTCACTCGCAACTTTCTATGGAGTTTCATTGGCCCTTGTCTTGACATTCAATTATCGATCCTCCTCTTTCCCGCATGGCCGCCTTTTTCTCATTTGTTCCACCGTACCTTTTGTCTGGTTAAACTTCTTCTTTTACTTTTTCCTGTAAATACTGTAAAAATTTGAATAGAAGCGAAATGGGCTAGGACGTTGGAGCTCCCTCTCCTGGTAAGGAGCCTCGTACAACTTATTCCTTTTGCCTTGTCTCAAGTGGGCGCTGGGTTTGCAGTGTTTCCCCTCGCGTAGTTGTTAAGGGAAATTCCAAAGTGCTAGCACACCTCTCTTCTATTTGAGTCCTTTCGGTAATGGAATAATACTGCCATTTTATTTGAACAATACTAGATAGTTATACAGGGTTACCACATGAATTGCTACTCGTCTCTTTCTTTATTCACCTTTCATGGAAGTTATTGCAGGGGCTCCCCTCCCGGACAATTCATATTTGCAGGAGTTTACTGAAAGTGGCACATTGGTGGAGGTTTGAGTGGGCTTAAAATGGGGTGGGGGATTGCACAATTAGGACTAGGGGGAGTTAGGGGCCCATTTATTCAGCAAGCGAAAGAGAAATTACATTTCAAGATGAGTTTGCCGTGCGGCTTCTGTGTGCAGTACTGTACTAACCAACACTCATGCAAGGCGGCCCACCACTCAAGAGAGGGAGCCTACAAAATATGTACAGTACCGGCCATGTTTATTGATGCTGGCCAAAAGTAATACCCTTTTTGTCTTTAAAGAAATTATACACAACTCTTAACTAAGAAGATACTACCATAAAAATATCAGAAAGATATAATAAAAATATAAAAATATTACCTGAAATTAAACTGGAACTAACTTTAGGTGACAATCCTCTAGATATATTTTAAAAATTCTTGGGAAATATTAACCACAGAAAAACGCGATTTGTTCAAGAGTCAATTTCTTGTGGTGTTCGTGGGAGGCAAACCCCCGTGAATAGGATAATCGCCCGTTCGATTTTGAAAAGGCTGCCTCCGCAAGCAACAGTGTTCCAAACAGTCCGGTGGTCCCACAGCGACGGCGGGGATAACGCCAAGCGGAACGGGGCGGGACCGCGAGATGAGGTCCCTTGTAGGGCAAATTACCTAGAAGACTGTCATCCTTGGCTATGACCGCCGGGCCTCACATGATTTTCCTTTATTAGTATCTGAGGATACGATGTCTTGTTTGTCAGAGCTTTCGTAACCAGGGGGCTAGAGCCGAGGGTGTGTTGTGGCTAGTGTGAAATAAACTAGATGGATGATCGTTGTTCTGGAGGTAAAACTTATCACGTGCGATAACGGAGATCCTAGATTGCGTGCTCTCTCCTGAGCACGCCACACGGGAGAAGCTATAAATTTAGGATTCCTTATGGATGTTGAGTGATTACCGAAGGGATTCTTGTATGGTCCGTGGACAAAATTAACCGCGGATCAACCAAGAGTGAAAAACTTATGCTATGACAACAACACTCCCCCGCCAACACAGCAATTACTAAAACCAAGAAAAAAAATATGGGATATAAGTATAGGGTAGAATACATAGCAGAAATTAATATTTGAGTTAGATAAAGTTCTATAAATGGTGTTGAAAGCGCAGGGTGATAAGGAGGGGTGCGTTGCTATGGATGGCTGATCCGCGGTTAATTTTGTCCACTGACAATACAAAGAAGGCCTTCGACAAATCGAACCAGGGGGGCATGCATTGTGCCTTAGCAAAATTAACCGTACATCAATGCGCGGGAAAAACTCCGGCCATGACAATAAGACCCCCCCACCAACCGCACTATGACGAAAATCAAAAAAAATCAAAAATATAAAACGTAAATACATAGTGTAATACATAGTAGGAATTGATATTTGATTTAGAGAGATATCTTTAGGTAATCTTGAAAATGCGGGGTGGTGGCGAGGAGGGTCGCGTTGCCATAGATCGTTTGTGTACGGTTAATTTTAACGGACAATAAGAAGGGCGCTTGTATCAGGGCTGCTGAAAATTATGGTAGATAGAGGGGTTCTTTAAACCCTTAGTAAGCAAAAACAGTAGGAACTCTTATGAGAATTTCTACCTTCAACTCAGCTGTGCAAGTATTGATTGCGCAGACGCAGGGGATGTGGAGTGTTGGTTCTAGTTCACTTGCCTCTTCTACTACATTTTTTTTCCTTTTCCTATCATTAAATTTTCATTCGTTTCTTTGCTTCCAACTATGATACCTTCTAATATCACTTCTTTTTATTTTTGCTTTTACTGTTTTTCTAGAAGTTCTACCCTATAATCCCCACCCCCAGTTCGAGAAAGCCTGTTCCCAGTCCTTCGATCATTTTCGATCGAGCTTGACCCCTTCGATGCAAGCTTGCCGTAGCATGGGCAGAAGGACTGCGAGTGTTTGAAGGTATCTGGAATGGACAAGCGGAAGCAAGCGATATCACAAGTTCAGCTGATGAGCAGTCTTCAGGTAGTTGAGCAAATTATATTGCTAGCTGAACGGAGTCTAAGATTAAAAGAGAGAAAAGAGAAGCAAAAGAGAAAAAAAGGGAATAGGGTGCGAAGGTAAGAGGGGAGAGAGGTGACGCAAGCGGTCATGCAGTATCACTCATGACCGTGGCAATCGCGAGTATAAGAACACTATGAGAACCACAATTTCCAACAGAAAGGGTCCCCAGATAAAATATGAGTGATTTATCATGATGCTTGTAACTGATCATGTACGTAATATTCCTGCAAAAAAAAGAGAAGATTAAATAGATCAAGTCCTCAGAGTATTAAGGTAGGGCTGAGCCAATTCACTCCTCTCTGGCCTTCAATTTCTCTTTTAAACACCTTTATAAATCGTTGTTTCTTAGAGATGTGGGTTTGCTCACTTATATTTGTTCACTCATGCGACATATGATTTGAAAGATCCTAAACAGAGGGACATGAAATGTTGAACTTGAAGTGCCCCCGGAATCACAAATGCTGGGACAATTCGAATTTCATGCTATGGAACAATTCAAATTCTCCCCTAGCTATTTTTATTTTATTTATTTATTTAATTATTTGTCTGATTGAGTGGTTGAGGCAGAGGCTGTTGAAAGTCACACCCGCATACACGAGTATTGGGAGTCTGCTTAGCGACATGCCTCCCTCTCCTCTGGTGTGAGTCTTAAAAATGATAACCGTGCCAAGGTTGTGACTCCGTCACAACCAGGGCACTATCAGCTCAACGGAAGATATCAGCTCAACGGAAGATTCAATTTGTATGGGAATTTAACAATTATCGACCACCACCAAACATCCTCTGATGTTTTAAATGTCTCCTGGCTTTCCCAAAAATCGTTTTAGGCCTTTGCCAATAGGTCTGCAATTTTATTTTCTCCCCCCCACGGCTCTGACTCCCACAAAGTGGGCGCTGGGCTCGGTGCACGGGCCACAGCGACGTTGAGCCAGATCTGGGGTAAAACTGAGGGGAAAAAAATGGGGGGGTTATTTGAAAAGGTCTAAAACAATATCTGGGAAAGCCACAAGACACTTAATGCATCAGGGGATGCTTGGTGGTGGTTGATAATTGTTAAATTCTCATACAAATTGAGCTGATATCTTCCGTTGAGCTGATAGGCACTCTCTGGAAGAGAGTGCCCTGGAAGAGAGTGCCCTGGTTGCGAGCAAGCAAGCAATCAGGGTTGTGACGGAGTGACAACCTTGGCACGGTTAGGTAGTCGGAGGTTGTGTATAGCAAATTTTCATCATGGTTATGGACAGGTTTCGGGACGGCCGGGTCAATTGGGCGGGTGGTTGCAATGGGAGTTAGGGCCCGTTTACCTCGAGACGGCCGTCTAACAGCCTGAGATGATGACGACGGTTAAGCGGCGCTTGACAGTGGGGGGGTTGCGGCAAAGTGGATGATCTTTACCTAGACTAGGCAACGTACCTTTTGATGGTCTAGCTACACCAATCTAGGGCCGTGGAAGATTAGTCAAACACTTTCTCACCGTTTGTCAGATAACACTCGAGACGCCACCATCTAGTTTAATCACTTACTATAAATTTAATTTTTAGAAATACACAGATAGATAAACAGGCTTCAAGCTATATATACTAGACAGTACCTTAGCTAAACGTGCAACTATTCTATTTTCTTTTCACATCTTCAACTGTATAACTGTCTCCGACGGTCGGCACTGTCTCTGGTTGCTAGACGGCCGTCTATAGGTAAACGGGCCCTTATACTACCAGGAAACGTCCATGGTAGGATAACAAGCGGGAGGCAAAATATGAGTGATATTTGATGATATGGGAGAGCAGAAGGGAATGAAGAGGAGGAACATAGACACAGGAGGGGGGACGGTAGCTAATGGCAGCACAATAAAAGAACAGAATGAAGGAAATAGAAGGTAGGCATTAATGCAACTTGAACTATTACCTTCTCGCTTGGACTAGTTCAGAGACCTTTGTAGGTATCACTCGAGTTGGAGAGTATTCTTGTCTACCCCCCCCCCCTGGCAAGAACTCCCTGGGAACAGAGAGTAAAGAAATATACGATACAATATCTGTCTATATCTAAGCTCCCATACAAAATATGCCTCTCTTGCCTCCGGGCACTTATTGCTTTGTATGTCTACTTAACACATAATTACTTGAGCTCCAAACTGAGGAATTATTTAGCTAATCTCTCGCTTAGGGGAAGGGGAAAGGGCACTACTCATTGTTCAGTGTGTTTAGAGCACCTGAAACCCTCAAGTAGCGAGAATTTATAAGTATTTGTAGCCTCATTGCTCAAGATTGTTGACTAGACGCGATGGCTTAGTTCCGGGAGTGTCTTTGTTGCGGGAGTGTGAAGGATTGATCTGGAGACATGCAGATAGCTCAGATACCGGAGATTAGTCAACAATACATTTTACCGATATGTCTTTTCTTTGCTATCATGGGAGTGTCCGGGTGAGCAAGGGCATGAGGGGACTCAGATAGGTCTGGTAATCTGTGGAAGGATGAGGATGTGATCTACTTTGTTTACACACCAGTGTCTACTCGAGTACCATTAATGTAGTTTTAGTAAGAGCGAAACTGCGAGCCAGCCAATGAATGAAGTGCAAGTGGTGAAACTTCCATTCCATATCAGTCCTCCAGAGTGCCTAAGTCCATTTTCAAAGCAGAAACGGTCGCAACCGAACAGGGCCTAAACCGGTAAGTGAAATTTGGCCCCACGCAATTTATAAAACTCTTTGTATAAAAGCTCAGTAGGGTAGGCGGCGGGGGGTTTTTTTTTTTGAACTAACAGTAGTCCTGCAGACCCTTATTTCCCTTGATTGAGGAATGGTATAGCCGAGGGTCAAATAGGTTGTGGGTGACTTTGATGAGCTTTGGGGGTGTAAGCATTGAACACACTTCCTAGTTGCGGTCAGGCTCAGCAGGAGAAATACATGACTGCTGAGCATCGCTGGCGGCATACTAAACTCTGTAGACCTGAGGATAACATCCCGTACCCGATACACTAGTCCTAAGGTATTGATCTAAGAGTTGTGCAACTTTTTGTGATTCAATTTATGCTTTGTTTTGCATCTGGAATCGTTGGTTGATTTCCCTATACCTAAGTATTCGACAGCTTGTGTTTGTTTGAGCATTCGGAACTAGGGAGACCAGAAGGAAACGGTGAGTTATCGCCGTGTGTGAAGAGAGAAGGGGGGGCATTGGTCCTGAGGTATTGTATCACGTGCGATAACGGAGATAGATGGCCGGGAAGGCCCCAGCAAACAAATACTGTAGCGGCTCTAGGATTCCCAATAGAAATTATATGGTTACCAAATGGGATCCTTACATCTATTCGCTACTCGCCCAAAAAAAAAGTCTGTCCCCGACCTTTAGCACTCTACACCCACCCCCCGCAGTGCGTCGCTTAAAATCGGGGACAGACTTTTTAATAGGCGAGTAGATTTCGACCGCAAGGCGGAATGAGGAAAGAGGATCACCAAGGCGGCATTGGTTGCGATGCATTTTTGCATTTGGTCCCCCTCTCACCTCTTCGCCAAGTGGGAAAGTGGTGCAGGATAATGCTATTGTGCTTCGACAAAATTAACCCTTCCATCAACGAAAAGGGAAAACTCCTGCCATAACAACAGTGCTCCCCTACCAACCCAATATCACGAAAACAAAAGAAAAAAAACACATTAAAAATGAAAATTTATAAGTTACCATGTAGCGCCTGGTGGAATTTGCAATCTCACCTCCGAGAAAACGTCACGTTTTAGCCGTCTAGTATGTAACAGGATTTTTTTACCTGGTTGAAAACACTTTTGCACCGTCTATCGGAAAAAGAAGCCCGGCGAGGCGAGGCGCGAGCCTCAGGGTTCATCATCAAAATTTTAGAACTTGACGGTCAGGTAAAGTGGACCTTAGTTTCTAGCAAGTGAAGCACACTTTACATGTATGTTTATTTCCTTTACTAAACTCGCATCGGGGGGTAACTTATGTCGATTCGGAAGGTATGTTGTTGCCGATTATTGTAACCCGGAATAAGGTCAAATGCTCATTCTAATTTCTACACCTACTATGTATGTCTCTTCCGACCCCGACACGAGTTTAGGTCCCTTCGGCGTAGCGTGCCGCAAAATAGCAAAAAAGAGACTTTATCCCGTGATATTAGCTTAACATCCTCGGATAATGTTTTGCTTCATGGGTCTAATTACAGATAATGCTGGGACTTATCCGTTCAGGCTCAGAGGCGAGTCAATCCGTGGTATTTGTATCGCTTGGGAACCGGCTGATTGCTCTGGTATGATACCTGAAGTTATATAATACAAGCAGTAAGCAAGCTGTTTTTGGATATTCACCCACCCGTCATGGGAGAGTAAAGAGGCTGGAGAGGGGGCAAGGGGAGTGGCTATTCGGGAGCCATGTTGAGAACGGTACCAGGTAAAAACAGGGGTGCAAAAGTTTTGGTCTCACAAAGTCATTGTCAATTGATTAGGTTGTAAAGAGGATGGTTGCGGGGCAGAGCGATCAACCCCGCATTCCCTAAACTTACTCAAACTCTGTCAACCAGCCCAAAGGCCTTCAGTACCAAATTCTCTACACTATTTTAACAATCCAAAATCGCAGGATGTCACGAGCTTTTACCGATAACAAAAATTCTATTATTGTATCGAATAGTTACAACAATATCACTACATTTATTACCGATGATGAGCCCAAAATCCTGGCCTGGCTCTCACCTTTAGACCCCCAGGTGCGGCATCAAGATATTTGCGAGCAGCGCGTGGATAGTGTAGGCGACTGGCTTTTGGAAACGAAAGAATTCAAAAGCTGGTATAACGGTAGTGAGAGTGGTGGATCAGATAATGCTGCCTTGTTCTGCTATGGCGAGCCAGGGGTCGGGAAGAGCTACATCTGGTAGGAGATATTACAAGCGAGGAACTTGGGACAGAATTGCTGACAAATCACGATGGTAGTTCTGTTGTTGTAGATTATCTATGCGATCGGGTCATAGAACAGGATATGGCCGTCGCTTGCTTTTACTATGACTTCGCTTCACGGGAGGCCCAGTCTCCGACAAATATGCTGGGCTCTCTTCTCAAACAGCTTCTGAATGGGTTAGGAGAAATTCCGGTGGAAATCGTACAGAAATTTCGGGGCCAGAAGAGCGCGATTGGCGGGCGGAGGCTGCAACTTCTTGATATTGTGAAAATGTGTAAGGCTGTCACATCCTTACGACGCACCTTCATCTGCATTGACGCACTCGACGAATGTGTTCCCCGACATCTACTCGAGGTTCTTGGTGCATTGGGACAAATTCTCCAGGGGTCGCCAGATACACGAATCCTCATGACTGGAAGGTCGCATATCCTGGGGGTGGTTGAGAGGCAACTGGGTGGAAGAACAATAAGTGTATCGATAGTGTCAAAGGAGAACGATATAGTGAAATATCTGCGGGCGAGACTGGAGAGGGACACAACTCCTGAAGTGATGGATAGTTTCTTAGCGGAGGATATTATAAACAGCATTGCGGAAAGGAGCTCGGGAAGGTACGTACCAGGGCGGGATCCAGGAGACTGTTGTGAGTCGTGTACTGATAGATGCAAATGCAGATTCCTAATGGTTTCACTCAAGGTCGAAGCAGTTCTGAGAGAAACGACAATCCGCCGGAGACGAAATAGGTTGAATACGATGGGAGATGGGCTGGGGTTGGGAGATGCATACGAGGCAACTCTGGGACGGATAAGGGCTCAAGATGGGGAGAAAACACAACTTGCTATGACTACATTGATGTGGGTATGTTATTCGGAAAGGCCATTACGGGTAGGCGAACTGTGCCATGCGCTTGCTGTGGAGACTGGGTCTTCTCAATTCAATAGCGACAATGTCCCCGCGATAGAGACGGTGCTCGCTTGCTGTCAAGGACTTGTCATGGTAGATAGAGAAGCCTCGACGGCCAGGTTGACCCACCACACACTCCGCGAGTACCTCACTACTCATTGCAACTTTTTCCCCACAGCTCAGTTGGACATGGCGGAAACCTGCCTGACTTATTTGAATTCAGACCAGGCCAAGGCCCTTCCAACCAATAGACAACGTGGCCTCTCAACCATGCCCTTCCTCAAATATTGTTCGCGATATTGGGGCATCCATGCAAGGAGAGAACTTTCAGATGGCGTGATATTACTTGCGAAGGAGCTCTTAGACAAGTATAAGAACCATGTAGCCGCCAACGTACTTTTTCTGGATTTACTAGATCCGGATGATTCCTTTGATGTCAATTCTCCTCCGCTGTTCGGTGGGCTGCACTGTGTATCATTTTTCGGAATTGTTGATGTTATGACAGTTCTGTTAGGAACAGAAGGTCATGATGCCAACCAGGGAGATTCTGCCGGCATAACTCCACTGATTTGGGCAGTACGGGGTGGACAAGGGGAGGCAGTGGACCTATTGCTGAGGCAGGAAGTTGTCAACGCCGGCAAGCCGGACAACCATGGCAACACACCGCTTTGGTGGGCTGCGAGGAATGGACACAACGTAATGGTGAAGCAACTTTTGGACCGGGCAGAAGTCAACCCTGACCACCCAAACGACGATGGGTTTACACCCCTCCTCCTGGCCGCAGTGGAAGGGCATGAATTAGTAGTGAAGCAGCTTTTAGGCCGGGGAGACGTCAACCCTGACCATCCAAACGACGATGGGTTTACACCCCTCCTCCTGGCCGCAATGGAAGGGCATGAATCAGTAGTGAAGCAGCTTTTGGACCGGGGAGAGGTGGACGCTGGGAAACCAACCCGCGAGGGTTATACACCCCTCAACGTGGCGGCAGCGGCGGGGAACGGGTCAGTGGTTAAGCAGCTTTTGCGCCGGGCGGAAGTCAACCCTGACTACCCAACTAACGAGGGTTATACACCCCTCATCGGGGCTGCAATGAACGGGCACGGCTCAGTGGTGAAGCAACTTTTAGACCGACAAGATGTCAACCCCGACCGGCCAGACAGCGAAGGCAATACGCCTCTTTCGTGGGCTGCAATTGAGGGGCATGGCTCAGTGGTGAAACAACTTTTAGATCGGCAGGACGTGGACCCCGGCAAGCCAGACGGGGAGGACAAAACACCTCTTTTGTGGGCTGCAAGGAAAGGGCATGAGTCGGTGGTGAAGCAACTTTTGGACCGACAGGACGTGGAAGCCAACAAGCCAGACAAGGACGGCCAGACACCCCTTTCTTGGGCTGCAAGGAAAGGGCACGAGTCGGTGGTGAGGCAACTTTTGGACCGGCAAGGCGTCAATTCGGACAAGGCAGACAACGAAGGCAAGACACCACTCTCGTGGGCTGCAACGAAAGGGCATGGGCTAGTGGTGAAACAACTTTTAGATCGACAGGACGTGGACACCAACAAGCCAGACAAGGACGGCCAGACACCCCTTTCTTGGGCTGCAAGGAAAGGGCACGAGTCGGTGGTGAGGCAGCTTTTGGACCGGCAAGACGTCAATCCGGACAAGGCAGACAACAAGGGCAGGACGTCACTTTCGTGGGCTGCAATGGAAGGGCACGAGCCAGTAGTGAAGCACCTTTTGGACCGGCGAGATGTTAATCCCGGCAAGCCAGACAAAAGTGGTCACATCCCGTTCTACTATGCGTCCAGCAAAGGCCATGAAGGAGTGGCGAGCCTACTGCAAACGTATAAACCTCCGATCCCAGCCTCATTTGAGGTTGACCAGCTCCGGGCTTCCTTACTCTCTTCCACCCTTTAACCAAGTCTATCTGTACCTCCCCTAGACTCCCCTCATCTCCCTCTCGCTCTTCCCCCTCAGTCCCCTGCGGGCTACGACAGCCCTTGATATATTTCCTTGACATGGTCTTTCTTCTCCTGCTGCACTGATCCTTAACTCATACATCAACTTTTAAATCATCTATGCTTCCAATTCGCCATCCCCCCACAATTCAACTCATATGTATAATTATTGGAGACCTCCGAGATATTCAATGTTTCGATTAGAAGGTGTATTTTGTACCTTTCTTACTGGCGGAATCAAGAGGTGTGAAGCTATTTTCCTACTTGACTTGCCACTTTACACTGCATTTCATTGACCCTTGCCTCGACCAGAAATTATTGATCCTCCCCTTTCCTCTATGATCGCCTTTATATATATATATATATATATATTATTTGTTCAACAGTACCGTAGCGTTTAGATCATGAAATTTCTTCTCTTGCTTTCACCTGTAGGATTTGGTGATGGATTGATATTGCTATTTTATTAGTATAATAGTGTATTGTTAGGTCAGTTTGCCTTATAAATTACTTCCCGTTCATTTTAGCATTTCAGCCGGGTTTTTGAAGGGAGTCCCCTACCAGACCGTTGACATTTGTAGTTATTTAGCGAGAGTAGTCAGGAAATCGGGACCCCCCACGTTGGTGAAGATTTAGATGGGCTGCCAGTGGGGTGGGGTATTCCACGATTGAGAACACCAGGGTGGTGGGGGCTATTTATTCCGAACCGCCTATGGGCCCCACAGGGACGGCAGGGATACTATAACACAAAGAAACGAGAGGGGCCGAGACCACAAGACGCTGTCCTGTGTAGTGCAAATAACCTAGGAGATTGCCGCCCTCGGCTATCACCGCCGAGCCCAACACGCTATTCCGTTATATCAGTATTCTCGGATGCACTGGACAGCCACCCCTCGGGCAGGTGGCAGGGGAGATAGCATGACGGCGGGAATTCTAGAGGGGGCATGGGGGGTATCAGAAGACACTAGAGTGTAGGAAAGGACTGTAGGGCGGTATTGCAAAGAAGGCCTTCAGTAATCGAACCCAGGGAGTTAGGAGGAGAGGTTGAATCGGGTTTTCTGAAACTGGTGATAGATGGGGGGATTCTTTAATGCCTTAGTAAACAAAAATAGTCGGAACTCTTATGAGAATTTCTGCCTTCAACCCAGCTGTGTCAGTATTTATTGCGCAGAAGCTGGGGAAGTGCAGTGTTGGTTCTAGTTTATTTGCCTCTTCTGCTACATTTTGCTTCCTTTTTCTATCATTTCATTTGCCTCTTTGCTTCCAGCTATCATACCTTCAAATATGATTTTTTTATTGCTGTTTTATTATAAGTTCTATCTTATTACCCCCCCAGTTCGAAAAAGCGTGTTCCCAGTCCTATCATTTTTGATCAAGCTTGACCCCTTCGTAGCAACTTTGATGTAGCGTGAGCAGAAGGATTGAGAGGAACCCCCGAAGAAATATGAGTGATGTATCATGATGCATGTAACTGACTAAGTAGGTAACACTCCTGCAAGAAAAAAAAAGAGGACAAGGTTAAATGGATCAAGTCTTCCGAATATTAAGATAGGACTGAGCCAATTCGTTCCTCTCCAACCTTCAATTTCTCTTTCAAACACCTCTATACATCGTTGTTTCCCAAAGATGTGCGCTTGCTCGTTTATTACAGTAGCTCACCCATGAGACACATGATTTGCAAAATCATAAATAGTGAGGGGCAAGAAATCTTAAACTTGAAGTGTTTCCTAAATTTATTATTTTGTCGTTCGGTTCATTGGGTGGTTGAGACAGGCTGTTGAAAGTCACACCGGCATTTTGAGAGTCTACGACCCGACACGTCCCCCGCTAGTGTGAGTCTCAGAAATCATAGGGACTCAGAATTTTGTATAGCGAATTTTGTAGAGCGAATTTCCATCACTGATATTGATGAGAGCTATCGGGTGGGAAGGAGTGGAAGCGAGAGGTTCCACAGGTTCAAAAAGAGAGCGATCACCGGAGAAAGCGAAAGACTAGTATTGCTTATTGAACAAGAAGAGGATTAAGTGAGAAAAAAAAAGAAGAGACAAGACAGAGAAGGAAGAGAGAAGAGGGGCGAAGATTTTGAGAGGTGACAGGGGGTGAGGTAAACGGTCACGAGGTATCACTCGTAACCACAGCAACAGACAAGAAGAGAGCACGCCCGTGACTACAGTTTCCAACAGATATGGACAGGTGTTGGGACGGCCGGGTTAAGTGGGCGGGTGGTTGCGATTTGAGTTACAAAGGAAATATCATGGTATGATAGCAAGCCGAAGCAAAATGCGAGTGATATTTGATGCTATGAGAGAGCGGGTTGAACGGAATAAAGAGGAGGAAAATAAGTACCAGAGGGGGGAACGATAGTAAACACATGTCAGAGCGATAAAAGAACAAAAGAAAGGAAATAGAAGGTCGGCATCCATGCAACTTGAACTATTATAGTCTTATTTGGGCTGGACAAGAGCAGTGAACCCAAGCGTCCAGTCCGTCCGTCTTCGGGTCCGGACGGGCGGGCCCTGCAGGTTTCTCAGGTGGCGCAATTTTCCGGGTAACTCCGGATGACGGGCGGGCCCTACAGGTAATTGGCGAGGACTGCACAAGACGGGTGAGGACTGCGGATCACGGGTGAGGACTGCAGGTAATGGACGGGCCCTATAGGTAATTCGCGAGGACTACAAAAGACGGGTGAGGACTACATGTACCGTTCGGGAGTTACCGATCGGTAGAGGACTGTAGGGACCTACAGTCACCCTCTTAGACGGTAGTCTTTCCCAAAGGATGGACGCCCTTGCCCTACAGCTTGAGACAGACGCCCGGGACGGACGGGACTGGAGTCCTGTAAGTGCCTACAGGGCGGACGGGACGCTTGGGAACACTGGACAGGAGATCTTTGTAAGAACCACTAGAACTGGGGAGCATCCTTCTCTACCCTCCCCTGGAACAACTCCCTGGGAACAGGGATTAAAGAAATACACGATAAAATATCTACCTGTATCCGAGCCTTTATACAAAATATGCCTCTCTTGCCTCCGGGCACTTCTTGCCTTGTTTGTGTACTTGACACCTAATGACTTGAGCTCGAAACTCAGGAATTATTCCACTAATCTCTCGCTTAGGGAAGGGGAAAGAGCACCACTCATTGTTCAATTTGTTTAGACGGTGTGAAACTCTCGAGTTGCGGGGATTAGTAAATCTTTGTAGCATGATTGCTCGAGATTGTTGGCCAGATGTGCTTGGCTTGGTTGCGGGAGTGTCTTTGTTGCGGAAGTTTGAAGGATCAGGAGACACGCAGATTGCACAGATACGGGAGATTATTCAACAATACGGTACATTTTACATGCAGTATATATCTTTTCTTTTCTATCACAGGAGCGCAAGGAGGAATAAGGGCATGTAGGAAGTACGATGATAGCTCAGCTAATACGTGGAAGGGTCATGATATGGTATTTGTGTTTTACTTATGCACTTGTTTGTACCATGAGTTTAGTTTTAGTAAGAGCAAGGTTGAGAGCGAGCTAATGAACAAAGTACAAGCGGTGAAACTTATACCCCATATCATTCCTTCAAGGTGCCAAAGTTCCACCTGAATTCCCTTTTTCTATCATCTATTTCCGTGCTGGTATAGTTGCTCATAGTACTACAACTTCCCGACACCGGAACAGTCCTGAGTCTGGACGGGGGTAAGAGCAATTTGGCCCCCGGGCCATTTTTAAAACCTTTTCTACAGAAATTCAATATTTTTGTCAGCGATTTTGTTTTTGAACTTTCAGCAGTCCTGGAGACTTTCTTTCCCCATGGGGAGGAGCAAGATAGCCGGCGGTCAAATAAGTCGTCGGCGACTTTGATGAGCTCCGGGAGTGTAAGCACTAAATGAATGTATTTCCGAACCGCGGTCAAGGCTTTGGAGGAGGAATACATCACCGCCGAGCGTCGCTGGCCGCTTGTACTCAGCTCTGCAGCCCTGAGAGTAGCATTCTGTACCTAATACCATAGTTTTAAGGTGTCGATTAAGAGTTGTGCCGCTATATTGTGATTCCATTTATGCTTGATTTTTTATGTTTGGTATTGTTAGTCGATTTTCCAATAAATGTATCATACCCGGCTATACCACAGCTCGTATTCGTCTGAGCATTGCTGAACTAGGGGGACTAGAAGGAAACAGTGAGTTGTTGCCGAGTGTGAAACAAGGTGGAGGGCCATTGGTCAGGAGGCATGATATCACGTGCGATAGCCGAGATCAGGAGGTATGATATCACGTGCGATAACCGAGATAGATGGCCGGGAATGCCCCAGCAAACAAATAGCGGCTCTAGGATCACCAATGGAAATTGTTTGATTGACGAAAAAACGGGATCCTTAAATTTATTCGCTAGATTTCTACCCCAAGGCGGAATGATAAAAGAGGGTCACAAGCGCCACATCGATTACGATGTATTTTTGCATTTGGTCTCTACCCTCACCTTTTCGCCAGGTGGGGAAGTGATAATACGATTGCTGATTGCTTCAACGGATAAACCGCCCGTCGACCAACCTGGAAAACTCCGGCCGTGACAGCAGCACTCCCTCACGGACTCCAGTATCGTGAGGACAGAAAAACAAACAAATTAGAGATGAAAATTTGTTTTAAACTTCAATAGCGACGCCGATACGATTAACGACGAGTGACGAACGTTGAACCGAAACGCCAAGCAACTCACAACGAAAACAATCGCACTCAAGTGCGGGGAAAATCTTTTTCCCTGACAACCACACGCTCACGCTCAACGAAGGCTCTACGATTGCGACTCCAACTACTAATTAAGGGCGATCACAGGAGTGTCTATCATCCACAAAGGCATCGTATCCATCCATGAGGCACCATGCTACTCCATGTGAGTCTCCCTTTTCTTCATCATAACTCCCGGGCTGATAGGAAAATAATAAAAAAACACTCTTCTGCCTCCGGGATTCTAGCTCTTTCATGCTGGCCTTCCAGCTCTTCCGTTTTTCACTCGGCTTTCCCGAAAACTGCACGATTCCAAAACTATCGCGCGTTCCTGCATTCGCAATGCTTTCCACAGACACGTCCGAAGTCGAAACATCTGCCCGAAGCTAAAACGACTCTCCGAAGACAAACCCATGCCAGAATCCTCAGCGCATCTCGGAAGACAACCCTACCGTATGCCTAAAGCCGGAGCTATATGCCCGGATCCTCAGCGCATATCCGAAGCCACAAACCAGCGCGCTACCGGAAGCTATTCAAACAACAAAGGAACTATCATGAGAGTATGGCGAGCAGCGCCATTTCCAACAGTTTATAGTGAAATACATAGTAGAAACTAACATTTGGTCTAGAGATTTTTTTTTAGGGGGTGCTAGAAGGGCAGGACTATGAGGAGGGGTTCCGTTGCAATTAATGGTTGGTGGCCGGTTAATTTTGTCCACACACCATATTGTTCTTTGGCATCTTGTTAGATCTACTCGAGTACTTGATCCGTTACCGTAGAATCTCATGAAAATTGGAACGGCGCTAGTGATGATTTTATTAAACCTGCTCAAGTGTCGCTCTCTCTGCGTTTAAACTGTGCCGATTTGACGTTCGCCATGCTTTCCTGTCTGAGCCTCACCTTGATTCGCTTTTGCGCGATTCGGACTTTCATGAGAATATACGGTAGTCCGTCAGTGCACTCGGAGAAATATGTAAAATATATCTCAGTTTAGCACTCGATTAGTTAGTTGGCAGTAAATAAAGGATACTTTCCAGATAGTCTACCTTCTTAACTAGGTCTCTTGGGCATAGTACGCCACGGAATAACTGATAAAGACATTATCCCTTCCAAGCTATTAGCCTCGCAGCTTCAGTTAAGGTTATGCTTCATGTATTTAATTACAGATAGTTCTAAGACTGATCGGTAAAGGTTCATATGGGAGACAGTTGGCGGTGTTTGAACAGATTCGGAACCGGGTAATCACTCTAGTCCATATAATACTTAAAGTCATACAAGCAGGGATTTGGAATGGTCACCATCAGTATTTATAAGAGTAACTGGTCTATAACGTTTCCGACCGTGTTCTTGGCCACCACCTAGATATTGGGCACCCCACCACAACCCCGCAGATAGAGCTTCCCGATTGAATTCCTCAACGAGAACCGAATACCACAAAACAGCAGAGATGTCCACAAATAGAACACGCGAAGAGGCTCTCTCTGAAGCCTTTGCTTACCTGAATGAGCACCCAGAAGCAAGTTACCGTTCGGTTGCACACCAGTTCTCGCTAAATAAGACTACCCTCATAAACCGCTATGAAAAACGAACAAGAGCCTCATGCGATGCCCACCAAAGCCAGCAAAAGTTTACTCCAGAGGAGGAAGATAGGATAGTAAGATGGGTAATAGAATTGGATGATATGGGAATGCCGCCAAGGGGGCATTTGGTGAGGAAATTGATGCTGGGAATATTGCAGGGTCGGGGACATGGGGCCCACAATCAGAGTCCACAACTCGGAAAGAGATTTCTCGACCGCTTTCGGAAGAGACATGCAGCTCTGAGTAGCCACTTTGCTCAAGCTATTAATCGTGAACGAGCACTCGCCAGCGATTCTATAGTATAAAATCACTTTTGTAACTGCCTAATCGAGATTCGGAGTCGGTACCATATTCTACCCGACAATATCTGGAATATGGATGAGAAGGGTTTCCTTCTAGGGGTATTGAGTTGAGAAAAGGTTCTTTGTCGTAGCACCAGAAAGAATCCTAGACTGGTTCAAGAAGGTGGTAGAGAATGAATCACCTTAGTGGAAGCGATTGGGGCAGAAGGACAGACGATAGCCCCCTATGTGATCTATAAGGGGGAAGCCCAGTATATGGGATAGCATGACTATGAGGAACGAGAGGAGGCAACATTCGCTCTCTCACCGACTGGGTGGTCTAATTACTACACGGGTTTTAATAGCTTTCTGAGCATTTCCATCCTTGTACCCAGCCTATAGACCAAGATGCATATCGGCTATTGCTGATTGATGGTCATAGCTCTCACCTGAGCTATGAATTCGTCTCCTTTGCTCTTCAGCATCATATCCAGCTTCTATGCTTTCCCTCTCATGCTACTTACCTCCTCCAGCCCCTCGATGTGGGCATTTTCTCCCCTCTCTAGTGCTACTATGGCCAGGAAGTGGACATATGGTCGAGAAATCATGGTCTACTTGCACGAATACACAAAGGTGACTTTTTTCCTATGGCAATTCGAGCACATACGAGGGCTCTAACTAAGATTAATATTATGAGTGCCTTGCAGGCGACAGGTATCTGGCCAATTAATCGACGCCGAGTACTTGATGATCCTACCCGCCAAAATCCTAACCCCACACCCTCCCAACATACCCGCCGCCTACCACCCCCTACAGGCCAGCATGAGCACATTTCCGAGATTGAACGCCTTGCCCTGCAGTCCTCTGAATCTGCTGAAACCCACACCCTTATCCGCCACATCAGCAAAAAATTACCCTGCGTCAGATACGGCGCCGTTGCGTCCTGACGCACGCGACGTTGAATCTGCGTCCCCTGCGTCCTGTGCGCCCTGAATTGCGTCCTCTGCGTCCCCTGCGCCCTG